>Ga0210388_10002123_pt1 | contig 15453 bp, 7 predicted proteins | sample IncBWC19OmetaG_FD_155485 | JGI IMG/M metagenome (GOLD analysis project Ga0210388, IMG submission 155485) | Forest soil microbial communities from Barre Woods Harvard Forest LTER site, Petersham, Massachusetts, United States - Inc-BW-C-19-O ...
GCACACAGACCCGTATCGAGGAGGTTGCTAGCATTTCCCCTACTGGTCGATCCCGCTCTCCGTTGGAAGAGCGCCTGGACTCCTTTCTGATTCGAGATTACGCGAGGTTTATTCGGGCTGAGCTGAGTGAAAACGGGATGTTGTTGAAAGGCAGGTGAATATAGTTGCGTTTTGCTCGCGAAATTGTCACGGCCAGCCCTTCAGCGGTCGAGAGAGGCAGTGTAGAATGAACTCGACGGCGGGTTGTTTACGCTGCGCGCGCGGGTGCTGGAGATGGCTGTGGCGCAAAGAGACGAGGCACTGCTGGAGCGTTTCGCGCTGGGCGCCTTTCGTTATTTTCTGGAAAACGTGAATCCAGAGAACGGACTGGTGGCAGACACGACGCGAGAGGGTTCCCCATGCAGTATCGCCGTAGTGGGATTCGCGTTGTCGTGCTATCCGGTCGCCGTCGAGAGGGCCTGGATGAGTCGAGACGAGGCGGTGGAGCGGACGCTGGCGACGCTTCGCTTCTTCTGGAACAGTTCTCAAAGCGAGCACACTGACGCCACCGGATACAAAGGATTTTACTATCACTTCCTGGACTTGCACACCGGCAAACGCGTTTGGAATTCGGAACTGTCTCTGATTGACAGTGCCATTTTGCTGGCCGGATTCATGGCGGCAGAAACTTATTTCAGCGAAGAAGCGGAGATTTGCAGTCTGGCCGATGCGCTTTACCGGCGCATGGATTGGCGCTGGGCTCAAAACGGCCGCGAGACCGTTTGCCAGGGATGGAAACCCGAATTCGGGTTTCTGCACTATGGCTGGGAAGGATACAGCGAAGCGACCATTTTGTATGTGCTGGGCTTAGCTTCGCCCACCTACGCCTTGGCTGCGGACAGCTATCAAGGCTGGACCTCCACGTACCAGTGGGAAAACATTTACGGTCACGATGTGCTGTATGCCGGGCCACTCTTCATTCACCAATTCAGCCACCTTTGGATCGATTTTAGAAAATTGCGAGATCGATTCATGCGCGAAAAGAAGAGCGACTATTTTGAAAACAGCCGGAAAGCTGTGTTGATTCAGAGGGATTACGCGAAACGGAATCCGCGCGAGTATAAAGGATACGGTGAGGATTACTGGGGTTTCACGGCCTGCGATGGACCCGGCCATGGGACGCCCACCACTTCCCGGCCAGGCCGGGAGTTTTTCAGTTACGCCGCGCGCGGAGCGCCGTGGGGGCCGGATGATGGGACCATTGCGCCGTCGGCGGCATTTGGATCGCTGCCCTTCGAGCCCGAAATTGCTTTATCCGCTATTCGAAATATTTGTGAAAAGGATCCGAGAATCGCAGCGACCTGCCGGGTCCCTAGCGGACTGAATCCGACGGCGAGTTCCGACGATCAACCCGGCTGGATGTCGGAGGGTTATTTCGGCCTGGATCAAGGTCTGCTGGTGTTGATGATTGAGAACTATCGATCGGAGTTCGTTTGGAACCTGATGCGAAATTGCCTTTATATCCGCACCGGACTGGAACGGGCAGGCTTCACGGGAGGTTGGTTGAAGGTATCCGATGACCATTGAAATGTTGTCCGCATCGGCCGGCAATCGGGGGTTGTTGAGCAACGTCCACCCGGAGGCGTGGACGAATCCGCGACCGGCCGACAAATATAATCTGGTGATTCTGGGCGGCGGGTACGCGGGAATACTGACTGCGCGGGAGGCAGTGAGGGCGGGGGCGAAGGTCGCGCTAGTGGAGCGCAATTTATTGGGCGGAGTCTGCTTGAATGCCGGTTGTATCAGTTCCAAAGCGATGATCCGCACGTCGCGGCTGTACGCGGAAATGAGGAACGCCGGGCGGTATGGCGCGCAGAGACCCGACAATATCCATGTCGATTTCGCAGAGGTGATGGAACGGATGAGGCGGGTCCGGTCCCGGGTGAGCCGGCGGACGTCGGCACGCGAACTGAAAGCCAGCGGCGTGGATGTGTTCTTTGGCGAAGCGCGTTTTACGGGTCCCGACGCGATCACGGTGAATGGAGAGACTCTGCGGTTCAAGCGCGCGCTGATTGCGGCCGGCGCTCGTCCGGCGATCCCTTCGATTCCGGGGTTGGAAGACGCGGGTTATCTGACTAACGAAACGGTGTTCGAATTGAACGAATGCCCGCCGAACCTGGTGGTGATCGGGGGCGGTCCATTGGGGTGCGAAATGGCGCAGGCATTTTGCCGGCTGGGATCGCATGTCAGCCTGGTGCAGGACGAACCTCTATTTTTGGACCAGGAAGAACGCGATGCCGCGCAGATTCTATCCGAGGCGCTGGCGCGGGACGGGATCAATATCCATCTCAATACGGAGACGGTTGGAGTTCGAACAGAAGGGACGCGGAAGCTGGTGGATTTAATCAGCGACGGCAACAAGACGACCGTGGTTGCGGACGCGATCCTGCTTGCGGCCGGGCGTGCTCCCAACGTTCAGGGAATGAATCTGGAGGCGGCGGGGGTGAACTATTCGGAGGAGTCCGGGATTCGGATCAACGATTTCCTCGAGACCTCGAACCCCCGGATCTATGCGGCCGGCGATGTGTGCCTGGAACATAAATTCGCGCATATCGAAGGAGCGTCGGCGCAGATCGTGACGCAAAATGCGCTGTTTTTCGGGCGATTTCGACTGAGCGCCTTGACGATTCCGTGGTGCACGTATACCGATCCGGAAATTGCGCACGTCGGGATGTATGTGAGAGAGGCGCGCGAAAAGGGCATCGCGGTTAAGACGTTGACGGTGCCGATGCACGATGTCGATCGCGCGATGGCCGATGCGGAAGAAGAAGGTTTCGTAAAAATTCACATTAAAGAAGGTACGGACAGGATTCTGGGAGCGACCGTGGTCGCGCGCCATGCGGGTGAATTGATCGGTGTTATTTCCATGGCGATTTCGGCTGGAGTGGGACTTCGGAAATTGGGGCACGTGAGTTATCCGTATCCGACGCAGGCGGCGGCGATCAAGATGGCGTGCAACGCTTATCGGGATGGGCAACGGTCGAAGTTTCGAGCCTGGTGGGTTCGGAAATGGCTGGAGTTGTAAAGGGAGCCTGAGTCGTTGCGATCGATCCCCGCACTGACGTGGCGGGGTTATAGCTCCCTGGGTTAAACCGAGGTTGCTGAAAAAGTCATTTAGATCGCTTCCTGCGGTCGCGGCTCGGAATCGGCGATGCGTAAATCAGTTGCGTACCGAGCCGCGACCAACGGGGAGCCTGGATTCGTAGGAGAGAGTTGCGTATTATATCGGCTATGAAGTTTGCTCGCGAGGTTTCGCAGGATGCCAGGCACACGCTTCGCCTGTGGGCACGCCGGCCCTGGCACACGTGCTTCGCAATCCTCGCTCTCTCCATAGGCATTGGCGCGAACACCGGAGTCTTCAGCGTGGTGAACGCGCTGCTGTTGCGCTCGCTGCCTTTTCGCGATCCGGGAAGGCTGGCGTCCCTGCGGGAATCCTGGTGGCTGCCGCATGGCAGCGCGACGGAATTTCACGACTGGCGCCAAAACAGCACCTATCTTGCCGACGCCGCACTGGTTGAGCAGAAAGATGTCAACGTAGGCGGACTCGGAGGCTCTGCGAGGGTGCATGCATCGCAGGCGTCCTGGAACTTCTTCGCGCTACTGGGGACACAGATGGCGATTGGACGAGGTTTCACGCAAGGGGAAGACGCGCCCGGACGCAATGAGGTCGCCGTGATCGGCTACGGCCTATGGCAACAGCTTTTCGCCGGAGAACCAGGAGCGCTGGGCTCAACTATACGAGTCGACGGGATGCCTCTGACGGTGGTAGGCGTGGCGCCGCCAGGTTTCGATTATCCGGGGAACACACTGCTGTGGAAGCCCGCGGCCTTCTCTGCTGGAAACAACGGCTGGGATACGATTGCGCGGCTGAAGGCCGGTGAAACGTGGCCGCAAGCACGTGAGGCGTATGCGGCTGAATTCAGCCGGCTCGCACCTGCTTTCAAAATTGAAAAAATGAAACGCCCACCAAGACTGACTCCGTTGCAAGACGAACTCGCGGGGACTGCCAAGAAGGCGTCGCTGATCTTGATGGCGGCAGTTGTGCTGATCCTGCTGCTCGCGTGCACCAACGTCGCAAATCTATTAATCGCGCGCACCGCCGATCGGACCAGTGAGCTTTCGATTCGATCCGCGCTTGGCGCCAGCCGCGCCAGACTCTCGCAACAGTTGCTCACCGAATGCATGGTCCTTTCGCTGGTCGCCACGATTGCCGGTTTTTTCGTAGCCTTCTGGACCACGTCAATTGCCACCAAGCTTCAGCCAGCGCCACTCGGATCCCAGGCGTACTCGATCCTCGATGGCCGCGTACTTGGTTTCGCCATCGCGGTATCCATCCTGAGCGGGCTATGCTTCGGAGTCTTACCCTCTCTCTACGGCGGCCGCGTTCACACCTTCGCGGCCCGCGGCTCCGGCGGTATTCGCTGGTCGCGGTTGATTCGCGAATCGCTGACCGCAGGCCAAATCATGATCACGGTGGTTCTGCTGGCGGCTTCGGTTTCGGTGGGCCGCGCATTCGTGAATCTGATGCGAATCGATCGCGGGTTCGATCTGACCGGTTTGGTCACCGTCAACGTTTCCCTCGAAGGAACGACCCGTGAAGCGCGCGATCGCCGGCTCCTCTACTTCGAAGAGGCGCTGGCTCGTGTCCGGCAGCTTCCTGGAGTTCGGAGTGTGAGTGCAACCGAGTACCTTCCGTTATATTCCACTGGATTTGTGGGAGGTCGATTCGGGATGGATGGGCGTCCCGCCAGAGAAAATTCGATGCTCATTCCGGTGTTGGCGGATTACTTTCGAACGATGGGAGGGCGGATTTTGTACGGGCGGGAGTTCACCGATGCCGAAGTGCAGGCTGGCGCGAGCGTCGCCGTCGTCAATGAACGATTCGCCGGCGAGTTCGGCCTGCCCGGGGCCGCGGTGGGGCGCGAGATTACCGCTGGAAATTCTCGCTGGAAGATTGTCGGCGTTGTCCAGCGGATGGACTACATGGCGGATGGAGCAAACGCTTTGCAGATCTTTGCTCCTTCCCGAGCGCCTGTGTTTTCGACATTCGTTGCGCGGGTCGATGGGCGCGCACAAGATCATCTGGCAATGGTTCGTGACGCAATTCGCTCCGTGGACCCCGAAGTCCCCGTGTTCGGCGCGAAAACGATGCAACGGCGGCTGGAGGACGCTCTCGCGCGGCCGCAATTTTATAGCACCGCTATCCTTGCCTTCGCCATGTTCGCACTGCTGCTTGCGATTATCGGCATCTATGGAATTGTTGCCTATAGCGTTGGTCAAAGAACCCATGAGATGGGCGTACGTATGGCGCTTGGTTCTACGCGGGTCCGGCTGCGTGCGATCCTGCTTCGTCAAGGCTTGATCACAATCGTGGCGGGTGCTATTCCCGGAGTCGCGGGATCGGTTCTGATCGGACGCTTTCTCGAAAGCCTGGTCGAAGGGGCGAAATCAGTAGATGCGACCACATGCATGGCGTCTGTCCTCTTCATCGCGATGATCGCGGCGGCGGGAATCTGGGCGGCTACTCGCCCCGTTGCCCGACTGGACATTATGGAGATCCTGCGGACGGAGTAGCCTTCCAATGAGGCGGATCGGCTTCGAAATGCTTCTACAGCTTTTCAAGCCGGGTTTGGGCATCGCCGAACTGATCGAGCTTTATGTCGAAACGATCCATGAGCGAGAGGTACAGACTGCACATCTTCCGTTTCTCCTCGCCCGCGTCCAGGTAATTCAGAGTGCGCCCGGTTTCGAGCGTGCCTCCAAGACCACCGGTTAGCAGCAGCGGCAATCTGGTGTTGTCGTGCTTGCGGCCGATCCAGAGATTCGACAGGAACATCAGGCAGGAGTTATCGAGCACCGTGCCGTCTCCTTCCTTCATGCTGTCAAGTTTGCTCGCCAGGTAGGCATACTGACTCACATGGAAATGGGCGATACGCTCATAGCCATCCGAATTGTTGTCGTGGGATGCGGCGTGGTGTCCGTCCTTCACCTCGAGGAACGGATAATACATGGCGGACAGGTCACGCGACAAAATCAGCGAGGCAACACGGGTCTTGTTGGTCTGAAATGCGATCGCGATGATGTCGCACATCAGGCGCGCGTGCTCCCGCAGATCTTCGGGCAGGCCGTTCGCGGGCCGATCCATGGTGGCGGCGACGGTGTTTTTCGCTTTTGCCACGCTGTCCGCGCTGTCTTTGCTCTTGCGCATTCCTTCGACGCGCTTCTCGACTTCCCGGACACTGGTGAGGTATTCGTCGAGCTTGCTTTTGTCGGTCGAGCTGATCTTACGGCTGAGGTTTTCGGCTTGCCCTTTCACACGGTCGAGAACGCTGAGGTTCAGCAGGCTGCCGCGGTTATCGAACAGGTTATCCCACGCCAGCGAAGGATAAACTTCGACGGGAACAGGGGAATCCGGTGTCTGCCAGGAGAGGTGCGAGCTGTAAGCCAGCGAGAAATTCGATTCGTGGTAGCCGGTCATGGGCTGGTCGCAGGCGAGCACGATGCTCGATTGCGGGGTATCCTCACCCACGCGATTGGCAATCATCTGATCCACGCTGATGCCGGAGTGGATGATGGCGCCCTTCGAAATGTGGGCGCCCGAGAGCAGGCTTCCCGTTTGCGCCGGGTGAATGCCCTGGCCGGTCAGCGCCGGAACATAAAGACCGTCGATCACATTGATTTTCTGCTTCAGCGATTCGAGCGGCTGCAGAGTCTTGCTGAGCTTCATGGACGCGCCTGTGCCAGTTGCGCTCCAGTGATCCTCATTGATGCCGCAGCCCAGGAAAACCACGCCGAAGCGTTTCGGGAAGGCGGAAACCGGCGGCGTATCGGCGAAAACGTCCAGAGAAGCGAGCCAAGGCAAGGCCATGGTGCAACCCGCTCCACGCAAGATGGCTCTGCGGGAAATTTTATTGGTGGGCTTTGTGGACTGGGCCATTCGAATTATCTCCTCGATGCGATGCGCGTGCTACGGACGAATCCGGACTTCGTTTGTTCAAAAACTGCGGGCTGGTGACGATCGTTTCAATCAGCCAATTAATACGATACTCTTTTGCGGCGACTCCGGTCTCCAGGGGTTCGATGAGGGATTCGTCGGAAAGCTGGAGCGAACGGTTCAGACCGTAAGCGACCAGCTTACGGATGAAATTGTTCACGAATTCCTGCTGGCGGTTCTCGCGGATGAACTTCAGCAGTCCCTCGAGGCCGGTGCCCTTCGACCCGCCCGGATAGGTGACGGCGGTGTCCACAGGTCTGCCGGCGAGGTCTATGGTCCGGGCGTTCCCTACGGGTCCATAGCCTTCGAAAGCCAGACCGAACGAATCGAACTTCGCGTGGCACGCCGCGCAAACCGGATTCTCGCGATGTTTCGCGAGCAGGTCCCGCACGGGCAGATCCGATTTCGCCTCATCGCTCGGCAATTCGGGAACCACCGGCGGAGGCGGAGGGATTACCTCCCCCAACACTCTCTGGACGGTCCAATTTCCGCGCTTCACCGGACTGGTTCTCAGTCCCGGCGAATTCAGCGTGAGGAAGACCGCCATCGGCAGCAGCCCTCCACGCTGGTACTTATCGGCGTTGTCCACGCGAATCCACGTGTCTTTGCTCCCGTTGATTTTCGGCATACGATAGTGTCTCGCCAGCACCGGATTCACAAAAGTGTAGCGGCCATACAGCATGTCGAGCACGGACCGGTCGTTGCGCATCACGTCTTCAATGAAGCGGATCGGTTCCTGAAACATCGCCTCCCGCAGATCGTCGGTGAACCTGGGAAAGCGCTCGCGATCCACCGAATTCAGGGTTTCGAAGTGACGAAATTGCAGCCAGTTGCCTGCAAATTCGGTAGCCAGACCGCGCACTCTTTCATCCTTCATCATGCGCCGGGTCTGGGCGAGCAGAACTTCAGGTTTTTGCAAATCGCCGGCGGTCGCGTGCCGCAACAACTCATCGTCGGGCATGCTGGCCCACAGGAAGTAACTCAGTCTGCTGGCCAGCGCATAAGCGGATAAAGGCTGCGTCGAGACTGCCGCGGTGATTTTTAGCCCCGTGGTCCGGACTGCCGCGCCGGTGTCGAGGAGATCGATACGATAGAGGAAATCGGGCGACATCAGCAGACTGACGATGGAATCGCGGATGGCGGCTTCATGCGAGAGTCCGTTCTTAGTTCGAAGCGAGCGGTAATAAGCGACAAGGTCATCGCGGTCCGCTTTGGTGAGGGGCCGGCGGCAAGCTCGCGCGGCGAAGCGGAGAAGAGCTTCGATCTGCTTGGGCTCGCCGTCGACATGTTCCTTTTCGATATTCCGGAGCGTGGCATTGACGAGATCGAAATGCTCCCGGATCGCCTGAGGAGCGATGGGATCGTTCTTCGGATCCTCCGCTGCCTTAGCGAGATAAGCATCCCGCATTTTGGCGATAACCGCGGCGTCGGTGATCTCATGATCCAAGGGCCGTTCCGTTCCGGACTCATCGCCCTTGCCTTGCACTTCTCCACTCTGGTTCACGAAATACTGAACCCAGGTGCGCGCGGTGTAGTGGGCGACGAAATCGAATTCGTCCCACAGGCGGTTGAGTTCCTTCTGACCTTTTTCGTCGAGGATCAACTCCATCAGCGGGGTATCGTCGCGGAAGTAGCCCATGGTGTTGTGATAGCTCGCGCTCAGCAGGCGGCCCTTGTCTTCTGAATCGTCCGGAAAATACCGGCCGCGCTCCGAAACGTAGAAGGTATCAGGAAAAACCGACGCGAGCCGCGCGAAGGACGCCTGGTAACGGCTCCGTTCGCTGGCCGGAACCACCAGATCGGCATCGCCCGCGCGGGCATGCGCCGAAAGAGCGGCCCAGCGCGGAGCAGCTTCCTGGTGCAGATCCGGATAGGGTGGAATTTCGGGCAGCGACGGAGCCTGGTCAAGGTCGTTGAGCAAAACGCTGGGATCGCTGTCGCGGCGGTGCGATGCGAATTCCCGCAGCTTCCAGTTCAAAAGGGGCTGCGATCCGGCGGGCAACCCTGTCACAAGAGGCGCCGCATACTGCATCGCCGTGTGATTGCGTACCTTGACCACGAAATCGCGCATCTCGATGCACCTTCCGCGCACCACGGCCATTTGATTGGTTCCCAGCGGATTGCCGATCGGGACCGGCAGCGCGCGCCACATCCCCTGGAGTCTGGCGACCGGCCCAACATCCGCGCCGGGGGCTTCTTTGTCTTCCAAAATCTGCCACACCATCGGCAAATACTTCGCGCTAATTTTCGTCTCTGCTGCGATAGAGGCCAACGTCGCGCCCGGCTTCCCGAGAGTGGCCCGGTACTTGAAGCGCCATGCGGCCTGAAAGTAATCCGCATAATCGGTCGGCTGCCGCGCATAGAAATTCACGATGCGCTGGATCATGTACTTGTCGCGATCCGTCTCGACGAGCATCGGATAAGGCGCGAAGTCGAAGCCATCGGGCGTAAGAAACATGTGATCGGCCACGCCGCGGGCAGCCTGTAGGTACTTATTCAGCAAGGCCGACGACATGGTCAGCGATTCGCCGGAGTTGTCAAAACCCGCGGGATTAGCCGGATCCACAGGAAACTCACGCGTGGGCTGGATATCCTGGCCCGTGAGATCGCGAACGGTGTAGTTGTATTCGGCGTTGCTCAACCGGCGCGCCAACACCAAGCCCGGATCGCCTGCGTTTCTCCGAATCTCTTCGGAGCGGACCGCTCGAATCCAATCGATGACGTGCTGCCGGTCCTGCGCGGGCGGGGCCGGCATTGGTTTCGGAGGCATTTCTCCCGCGCTTAGTCTTTGAAGCACCTGCGCCCAGCGAGAATAGTCCTGGGTCACAGCCTCCATGGTGCTGTAGGCCTTGAGGTCAAACTGCGCGGCAGGCTTCTGTCCGCTGTGGCATCCGACGCAATATTTCGCCACAAAAGGCCGTACGGTTTGCTCGAAGTCCCGGTCCAGGACGGGAGGGGCTGCGGCCAACGCTGGAATTGCGCCAATAACCAGCAAGACAGGAACGGCTCGAATCTGCATAAAGCTTATTACTAATGATACAGATTTATTAGTTAGCGGTAACTTGGGTATCAGCTCCGCGGTCATCGTTGCCCCGCCCTTCGAAGGCAGCAATGTGTGGCATGGGAATCCGAGGAAGCGAACGAATCACCAAGGGGCCAACTGAGCACTCTTCTTCAATCGGCCGCCGCGCGATACCGCAAGTTGGGATAGAATTGTCGCCGGGGCAGTCGGGGCCGCTCGAAAAGGAGGGTGTATGACTAATCGCAAATCGCAGGAATCGTCTGAATCGACATTTATGAATCGCCGTACCTTGTTAGGCGGCGCGGCCGCGGTGGGCGGTGCGCTAGCCGGCATGGCGATCGAGCCCACGCCCGCTATGGGCGCGAAGACCGTGGACGGTGCGAGTTCGCCGAACCTCAACCCGCCGGTTGTGCAGGTGACGGGCGGCAAGCTGCGCGGCTTCCGCGACGGCAAGACGAACACCTTTCTCGGGATTCCCTACGCCGAAGCGGAGCGGTTCGAAATGCCGAAGGCGGTGAAGCCCTGGGACGGTATCAAGAGCGCGCAGGCGTGGGGTCCAGTGTGCCCGATTCCGGAGCAAAACAGGCCCGGCGCCGATGAGTTCGCTTTTCCACACCGCTACTGGCTACAGAACGAAGCGTGCCAGGTGCTGAACATCTGGACTCAGAATGCCAGCGCGAGTGTGAAGAAGCCGGTGATGGTGTGGATGCACGGCGGCGGATTCACCAACGGGTCGTCGATGGAGTCCTATGCGTATGACGGCAAGAACCTGAGCGAGTTTGGAGATGTGGTGGTGGTGAGTCTGAATCACCGTCTGAACATCATTGGCACGCTGGATCTTTCGGCGTACGGCGCGCAGTACGAGAACTCGCGCTACACGGGCATGGCGGATCTGGTGGCGGCTTTGCAATGGGTGCAGCAGAACATTGCGCAGTTCGGCGGCGATCCGGGGAATGTGACGATCTTCGGTCAATCCGGCGGCGGCAGCAAGGTGACGCGGTTGATGCACATGCCCGCGGCAAAGGGTCTGTTCCATAAGGGAATTGCGCAGAGCGGCGGCGCTCTCAACTACCGCACCGTGGATCCCGCAGCCGCGATTAAGAGGCAGCAGGCGATTGCGGAGGCGACGCTGAAGCAGTTGGGCTTCGGTTCCGATATCGACAGGCTGAAGAAGGTTCCTTATAAGGACCTGATCATTGCGGGAACGGCGGCGGCGCGCGAGGTGGCGCAGGCTGCCGGCGGAGGGGCCGGCGGACGAGGCGGCGGTGGAGGCGGCTGGGACGTGATTGCCGACGATAAGTACGTGATGCGCGAACTCTGCGATTGGGCCGACACGATTCCGCTGATGGCGGGAACCGTGTTTAGCGAAATGCAGGGGACCATGACGCGTGGCGACGGGCGCAAAAATGAGTGGAGCCAGGCGGAGATCGATGAAAATCTGACCAAGGCCTACGGCGAGAAAAAGACGCAGGTGGCGGCGGAATTCCAGAAGGCGTTCCCGCGGAAGAAAGTGCAGGACGTTCTCTACTTTGCCAATGGGTCGCGGCCCGGGGTGAAGCAGACGCTCGAGTGGAAACTCGAGAAGAGCAAGACGCCGGTGTGGAATTATTTGTTTGCGTGGGAGTATCCGGTGGATGGCGGAATCACGGCGTTCCATTGCTCGGAGATCGCGTTTGCGTTCCACAACGTGAGCGAGCCGCACATCAGGGTGGCAACCGGCGGTGGTCCGGTGGCGCTCGCGTTGCAGGATAAAGTTGCCGGAGCGTGGCTCAGCTTCGCGAAGTCCGGCAATCCGGGTGCGGGCTTCAGGCCCTGGACAGCGGCGGAGCCGAACACGATGGTGTTCGACACGGTGAGCGAATGCAAACCGCTGCGCGACGATCAGCTTATTGCGCTGATGGGCAACACCGGCGGCCGAGGCGGAGGCAGAGGCGCAGCGTAAACTTTTCGAAGAATGCGCTGAAATTAAGCCTCGGCACGCCCTGCGGCCCTTGGCTAAATTGAGCCCCGGGGTTCCCCCGACTCAGCCATTGCGGCTAGAAATCTGTTGCAGGATTGAAGGTATTTGTCGAGAACGCTGCGGCTATAGGGAGAGGTTGGATTATTGGATTTGAGCGGCTGGCCTGGGCGGGCTGTTGAATCCGGGCTTCTGCACCACGCTTTTGCGCATCCTGGGTCAAATAAGACATCGCGAGGTAAAAAAAACGGCACTGCGGCTCCACGTGATTCTCGAAAGCCGTTGACCCAGCGAATTCTATCCGATTCGCTTTCTTCAGGGGCGACCCGATTGCGATTGCTCTCCTAGCTTCGCGTATTCCGCCTTTGCCTGCCGGAGCACCGGGACATCCGACTCGGCGTCCTTCCAGAGAGCAAAGAACGTGTCATACTCGGCGCGGCTGCCAGCCACATTGCCTTCGAATGCCCGGGCGCGCGCCAATCCTAAGTGAGCCAGAGCGACATTCGCCGAGACAACGCCGGCGGTCGGATGATCGACAATCTTGCGGAACTCTCCCTCGGCGAGATCGTACTGCTTCGCGGCCAGAAACGCGCGTCCGCGCATGGCAGGCACTTCAGAATCGCGCAGATCGTACGCGATACTCCGCCGCAGAGCTTCAATCGCTTCCAGCGGCTTATTCCGGGACAGGGCGATCGCCGCCGCGACCTGTGGACCTTTCCAGTATTGCCACAGCGTGTCTTCCGGATGTTTTTTCATCTCCTCCCGCAGGATTATCTCGGCCTTGGCGTCCTCGCCAACTTCGGCCAGCGCAACGGGGATGTCCACAGCCCCGTCGACCGGAGGAATCTCATCGATCAGCTTGCGGGCCGCTTCTATCATGCCGAGTTCCGCCTCGAGCCGGGGAAGGCCCCCGAGCATACGGTCGGCGCGTTCCTGCATGCCCCGGTGCCGGTAACCCTCAACCACCCGATCTATCAATTCGATTCCATACCGCGGTTTACCCTGCGCCATGGCCACAAGCATTTGATGAACGTTAATATAGGGCTCCGCTGCCGTTCCGGCCGCCCATGCGACCTGAGCTTCGGTCATGGCGCGATCATGCTTCGCGAAGCCCGCTTGGATGAGTATGCCGTGAAGCTCCGCCCCGTCCAGGTTCTGCGCAATCGCCTGCCGGCAGGTGGCAATCGAATCCTCCACGCGGCCAGCATAGAGCTGTGCCCGGGCCAGCACGACATAGGCGACTGCACTCTTTGGGTCAAGAGCCAGGGAACGTTTTGCCGGGTCGATCGCCAGCTCCGGTTGTCCGATCTGTGTGCGCAGATCGGATAGATTCGTCAACGGCGCCGGATCCCGCGGATACATTTCAATCCAAGTCTCGTGGTCACGCACGGTCGCGTGGAGATCGCCGAGCGTATGGGAATGATATGCGGCGGTAATATACATCCTTTCGCGCTCGTCCGCTAAATCGCGGAGTTCGTAAGCTTTTCGACTGGCGGCAGCGCTCAGGTTTGGTTCCCCGAGGTTGTTGTACACGGTTCCCAGATCGCTGTACGCGATTGCGAACTTCGGATCGAGTTCGATGGCCCGCTGAAACAGCGGGACGGATTCCTGAAACTTTCCCTGCATCCCGAGTTCATGCGCGGCCGAGTATGCTCTCAGTGCATCGAGCGATCCTGTCGCCTTGGGCAGCAGCGGTTTGTCGAAACGCCGGAGGGACTTCAACGGCTCACCGAGCCGCCCTCGCATCTGCGCAGCTACCGAGTCGATGGCCTGGAGCACGTTGTCACCACTGGCTGCGACAGCTTTGGTTTGCACCAGTTCCTGGCCGCCGACGCAGTCGTATGCGGCGAGAGTGACAAGGTATTGCTTGCCGAACCGGGCGATCATGCCGCTCAAAACTGCCTGAGCTCCAATTCGCTGACAAACTTCGCGCGCCAGGGACGTCGTCAGTTTCTCCTTCGGGGAGCGTTTCATGAGCTCCAGCGTCTTCCTTGCCTTTGCGTCCGGCGCGATCAGCAGAAATGGCGATTGCTTCAGGTCAATGGAGAGCGCGATATTCAGGGCCTTGTCGAACCCCGGATCGCCGGTCACATTTTCGAAGTCGGCCAGCACCACCTCATGGTGGTCCCCTGGAACCGCCCGCGTCTGCCAGAGCCAACCGGCGGCGGCTAACAAGAGAAGCGCGAAAGACCCGGCGACCCCATAGAGGATCCAGCGCCTGCCCGGAAACTCCTTCTGCGGAGGTGTCGCCTCCGGCGTCTCGGTGGTAATTTCATCGCAGTCAGTTCCCAAGACCCCGAAGACTTCCTCAACCTCCGGGAGGAACTTGTAGCCGCGCCCGGGAACCGTGACGATCAGCTTCGCGCCATCAGGCCGGTTCGCCCCCAGGGCTTTTCTCAGGAGGAAAACACCCTGGGTCAGATTGGCTTCTTCCACGGCCGCGTCACCCCAGATGGCGTTCATCAACTCGTCTTTGGTGAGGAGCCGGCCACCGTTCCGGACCATATAACTGAGCAGGTCGAACGTCCGGGAATGGAGGAAGATCGGCTTTCCGGCGCTTGCGAAGACACGATTCACCGGGTCCATCTCGAACCCTTCGAACCGGTACAAGGTCTTGTTTTTAAGGACCATACGGCCAACAAAAACTATTTGAGAATCATTTGAGACCGGTTTGAGGACCCGAAGCCACAAAATGCGGTTTCATGATCTCGCAGCCGGTCGCGCCGCATGCCAATCAGTTTACTAAAGTCCCGGATGGCACGCGGCGGACCGCGGAGGTAGACATAGTGCCCGATTACCTACAGCAAGACAGGCCTTTGAAGATCACGACGCCTTTGGGCCCGGACGTTCTGCTGTTGAAGGCATTTCAATGCCGCGAGCAGATTTCCCGTCCTTTTGAACTCCAGGCGGAAATGATCGCCGACCGGAAAGAAGAAGTCCGCTTCGACCAGATCGTTGGTCAGAGCGTGACCGTGGAGATGCGCCTGCTCGACGATAGTAAGCGGTATTTCAACGGAATCGTGAAGCGCTTCAGCCAGGCGGCGCGCGACGAAACGTTCGTGCATTTTCGCGCCGATATTGTTCCCAAACTCTGGCTGCTGACGAAAAAAGTCCGCAGCCGCATTTTTCAGCATCTCAGCGTACCTGACATTCTCAAGCAGGTGCTCATCGGATTCGACGTCAGCTATGACATCACGGGGGTTTATTATCAGCGCGACTATTGCGTCCAGTACCGTGAATCCGACTTCGATTTCGCCAGCCGGCTGATGGAGGAAGAAGGAATTTACTATTTCTTCAAACACTCCGATGGTGACCATCAGATGATGGTGTCGGACAATCCCGGCAAGCATCCCACTGTTCCCGGGCAATCGACCGCGATTTATGAAGAAGTTGCCGGCGAGGTCCGAACCGACATGCGCGTCACCGGCTGGGAGAAGAGTC
>Ga0210388_10002124_pt1 | contig 15448 bp, 14 predicted proteins | sample IncBWC19OmetaG_FD_155485 | JGI IMG/M metagenome (GOLD analysis project Ga0210388, IMG submission 155485) | Forest soil microbial communities from Barre Woods Harvard Forest LTER site, Petersham, Massachusetts, United States - Inc-BW-C-19-O ...
GAAATTGATGGCCGTGCCTGCATCGCTGACTCCATCCGCCTGCACATAGACCTTCCCTGTCTGGTCGCCCATGACAAGGGTTTGCGGAGCGGTGTAGCTGATGCCTGCCTGCGTCGGAGCTTGCACGACAGCAACGTGGATGTGAACGCCATTCCCGTACTGATCAAGCGACCACGCTTTTCTGGCGATGTCGAACACCAGCGTCTGCCAGGTATTCGAATAGTCGATGAAGTCGAAGTAAATGTACCCCGCACAATGACAGAGCCGGAACTGCGCGGCCAGAGAGAAGTTGGGCGGATAAAACACCCCCCGATACGAGACGTTGAGAGCCTGCACGCCGTCGCGGGGAAAGATGTTGGACAGGTCCGCTTCCGTGAGATTGACACTCCCTTGCGAAATCATCCTGATTCCGTCGTCCGCGACGTAGAAGACATTTCTTCCGTCCGTGCAGATCCCAAAAGAAGAGGCCAGCCCTGGTCCCAAAGGAGTTTCAGGAGTCCACTGATTCGCCTGCCCAAACGAAGGCCGCAGCGGAAAGACGCGCGCGGAAGAAAAGGCCCATGACCTTCCCGCAGCATAGATGCCGCCGATTATCGGCTCAGAGGGAGCGGTCAGTTCGAGGTTGTAATTGTCCGGCACAGAGTCGGGATTGAAGTTCTTGCAGAACGAGACGGTCCCCGGTCGAAGTGGATCACCTCCTCCAAACAACACACCACCCTGATCGCTTGGCCCCCAGATGTAGGGCAGTTGCTGATTCGCAACCAATGGCTCGTAGATGTTGCAGATCGTGCCGCCGGCATAGACTCCGGCATTTTCCTGAAACTGAAAAAGCCATGTGCCTGCTGAGTAAACTGGCCGATTCCAGAGCGTGAACGCCTGCTGCGCCACCAGAACCTTGTTGCCGGGAAGATAATTCCCGATGAGCGAAGACGACCCCGCCGCGGGAGTAAAGACCGCGCTCGTCCCGACGACTGAGGCCGTGCCAGCCAACGGAACGTCGATAGAAGGCCACGGTTCGAGATTGTCGAAGTCGAGGATTTCTCCGCCCGAGATGGAAAGGTCATCGTAGATGTCGATGAAGTTCCCCGCCCCGATGGGAACGGTTCCCGCAAAGGTCCAGTCCGTCAGCACTCCCCCAAGCCGAAACACATCCCAGGTATTGAACTGCGGATCGTAAGCCGTACCTGGCAGAATGACCGTCGTTTGATCTCTGCGGGGAGAAACTCCATACCGCATGTCCGGGGAAGGATTGCCTTTTGCTCCGGTCACTGTGCTGCGCGGCCGGATGCGATACCGATACGGCGCTCCCTGCTGGCCCACATCCGTCTGGAATCCGCCGCGAAAATCAATCGAGTTGAACGCAATGATCGGAATCGCCGCTGAAGCGTTGATGAGAATCTGCACCGCATTGAGATTTAGCAGGGTCTTGGACTGATCGCTGCCCACGCGTACAAGCTGCTTGATGGGGATGAAAATGTCGGCCCACTGGTCCGTTCCGGGCGGGGTCTGGACGCCGGGGGCTACGCCTTTCGCGCTGTCTTCCTCTTCAATCGTGGCACGCTGTGCGTAGATTTGTGCCGCGCCCAACTGCGTCAGCGTATTGGAGACCGCGGCGGTAATGTCTGAGGGTCTTACCGCATAGAACAGGAAATTCTCCGTGAACGACCCGTCTCCGATGTCGAGCAGGAACTTCATCTCATTCAGGCTTCCCAGGTCTCCGACGAGAACGGAAAAGTGCAGATAGTCGTCATCCTGAAACAGCCGAAGACTGCTGATGAGCGCCGACCCTGAGAGTCCGCTGAGTGTCACGGTTCCAATACCAGCACCCGTGATCGAAAACACATAATCCTGAGAAGTGATCGCCCCGCTGGAACCCGAATTGTAGGTCGTGATAGAGCCGTTGATGGTGAAAGAATTGGAGGAGGTGTAGGTGCCGGTTGTCGAAGTCTCGAAACTGATTTGCCCGTTGAGTCCGATCGACACGGTGAGCACAAGGCACGCTTCGGAGCCGATGGTGATGATTGCCCCCCGGCGCAGCGTGCTCAAGACCTGTTGCTGGTAGAACGACTGTCCTTCGTTTCCCGCTCCCTGTGCGATGTTGCCGGGAACGATGACGCACTTTCCCGAAGTTCCCGAGTAGTAATAAATCCCCGCAATCGCGATAGCGGTAGCACAGGGGGTAATGACATCGAGGACTTCGGCATCCGCCCCGCCCAGCACCAGCAACATGCCGCGCTGATACTGCTGGCTGGGGCTGTTGGACACGACGGAATACTGAATCGCGGAGATGGCGGGATCGGCAAAAAACACCGTCATCGTGTCCGTCGTCCGCGCACCATTCGACACGGAACTTGCGACTCCCGCGTTCGTGATGGTCGGAGACACTCCCCAGGGAAGACCGATGGCCGAGACGAACCCGGCAGTCAGAGAAGCGTCCACGGGACTCTGGGGCTCGGCAATGCCTACTTTCTGATCGAGCAGCGCCGCAGAGCCGACGGGAAGAGAGAATTTCCGGTATGACTGGTTATCGCCAATGTACATCCACGGCAACACCGACTGATTCGGGCGGTAGGGAATCATCGACTGCGTGGAAGTCGGGTCAAAGGAACTGTCTACCGGAGTCGTGTTGTCGTCGCGATAGATGGAGCCATCCACCGCAGCGAGATAACGGATGATGCCCTGCCCATTGGAGAACCCGCAGATGTTGAGAACGTCGTCGCCGGAAGCGGTATTGAAAAGCAGATTCATTCCCGGCCGGCAGCGAATTTCATCATCCGAGTAGGAGCGCGCGTTGAGAAGCAGAGGGTATTTGGTCGCAGGGAGAGCATCAGGAGCGGCATTGGTCTTCATCCCGCCGTTCCTGAAGCGATACCCGCTTTCCGGCCTGGAAAAGGGGAGGGTCAATTCGCCTCTTCGTACAGCACGTCAATGACGTTGCCGCTGGTTCCGTAGAGATACCAGTCCACGAGATGCGTGCCGTGAAACGGAAACACGAGGACAGTCAGAGAACCCGAGGGGCTGAGTAAAATCCCTTTCGTGCTGCTGACGGTGTTATCTCCGAGGCGCACGTTCGCCGCTGCGTTGTCCTGAAAGATCAGCGCGGACGCATAGAGCTTGGGGTTGGTCGTGAGTTGCGTGGCCGCTGCGCCAAGAGTTACCTGCAAAATTCTCATTGTGTCTCCTGTAGAGCGAATCGCGGATCGGCCTCAGACTGGCGGCTAATCGGCGGGCGAAGCGTGGAAGCAAAGATGCCGGATTCCTTCAGGCGGGAATTGGTGTCTACTGCCGCTCGAATGAAATTCTGGTGCAGTGCGAGCGATTGCTGGAACTCCGCTCCGCCGTGCTTGAACAGTGCCAGGTGCTGTGCCTCATCCAGAATCACGTCGAGCACATCACGACTCACCTGGACATATGCACCATCGGTTGCCGGGATGGGAGCGTTGCCAACCAGCGACAGCACGACCCCCGTGGAGGCGGTAATCGTCGGAGAGACGGCGAACAGGTCAATCCCTCCGCGAACGATGCCGATTTGCGCCGTCGGGTTCGACTGCCATTCGTAATCGAACGTGTCCGCTTCCGCGACGGAGTAGGTGTCGCACGGGACGTTGTTGATGCGTGCCTGCGTCAACCACGGCATTTCGATCATCGCCTGCACACCATCGCGGAATCTCTGCTCACAGTATGCAGCACGCGCAAGGTCCATCGACTCGGATTCCTTGCTGAGAAGATCGGCCATCATGCCCCACTTCATCACCCAGTACCAGTCATCGGGAATCAGCAAAGGAGAGGCTGTGGGCGGAGTAATAATCCCACCGGAGAGCATGGCGAGAATGTCCAACGTATTCGGAGCGCTGGCCAGAGCATCGAAGGTAATGAACAGCGGAGGGCCAGCCAGAACATCCCACCCCATCGGCGTGCCGTAGCTCTGCTCATAAGCGTTCTCGAAATACTCGAAGGCCATGCCGTCTTCGCGAAAGAGAGTCGAGGGCGAACCCAAGCCTGCCGCGGGAAGGAACCGGATGCGCCGGAGGTCGAGGATGCTTTGTGCGGTCGAGTCGGGCAGTTGAACGCGGTTCGTGCTCGCGGGAAGGCCAAAGTTCGTCGCAAACGGGCCGATGTTGCATCCGGTCAGTTGGAGGATAGCGTCACGGCGCCGCTGAAGAGCCTGGGTGAAATCAGCGAGAGAAAACTGTGGCGTGCCCGTCCACGTCCCATTGCCTGTAGGGTTTTCAAGCAGATGGTATTGGGCGATGGTGTAGCAGTACGCATCGTTGAGCGTCTGGTAGCGTGGGGACGTAGGATTCGAGCCAACGAAGGAGTTCTGGCTGTTCCCGGTAGACTGCCAGGGCAATGCCGAAGATGTATAGGTGGCCGTAAAGTCCTGAATCCACGTTTGCGTCAATGTATTCCATGCGCGCAACGCCTCCGCGATGTAGAGATTCAACTCCGCTTTCAGCCAGTGAACGTTCCCCGTGTCGTTGAGGCGCAGCGCGAGCGCCTGCTCCGCCTGGAGCGATGTCTGGTACGCGTAGGGATTGTTTTGCGCCATCTATCGCTTTCTCGCTGGCTTCTTCCTGCCGTGTTTTACGTCGTGGCATTTGCCCTTGATGCACACCTTTTTCGCGTGCGTTTTGATCCCGTGGATGTGAGTGTACGCCCGTGATTTACGGTAAGCCTCTTCCGATTTGAAATGTTCTGTCGGCATCGCTCCTCCACGCACTCCAGCCAAAATTCGATGGGATTCATCCGCGCTTCCTTGCGCGCTTGAACACCTTGGCGAGATTCGCTTCTTTGCGCTCCTCTGGATTCGAGGAGTGAGCGGCTTTCGCCAACTTCTTTGCGGGAATCTTCTGGCCGGGTTTTACATGCAGACGACGCCGCAACTTCCCTTTCGTGCCTTTAGCCCTGATTGTCGCGTTCACCTTCTGCATCCGCTTCGCCATGACTCCTCCTACATCAGCGTGTTGTTCGCGCTCACCAGGCCCGTCTGGGGATTGAAGGTGGCCGGATAGCCGTAGCCCTGCACCCGCGTCATCACGGAGTACCAGGCATCGTAGCGGTCGCGGTCGAGAGAGCGGATTTCCTTCAACTGCGCCTTCCCCTGCTCCTCTGCCGCTCCCATCAGGAAGCGCCAGTCTGCGCCCTGTCCACGGGGATTCGCCGGGTCTTTGTTTGCCTCTGCCCACTCATAGGCTTTGACGCGCGCCAGCGTCCGCACCAGATGCTCCGTGATCGGGAAGGGCAGCGTGTCTGTGGGATTCACGAGGTCCGGCCCCATCCACGAGTACCAGGTCTGATAGGCGAACTGGCTCTGCGGCTGGGGATAGAGCTCGTACATCATCCAGCCGAACGTCGATGAGCCTGGGCGGGTGTCTGTTTGGAACGGAATCAGCGTGCCGGGATTGGCGAAGATTTGCCGCTGCGGATCGAACTGGTCGGCAAAGTCGCGGTACTTCTTCGCGTTGCCCGCGCACAGATCAATCGCGTTGTTGACATCCACGAAAGATTCCCACGCCTCGAAATTCTGCACCGGGACGGGGTAGTAGCACTGGTAGATCGAATAGCCCTGGCCCGAGCCAGTTCCCGTGTCGATGTAGGGGCGGTCGAGCGTCAGCGTGGCGTAGATCGCCGGGGACACAGGAGCGGTGTAGTCGATGATGTTGTAGATGGTGCTCTGCCCCACGCGAAACTGCCGCTGCGTCAGCAGAGAACCGTACTGCCCCACGGTGGCCCATGCCGCCGTCGCCACAGAGTCCGCTGTCACCGTGGGAGATCCAAACGCGACCGTGACGCTTCCCTGATTAACCAGCCCCGGAGTTCCGACGCCACTCTGTGACAACTGAAACGACCAGCCCCGCATGTTCTGGAGGTCGTGCCATGCGTCACGGATATGCGTTCTCGCCAGCAGAGACGAGTACTTGGGCACGGCGCCTCTTAGTTCTGCCACCATCGTAGCGAGAGACACGTCTTACCTCTTCCGAGCGATCTTCTTCGAGAACTTCTTCTTGCCCATCGCTGTGTGAATCTTCCCCGCCTTGACTTTCAGTTGGGTCTTGTCTTCCCTGATTTTGTGCTGCATCTTTCCCTCCTTATAAACACCAAAAGCGGGGCTGTTATGCCCCGCCCCTGGCTTACGGCAACGAAACTCTATTTCCCGATGTACGCCAGCCGTACCGTCTCACCGGAAAGGTTGGTGCCGGCCGCCACGTCTCCTGCGCCTGTGGCTGAACCTGTCACGAGCAATGCTGCGGTCCCCGACGCTTCTGAGGCCGTCGAAGCCGCCGCGGAATAGGTGTTGATCTTGAACACGGTCGGAGACAACGACGTGGAAATCACCGGACCTAGGGAGCCGTCCAGTTTGGTATTGGTCGTCAGCCCCTGAATGACGAGGATATTCCCCGCCGCCCAGTTGTTCTGCGATGTCATGGTCAGCAGCCCAGCCACAGTTCCCGAGGTTGCCGTGCCAACCGAGTTGGTGATTGTCGAGAAAAGACCTGTGGTTACAGGAGCCTCGCCGTTCGTCACCAGCAGAGAGGCAACAGCGACTTCGCCGGAGGTCTGCGCAATGATCGTACCTTGCCAGTTGGCCGTCCAGCCCGTTGAGGTAGCCGTGGCAACCTGCACGACAGCGCCGAGGGCGTAAACGCTGGCCGTCTTGAATGGGCCGTTGAGGTACACGAATTGCCCCGGAACCAGCGCATTAGCCTGGGTGATGGTCAGAAGATTTGCGGTCGCCAGCACTCCGGTAATCGGAGACGCCAGCGGCAGGCCGTACATGAGATTGTTGGTTGCGGTCTGCACCACCTGATACTTCAGCGTGTCCGTCGCGATGGTGTAATTCAGCGAAGACATCTGCCCGACGTTGACGGTGTATCCCGTCGCAGTTGCCGTGGCTACCTGGACGATCATGCCGTCGAAGATAATGCCCGCGCCGGAAGTCCCGTTCGACAGAACGATGAAGTTGCCAGCCTTGAGCGAGTTCGCCCCCACCACGGTCAGAAGACCAGCGGAGGTGTAGGTCGATTGCGTGGCCGCGCTCGAAAGCGTTCCCAGCCCCAGCGGAACCCCTGCGTCTGCCAAACCAGCGACGGCATTGAACCACAGGAGCTTCCACGTCTTGCGGTTGCCCAGGCCTGTCTGTTGCGCCTGGACGATGTAGTTGCCGCTCAGGGACGCGTTGCCGGAGCCGAGCACCATGTCCAGCGAGCCCAGGCCCTTGATGGCGATCCCGGTCATGTTGTTGACCACGCCGAGCGTTTCCCCGCCAGCCGTGTAGGACGCAGGCCCGGTATGATCTACCGGAAGAAACTTGCCTGCGCCAATCGGGAATGAATCAAGCTGCGTGTCGGACATTTAGAACCTCGCAATCGGCCAGGTAACGCGGCACAGGCACGCTGTGCCCGTGGTCCCGGTAGCCAGAGAATACCCCACCGTGGACTGCGTGACGGTGAGAGTTCCCGAAGCCAGGGATGTGAAGTCTGCGGTTCCCGGAACAAAGTTGACCACCACGCCATACGCGGCCGGGAAGCCAGTCGCTCCGAAGAGCAGGAAACCTGCACCGTTGCGCTGGAAGAACGCATACGGGAGAGCGGCGCCAAAGTTGGGGTCGATGCTCCAGCCAGCAAAGTCGGGCGAGTTGACATCCGCGGTCGAAGTGGTCGTGACCACTTTTCCGGTCGCCGTCTGCAACCAGAACAGCGGCGTTCCCACAGGAACCAGACCAGTGATGGCGGAGTCCAGCTGACCCCATTCGTAGGTGCCGCTGTAGAGCGGCAAGCCGATGGTCGAGGCCAGGATGATCGTAGTGCCCCCGGTTCCGCTGATCGAAACGGCGGGCGGCGCGGTATAGCCCGAGCCGACATTGGTGAACGCGTAACTGGTCAGGCCCGTCGCGGTGACGACGACAGAGCCGACAGCCTGCGTCCCCCCAGCGGGCGGGGCGCCGATGGTCAGCGTGTACGTCCCGGCGGTCATGCCCGAGCCAGCCGTGACCTGGACGATGGAGGTCAACTGACCGTTCTTGGGGTTGGTGTACAGGAGAGCGGAGCCGTCTCCGTACTCCGTGAACGCTCCGACCACCAGGCCAGTGTTAATCGGCAACCCTGTTTCCGCGTCCGTCGAACCTGACGGAGACGCACTCGCTGCGCTGTTCAGATACCCGGAAGGGATGAACCCCACTACTGTGCGTGACATAGCGATCTATCTCCTTGTTTCAGAACAGCTTCAACCATTAAATCCATACGCCTGTCCCGACATTCTCGGGCTGGGCGAGTACACGTTGATGCCGAGATTGAGCAGGAAGGCATCGTTCGTGTTGTTGTTGTAAACCTGATTCTCGCGCGCCCCGAAGAGGAAGTCCGGGTCGTCGGTCGGGCGGAACTTCCATGCCCGTCCCGTGAGTGCCCACAGCGTCTCGCCCACCGTGATCGTGGTCGAGGCGGGCAACTGGGAGGGGCTGGTCGTCCCCGTAGCAGTCGAGGCTGACGTGAACGTGGAAGTCAGGTTCGAAGTCGTGATGTAGGAAGTCGGGAAATCCGCTCCCCATGCCGCACCCGGCGTCAGGATGTCGTCGTAAATCACGGTCCCGAGGAACGCGATGCCTTCCGTGTCAGGCACAGTGGGCAGCGACTTGAACGAGTATTTCTCCCATCCGGTCGTGAACTGCTGCTGCGTCTGAAGGGCTGACAGAATATACGACCAGCCGTTCGGCGTGGTGATGGTGATTTCCGGCGAACGGCCACCGCAGAATTTGCGCTGGCGCACGAGGAAGTTGATGAGGGCGCGCACGCTGATCGAACCCGCCGTGCCATCGGGGTTGCCGAGGAACACGGGAATCGAGTTGTTCGCGTTCTGGATGGCACCGTTGCGAACCTGCGCTCCGTAGTTCACGAACACATCGCCCTGCCAGGAGTTGTTCTTGCCGTCGTTCAGAGCTTCCGCCATGCCGTCGGTGTTGTTCGTGCGGTTGCTGGCAACCTGCCCCGAAATCGCGGCCTGGCCGTGCCAGTAGCAGTCGACTTCGACGTTCGTGGAGATGGCGGCCACCGCGTTGCGGTAGTACAAGTCCTTCAGTTTGATCCGAGCGTTCGGCCCCTTGTTCTGCACCTGGAGGGAGAACGTCTCGAACATATCCCGCGAGGTGTAGAGGCGAGGCGGGAAGGCCATCGCAGCGAGTTGCTGGACATGCTCGATTTCAAAGTTGGTGCCAGGAGCCGCAGCACCCGCCGCCGGCGAACCCATGATGAAGGGTTCCTCCATCAGCTTGCCGCCGGTGAACGGGTCTACCGCGCCAATCGCCCGCATGTGCTGCTGGTACGCGGTTTCGACAAACCAGTTGTCGTAGGCAACATCAGCGATGTAATCGTTGAACGTGCTGGCCTGGATGTCGCCATTGAAGGTCGGATCGGGCATGACTTATCTCCTGTGCTTACTGGACCAAAAGATCGCGGTACTTTTCCTGCCGTGCGCGAGTCGCTTCTTCGCGGCCCTGCACGGTCTGCCATGAGTTCTGACGCTCCTTGGCAATGTTCTCAAACTTGTCGTGCTTGCTCGACCGCGGCGTGGCCAGGTCGGGGCTCTCGGATTTCGGGTGGAGTTTCGCGTACCGCTCCTCACCCTCTTTCCGCAACTTCTCTTCGTAGTCCGACTTCTCTTTGGCCTTGCGCTCGTTTTCCTTGGCCGTGAGGTCGTACTTGCGGTCTATGTAGGACCGCAGATTCTCGTTGGGGCGGCGATTCTTGCCGAAGTCTTCGTACTCCTGCTCCACGTCAAGGCCGTGTCCCAGCAGATCGCGGGCCTTTTCCGACATCGAAATCAAAGCCATGTTCGCTTTGGCGGCGTTGGCCACATCGTCTTTCCACGCATCGGTTGTGGGGGAGGGTTCAACTTTGGGCGGTTCGGTCGGTCCCGCGAGATACGCATCGGGAATATCGTAGCCCTGGTCCTTCATGGACTTCAGGTAGGCGCGGTGTTTGGCCAGTTCCGCTTCGGCGGCCGCTACCTTCTGGTCGGCCTTCAGGCCGTACGGAATGACGGTTTCCGCATTGAACCGCTTCATGTCCGCTTCGAGTTGCGTTGCCCGCTGAAAAGCCGTCTCGCCCGCCTCCGCCTTCTGGCGAAAGGACTCCAGGACCAAGGAAAATTTCGGGTTGTCGATGAGAACCTTCGCGTCCTCGTCGCTCACGCCTTCGGCTTTCAGAACTTCGGCAATTGTTGGCATGTTTGCTCCTCGCTAAATAGGTGGTGCCTGCGGCTGTTGTGGGCTTTGCGTTTCGGAGATTTTGCTTTGAATCTGCTGAAGCTGATCCTGAATCGCGCTGCTCATCGGTGTGGAAGCAGGAAACACCTTGGCGAGTTGATCGGAGGCTTTGGAGATAATGGCGACCAACTGAAGAATCTGCCCTGTCGGTGTCGCAGACCCTCCCCCACCTTGCGGTGGAGGAGCAGCCTGCGGCGCGACTTGGGGAGGGGTGGCCATTACCGCTTGCGCTTCGCCTTTTTGTGCTCCATCGACTTGAACCCGCCGTGGATATTCAGACCCCTGTGGACCTTTTTCGCGGCCTTGTGACGCTTCACTTTGTGAGTTGCCATGATGTTGCTCCTCTCGGTGTGGATTTGTTAATCGCAAAAGCAAACGGCCCAGGCCGTATGCCTGAGCCATGTCTCAAATCATCCGAGAGGACGCTGATCCAGAATCTCGCTTCGGTTTGAAGATACAACAAAATGTTGCCCGTGTGTCAACCTTTTTATTCAGGAACCTTCCGCAGTGCCGTTTTCGATCACCGTCGCGCGGCGCACTTCGGTGAAAACGATGTCGTTCATGCCCCCGTTCCCTGGGTAATTCAGCACGAGTTGTCCCCGCCACTTCTCTTTGCGGAAGAAAGCCAGCAACTGCGCCAGAGATGCGTCATCCTTGGGGCCAAGGTACTTCGCAATCGCGTGTCCCTGGGTCTTGACATCGAATTCAGGCTTAAATTCCATCGTTCTCTCCTAGTGAGCTACCACGACTCTCTGCCCTTCAGCTGAGCCTTTGGTCTTCATGTGGGCAGGCTTGTTGCCCGTTGGGGGTCTTCCAGGTTGAGCATGGTTCCCTGTCATGTTCGCGGGTTGCGGCGGTCCACTTGCACCCTGGGGTTGTAGCGCAGTCGCCAGTTCTTTCAGTTTCTCCGCGAAGACGAGTTTCAGTTTTTGCTCTGCTTCCCACTTCTCGCGGATGCTGTTGCCTGGCAAGGTTCCCCAGTTCGGCAAGTCGCAATTCTTGGCGACCGTCTCGGAGTCGATCATGAACCCGGAGCGCTGCATCTGGAGCACCAGCAACTTCTGCTTGGTCTGAACTTCGCCGTGCAGCGACCCAGGCGTAATCTGCGCGTGGATGTTCTGGCAGAACGTCTTGACCCGCTCCATGCGGGTATAAATCGAAGGTCCATTGGCAGGGTCTTCATCCGAGCCATGCGACGGCACAAGAGAGTCGGGTTGCCAGTCGATAATTTCCTTCGCGACTCCACCCGGCCCGACATACTGCATGATTCGACCCGTGGGGTAGTACTGGAGCAGGTCGTAGAGCACCATCTCCATCAGATCGCCCATCGGCTCTTCCATACCATGCGAGATGTCCGTAGCGATCGGGCCAGCTTCTTCCTGAGCCTTTTCAATCGCGGAGTCCGCCGAGGCAATCTTCGCCTTCGCGAGGTTCTTGAGAGCGTCGAGCCCGACCATGTAATCCTCATCGTCGGTCAGCGACTTCATCCACTCGAACGCCCACGCGGGGATATTGAGCAGCGCCTCAGGGAGCAAGGTCTTCATCACCTTGTCGTCCACCGGGCCATCGACGCCCAAACGTCCCCGCTCTTCGTACGGGTCGAACTTCTCCATCGTCTTGCGGGGGATTCCGGCGTCCTTGTTGTACATCATCGCCGGATCGAATCTCTGTTTCGCCGTCTGGTCCAGGCCCCTCATGAACGCCTGGCGTGCGGCGCCCAGCGACTCAATATCCGCGGCGAGAGAATATCCCGGTTCCCACGGCCACTCATCGGCGGAGAATCTCGCCAGCGGGTGCATCCCGTGCCAGTCCCAGAACGGCCCGTCAAAGAGAGGCTCCTGCATCCCCGTCTGCGTCACGAACAAACGAAGATTGGGGTAGAGAAAACAGTCTTCTTCGGTCGCCTTGCGCGTCTTCCTTATTCCTGGTTGCACAAATTCATTGGTCGGCAGTTCCTGCCCAAGAAACGGAACGACGTACGACTCAAGCGTTCCCGCCTTTCCCATCGGCCTTGGCTTCTTGCCGTCATTGACGCTCAGATCGCGGACCGTCGTGTAGCGAATCTCATCCATCTGCGCGGCCCAGTTGCCGTTCGAAGGCATACCGTCGCCGGCGCGGAAGCGTTCCGCCAGGGAGATACGGTCCTTCGCTGCGTTGCCGCTGTACCGTCTCCGAGCGACAGGACGGAGCTTCGACTGAAATTTGGGGAACTTGGCGTGCGCCTCGTACTCGGGCATGAACTTAATCCGCGTCCATACATAGGCGCCCTGCACGCTGTTGTCGTCAGGCATCTGGAAGGGAAGGGCATCGTTGCAGGAGTACACATCGAAGTCGATCCTGCGCGCCGATTTCGCCTGAAGTCTGACGTTTCTGAAGACGGGCGAGACGAACGAAAACCCTCCCGCAACCAGCCACTGCGTTGCCTTTTTGAACGCCCTCGGAAATTTACTCTCGAAGTAAACCGCGTGCCAGGTCTTATTCATCATCCCCAAAAAATCAGCAATCGCCGGATTCTCCGAGGAGTACCCATCGACGGGGCGGATGTCCGCAATGTTCGCGACGACTTCCCGCAAGGCCCGCTTCTCCCGATTCATGGAAAGCGTTGAGCGCGACTGACTGGGGTGGTCGATGAACTTGCCCGAGATCATCGAAATGGCTTTGCCGATGTCGCGGCCGCTCGTGAGGGAGGCGTTGTACTGCTCGCCCATCGAGACGACATCGTTAATCCACGCCATCTTCTCGGAGCCTTTGGCATCCTGCTCAGGGGGTTGCCACCCGCGATCTGGCCTATCCGCCGGCATCAGGCTGTCGTCTCCGCAAGTTGGGAGACGGCATTGATTTCATGGTCGGCCAAACCGCGTCGTTTGCCAGTCCCCATCTGTTCGATCTTCCCAGAGTCATATTTCTCAATCAGCAGCGCACCTTTGGTCAGGTCGGGCTCTCGGGCCAGCATGTCGTAGAAAATCGCATCTTTCCGTTCAAGGCTATGAAGAGTCTGCCGGGTCAGCCGTTCGTCTTCCTGCGAAATGCACCCCGCAGCGAGTCTCAGACGGCAGTTTGCTTTCAACTCGTCTCTCTTTCTCTGGGAGCGCATGTGCTCCTCAATCTTCATGGAACGGAATCTCTGATACTGTTGTGCCGCCATCCTGCGAGAGAAGTTTTCGATGTCCGTGCGGGTCTTACATTCGACCCTGCGCCAGCCGCGAAAGGGACGCATCCGGGTATCGGGAGCGAGCATCAACTCGCCCTTCGCATCGACGAAATAGACCACTGCTTCGTTGTCGGAGATTTGCCCTTGCATTGCGTCTACAATATACCCCGCTAGTCCGCAAACTGCTCAAAAAAAGCGTCGGCCTGGGGATTCGGGACTTTCAGAGTCCACGGAGAATAGTCCACATCCCAGCCTTCATCGGTCGCTTTGTTGTACTTTTTCTTGGCCCGTTCCGCCATCACATCCAGGTCATGCAGCGTGAAATAGCTCATGGCCGCCGCGAAGATTCGGTCATCATGCTTGCCCTGCTGGTGGTCCATCTTCGTCGCGCCAGCCTCCGTCGTTTTCTGCTCGAAGCCTTCGATTTCCTGAAGCAGCCAGCGAGAGTTGACCTCGAACCACCCACCATCCACGGCGTACTTGAACATATTGAGCAGCATGGGGCGGCTCCAGGCGTTCGTGAACCATCCCTCTCTCTGGTTCGCGTGTTCGACAGGCCGGAGAGTCTTTTTGTCGTACTCGCGGAACTTATGGTGGTTCCTGAATCCGTGAAGTTTGAGCGCGTGATAGCAGGAGTCGCCATATTTTCTTCGCTGCTCGATCACGATTCTCGGCTGGGTATCTTCCATGAACTGCCCATAATAAGCGGTGATGGCCGCAACCCAGATGTAGATTTCGACGTTCGAAATATCGTCAGAGGCGAACTCCGCAACCTGCACGTCCGGCATCGCATCTCTTCCCGTTCGCGTGACCGTGATGGCCGTCCTGTCTCCTCCAACCCCCGTGCCGGGATCAACGCCGATGGAATACATGGCCTGGTCTTCGGGGTGCTCATAGATCAGGAGTTTCTTCATCGGCTCGAACGACTTTTCTTCGGGATCTCCCAGGAGGGGCATCAGCACCCATTCGAGCCTCACATCACCGGGAGTCTTCCACGGGATGAGAATTCTTTCGCCTTTCGAGACTTCAATCGGAGCGGGGTCGTGCTTTTCCGCAATGCCTTCCCCGATGATGCCGTAGACATCAACTCGCTTTTTTCTCCGCGTCTGGATACTGGCAATCGTCTCCCAGTCGAACACCGAATCGTTCTCGCCCGTCAGCGCGTCGAAGTCGTCGCAGGGCATGTGCCGCAACCACGACTTCTCCGTGCGCCGTCTCTTCGCATCCTCGTAGTTGAACTCCCAGAACCACTGCTGCTCACGAGGCATCGTCCAGTTTTTCCCAATGATCCGGCTGAGTGATTCGGACGAATGGGCGTAGGCTTCGCACTTTGCGATGGTCCCAAGAGTCGAGAGATTGGGTTTCCAGTCCTGCGGGATTTTGAACTTTTCCAGCCATTCCTTTTTCGGATACAGTTCCGGCGTCATGAACCACGGAATAAAGAGCGGATAGAGCCTCGACAGCCCCTGAAAATAGAACTCCTTGTTGACGCGCCACTGGTCGGCCCACCAGCCCGTATTACCGTTTCCCGTTGACTCCAGAATCATCAGAATCTCCGGGCCAGAGTGGACGGCGCGAAAAAGACCTTCCTCTATCTGTGCCACAGGGTCGGTGTAATCGCAGGTTTCAGAAAGATGGATGGCAGTCGGAGTCGTTCCTTGTCCGATGCCGCCGCGAATCGCGCCCGACTGGATGACGATCTGCGAACCAACGTGGGCGAACTCCAGAATGGCCGCGCCGGACCTCTTATCCTTGGTCTGCTGCGGAGGAAGCCACCACGGAAGGTTTTCGAGAGGCGTGTACATCATGCCCATCATGACGTAGGTTTTCTGGTCGTTCGCGGAGCCGATGGCGCACTTGACGCCAGGCACAAACAACGCGCGATGTGTCATCAGGGCTTCGATGAACGTCGAAAATCCACCTTGCCGGGCTTTGAGCAGGATGATTTCGATGGACACGCCGCGGTCTTCCATGTCCTGAATGACTTTGTAGAGGACTTTCTGACCGCCGCGGAATTTGAAGCGGAAGATGCGGTTTTC
>Ga0210388_10002126_pt1 | contig 15447 bp, 13 predicted proteins | sample IncBWC19OmetaG_FD_155485 | JGI IMG/M metagenome (GOLD analysis project Ga0210388, IMG submission 155485) | Forest soil microbial communities from Barre Woods Harvard Forest LTER site, Petersham, Massachusetts, United States - Inc-BW-C-19-O ...
CGCGCTCCCGAGGCGCTGCACTTCCCCATCCTGCACGAATCGCAGAAGCTTAGCCTGCATGCTGAGGGGCATTTCGCCAATTTCGTCGAGCAGCAGCGTGCCGCCGTGCGCGGAGTGAATGCGACCTAATCGCGACTGAAACGCGCCGGTAAAGGCGCCGCGTGTGAAGCCGAAAAGTTCCGCTTCCAGAAGGCTTTCTGGGATTGCAGCGCAATTCACCACAACCAGCGGGCCCTGGCTGCGCGCGCTCAGCTGATGAATACCGCGCGCAACTAATTCCTTGCCGGTACCTGTTGCGCCCATAATCAAAACCGCTGTGTCGCGTGGAGCGACGAGTCGGGCCAGATGATAAACGTGTTCGATCTTCGGGCTCGCGCCAATCATTCCCGGAAGGGATTCAATTTTCGCTGCCGACGCTGCGATGGGACCGCCCTGGCGGCTCGCATCGGTTTCCAGGCCCTCAGGACGATGGCACGAATTAAACAGAAAGTGCCTTGTTTTTTTCTCCTGATCCAGCATCAGGACGTTCAATCCCGGATATCGCGCGTGGATCGTCGCGACCAATGCTTCGGTCTCCAGGTCCTCGACATCTGGATCGAGCAGGAGGGTATGGAAATCGGATTCGCTCAACTTGAGCAGAGCATCCGCCCCCCCGGTTGCAGTAAGAGAATCCGGACCGAGGCCCTTGCGGATTTGTTCCCGGAGTTCCGCGTGAGGACTCACAACCAAGACTGTCCCCTGGCGCTTTTTCACCAACATCGGTCCGGCGGCTGACATTGCGAAACCTCCTCACTACCCCCGAATTTGGTCCCAGTGCATATGCGGAATTAAGAACGCTAATCTGAACTCAAGATGCAAGTGGACTGGACTGGCTCATCACCTGCATTCGGTACCCGACGCCGCGCACAGTGTGAATTAACTTGCAATCAAATGACGCGTCAACTTTCATGCGCAGGTAGTTGATATACACATCCACGACGTTCGTGGTCATCTCGAAAGGCAAATTCCAAACGTCCTGGGCGATTTGCGTCCGCGTGACATGTTCTCCGCCGTGCCGCATGAGATATTCGAGCAGAGCGAATTCCTTGGGAGTGAGCACGATCTTTCGACCGCCACGCGTGACCGAATGGGCCATGCGATTCAGCTCGAGGTCGTCCAGTCGAAGCACGGCCTCTGCGTGGTAGACGCCGCGGCGAAGCAGCGCGCGCACGCGAGCCGACAGCTCAGCGAAAGCGAACGGCTTGAGAACGAAATCATCGGCTCCCAGATCCAGCATCTGTGCATGGTCCTCCGGCTTGGTTCGAATCGTAAGCACTAGAATCGGCAACCGCTCGCGCCGCGCGCGAATTTCCCGTAGGAGATCGAGACCTTCCCGGCGAGGTAGATTGAAATCCAGGATCGCCGCGTCATAGGTACTCTCGAGGATGAGACGCTTTGCTTCGTCGCCGTTCATCACGAGGTCGACACTGGATTGTTCTGCCTCAAATTCCTGCTGAAGAAACTCGCCGAGCGCCGGGTCGTGCTCAGCGACGAGAATTCGCATGGCTCCTCCTGGGAAAGAACGGTCGACAGAATTCCGGGAGAAATATTGAATCTGAAGGGCCGCAAGCACTGTTCCGAAAGGAACATGTGTCCATCTTGTTAACCAAATTTGTCGGGAATCGCCGCTACCGGGGGGCTGGAGCGAACGTCGTGCCCAGCGATCATTACAACTCTTTAATTTACGATGCTCGCAGAAATCACCGACCGGATCCTAAGCTGTTGAAAGTTCAATACCTGGTATGTGCAGGTTCTGGGCGCGGATGGCACGTGAGTTGCATAACTCACGGCGTCTGTCGCGTTCCAACATGATCCGAGCCACGCCGGGAACGGGAAGGAAGGAACCGTTCACAGCATGGCGCGGGTCGCTCCCACCTGCCTTTCGAGAGGGTAGCTAGGATGGATGACCCCAGGTCCGGTCTCGCCTAGGCCGGATCCTCCGGAGCGCGACTAGGGGGATCCCGTACCCAAGCGGGGTCCCCTCTCTCCCCGAATCGACCGCCGTCTGGGAGATGACGATCCCTACTGGAAGGATACTGTTGGGAAATAGAGAAACACGCAGAGCGTCTGGTGTCCGTGTGATTGGTCTGATCATGAGGACGATCTAAGGAAACTTAGTAAGTCCGGGGAGCACCATCGTGTCCACAACTCCAAAGGTTCTGCTGATTGCCGGGGACCCTATGGGCGTTTCAGTCTTGGCTGCACGGTTGGAAAAGCGGGCGTGCGAGATCCATTCTTGCTTGTCGCGCAGAGAAGCGAACGCCTTCGTGAGCAATCAGCGATTCGACCTGGTGATTAGCGAATTGAGAATGTGGGATCGCAGTTCGGATCCGCTGGCAGCTTCGCTCATCGGGTCGCGAACGACTTTGGTCTATGCGTATCCGGCGGAAACCGGGTGCTGGTGGTTACCCGCCGTCAAGAATGGCCAATCCTGCTGGGGCACTCTGGCGATGCGGCATCGTGAATTCGTCGGCTTTCTCGATGAAACTCTAAGAGAGATAGCGTCACGTCAGAGTGCGTATTCGGGTTAACTCAAGCAGCCATTGTTCAGCGTGATGTCGAAACAAATCGCCGGTCGAAGCATGCACTCCCGGCGAAGCGAGAAGAGCAACACTACATTCAGGGCCAGATTTGGGACTTCTTTTTTCGCGTGTTTCTGAGTGTGGAGTGCCGTTGTGCCTCAAAGGCGGGAGGCTGAATTCGCGGCGTTTAGGCACGCTTGCCTGGTTTGAACCGATGACAAACAAACATAATCTGATCAGCATTCGCCGTGCTTCGGGTTTCCACGTGGATCCGAACTTGACCAACCAGGAATCGATCGTCCTGCGAGCTCTCGCCTCCGGAAGAACCGACAGGCAGGTGTGCAACGACCTCGGCGTGGAAGCCACCACGTTCATTTCCATGATGCGCGAGATGCGGCAAAAGATCGGCACTTCGGACAACGTTTCTCTAATTGCCTGGGCGAAGCGGCAGATCAAAGACGGCGAACGACGAATCGACAACCCGGAAGGATATGGCCGCCTCGCGTAAGTCCGTACCACGCGCGAACAGGGTAGGATGGATGAAGATGATGGGGATGCTAGAGAAGCTTACAACTCAGCGAACACTCACACTGAGAACGAAACGGCTTCGAAAACTGAATTCTTCAAAAAGCTCCTAATCGGGGTTTCTGCCCGCCGATTCGACGCAGTCGGCCCTACCAAACCGCGGCCAAGTATGCCCGGGGGGAGTTTTGGGAAATCCTGTTAGCGCTCAGGGGGAGTATTCGTCCTGGCAGGACGTTTACGCTCGGAGGCATCCCAATCTTCCGGCGGGAAATTGATCTGCCAGAAAAGCGGCGATGCCTCGATAAACTCAAGGCCTACCTCGGTGTTGCCGGACTCGTTCGGCCCGATAAAGGTCACCGTGCACGGCAGTTCTTCCGCCGACTTCGGGTTCACAATTGTGACATCCTGTCCCCGCACGACTTTTTCCCCAAGTTGCACTTCGCATCCGTGTGCGTTTACCGAGGCCGTTTGCGTTTTTTCCGAGAAAGGCAGATTGCGGTTTTTTCCGCGAACGAGCACCGGTATCGCAATCTGCAGGCGGCATGACCGCCGCTTTCGACCGGCACTATAGTCGACCGCATCGAGCCGACCGATATCTTCTTTGAGCAGTTCGCTCTGTTTGATCAAGTCGAGCCTCCTTGATTATCTTCCCGAAGCTGGCAAACCATCGAACAAGCTCGACGCACGGGAACTCGCGCTGATAACCCGCTCAAAATAAAGCAAATGCACCCCTATCCCCAAAAGTCCAGGAAGTGCATCGATCGGCTCGATGTGAGTCACTCGACCGAGGAAGCGACGGATACCAGCCTTCACACCCGCGACCCGCTTTGGCATTCCGAGCAGGATTTCCACCGATTCGCCAACTTGCAGGAGAACCTGTGTGGCGAAGTAAACGCCACGGATCGAGATGTTAATCGTGCTCGCTTTATACTCGTCGTGGGACAGCGTCTTTGTGCGGCAAAAAGACATCGGAGCGTGCAGCTGGAAACGGGGTGTGATTCGATGCTCAGGCGTAGCCAACGGTTCTCCTTGCGCCTACAACGACTTAGGTAGGCACTAAGGAAGGAGACTCTACTGTAATGCGGTTCTCCACGCATGTCTGTCCTAAAGCGAACAGTTTGGCGGTATCTAGGAGCCTCTGTGCCGGCTAGAAAGTTTGCAGACGGCGACTGTTTCTCGCCCAATCGTTACGGGAATAAGAAACGGCGCAGGTCACCTGCGAAAATTTCCTCTGCTTCCTGATCACAGGGCTAACCAACGAAACGTCCATCCGGCTGAGCGAAGCTACGACAGGCCGCTTAGGCTGACTACGCCGCACGGCAAAATCGAGTCATCGACGGTCGCTCGTATCGTTCATTGCAGTCGGAACTGCCGGGCTTCGGTTGTTAATACGCCGGAAAGCTTGAATTTTTCGTGTTCCAGGTACCACAAACTTGGCAGTACCTCCTGTATGGCTTCCCGTTCTCCTCTTCCGTTGCCGCTTGCCCGCAATTCTTGAAGCCGCTGAGCAATTGCCGTCTCGGCTTCTTTCACAAGGTGGAATAAACGGGGCGAATCGAGCGGCTCCAGGAGAGCCTTCAGGCAGAGAAATTGCCATTCTTGGTATTTGCTCTTGGTCATGTTTCTCATATCGACCAGCCCGAGCCGTGACTTTAGAAAGATGACTAGAATAAGTCTGTCCCTTAGTGAACACCTCGCAACTTCGTGTTTACCGCCTTCTTCGAGGTTTCATGAAGACAATTCCTGATTGATAACGCGGTGGTCTCAACGGGTCGACGCAACCCTTGCGCGGGCCCGACTCGCAGAGGTCTCAAAGGCTATCGTCGTTCGCGAGCGTTGAATCGAGGGGAAGCCTGCCCCGGCCAGGTTCTGGTTGAAGCAGAACCCGACAGATCGGTTTTCTCGGGAAAGTCTTATTGGATCAACTGATTAGAAGTGTTGCATCGACTGGTTGAGGTGGCCGCACTTACGGACCGCGTCGAAACTGCCGATTGGCCCTCAAAGGAGAGCTTTCATGAATATTGAACGGCGCCGCGCCCCTCGCTACCGGCTTATCGCCGAAGCCGAGATCATCAGCCCGTTATCTGACGTATGCCTGGGAGCACAAACGTCCGACGTGAGTCTTTTTGGTTGTTTCATGAATACGAATTTTTCGCTGCCGCTAGGAACTGAAATCCGACTGCGGCTCAAGTACGAGCAAACAACCCTGACAACCAGCGGAGCGGTAGCTCGCTCTGAACCGTCGATGGGGTTTGGGGTCAGCTTTACGAACATGAAAGCAGCACACAAGACATTGTTGCAGAAGTGGCTGCAGGAACTGCCTTCAAAACAAGCGCCTCATAGCGTTGTTCAAGGGAGCTGCCAAGCGATCGCGCCTGAAGCCCAAGGCTCTGAGCTGCTGTTAGCACCCTCAACCCTCCGATCAGAACGGCGTAAGCCTCAACCATGGTGAGAACCAAACTGTCGCGGTCACGCAGCATGACTCTTACGCAGGTAAGGGCCGCAACCCTAGCAGACGTGAAGCGAATGCTTGCCGAGCTCCGATCGCCGGCCTCAACGGTGAAACGTATCAAGAAGAGCCAAGCATAGCGCGGGCGGGACACTTCCGACCGGCGAAGGGAATCGGACCTTGAAAAAATCGAAAAGAGCGGTGTATGGGTGATTCGGCTCCGCGACCTAGCGACCGAGGGCGATGTGGATTTCGCGATCGGGCACTATGCGTACGCGGAGCGCAATCCCGCGGTCGGCCTGCGCAGTGACAACGAACCGAGTCCGGCAATATGATTCTTCATGGGGGGCGGCGAAAGTTCGAAATCCCGCCTCTCCGTCATCTCTACTCCACGTGGATGGCCTTCTGATGGCTCACATTGTCCCCGTCGCCGCGCCTCAATTTGCGGAAAATGATCGTCGAAAACACCGTAAACGCGCCCAGCACAAGGAACGACTCATGAATTCCGTGAATCATCTCCAGGGAATTCGACCGCAGTCTGGCGGGAATGAAGAACGCCGTCGCCAGTCCCGCCGACGCGACGCCAAAGCTGATCGACATCTGCTGCATCGTGCTGGCGATGGAGCTGGCGTTGCTCGTCTCTTCTTCGGTGATATCCGCGTAGACCAGCGTATTCATGCTCGTATATTGCAGGGAAGTGAGCGCTCCGTAGAAAAACGCGAGTACCACAATTTCCCATACGGGCGTGCGGAGCCCGATCGTCGCGAACAGAAGCAGCAAGACTCCGATGATCAGCGTGTTGGAAATCAGCACGCCGCGATAGCCGACCTTTCGCAGGATCGCCGGCATCGAAAACTTCAGCATCATCGCGGCTGCCGCCTGCGGCATAATCAGCAATCCGGATTCGACCGGCGTATACCCCAGCCCCACCTGATACAGCAGCGGCAGCAGAAATGGCACGCCGCCGATCCCCAGCCGCGTGAAAAAACTTCCGCTCACCGACGCCGCGAACGTCCGTATGCGAAACAGATCGAGGTGCAGCAACGGAAATGGCTCGCTCCTCGCGTGCAGCCAGTACGCCCCGATCAGTGCCAGCGAAACCACCAGCAGCGCCGACATTTCGATGGCGCTCAGGGTATGTTCACCGAATACCTCCAAGACGTAGGACAACAGCCCAATCCCGGAACCGAAAAGAATTAGGCCCACCACATCCAGCGGCGGCGTTTTCTCCTCGCGATAATCCGGCAGGTGCACGTAGACCATCAGCAGCCCAATCAGGCCGATCGGAATATTTACGAAGAAGATCATCCGCCAGTGGAGGTAGCGGACGATCAGCCCGCCGGCCACGGGCCCCAGCATTGGGCCGATCAAACCGGGTATGGCCACGAAGCTCATCGCGCGAATCAGCTCAGATTTGGCGAAGGTCCGCACCAGCGTCAGCCTGCCGACGGGCACCATCATCGCGCCGCCGCAGCCCTGCAGAATGCGGCAGGCGACCAGCACCCGAATGTCGCTCGATATTCCGCACAAAAACGAGCCCAGCGTGAATAGCCCGATCGCCGAGGCAAAGACGCGGCGCGTGCCGAAGCGGTCGGCCATCCAGCCGCTGATGGGGATAAAAACGGCCAGCGCCAGGGTGTAGCTGGCGAGCACGGATTTCATGCTGAGCGGTGTCACTCTGAGAGCGGCCGAAATGGTGGGCACGGCGGTATTCAGAATTGTGGTGTCCAGCGATTCCATGAAAAACGCGACCGCAACGAGCCACGGCAACAGCCGCTTGCTCGCCTGCGTGGATCCCGGCGGTAGGGACGGCATGCCGAGTGAGTCGAAATGAGTGGAAGCCATGGCAAAGTAGGCGCGTTGGAATGTGTGCCCGCTTCCACGCAGCCGCCATAGAGATTCCTACGAGATCCAGTTTGGTGCAAGAAAAGCGCTGCGAACTTTCGCCTGAGGCGCGCTATACCCGAATCCCTGTATGGCGACCGAGCCGGGGCCTTTGCGATCATGTCCCCCGGAACGCGCAAGCCATCCAACAGGACAGGATTATTGTGGCTCCTCTGAAAGTTCTAATCGTCGACGACCACGAGTTGGTTCGGAGAGGCATCCGCACGCTTTTGTCCCTCGCTCCCCACACCGCCGTCTGCGGCGAAGCCGGCGACGGGCTGGGAGCGTTGATGAAGGCGCGCACGCTTCGCCCCGACATTGTAATTATGGATGTGTCCATGCCCCGCATGGACGGCATCGAGGCTACGACGATCCTGCGCCAGGAGCTTCCCGAAACCGAAGTCATCGTCATCAGCCAGAACGATCCCATGCTTGTCGCACCGCAAGTCGCCAAGACCGGCGCCCGTGCGTACATCGCGAAATCCAAATTGGGCGTTCAGCTGCTTCCTGCGATCGAAGGCATCGTCAATGGCCGGCAGTCCCGTACGGCGGAAGCATCCCACTCGGCTGAGGAACAGAGTTCCGAATCGTCCCAGAGTGTGAACGAGCGGATCTTTCGGGAGATGCTCGACGCCCTGCCCACTGCCATCGTGGATTCCTCCGACGACGCAATCGTGAGCAAGAACTTGAGCGGCAGGATCACAAGCTGGAACAAGAGTGCCGCGCGAATCTTCGGCTACTCGGCAAGCGAAGCGATCGGCCAGAACATCACCATGATCATTCCGCCGGAGCGGCGCGACGAGGAATTGGAGATTCTGGCGCGTCTCGCGCGAGGCGAACGCATCGAGCATTTCGACACTGTCCGGCGCCGCAAAGACGGAACGCTGATTGACGTCTCGCTCACCGTTTCGCCGATCCGCAACGCAGCAGGGGAGATCGTAGGGGCCTCGAAAGTCGCCCGCGACATCACGGATCGAATCCGCGCAGAAAAGGCGGCGCGCGAAACGGAGGAGCGTTTCCGAGCCATCGTAGAGACCACACCGGAGTGCGTGAAACTTGTCGCGCCCGACGGCACTTTGCGGCACATGAACTCCTCAGGCCTTCAGATGATCGGGGCCGATTCGCTCGAGGCGGTCGCGGGCAGGAGCGTGTACGACCTCGTCGCTCCGGAGGACCGTGCGAGGTTTCGAGCATTTAATGAAGAAATCTGCTCCGGCCGGAAGGGAACTCTCGCATTCGATATCGTCGGCTTGAATGGCACGCGCCGGCGCATGGAAACACACGCCGCTCCGATGCGCACGCCGGACGGAGAGATCGTTCAGCTTGCCGTTACGAGGGACGTTTCCGAGCGCAAGCTGGCGGAGGAGCGGGAACGCAGGATCACGACCGAAGCGGTCGCGACCAATGCGAAATTCCGTGCTGTATTCGAGCAGACCTCGGTCTTTGCTGGAATTACGACGAACGAAGGGGTGGTCATCGATGCCAACAGGATGTGCCTTGATGCCTGTGGCTACCGGGCCGAGGATGTGTTGGGAAAACCTCTGTGGGAAACGGGATGGTGGCGGGGTTCTGAGGAATCTCGGGAAAGGATTCGCGCCGCGACGCCTCTGGTGGCGCAGGGAGTCCCGTACCGCGAGGTGCTCGAGTATTCGTGGGCCGACGGCACCGTGCGCCTGGTTGATTTCGCGCTGTATCCGATCATGGACGATCAAAATCGGGTGATTTTTCTGCACCCGACTGGGGTAGACATCACCGATTTGAAACACGCGGAGGAAAACTATCGGAAGCTCGCCGAATCGCTCGACGCGGAAGTGCGTGCTCGCACCGACGAGCTGGAAAGCCGTAACGCCGAGGTCACTCGCCAGACGGAGCTGCTGCGCGAGTTTTCGCAGCGCTTATTGCAAACGCAGGACGCCGAGCGGCGGCACATGGCGCGTGAACTGCACGACAGCGCCGGCCAAACGCTGGCCGTGCTGAACATGGATGTTGCGCTGTTCGTCCAAAAGGCCGGCAAGAATGCGCCGGAGCTCGTGGCAGCCGCCGAGAGAATTGAAAATACGGTGCGGCAGTTGCAGCGCGAGATTCGGACCACGTCCTACCTGCTTCACCCGCCGCTGCTGGACGAGGCCGGCCTCGCTTCCGCGCTGGGCTGGTACACCCAGGGCCTGGCGGAACGCAGCGCGCTCGAGATCGATCTCGCCGTCGCGGAAGATTTCGGAAGACTGCCGCGAGACATGGAGCTGGTGGTTTTCCGCCTCGTGCAGGAATCGCTGACGAACATTCACCGTCACTCCGGCAGCAAGACAGCGGCCATCCGACTAAGCCGCAACGCTCGGGAGATTCGGCTTGAGATCAAGGACCAAGGGAAGGGTATTTCCGCCGAACGGCTCGCGGACATACAATCGGGCGCCTCTGGCGTGGGCACACGTGGCATGCGCGAACGCGTCCGTCAGTTCGAAGGCAGGATCAAATTCGAATCGAATGGTTCGGGAACGAAGGTTGCAGTTTCCTTCCCGATTCCGAAATCCGAGCCTTGCCAGACAGGAACGGAATCCAGCGTCGAATCGACACGTGCCACGGTCTAGTGCCCGCCCCGGTAGTTCACTGCGAATTCCACGACCTGCTTGCCAACCAGCACCAGCTGGGCTGCGATTTTTTCATCCGTGCATGCTCCGTTTGCGTCGAAGATTTTCTCGGATGTGTTCAACGTGGCGCCGAACGGCGTCGGCCAGCCTCGTAGCGCGTGCACGATGGAGCGCAGCGAGGCGAGCGTGCTTACCGAGGCTTGCCAGCCCGCGGCGTTGACGATGCAGCCGACCGCGCGCCCGTCGAGGTAGCCGCGTTGGTCGTCGCGAAGGTCATCCAGCAGATCAAGAGCGTTTTTCACCAGGCCGGACACTCCGCCATGGTAGCCGGGACTTGCCACGATCAGCCCGTCGGCGCGGCGCACCGTATCGACGAGCTGGCGCTGTTCGTCGTTGCGCTCGGGATGTTCCGGGACGTAGTGGGGGAGACGCGTAAGAAAAGGTCCGTCGAAGAAATGCGTGCGCGCGCCGGCTGCTTCCGCGGCTTGGAGTGAAATTCTGATTGCACGGTCGGTTGAGGACGCCGGGCGCGTGGTGCCGCCGATGCCGACGATGAGGGGCCTGACCGGGTTGTCGGCGTTCGTTGTATCTGCCATCGTCGCACTGTTTTTCTATCACTCTGAGGGGCTAAATCCCCAGGACATTATTTGAAAAGTTCGAGCGATTCCTGGATTCGGTCGTGGACAAAGTGGAGCTCGTCCGCCGTGATTGCGTAAGGCGGCAGCACGTAGAGCACGTTGCCCAGCGGGCGGAGCAGCACGCCGGCGTCGAGGAAGAATTTGTAGAGCTTGGGCCTCAGGTTCGAGAAATACCCGGCGTCCTCGGCGCGCAGCTCGATTGCGGCCATGGTGCCGATCGAGCGAACATTGCCGACGACGGGATGATTCTTGATCGCTGCCAGGCGTTCGCAATGGATACGGGAGATGGCGGCGATGCGGTCAAACACCGGTTCGTTTTCGAAAATGCGCAGGCTTGCAACGCCGGCGGCGGCTGCGATCGGATTGCCGGTATAGGAATGACCGTGATAAAAGGTGTGCGAGCGATCGGTGCTGACGAAGGACTTGTGAATGGCGTCCGTCGAGACGGTGGCCCCCATCGGCAGGACTCCGCCGGTGAGGCCTTTTGAGAGGCACAGGATGTCGGGCGTGATTCCGGCAAGCTCGCACGCGAACATTTTTCCCGTGCGGCCGAAGCCGGTCAGCACTTCGTCCGCAATCAGCAGCACATCGTGCTCTTCGCAGGCTTTTCGCACGCGCTGCAGGAATTCGACCGGGTGCACGATCATTCCACCGGCGCCTTGCAACAGAGGTTCGACGATCACGGCGGCGATCTCGCGACCCTTTGCCTCCAGTAATCGTTCGAGTTGCTCCGCGCACTCGATGGCGCAAGTGGCGCGCGTTTTTCCCACCGGGCAGCGATGGCAATACGCGGAATGAACGCGAAGCACGGGAAACAGCATCGAGCGAAACGGATCGGTGAACGCCGACGGCGCACCGACCGACATCGCGCCGGCCGTGTCACCGTGATAGGCGTGCTCGAGCGCGACGGTTGCCCGTTTTTCCGGACGGCCCACGTTCTGCCAGTACTGAACGGCCGTTTTCAGCGCGACTTCAACTGCCGTTGAGCCGTCGTCGGAGAAAAAAATGTGTTCCAGCCTCGGCGGCAAGATCTTCCTGAGCCCGCCGCGCAGCGCGTCGGCTGCATCATGCGTAAATCCGGCGAGCAGGACGTGATCGACTTTTGCGGCCTGCTCCGCGATCGCCTCGGTCATCGCCGGATGGCCGTGGCCGTGAAGGTTTACCCACCAGGACGATATTCCGTCGATCAGTTTGCGGCCGTCGGCGGTGTGCAGGTAGACGCCTTCGGCTCGCACGATCCGAATCGGCGGCGGATCGAGGGCTTCTTGCGTGAAGGGATGCCAGATGCGGAGATCGGGGCTCACGTGTGAAAGACTCGCGGGTCGAAAGTTTTGTGAAATGCATCGAGGAGCGTCGCGCGAGTGAGTTTTGTCAACAGCGGAACGACTCCTACGACTTTCGTTCGGCCATAGTGCTCGATTGCCTTGCGATTGTCCGTGTCCGGCGTGCCGGCCATGATCACTCCACGCACGGTTAATCGCGCCGTGCGGAGCGCGGCGAGCGAAAGCAAGGTGTGGTTGATCGTGCCAAGTGTCGTGCGGGCGACAAGCAGGACCGGAAGGCCGAAATGTTTCATAAGGTCAGTCATCAGCTGCGTGTCATTGATTGGGACGAGCGCGCCGCCGGCGCCTTCGACGATCAGACTTTCCTTCACGCCGATTGCTGGAAGCCGAAGATTGTCGAAATCGATTCGCACGCCTGCCTTCTGCGCGGCCAGATGCGGCGAGACGGGCGGCGCGAAGCGGTAGGCTTCGGGATGAATCCTGGCGCGCGGACGCTCCGCAATGCGGGCCACGGTGCGGCTATCGGTTCCCTCGCGCGTGCCTGTTTGGATCGGCTTCCAGTAGTAGGCGTCAAGTGCGGCGCAGAGCAGAGCCGAAACGACTGTTTTTCCGACGCCGGTATCCGTTCCGGTGATGAAGAAACGCTCAGGCATGTACGGCGCCGGCGACTGTAGAAGCGACCGAGCGCGGCAGGGAATCGCGCGCCGCTTCCATCGCCGCGACGAGGGCATGAACCTGTTCGAGGGTGATGCGGCTGGTAAGCGAGAGTCGCAGACGCGCCGTGCCTGCGGGCACGGTTGGCGGGCGGATGGGGCGCACCGCGAAACCGCTGCGCTGGATTTCGGCTGCGAAGTGGGCGGCCGATTCATTGCTGCCGAGAATTACAGGCACGATGTGCGTGACGCTGGTGCCGCAATCGAAGCCTCGCGCGGTGAGGTCGTCACGGAGGCGCGTCGAGATTTCGCGCAGATGCGCGCGATCAGAATCCGCGGCCCGTGCCAGTGCCAAGGCCGCCTGGATCTGGCGCGCAAAATACGGCGGCATCGCCGTACTGAATATAAATGTGCGGGCCCGATTGACGAGATAGCCCTTCAGAGCCCGCGAACCGCAGACGAAAGCGCCCGCGCTGGCGAGCGCCTTTCCGCAAGTGTGCACGACCGCGAGAATTTCAGGATCGTGCGCATGGCCGGCGGTAATCCCGCGCCCGCGCGGACCGCAAACTCCCGTGGCGTGCGCCTCATCGAGCACGATGGCCGCGCCGTATTCGCGCGCCAGGGGGAGCAGGCCGTCGAGCGAGACAATGTCGCCTTCCATGCTGAAAACGCTTTCGGTGACGATCACCTTCGCACCGGCTGCTCCGGTGCGATCGCGAAGCGCCGCTTCGAGAGCAGCCAGATCGCGATGGGGATAGATCACTTTTGTAGCGCCGGAAAGCCGAATTCCGTCGATCAGGCTGGCGTGATTTTGTGCGTCGGAGAAAACCGTGTCGCCGGGTCTCAAAATGGCGGCAAGAAGGCCGACGTTGGCGGCATAGCCCGATCCGAAATAGAGTGAAGATTCAGCGCCCGCAAATTCCGCGAATTCCGATTCGACTTCTGCCCATTCCGGCGCGTTGCCTGACAGGAGGCGGGAACCGGTCGAACCGACCGAACCCGTGTTCGCGACAGCCTTGGCCACAGCTCGCTTCAGCCGGGGATCGGACGCGAGACCGAGGTAGTCGTTCGAAGTAAAATTCACGCCTCCCGGACCATCGAGGGTTCGAAACTGCAATCGAGCGCGAAGATCGTCGAGCTCCTGCGCCATGCGCTCACGGATTTCGCGCGCCGGCTGGCTGCCGTTCGCCGCTGAATTCGGATCACGCACTCGGCGCGGCCCTCATGCCGAGTGTTTCAAGCAATCGGTGATCGGCATCCGCACCGGGGTTCGGCGTGGTGAGTAGTTTTTCGCCGGTGAAAATGGAATTTGCCCCTGCCAGGAAACAGAGCGTGACCGCTTCCTGCGAAAGCCCGCGGCGGCCGGCCGCAAGCCGCACGCGCGAGGCGGGCATCAGGATGCGCGCGGTGGCGATCGTGCGAACCATTACGAGCGGATCGAGCTCTTCGGCCTGGCCCAGCGGAGTTCCCTCGTTCGGCACGAGCATGTTGATGGGCACGCTTTCAGGATGGGGATTCAGGCGCGCTAATTGTTGGAGCAGGCTGAGGCGGTCTGCATCCGATTCGCCCATGCCGAGGATGCCGCCGCAGCAGACGGTGATGCCGGCTTTGCGCACGTGGCCGATCGTCTGCAGGCGGTCTTCGTAAACGCGCGTGCTGATAATCTCGCCGTAAAATTCCGGCGAAGTATCCAAATTGTGGTTGTAGGCGCTAAGTCCCGCGTCTTTGAGGCGTTGCGCCTGAGACTCGCTCAGCATTCCCAGCGTGCAACAGACCTCGAGATCCAGTGCTGCGACACCGCGCACCATTTCGAGCACGCGGTCGAAATCCTTACCGTCATGTACCTGCCGCCAGGCAGCACCCATGCAGAAACGCGTCGCGCCTTCCGCTTTCGCTCGATGCGCAGCTTGAACGACATCTTGAGGATTCATGAGCTCCTGGCGCGCCACGCCGGTCCGATAGTGCGCGCTCTGCGAGCAGTAGGCGCAGTCTTCGGGGCAGCCGCCGGTTTTGATGGAGAGCAGGCGGCAGAGCTGGATCTCGTCGGGGCGGTGGAATTCGCGGTGGGCCAGCTGGGCCTGGAAAATCAATTCGGGGAGGGGAAGCGTGAAAATCTGCCGGATTTCGTCGTGCGCCCAATCGTGGCGGAGTTGCGTCATCCATGGACCTCGTGTCGCTGTTAAAGATATCAAAATCGGCCGCGCGAGCGGCGGGAAAACTGGCCGCGTGCGGCACGGGCGCCGTTTGTTATGATTTGTGTCCGATGGAAAACCTGACTCGAAGGCCTGCTACCGACCCAGCGGCGATTCTTCACGAACGCGACGGAATTTACGCGCCGGAGCTTGTGGCTGCGGCGATTGTGGATCTGGATTTCTTTACATGGCTGGCGAAGACTCCGACGGATGTGGCGGGAATTTGCGCGGCGTTCGGATTTGCCGAGCGGCCGGTGGACGCGATGATGACGCTTTTCTGTGCGCACGGGTACGTGGAGAAGAAGGGCGGGACATTTCATTTGTGCGAGACGGCGCAGGAGTTTCTGGTGCGCGACTCGCCGTGGTTTGTGGGCCCTTATTTCACGCACTTTCGCGGGCGGCCGATTTATGAGGGGTTGCTCGAGACGTTGCGCACGGACAAGCCAGGCGGCTGGGCGGGTGCGCCGACGCGGAAGCCATGGGCTCAGTCCATGGAAGACGATCAATTCGCCCAAGAATTTACCGGGACCATGGATGCACGCGGGATGTATGTAGGCCCGGTGCTGGCGTCGACGCTCGATCTGAGGGCGCGGGGGCATTTGCTCGATGTGGCCGGCGGCTCCGGCATTTACTCCTGCTGTATCGCCGCGGCGCATCCCGATTGGAAGGCCACGGTA
>Ga0210388_10002127_pt1 | contig 15446 bp, 9 predicted proteins | sample IncBWC19OmetaG_FD_155485 | JGI IMG/M metagenome (GOLD analysis project Ga0210388, IMG submission 155485) | Forest soil microbial communities from Barre Woods Harvard Forest LTER site, Petersham, Massachusetts, United States - Inc-BW-C-19-O ...
CCGATGGCGAGCCTTGTGACATCGCAGACGATCTGCAACGGTGCATGGAACAGCGTGGTGTTGACGGCGAACCTGACGGGTCTCGGACCGTGGACGGTGCTATGGTCGGACGGCGTGGTGCAGGCGACCAACGCAAGTGTGGGCAGCCCGGCGACGATCACGCGCACAGTCACCGGCGACGAGGTGACGAATCTGTTGGCGAACTTGTCCACGAATTTCATCTTCACCGTGACGGGCGTGAGCAATCAGGATACGTGCCTGGGGAACCAGCCGGGTGACCTGACCTGTACGAACAGTGTGACGGTCAATCCTCGCCCCACAGCGAGCCTGGTGACATCGCAGACGATCTGCAACGGTGCATGGAACAGCGTGGTGCTGACGGCGAACCTGACGGGTCTCGGGCCGTGGACGGTGCTATGGTCGGATAATGTTACCCAAACGACCAATGCGTCGGTGGGCAGCGGGGCGACGATCACGCGCACAGTCACCGCCAACGAGGTCACGAACCTGTTTGCGAATTTGGCAACGAATTTGACCTTCACGGTGACGGGCGTGAGCAATCAAGATACGTGCCTGGGCAACCAGCCGGGCGACCTGACTTGTACGAACAGCGTAACGGTTGATCCGCGTCCGACAGCGAGCCTGGTGACATCGCAAACGATCTGCAACGGTGCCTGGAACAGCGTGGTGCTGACGGCGAACCTGACCGGTCTCGGACCGTGGACGGTGGCGTGGTCGGACGGCGTGGTGCAGACGACCAACGCGTCCGTGGGCAGCGGGGCGATAATGGTGCGCCCGGTAACGCCTAACGAGGTGACGAACCTATTTGCAAATTTGGCGACGAATTTCATCTTCACGGTGACGGGCGTGACCAATCTGGATACGTGCCTGGGCAACCAGCCGGGCGACCTGACTTGCACGAACAGCGTGACGGTCGATCCGCGTCCGACAGCGAGTTTGGTGACATCGCAAACGATCTGCAACGGTGCCTGGAGCAGTGTGGTGTTGACGGCGAACCTTACGGGGATTTCGCCGTGGACGGTGTTATGGTCGGACGGGGTGGTGCAGACGACCAATGCGGGCGTGAACAGCCCGGCGACGATCACCCGTACAGTCACCGCCAATGAGGTGACGAACCTGTTTGCAAATTTGGCGACGAATTTCAACTTCACGGTGACCAGCGTGAGCAATCAGGACACGTGCCTGGGCAACCAGCCGGGAGATCTGACCAGTACGAACAGCGTGACGGTTGATCCGCGACCCACGGCGAGCCTGGTGACAACGCAAACGAACTGCAATGGTGACTGGAACAGTGTGATATTGACGGCGAACCTGACTGGTCTCGGACCGTGGACGGTGGCATGGTCGGATAATTTTACCCAAACAACCAATGCGCCGGCGGGCAGCGGCGCGACGATTGTGCGTCCGGTCACCGCCAACGAGGTGACGAACCTGTTTGCGAATTTGTCCACGAACTTCGTCTTCACGGTGACGGGCGTGACCAATCTGGATACGTGCCTGGGGAACCAGCCGGGCGATCTTACGAGCACCAATACGGTCATCGTCAATCCGCTGCCAACGGCCTTGGTGGTGCAGACGACAAATACGTATGTCACCAACTATACCAGCGTCAGTGTCAGTAATTTGCTGACCTTTGACGATTTGCCGGATACGGAGAGTGGTCTCCAAGTGACCAACGGATATAACGAGTTATGCTGGAGCAATTTTTATGAGTTGGATGGCCTCAATTTACCTTTTCCCAGTGGCTATAGTAACGGTGTGGTATCGGCGAGCAATGTCTGCATAAATTGGTTTGGTGGCCCTGCCAGCATAACAAATTCTACGCCCTTTGATTTTGCTTCCGGCTATTTTACGGCCGCGTGGTATGACAACCTGCAACTGGAGGTTCAGGGATATACCAACGGCGCTTTGGCTTATGACAACAATTATATTTTAAATACGACGAATCCAACGTACCTGGTCTTGAATTATAGCAATGTTACGGAAGTGCAATTTATTGCATCGGGCGGAACGTTGCATGGCGGCTATTCTGGCGGCGGCACTCAATTTGCCGCAGATAATTTGGTGATTCTTACCAACACCACTCCGCAAATCCAGTCCATCACGGCGGCGGATCAAATTTGCAACGGCAGCGGCACGGGGATATCAAACATCCTTACCGGTGTCGGGCCATGGACGGTGGTTTGGAGCGACGGTTTGAACAGTTATACGCAGGCGGTCGGTTCCGGTGCGGGGCCGTTCCCCTACACCTTGCAATTGCCTGCGGGCGCCTTGAATCCGACCAATCAATTCGCCAATGCCTCGTCCAATTTCACTTACACCATCACCAGCGTGAGCACACCCGGAAGCTGCTCGGGTTCAAGTGCGGGTTCTGACCTGATACTGGTCAATCCGCGTCCTACGGCAGTGGTTTCCGGATCGACCAACTTTTACGTTGGCAACACCAATTCGGTGTCCACCACCATCCAGGCGGCGCTCACCGGAATCGGGCCGTGGGTGGTGACCTGGTCGGATGGTTATATCCAGACCAATGTGACCAGCCTGGCGACCCGGCTGATCACCACCAACCTGCCGGGGTTGGTGTATACAAATTATGTATTAACCAATTATGGTGGCTATTACAACAGTCATCCCCATGCCCCTTATTCTTATGTCACCAACAATAACCTGGGTGCAAAATACAATAATAGTATCCTTACTCCGCACTTTCACCAGTGGTACGTCATCTTCGGAGCCAATACGAATTATTTTATCGGCACAAACCAGGTGACATCTTCATCGGTTGCCTCGACCGTGGTTGTTTCAAACAAGGTCGTTTCCCTGACTGATGCAAATTGTTCGGCCAACGAACCGAACGACCTTTTGAGCAACGCCGTGGTGCTGGTCACACCCGGACCGGCGGCAAGCCTGGTGGCGGGCAGCGACACCAATCTGTGTCAGGGTAGTCCGGCGACCTTGCAGGCCATCCTTTCCGGCACGCCACCATGGACGATTTATTGGTCCGATGGCACGATGCAAACTTCCGCCGTCAACGTAGCTGCGTACAACATTGATACCACCGCGCTGCTTGCAGGTTCCTATACTTATACGATCACCAACCTCACGGATGCCACCGGCACGGCCAAATCAAACAATATCAATGGCAGTGTCACTTTCAATATCTACACGACGCCGCCATTGCCGACTGCCCCGTCCGGCGCGTTGATCGGCACGGACCTGGCGGGCGATATTCTGGAAACAAATGTGCTCGGCACACAGCAGGTGCTCGCGGTGCAAACGTCCGCCAGTACCACTGGTTTGTGGTCTGACAGCAATGGCAACACCTTGACCAATTCCGCGGTGTATCTGGCCACCAACCCGGTTTGCGGATTCTACACCAATTCCGCCGCGGCGCAGGTCACCAACACGGTGACGCAATGTACCGGACCGGCCGTTACGGTCATTCAGGTGCTGGTGCCGCCCGCACCGGTCAGCGGCGGCAATTTGACCAACAACGTGCTGGTGCCGAATCCGGCGTTGAGCGTCACGACGTACACGGATGGCGCGAACCCGCCGGGCGCCATCACGGCGGACTGGTATGATGCGCCGACGGGCGGCAACTTGCTCAGAGGCGGGTCATTGCAATTTACGCCGACCAACAACCAGACGGGAACTTATACCTTCTGGGTGCAGGCGCGCGATGTGAACTCCGGCCTGACCAGCATCACGCTCACGGCGGTCAACTTGACGCTGGTGACCAATCCGCCATGCCTGGTTAGCTACCAGACAAACAATTACTTGGTGGCGAGCAACCTTATAACCTTCGATGATTTGCCAAACGATTCCGTGATAAGTTCCTACTCCGGATTAAGCTGGCTCAACTTCACTGCGCTGGATGGCACGGATTATGCCGGCCCCAGCGGCTATAATGCCGGTGTGGTTTCTCCGAAAGGGATTGCGTATGGACAAGATGGGGTTACCTCGACCATTACCAACTCGACTCCATTCAGTCTGGTTTCGGCTTATTTGACAGCGGCATGGTATGACAATCTGCAAGTCACAGTCCTTGGTTATTATCAAGGCGTCCTGCTGTATAGCAATGTGTATGTACCAAGCGCGACCACGCCTACTAACTTTATATTCAACTATTTTAATGTGACCGAAGTGGACTTCACCTCATCCGGCGGATCACCGCATGCGGGTTACGGAAGTGTGGGGGCCCAATATGTTCTGGATAATTTGGTGGTGTCTAACGGCACGATAATCACCACCAATGTGGACTGCTCGGCTGTCCCCATTTCACCGTTGTTTATCGGCAATTACACCAACTGTGCCGGCACCGTCAACCCGCCGCTGCTTGTCGGGGTGACAGACCCAAGCCAGTTGGTCAATTGGTACGCGGATGCGACGGGTACGAACCTGCTCGCGCGGAACGTGGCGACGAACGCTTTTGTACCGACCAATGCCGCGCCCGGCACTTATCCGTTCTACGCGCAGGCGGTTGCGACCAATGAATACGTCAGCCCCAATCCGTTGACGCCGGTAACGCTTGCCTTGTTGGATTGCTTGAGCACCAATGCGAGCATCAGCGTGGTCGGCGGCACGAACATCAGCGTGTCGTGGTTCGGCGATCTGGAATTGCAAGGTGCGACCAACCTCGCGCCGCCGGTCACCTGGGTTGATATCTTCACCAATCCGGTTGTCGGCTGGACGAACATCATCCAGACCAACGGCAATCCACCGATTGAATTCTTCCGCGTGGTGGTTCCTTGAGTGGCGTGGAAATAATCCGGTGAACTTCAAAAGCAGCCCGGCTTCGGCCGGGCTGTTTTTATGCCTCCGGGAAAATATCGTCTAGCGGGACGCCGCGTTTTTGAAAGCGCAGGGTGTTTTGCGGGCGGGAAACGAGCTTGAATTCACCGAGCGTCCGGCCTTCGGGCGAAGTGCCGGTGATGTCAAAACGGAAGATGTCATTGATGACCACCTCGCCGTCCTTCATCCCGCCCAGTTCCGAGATGCGCGTGATCTTGCGCGCGCCGTCGTTGAACTGCTCGTGCTGGATGATGAGGCTCAAGCCGGATGCAATCTGCCGCCGGATTTCGGATGAGGGCAGACCGAGCTGCGAGTACATGGCCATGGTTTCGAGCCTGCCCACGACGTCCGCCGGGGTGGAGGCGTGCAGCACGGCGAGCGTGCCATCGTGGCCGCTGTTGACGGCCTGTAAATAATCAAGCGCCTCTTCGCCGCGGATTTCGCCGAGGATGATGCGCGAGGGGCGCATGCGGAGCGTGTTGCTGAAAAGCTGGCGGACGCCGATGGCACCCTTGCCTTCGATATTGTTGGCGCGGGTGAGCAGGCGGACGACGTGCCGCTGGTTGAGTTTTAATTCCAGCGCGTCCTCGATGGTGACGATGCGTTCGTCCGGCGCGATTTCATTGGACAGGACGTTGAGCGTGGCGGTCTTGCCCGCGCCGGTCGCGCCGGCGAACATGATGTTCAACCTGGCACGGATGGCGGCCCGGAGGAAAGCTGCCATCGGCACGCTGATGGTTTCGAGCCGCACGAGGTCGTCGGGCGATTTCAGCGTGTCGAGAAATTTGCGGATGGTGATGGACGAGCCGTCCACGGCGAGCGGCGCGATGATGGCGTTGATGCGCGAGCCGTCCTTCAGTGAAAAATCAACATAGGGCGAGCTTTCATCCAACCGGCGCGCGGCAAGGATGAGCATCTTATCAAGTATGGTGCGAAGGTGGCCCTCGTCGTCGAACTCGATATCCGAAAGTGTTTTTTTGCCGTGGCGCTCGACAAAAATCTGCCGGGGACCGTTGACCATGATTTCGGTGACGGTGTTATCCTGCAATAACGGTTCGAGCGGACCGAAGCCGAGCAAGTCATAAAGAATGTTGTCGAGCAGTGTTTCTTTTTCAGAAGATTCGAGCGACCGGCGATGTTGCTTGAGTTTGGCGTCGAGAATCGTGCGGGCGGCGTTGCGGGCCTCGGCAGGGTTTGGCAAATTGCGTCCAAACCGCATTCCGGTCTCGATGCGGACCTCGCTTTTCAATTCCCGGTCGATGTTCATCTTGTTTTAAGGCTTTTGAGGATGGGCGGAATGTGTCCTGACAAAACCTTGTCCGCACCATGGGTTGAGAAAACCAACAAAAAAATCATCAAACTAACCTGCGAGCCGACCTCCCCCCTTTAATATTTTAAATGATATTTTCCGACCCAATGGTGAAGGCGTCAGGCTTTTTGAAACAAACCTTTCAAATCAAAACCATACTGTTCGGCTGACTTGCAGAAGGTTGGCCGGTAGCCGGTAAACATGTGGCGGCCACGGACTTTGCCATCGGGATCAATGCTTTCCACCTCAAACCGGTAGATGTCCTCAAACTGGTATTCACGGTCCTTGAGGCCGAGGATTTCGGTGATGGCAGTGATTTTGCGTGTGCCATCGTGCAGGCGGGCGGTCTGGATAACGATATGAATCGCGGAGGCGACCTGCTCGCGCAAGGCGGAGAGCGGTATTTCGACGCCGCTGAAGAGCGAGCAGGTTTCGAGGCGTGAAAGGCTGTCGCGCGGGGTGTTCGCGTGTATGGTGGACATGCTGCCGTCGTGACCGGTGTTCATGGCCTGCAGCAGGTCCAGCGCCTCGCCGCCACGGATTTCGCCGACCACGATGCGGTCGGGCCGCAAGCGCAACGCGGAGTTCAGCAGGTCGCGGATGGTGACTTCGCCTTTGCCGTATTCATCGGCCTTGCGGGTTTCAAAACAGACCTTGTGAACTTGTTGCAACTGGAGTTCGCTGGCGTCTTCCATCACCAGGATGCGGTCGTGTTCGGGAATCAGCGAACTTAAGACGTTCAAAACGGAAGTTTTACCGGAGGACGTCGCGCCGGAGACGATAAGATTTCTGCCAAGTTTGACGATGATATCGAGCAGGCGCGCGCCTTCGGCGGTGATGCTGCCATAGTTGACGAGCTGCTGGATGGTGAGTTTTTCCTTGCGGAATTTACGGATGGCGACAATCGTGCCGGCGCGGCAGAGCGGCGGAATGACGGCGTGGACGCGCGAGCCGTCCGGCAGGCGCGCATCGAGGCGGGGATTGTCCCGGTCAAAAAAACGCCCGACGCTGCGGGCGACGTTCATGACGGCGGCCTGCAAGGCTTGTTCGCTGGAAAACCTTTCGGGAATGGCCACGACCTTGCCTTTGCGCTCAAGGAACACCTGGGCCGGACCATTGATCATTACTTCGGAGACGTCATCATCCATCAAATGTTTGGCGATGGGGCCGAAGAAAAGATAGAGGTATTCGAGGCCGGCTTTGGTCGCCTTCTGGGATGGCGGCTTAGCGGCGTGGGTGGCAGCTTCGTCGTTGACCTCGGGCACCGGGGGTGCCGAAATGACAGCTTCAACGGACTTTGGCGTGGCTTCGGGTTTTGATGGCTCGCCGGCGGGCACAGGTGCCGGGGGTGCCGGCGTGGGGGGGGCTATTTTGGCGGCATCAATCGGAAGATTACGAATTAGAATTTTATAAGCACCGGTGGAGATGACGTCGCCTACGTGGACAGACGTTTCACCGGCACATTTTACACCGTTGAGTTGAAAGGATTCGGCTTTGGTTTTGAGAATAGCGGCTTGATTTTTGATTTCGATGGAAATTTGCGCACCCTCCGGCCTGGCCGGTTCGAGCGACAGGTTGCAGCCGGGAGCGAACCCTATGGTGATCGGGCTGTTGGGAAAGCGAAAGAGTCTAGGAGGCTGGCCGTCTTGCTGAAGTTCGAATGAGGTTATACCAGTGGTGCTCATAGACATATTACACGGATTTAGCTGCCCTTATTTTGTTTTTCCCGCTTGCTATTTTGTTTTCTAATCAATAGATTAATTGCGCACTGGAGTGCTGGGGAGTTTTAGCAACTCAGACGGCACAAAGCAAGTAACCAATCCAAAAAACAAAATAGTATGAACACCATCCTTAAAAACAATCGGCAGGGCATCGCCATGACGGAATACTTGATCATTTTAGCTATTGTGGCTGTGGCTGCCATTCTGGTTGTCGGACTTTTCGGCAAGCAGATAAAGCAAACGTTTACTACCAGCACTGGTGCCATGGGCGGCGCGTCCTCCAACAATTCGGCCTCAACTGTGTCGGCAACCACGGACAGCATGGGTTCTTTCGGCAAAAACGCGGCCCAGTAATCGTTACGGTTTTAATGCCAATTCGGATTTGATTTCCGCCCCCAATGGGGCTGGTTGAGTGGTTATTGCTAATCAGGTTGGAACCTATGAAAAACAAGTTGCCATTGGTGATAGCTCTTTTGATTGGGGTGGCTTCTATTTTTGCCATCAAGTCTTACATCGGTAAACAGGAAGCGGCGGTGCGTGAACAGCTCAAAGGCGATCCGGTTGTCGCCGCCAGCACCGACATTCCTCCGGGCACAGAGTTGACTCTCCAGATGCTGGTGGCCAAGGAGGTTCCCCGGCAGTTTATCCCCGCCCAGGCGATTGAGGGTGTGGATCAAGTCAAGCAGATACTTGGAAGCAAGACACGGGTTCCGATCCATGCGGGCAGCTTGATCTTGTGGTCGGATTTGGCCAGCGAATCCCATGCTGGTTTGTCATCCATCATCCCGGTTGGTGAAGGTGCCTTTTCGGTCTCGATTTCAAAGGGGGTCAAGTCGGATTTGATCCAGCCCAGCGACCACGTTGACATCGTTGGTTCTTTTGCCGTGCCCAAACCCCAGGACCAACCCATGCCAAAAACCGCGGCTACCTGGCGTCAGGCGTCGGACATCGTAAATGTGGTTCTTCTCCAAAATGTAACGGTCTTGGCGGTGGGTGGATCATACGCCGGGCAAAGCCGGGCAACCACTGGAGAAGGCGGGGATTTGACGCTGGCCTTGACGTTGCCGGAAGCGCAGCTTTTGATGTTTGCCGGCCAGAATGGAGAACTGGGCACGGTGTTGCGGCGCGAGGGCGCAGCGGAAGTCGTGGAGCGTGATAAACTGCCGCGCGTGACCTTTGAGGCGCTGGAAAAAATCATCGGGGATTTGGACGGCCAACGAAATTTCCGGACTATTGAAATCCAAAAGGGGTCGGACAACAGCGCGTCTGTGCCGGTTGAAAATTCAAACCAAAATACAAATCATTAAGAAGTTAAACCATGAAAACAAATGCGTTGATAAATAATTTTGCGTGCGCGAAAACCATCGCGCTGCTTGTTTCCCTCGCTTTGGCCGCGACGGCGGCAATGGCTGACGACCTGATTGTCTATAAAGGCTCCAGCGTCCAGGTGGATGTTTCCGGCATCAAGAAGATTTCCATTTCCGACCCGCTGGTCGTTGATGTCAAGCCGTCCGATGACGGGCAGTCCGTGGTTGTCACCGGTCTGGCGGAAGGCCACAGCGAAGTGCGCATCGCCAGGTTGAGCGGAGACGATTTGGTAACCAATGCGGTGGTTCGTTCGGATCTGTCCCAGACGATGGCTGAAATCAAAGACCTCCTGTCTGATGTGGAGGGCTTGGAAATCAAATCCTTGGGTAACAAGATTGTTTTGAGGGGCAACATCTTGACCAAGTCAGATTATGACAAGGTGGCCAAGGTGGTGGCGGCCTATCCGAATGCGATTTTGAACATGTCCACCTTTGATCGCTCGGACATGAATAAATACGTCGAGGAAGCCATTTTAAAGGATATCGGGCTGGACACCATCACCGCGCGGGTAGTCGAAGATCAGGTGGTTTTGGAGGGCATTGTTTACAGTCAGTCAGATGCGGATCGCGCCATTCAAATCGCCAAATTGCGTGTCCCTAACGTCACCAGCCTCTTGAAAGTGCAGGAGGTAATGATTGAAACGGATGTGGAATTTGTTCAGGTGAGCACGGATAACAGCAAGGACATGGGATACAATGTGCTGGACTCGCTTGGGGTAAGCCTTGGCGCGGCGGGCAACGGCGTCAGTACGGCCGGAGGCAGCTTTCCGGTGAGTTACGGTGTCAGCGCCACCGCCTCGGCTCAACTAAAGGCCTTGCTGGGAAATGGATCCGGTAAAATTGTCGCGCAGCCCCACTTAAGTACCAGGAGCGGCGACTCCGGAAGTTTCCAATCCGGCGGCACAAAATATTTTGCCGTGCCGAGCACGGTGGGTCCTTCCAGCTTGCAGAGCGTTGACTACGGTGTCATCCTGAAGGTCAAGCCGGTGCTGCAAGGCAAGGATCGGATTGAGAATGAAGTGACGGTGGAAGTGAGCATTCCCGTGGCGGATTCCAGCGGTGTTCTTACCCTGCAAAAATACGACACCGCCTGCACTTCCGTGTGCAAGGTCGGCGAAAGCATGGTGCTTTCCGGCATGACGCAAACGATTGCCAACAAGAACAGCTCCAAGACGCCGCTGCTGGGCGACATTCCTTTGATTGACCTTTTCTTCAGCAACAAGACAGCAGACAAGCAGAAAAATGAATTTGTCATTGTGGTGACACCGCAGCCGGTCTTTCCTACGGCCAGCAGCGACCAGCCCTATGGCGAATCCCATCAAAAAATAATTCACGACAAGGACAAGGACTGACATGGCTGGCGGCTCCCAGTATGTGCCCGGCGTATTGGTCATTTTCGGTAACGAACATCGCGGCGAACAAGTTGAGGTTGCGAGTGACCGGATAACCATCGGCCGCTCCACGGACTGCGACATCATCTTAAGAGACAAGGACGTTTCTTCGCGCCACGCCCAGATTGTGGTTCGCGACAAGATATGCTGGCTGCAGGATTTGGGGAGCAGCAATGGGACCATCTACAAGGGGAAAAAAATCGTCCAGCACCCGCTCGTTTCGGGCGAGGAATTTCACATCGTCAACTACCGGTTTGTCTTTGCCGAAAACGCCGAGGCCTTTGCCGAAAAAGCCGAGGCCACGATGGAGGAGATCCGCCAAAACCTTCACGGCAAGCTGATCGGCGAATTGAATTTGAAGCGCCTCTCGTTGGCGCAAATGGCCGACCAATCGCTCCGCCGTCGCGCCGGCGACGTGCTGGACAAGCTCATCGAAGGCCGCGAAAAGGACATTCCCGCCCAATACGACCGCGGCGAACTCAAGAAGGCGGTGTTGGATGCGGCTTTGGGATTGGGCCCGCTGGAAGATTTGCTGGCGGACGGTGATGTGACCGAAATCATGGTCAACGGCCCGCAAAAGATATTTGTCGAACGCAAGGGCCGGCTGACCCGTTCACAAAAAACTTTTCTCGGAAAAAATGAAATTCTGACCGCCATTGAACGCATCGTCGGACCGATTGGCCGGCGCATTGACGAATCCAGCCCGACGGTTGACGCGCGCCTGGCCGACGGCTCGCGCGTCCATGCCATCATTCCGCCGCTCGCGCTGGACAGTCCGACGATCACGATCCGCAAATTTCCCAAAAAACGCATCATCGTTGATGACCTGGTCGGTTTCGGCAGCCTGTCGGCGGAGATGGGAAAATTCTTGCGCGTATGCGTCCTCGCCACCAAAAACATGGTGATTTCCGGCGGCACGGGCTCAGGCAAAACGACCTTGTTGAACGTGATGGGGGCTTTCATTCCCGACGGCGAGCGCGTCATCACAATTGAGGATTCGGCTGAATTGCGCCTGCCGCAGGAACATGTTGTCCGGTTGGAAACGCGCCCGTCGAACATCGAGGGCAAGGGTGAAGTCACCATTCGCGATCTCGTCAAAAATGCGCTGCGCATGCGCCCAAACCGCGTTGTCGTGGGCGAATGTCGCGGTGGCGAAGCGCTGGACATGTTGCAGGCGATGAATACCGGCCACGACGGCTCGCTCACCACGGTTCACGCCAATTCGCCGCCGGACGCAGTGCGCCGTCTGGAAAACCTTGTTTTGTATGCCGGCACGGATTTGCCGCTGAAGGCCATTCGCGAACTGATTTATTCCGCCGTCCACATCATCGTACAAATTTCGCGTTTTTCCGACGGCTCGCGCAAGCTGACTTCCATCGCGGAAATCGCCTCGATGCACGATGGTGAAATCAAGTTACAGGAGATTTTCGTCTATCGGCGGACCGGGGTCAGCGCGGAAGGCCGCGTGATGGGGCAGCATTCGGCGACGGGTGTCATTCCGTCGTTCGTCGAAGAGTTACGGCAGGCAGGAATTGAAGTGGATATGTCAATGTTTGTTCCAACCGCGGAGGATTGACCATGCTATACCTGATTCTAATTTTTGGAGCCATCATCTTCTTTCTGTTTCTGTTCCGTCCCGTAAAAGAGGCGTTGCAGAATAATGTTTTCCGCCAAAAGACGAGTGTGGCGCGGGAGCTGGATGAGATGTTTATTTTCGTCTCGGTGGAAGGTCTGCAAAAATTGAAGTGGACGCTGGCCTCCGTCGTGGCGGCGATCGGATTTATTCTGGCGTGGGACGCCAAGCCGCCGGCCGGACTGATAACGGCGATTCTACTGGGGGCAATTGCCTATTGGGGGCCGGAAATCTTCATCATTTTTCTCCGCAAGCGCCGCCGGGCGGCCTTCAGCGAACAACTGGTGGACGCATTGGTCTTGATGTCCAACGGCCTGCGCTCCGGCTTCACGCTGCAACAGGCCATTGACATGCTGATTGAAGAAACGCCGGCACCGATGAACCAGGAATTTGAACTCGTCCGGCGGGAGTATCGCGTCGGCGTGGACCTGGACGTGGCTTTGCGTAACTGCGTGAAACGGACAAAGGACGTTGATCTGGACCTGGTCGTGACGGCGATCCAAATCACCCGGCAGCTCGGCGGCAATCTGGCGGAAGTCTTCGACCGGATCGTTGCCATGGTGCGCGAACGCAAAGTTCTGGCCGGCAAGGCCGACGCGCTGACCTCCGAAGGCAAAATGCAGGCGATGGTCGTGGGACTGCTGCCGTATGGATTCTTGTTTGCGATGATCAAGGTCAACCCGGACTTGATGCAACTGATGTGGACGACGATTCCCGGTTTTCTCTGCCTGGTATTTGTGATCATTCTGGATGTTGTCGGCTACCTATGGGTGCGCAAACTGGCAACCATTGAATATTGAAATGTTATGAACGCCACTTTCAAAGAACTGTTTCACTCGCTCGGCGAGAAAGGTCTCCAGTGGGGCGGCGGCTTTGCGGAGAAGCATGTCAAAGACCTCAACGCCCGACTGATCGCCGCCGGCGAGCCCGGCGACATGAAAGGCATTGATCTTTTCGGCATCCAAATTTTTTGCGCGCTGGTTTTCCCGGTTTTCTGGGGATTCGTTTTCTACGAGGTCAGCTGGGTTTCGTTTCTTGTCGAGGGTCCAAAACAAGTTCTGGTTTACATGGGGCTATTGTTCTTCGGTTTTTACGTTCCGACAATGAACGTTGGCGAACGCGCCAAGGCGCGGCAGAAATCCATCGCCCTGCAATTGCCGAACACGCTCGACCTGCTGACCATTTCGGTCGAAGCCGGCCTGGATTTCATGTCCGCCATGCGCCGCGTGGTTGAGAAACATCCTGACGGACCCTTGAAAGAAGAGCTGGAACGGTTTTTCAAACAGACCGAACTCGGCCGCCCGCGCCGCGAATCGTTGCGCGAAATGGCCAACCGCGTGCAGCTCTCCGATTTGAACGCGGTCGTCTCCGCGCTGATCCAGGCCGACCGCCTGGGCGTGAGCATCGGGCCGATTCTCACAACGCAATCGAACATGCTCCGCATCCGCCGCGCGCAGCGTGCCGAAAAGGCCGCCGGCGAGGCGCCGGTGAAAATGCTCGCGCCGCTAATGATTTGCATTTTGCCCTCGGTTTTTATTATGGTTCTGGCGCCGGTCATCATCCAGATGATCGACAATCTTCACCATTCGCAATGACATGAACGGTTTTTTAACCATCATCGAAGGAGCCGGCAAAGGCGCGAGCAAGCCGCTGTCCGGATCAGTGATGATTGTCGGCCGCTCCAAAAATGCCGACCTGCAAATCGAGGATCCGCAGGTGTCCCGCCGCCACCTCGAAATCAAAGTCGAACCGGACGGGGTATTCGTGGAGAACAAAAGCGCGCAGGCCACCCTGTTGAACGGCAAGGCATTGACGGGCGTGGTTTCATTGAATGCCGGCGACGTTCTGCAAATCGGCGATACCAAGCTGCGGTTTGAAGAAGGCTCCAGCGCGCCGGTTGCGGCGGCGGCTCCGGCGGCCGAGGCGGAAATTGACGGCACGCGGCTGGCACCCGAGAGCGCAGACTATCGTCCCCGCGCCAAGGAGGAGGGCGCGCCGGACGAGACCCGCGCGGTGGTGGAAGACGGCACCCGGATGCTGAATCCTTCCGAGCTCCCAAACTGGGTGGCGCACAAGGAATCGAAAGAGGCGCCGAAGCCGAAATCTTTGCTGGGATTGTGGCTGCTGTTGATATTATTGCTGCTGGGTGGAGGCGGCGGATATTATTACTGGAATAAAATCCAGACGGCACAACAGAATGCCGGCGCCTTGATGGCATACAAGGATGCGTTGTATAACTTCAGCCTGAGCTATCCGATTGACTGGACCAAGACGGACGACGAGACCGGCGTGGTGACCTATGGAACCGGCAAGGAAGGCGACAATCAATGGGCGCAGATCGCCATTTTTACGGACAAGGGTCCGCAGCATTTGATCACCGGACTGACGGACGGCTTCAACCAATACAAGGACGTGCTGAAGAAGCGCCACAACGGCTTTAACCTGACCGATGCCGAAGTCAGCAAAATCAACAACGCGACGGGCATGGCCTATGAATTCAACACCGCCAGCGGGCAGGGCCGGGGCTATTACCTGCTCAACGGCAGCACGCGCATTGTCATCGAATGCAGCAGCGCCGCGGCCGGTTACCCGCAAAACGCCCAGGTGTTTTCAGGGATCTTCAAGAGTTTTCATTTCGACCAATACGAGCCGCAACTATTTATCGAATTTCCGCAGCCCGACACCGGGCAGCAGCAACTGGCGCTGTCCGACCCCGCGGAGCTTTCCCGCCAGGCAGCCAGGCATCTTCAAACCGGCAAGATGCTGTTCACCGGCAAGGATGTGAATCCTGACAATCTGTATAACTCCATCCAGGCATATCGTACGGCGCTGCAATTGATCATCGCCAGCCCGGAACGGCTGGCGTCCTACCGCGAGGCGGCCGAGGGCTTAAGCGAGGCCACAAGGCTTTTCAACCAGCAAATGCAAAGCCAGGAATTTGAAATCAGCCGGGCCATGGAAACCGGCGATCGTGACGCCGCGTACTGGGCGGCAATCAAGCTGATGCAGATGGATCCCGACAAGACGGCTGATGTTTATCTGGAAGCAGCAAAACTCGCGAACAAACTGCAGCCGCAGTAACAAATATGAACGCTGTGTTGATTGTAACCAAGGATCGGAAGCAAATCGCCAAAGTGCCGGTGACCGGCGGCTCCTTCACCATCGGGCGGGCGAACGACTGTTCGCTGCCGATTGATGAACCGCTGGCCTCCC
>Ga0210388_10002128_pt1 | contig 15438 bp, 12 predicted proteins | sample IncBWC19OmetaG_FD_155485 | JGI IMG/M metagenome (GOLD analysis project Ga0210388, IMG submission 155485) | Forest soil microbial communities from Barre Woods Harvard Forest LTER site, Petersham, Massachusetts, United States - Inc-BW-C-19-O ...
GGATTCGCGGCGGCCGAGCTGGCTCTGGCGCGCGCCGCGGGGTTCGAAGCGGTTGGCCTCGGCGACCGGATCCTGCGGGTCGAGACTGCGGCGATCGTCGCGGTCGCGCTGGTGGCCAGCGCGTACGGCATGCTGGGTTGAATCCGTCGATTGAGCGTTAAACTTGCTGGCGCGCGGGCGGCTCCGCACAATGGGGCCGTGACCGCGTTTGCCGCCATGATGCCCGCCTCGCAGCCGAATCCATCGCCGTCGCGCCCGCACGAGGAGCGCGTGCTGCGGGTGCGCGTCACCGGGTTTCCGCGGCGCGCGGTCGCCGCCCTGTGCGATCTGGCGCTGCTGTTCGCCTTCACCTTGGCCGTCACGGCGACGGTGGCCATCGGGCTGCATGTGCCGGTGCCGGGGCTGCGCGAGATCGGGCCCGATCTGCTGGTGGCCGGCATTCTCGATCGCAACCCGATGGCGGTGGGCGCGGTCGGCCTGCTGCTGGGAATGGCGGGCCTCTATCAGCTCTACTTTGCGGGCATGGCGGGGCAGACGCTGGGAATGAAGCTGGTCGGCATTCGGCTCATCGACCGGCGCGGCCGGCCGCCGGGACCGGCGCGCGGGCTGCTGCGCCTGGTGGCCCTCGCTCCCAGCGTGGGGCCCGCCGCGCTCGGCTGGCTGTGGGCGCTGTTCGATCGTGAGCACCGCGCGCTCCACGATCATCTCGCCGGTACGTACGTGATCGTCGACGAGGATTAGCGGGCGGGATCGAAAGGACGACACATGCCGTCGCGCCTTTCGGATCGACTGCTCGCCACGGGTCTGGTTCCGCTGGCCGGCGTGCGCGCGGCGGTCGCGCGCCAGGCGGTCTACGGCGGTGCGCTCGACACCGCGCTCTTGGAGCTGGATGCCATCGCCGAGGGGACGCTCTGGGGCGAGCTGGCCGCGGCCACCGAGCTCGGCATCCCGGACCGCACCCTCTGTGAGGCGCCGCAGAAACTGGTGAAGCCCGACGGATCGGACGCGCTCGATCTGGACGCCGACTGGTCGGTGCGCTGCCGGGCGGTTCCGGTGGGGCTCAAGGAGGGCACCGTGCAGATCCTGTGCGGCGAGCCGGTGGCGCGCGCCGAGATCGAGGCGGCCACGCGCGCGCTGGCCATCCCGTTTGCGCTCTTCGTGGCGCCCGAGATCTGGCTGGCCGCCGTTCAGCAGGCGATCTACGGCCGGCCGATGGAGCCGCGGCTGGTGCGCCTTTTCGCCCGGGTGGTGGGAGCGGAGCCGGTCCGGCGCTGGCAAGCGGCGCACACGCCCGCGCCGCCGCCCAGCCAGCCCGAGCCCCCGGTCGAGTTTCCGCCCCGGCCGCCGCCGCCCGTTCCCGAGCTGCGGCGCGCCGCGCCTGAGGCGAGGGAGGCTCCGGCACCCGAGCCGGCGCTGGCGCCAGCGCCCCAGCCGCCTCCCGCCCCGCCGCCGGTGCGGTCACCAGTTCCATCGCCGCTCGACAAGGGCGAGGTCCCCGATCTGATCGAACGTCTCGAAGAGGGGGACGACGTCGAGACCGTACACGCCAAGCTGGTGGCGATCACCAAGCAGGACTTCGGACCCAAACCCAAGCGGTGGGCCGCCTGGTGGAAGCAGCACGAGGACGACGAGCGGATCGACTGGCTGTTCGAGGGGCTCTCCCACAAGACCGCCGAGATTCGTGAAGCGGCCGAGCAGGAGCTGCGGGCGCTCACCGGCGAGTACTTCGGCTACGCCTTCGATCTGCCGCGCGGCGCCCGCGAGGCGGCCCGCGCCCGCTGGCAGTCCTGGTGGACGGAGCGGCGAACGAAGCCGTCGGGCTAGCGCGCACCATCCGGGGAGCGGGGACCCTCTGAGGGTCCGCATACGTGCTAGATTCCGCGCCCCATGTTCGAGACGCTTACCAAAGGGTTCCGCAGCGCCAAGCAGCGCTTTCAGGGGCTCGCAGAGCTGGACGAGGCGACCGTCGACGAGGCGCTCAAGGACGTCCGCACGGCGCTGCTCGAGGCCGACGTCGGCTTCGACGTGGTCCAGGATTTCTGTAAGCGGGTCAAAGAGAAGGCCGTCGGTGTCATCGTCAAGGTGAAGGCCTCGACGAAAGAGAAGGTCCGGCGGGTCAGCCCCGAGGACCACTTCGTCAAGCTCTGTCACGACGAGCTGGTCGACCTGATGGGCCCCGTCGACACCAGCATCAAGTTCGCCAAGAAGGGCCCGACCGGGATCATGCTGGTCGGCCTGCAGGGGTCGGGCAAGACGACCACCGTCGGCAAGCTGGCCCGCTACCTCGACAAGCAGCACAAGCGCCCGCTGCTGGTGGCCGCCGACGTCTACCGCCCCGCCGCCATCGACCAGCTGAAGATCATCGGCGAAAAGCTGGGGATTCCGGTCTACTCGGAGGTGGGGGGCAAGCCGCCGGAGATCTGCGAGCGGGCCCTGAAGGTGGCCTCCGAGACCGGGCGCGACGTCATCCTGTTCGACACCGCCGGCCGGTTGGCCATCGACGAGCCGCTCATGCAGGAGCTCTCCGACATCGATCGGCGCGTCCACCCCGGAAACATCCTGCTGATCGTCGACGCCATGATCGGCCAGGACGCGGTCGGCACGGCCAAGGCGTTCAACGATCGCCTCAACATCGACGGGGTCATCCTCACCAAGCTCGACGGCGACGCGCGCGGCGGCGCCGCGCTGTCGGTGAAGGCGGTCACCGGCAAGCCGATCAAGTTCGTCGGTATGGGCGAGTCGTCGGATCGGCTGGAGGAGTTCCGCCCCGACGGCATGGCCAGCCGCATCCTGGGGCGGGGCGACGTGGTGGGCCTGGTCCAGCAGTTCGAGGAGGTGGTCGACGAGGAGAAGGCCGAGCAGGACGCCATGCGCATGCTCAAGGGGAAGTTCGATATGAACGACTTCCTCGAGCAGATCGGCGTCCTCAAGAAGATGGGGCCGCTCAAGGACATGATGGACAAGATCCCCGGCATCGCCGACGCGATCCCGGAGGGGGCGCAGGTCGACGACCGCGAGCTGGTGCGCATCGGCGCCATGATCTCCTCGATGACCGGCGACGAGCGCCGTCACCCGGAGCGCTTCATCGTCACCAGCTGGGAAGAGATCGTCGACAACGGCAAGCGGAAGAAGAAGCGGAGCGCCTTCTACGACACCAGCCGCCTGAAGCGCGTGGCGACCGGCTCGGGGCACAAGGAGCAGGAGGTCGCCGACCTCCTGAACCGCTTCGGGATGATGCGCCAGATGATGATGCAGATCGGAATGTCGACCGGTCTGCTCGGCAAGATCCCCGGCTTCAAGCAGATCGCGCAGGCCAAGAAGATGATGGGGATGGACATGAACCAGCTGGCGAACATGATGCAGACCCCGTCGGCGGAGCGCGGCAACTTCCAGGCGCCCAAGCGAAACGTCGATCGCGTCAAAGAGAAGAAGAAGCGCAAGGACGCCCGCAAGGCCCGCAAGAAGGCCCGCAAAAACCGTTAGAGCCCGCGAGGGCTGCCTCAGCGGCCAAAGGCCAACGCCACAATCAGGGCGCCGACGCCGATCAACACCAGGGCGGCGACCACCATCGCGGTCCGCGAGCTGCCGAGACGCTGAGACGATCGGGTTGGGGCCGGCGTCTTCGCGGCGCGGACGGAGACCGCGGCGGGAGCTGGCCGGACGGCCGTCGCGCCCTTCGCCGCCTTCGACTGCGCGCCCGCGGCTCCGGGAGCGGGGACACTCTCGTCTTCCGTTTGCGGCGCTTCCGTTTGCGGCGCTTCCGTCTGCGGCGCCTCCGTTTGCGAGGCCTCCGTTCGTGGCACGTTCGGGGCACGCGCCTCGAAGTCGCGCAGGTAGCGATCGGCCGGATCCGACAGGCGGAGCGTGGCGGGACCGATCTGAATCCGGTCCCCGTCGCGCAGTCGGTGCCGCTCGACCACTGGGACGTCGTTGACCCGTACGCCATTCTTGGAGCCGAGGTCATTGACCACCACGCCGTCCCACAGCCGAAAGATCTCCATGTGCTCGCGCGAGATCTCCTCGGAAACCAGCTGGAGATCGCAGGTCTCGCCCCGTCCCGCGACGTACCGCCGATCGCTGGCCTCCAGCCGCAACGGCGGCCTGGCCGGGACGCCGCCCACGATGGTCAAGCTCGGCGTGGCCATGTCGGACGAGGCGGAGAACAGATCGCTCACCAGCCGGCGGGCGATGGTCGTGGTCCGTTCGGCGCCGGCGACGGCTCCCACGGTGCCGTCGAAGACGAGAGTGATTTGACCGAGCACGATCTGGGCCCCGGCCGCGATCGAGCGCGGCTGGCGCGGCACCAGCCTTTCGCCGTCCAGGCGCGTCCCGTTGGTGCTGTCGAGATCCTCGATTTGCCAGCGGTCATCGACGCGCAGAAGGCGCGCGTGAAGCCCGGAGAGCGCCGGGTAGGGGAGCGGGAGCTCGAGATCAGGGCGGCGCCCGATCCGAACCTCGTTCGTGTCGTCGGCGATCTCGATGGCCCGCTCCTCCGTCGGCCCGGTGAGGTCCCCCAGGCCGGCGATGGGCGAAGGGGCCGGAAGCATGCGCAGCCGCAGCGGCATCGGCGGTCACTCTACCGTGGAACGTTGGCCAGGGTTTGCGCGGCCTGCGCGCGTTCGGCCACCATGGTCGTCGGCGCCTCGTCGAGAAATCGCCCCAGCTCGCGGCGGGCCTCGTCGGCGCGTGCCAATCCCAAGAGCGCCTGGGCGCGGACCAGACGCGCCTCCGGGTAGTGTGCCCGGAGCGCCAGCGCATCGTCGGCGTCTTGTACCGCTGCCTCCGCCTGCCCGCGGGCGAGCGCGACGAAGGCCATCGCGAAACGGACCTCCGGTTGCCGGGGCGCCGCGGAGACCAGCTCCGCGAGCGCGCGCGCCGCCTCGTCCCACAGGCCGCGCGCCGCCAGGATCGTGGCACGGCCAAGCCTATCTTCGATCGATCCGGGGTTCGCGGCGATCGCCAGCTCGATCTCACGGGTCGCCTCCTCGAGCTCGCCGGTCCGCCGCAGGATCTCGGCGCGCGCCCGGTGCGCGGCCGGCAGATCGGGGTCGATCGCCAGCGCCAGGTCGGCCTGCTCTCCGGCGGCGACCGGGCGCCCCAGACGGGCCAGCACCAGGGCGTTCGCGGCGTGCGCGTCAGCGCGGCGCGGGTAGGCCGCGCACAGCTTCTCCAGCTCCCAGTGCGCGTCGCTGGTCCGTCCGAGACGCAGGAGGAGCTCGCCCGCCAGCAGGCGTGCGTCGGCGTAACCTGGATCGATCGCCAGCGCGGCGCGCGCCTCGGCGAGCGCGCTCTCGTCGTCGCTGCGGCGCATGAGCAGATCGGCCAGGTTGACGTGCGCCTCGGCGAGATCCTCGTTGAGGGCCAGCGCGGTGCGGAAATCCTCCTCCGCCCGGGCCAAATCGCCCCGCCGCAGGGCGACCAGCCCGAGGCCGCTCTCCGCTTCGGCCAGATGCGGATCGTATTCCAGCGCCAGCGCGAAGTGACCGGCCGCGCTCTCCAGCTGGCCGCGCGCGAGAGCGTCGACCCCTGCGGCTTGCAGCGCGGACGCGCGGGCATGCGGGCGGGCCGGCGTGGTGGCGCACCCCGCGCCGAGCGCGATCACCACCATCGACGACAACGCCAGGTCCGAGGACCAAGGGGTCGCTCGCTGAGTCGGATGCTTCATGAAACGCCTCATCGGTCGCCGTGCGCATTCGGTTGCGCGTCGCCACATCCACGTTCACAGGCCACGCGCAGGGCGCCCCCGGGCGCGACGGTGACCGTCACCGCGCCGTCGCGGTCGGTCCGCAGCGTTCGCGCCCCGCGCGCGGCGTAACGGGCCAAGACCTCGGGCGCCGGAAAGTGGAACTGGTTGCGCCAGCCGAGTGACATCACCGCCAGCTCGGGCTCGACCGCCTGGAGCAGCTCGTCGCTCGACGACGTCCGGCTGCCGTGGTGGGGAACCTTGAGCACGTCCGACCTCACCGTCTGACCGAGCGCCCGCCGGCCACAGAGCTCCCCCTCCCCATCGGCCTCGAGATCACCGGCGAAGAGCACCGACCGTCCGGCAAACCCGACGCGCAGGACCAGCGACGCGTCGTTCACCGTGAGCCCCGGCGGGGCCCCGATCCGCTGGTCGAGGAACGGCCCCAGCGGTTCCACCCACGCGCCCCCCAGCGCCATCGCCGTGACCGCCGGGGTCGCGACTCCACGCGCCTGGGCCAGGGCGACCAGGCGGCGGTACTCGGGATTGCGTCCGTCGTCGCCGCTCGACCAGAAGGCACCCACCGGAAACCGCTGGAGAACGCGGAAGAGGCCGTTGAGGTGATCGGGATGAGGGTGCGACAGCGCGACGACGTCGAGGCGGGAGATGCCCCGCGCCCGCAAGAACGGCTCGACGATGCGGGCGCCGGTGTCGAACTGGCCGTCGCGGGTGCCGCCGCCGTCGATGAGCATGACCGCCCCGCCCGGCGCCTCCACGACCGCGGCGTCCCCCTGCCCGACGTCCAGAAAGGTCACGGTCAGGGTGTCGGAGAACCGCCGTCGAAGATCGCGGATGAGGAGGCTGGAGGCGGCCACCGTCGCGCAGGCGAGCGCCGCGGCCACCGCCAGGCGGCGACTGTCGCCGCGTGCCGTCGGGGCGATGAGCGCCAGCGCGCCTCCGGCGATCAGCAGGAGCGTCTCGAGGACGTTCGGGGCGCGGCAGACCCAGATGGGCGCCTGCGCGCGAAATCCTGCCGCGATCCCCAGCGTCAGGCGCGCCGCGACGGCCGCCAGCGCGAGCGGCCATCGGCCGAGCGGCGCCCAGATCGCGGCCGCGGCGGCGCCGGCCAAACCGACCGGGACGACCACCATCTCGCAGAGCGGCACCAGCGCCAGGTTGCCGAGCGGCGCCAGCGGCGCGATCTCGGCGAAGACGTGCGCGCAGAGGGGCGCGGTGGCGGCCGTCGCGGCCAGCGTCGCCGCGCCGAATCGTCCGAGCCACCGGAGTCCACGCCGCCCGATCGGGGTCCCGCGCTCCGCGCCGGGGCCGAGCCGTCGCGCGCAGAGGGCGATCCCCGCCACCGAGGCCACCGACAGCTGCAGCGAGACGTCGAAGATCTGCAGCGGACGCGCGATGAGCAGGATGAGCGCGGCGCCGGCGATCGTCGGCGCGGGCGACGCGGTGCGCCCGACCAGCAGCGCCCCCATCCCCAGCGCCAACATCAGCGCCGAGCGCTCGGTGGCCACGGCCTCTCCGGTCAGCAGGGTGAAGAGCGCGATCGCCGGAAGTGAGGCGCCGGCGGCGATCGCGCGCGGGTCGACGTAGAGCGGAAGCCCTGGCACGCGCGCCGCGACGCCACGCACCAAGAGAAAAAAAAGCGCCGCCACCGCCGCCAGATGCAGCCCCGACACGGAGAGGACGTGGGTGGCGCCCGCGGCGCGAAATCCCTCCTCGACCTCGGGCGACACGCCGCGCCGATCGCCGAGGACCGCGGTCTTGAGGAAGGCGCCGGGTTCACCCTCGACCGCGCGATCGATCGCCCCGCGCAGCGCCCGACGCGCCAGGTAGGCCGCGCGACGGGGCCCGTAGCCCGAAGGCTCGGCCAACCGCCGGATGGCCCCGGCGGTCGGCACACCGGCCAGCGCCTCGATCCCGACCGCCCGCAGCGCCAGCGCCGGATCCGGCAGGCCGGGGTTGCGGGTTCCTCGCAGCGCCCGCAGCTTTGCCCGGCAGGCGATTGTCTCGCCGGGGCCGAAGTCGGGCCAGCCGTTCGCCACCGCCAGCGCCAGCGTCCCCCCGGCCGGCGCGCCGTCGAGTGCGGTGAGGGCGACGACCAGGCGCGTCCCGTTCGCGGTCTCCTCGGGGCCGTGAATGACGAGCGCCTCGATGGCATGCGGGTCGTCGGATTCGACGGCCGCGGCGAGCGGGGGATCGAGGGGGGGCACGCCTGCCGCGCGTCCCCCCAGCAGGCCTCCCAGGGCCAGGAACAGAAGTGGCCCGGCGAGCCTTCGGCTCCGGCGCGCGCCCAGCGAGGCGAGGGCGAAAAACGCAACCGCGGCGGTGACCCGCCAACCGGCCGCGCCGCCCGCCGCGAGCGCGTCTCCGACGGCAAAGGCCACGGCCCAGGAGACGAGACGCACCCGGGGTCTTCGGTTTTTCGGAGCGCTCGTTGCGCGCTGGGAAACGGCCGCGGCGTCCGCTAAGTTCCCGGCGTGCCCACCCCCTGTCTGGTCACCGGTGGCGCCGGGTTCATCGGATCATCGCTGGCGCGGGCCCTGGTGGCCCGGGGCGACCGCGTGCGCGTGATCGACAACCTCTCCTCGGGACGGCGCGAGAATCTCGCCGACATCGACAAGGACCTCGAGCTCATCGAGGCCGACATCCGTGACGAGGCGGCGCTCGCCCGCGCGCTCGACGGCATCGAGCTCGTCTTCCACGAGGCCGCCGTCCCCTCGGTGCCTCGCTCGCTGGTCGATCCGATCGCCAGCCACGACGCCAACGCCACCGGAACGCTCGAGGTGCTTCAGGCCGCCAAGAGAGCGGGGGTCCGGCGTCTGGTCTACGCCGCCTCCTCGTCGGCCTATGGCGACACGCCGACCCTGCCGAAGGTCGAGACGATGCGTCCCCTGCCGCTCTCTCCCTACGCGGTCTCCAAGCTGGCGGGCGAGCACTACTGCCAGGTGTTCGCCAGCGCGTTTGGCCTCGAGACGGTGAGCCTTCGCTACTTCAACGTCTTCGGCCCGCATCAAGACCCGAAATCGGAGTACGCGGCCGTCATCCCGCGCTTCGTGACGGCCGCGCTCGGCGGGCAGGGGGTCACCATCTACGGCGATGGCACGCAGTCGCGCGACTTCTGTTTCATCGACAACACCGTGGAGGCGAACCTGGCGGCGGGGTCGGCTCCCGACGTCTCGGGTGGCGTCTTCAACGTCGCCTGCGGGGCGGCGATCAACTTGAACGAGGTGGTGAAGTTGGTCGCCGAGATCGTCGGACACGCCGTCCCCATCACCTACGTCCCGGGGCGGGTGGGCGACGTCAAACACTCTCTGGCCGACATCACCGCGGCGCGCGCGCGCCTCGGCTACCGCGGCGCGATCTCGTTCGCCGAAGGGCTGAAGCGGACGGTCGCCTGGTACGCCGGTCGGGCCTGAGCCGTCAGCCCGCGATCTGCAGGCCGAGCAGCGCCAGATCGTCGCGGCCGTTGGTCGCTTCTTGCGCCGTGGCCACGATCCGGCGGCTGATCTCGCCGACGTCGTGGGGCGCGCTGCCGACGAGCTCGGTGAACTGGCATTGCCCCATCGTCGAGCAGGGGCGCCGCGGTGCGGAGAGGATCTCGAACACGCCGTCGGTGGCGAGCAGCAGGATGTCCCTGGCGGCGACGGAGATCGTCTCCTCGCGGTATTGCGCGTGCGCCACGATGCCGAGCGGCGGGCCCGACGAGTAGGCGACGCGCGACACCACGCCGGTCGACCGGCGCAGGAGGGGCAGGACGTGACCGGCGTTGGCGAAGATCCACTTCTTGTTCGGGGCGTCGAGCAGCACGCAGAGCGCCGTCACGAAGCGGTCGTCCTGCATCCGCACCGACACCGTGTGGTTGAGGCGCTCCAGCAACTCAGCGGGGCCCGAGACCTCGGTGGCCATCCGGCGGATGTCCGCGCTGACGCGCCCCATGGTGAGCGCCGCGGTCACCCCCTTGCCCGAGACGTCGCCGATGACACCCATCACCCGCCCGTTCCCGAGATCGACGAAGTCGTAGAAGTCGCCGCCAACGGCGTAGGCCGGCATGTACTCCGTGACCACCCGAACTCCGGCGGAGTTCTCGCCGATCGGTTCGGGCAAGAACGTCCGCTGGACCGCCCCCGCTGCGGCCAGGTCCTTCTCCAGCCAGGAGCTCCCGGCCGACGAAACATGCGCGCGGCAGCGAGGAAGAACGCCGCCCACCCCTTCAGCCAGAAGCGCGAGGCCCTCGAGATCTTCGATGATGAAGGCTGGCCCGTCGGCCTGCCGTTGCACGACCAGGAACCCTTCCAGCGACTTGCCGGAAAAAATGGGCGTCGACATGGTTGAACCGCGTCCCGCGGCGGCGTCGCCCGGAAGAAGCGTCGGCGTCACGGGCATCAGCCCGCGCGCGGCGATCGGTCCCCACACGGCGTTCAGGGTGGCCAGCAGCCCCGCGCCGGCACGGGCGTCGCGCACGCCGCGCAAGGGACGCCCCTTCTCGGGCAGAAAGAGATCCGTATCGGCGATCTGGGGCCAGAGCATCGCGACGACGACCGCCAGCCGTTGGGCGAGCTCCGACGGCGACCCTGGATCGCCGAGCGCAGCGATCGCCTGGCTGATCGCCGGGTTGGTCCCGGCTGGCTCGCTGAGCGATGCGTCGATGAGAAGTGGCGAAGTCATGACAATCGGGCTCGACTCCATTTTCATCTATATTCCCGACACCAGGGCAGCAATCCTACCGTGCGCCTAAGGTAGCCGAGCAGTTGATCCTACGCCATTGAAAACCGTGTTCTGGGTGACAAGTCCGGAACAAGATTCTGTCCGCCAGAGGGGATCGGGCTTTTCATGGTGTTGCAGAACACCATGTGGACATGGTTCCGGAGCAGCGGAAGTCTAGTGGCGGGATTTGGATTGCTTGTGGGCCGGGGGGGGACTCCGGGTGTCGGCGCCCAGCATCACGCGATCGAGACGGAGCAGGCGGAAGATGGCCAGCGGTTGGTCGCGCAACCCCTTGATGACGACGCTTCCCCCCTGGGCGCGCACGCGCTTGTAGAGCGAGACCAGCGCTCCGATTCCAGAGCTGTCGACCATGCGAAGCGACGACAGATCGACCTCCACGACGGTCGGTCGGCCCTTGACCAGCTTCTCGAGATCGGGACGCAGCTCCGACACGCTGACGGCATCGAGCTCGCCTTCGATGGCGAGGTGCATGACGCCCGTGGCGGCCTTGATCTCGAATCTCATGTTGCACCTTCGCTCTTGCGGATGGCGCTCGAGCGTTCCAAGTAGCGCTTGCTCAGGGTGAGCAGGTTGGGGCGGCCGGGACGGTACGCCATTTCCATAAAGGATTGCATGATGTAGAGGCCTAGGCCGGACTCGGGCAGGGTGTCGAAGGCCGGGGGCGGCACGGCCGTCGGATCGAACCCGGATCCCCAGTCGCGCAGCTCGATCCTGATGTGGCCGCGCCGGGTCTGGATCCGCAAATCGACGCTGCCGATCTGTTCCCGGATCTGCTGGGCCTGGATTTGCGGCTCGCGGACTTGCGGGCGCTGCGCCCGCCGGCTGGCGTACCCGTGGAGCACGATGTTGTTGAATGCCTCGCCGACGGCGGACACCACCTGCATTTGAAAATCGTTCCATGCTCGCCCCTGCGGGCGGGGCGTCACCAATTTGCACGCCGTCGACACCGCACGAAGGGCAACGTCCCGATGCTCCAATATTCCAAGCAGCTGGAGGCGAATCAAAGCGGCAGCCTCGTCTGCAGGCGCTCCATCCTCCGTGTCATATCGGAAGCCCGGTGTTTCGGTGTAGCGTGCTTCGGTGTAGCGTGCTTGCGTGGTTCGGTCGGTTCGCGTCGCCAAAAGGCTGATCGACGTCGCGGGCTCGCTTCTCGGCCTGGCCATTACGGTACCCTTTTTCCCTCTGATCGCGGTGGCAGTCTACCTCGATTCGCCGGGAGCGATTTTTATTCGTCAGCGCCGCGCTGGGCAGCTGACGCGCGCGTCGGACGATCCCTCCGAGGAGGAGGACGACGCCGGGAGATCCAAGTTCCGGGAATTTTCGATGCTCAAGTTCCGCTCGATGCGCCCCGACGCGGAGGAGCTCACCGGGCCGGTTCTGGCCAGCGAGGACGATCCGCGCGTCACCCGCGTCGGCCGGTTCCTGCGCAGGACGCGGATCGACGAGGTGCCGCAGTTCATCAACGTGTTCCTCGGCGACATGAGCATCGTCGGCCCGCGCCCGGAGCGGCCGGAGCTGGCTGAGCAGCTCGCGCTCGCCATCCCCTACTTCGAAGAACGGATGCGCGACGTGAAGCCCGGGATCACCGGCCTCGCCCAGGTCACCCTCGGCTACACCGGCAAGCCGCCGCCCGGCAGCGCGCTCGACCTGTTCGAGCGCGATCTGACCAACCCGTTCAAGGTCGACGGGGCGGAAGACGCCCTGGCCGATCACATGCGGATGAAGCTGCTCTACGACCTGGCCTACACAGCGGCCATGGAGGACCTGCGGACGTTCGTGCAGATCGAGCTCTCCATCTTGTTCCGGACCCCGCTGGTCATGTTGCGCGGCGGCGGGACCTGACGACTAAGAGTTCAGAATCTGCGTGATCGGACCGGTGCAGTAGGTGGGCTCGCCGAAGGTGGTCATCGGCGCCCCCATGACCTTCGCCAGGGTGAGGAGCAGATCGTTGTGCGCGCGATCGTTCATCTCGGCGGTGGCTTCGCTGCCGTCGGTGAGATCGAGCGGGAAGTTCACCAGGTTGCCGGTCTTGAGCTGACCGTTGGCACCGCCCACCAGCACGAACGGCGTGTCATCGTGGTTGTGGGCCGCCCCCATGTCGAGCTCGCTCGACCAGCAGATCACCGACTGATCGAGCAGCGTGCCGCTGTTGGCGCCCGAAAGGCCGTTCAGCTTCTGCGCCAGGTAGGCCACCTGTGTCGCGTAGAACTGGTCGATGGCCTCTTGCTGCGGGGCGTTCTGGTAGAGGTTCAGGTTGTTGGCGCTGTACATGTCCCCCACGCTCGAGCACTGCCCCATGTTGTTGTAGCCGCCGCAGGGGGCCAGCGCGCCGAGGTAGGTCGGTCCGTCGTGCGAGTAGTTGTGGTGGCAGTCGGTCTGGTTCGAGCCGAGCCACTTGTGGGTCACCTGGCTGGTGGCGGTGGAGAACTGCAGGCTCGCCACCCGCGTGAGATCGCAGGCGAGCGCCAGCGCCAGGATGTCCATCTGCTGCTTGGCGTTGGTGGGGAAGTCGGTGCTGGAGACGATCGCGCCCGGCGGCGTGCACTTCTGCGACGCCGTCGCGGCCGCCTGCAGCTGCGAGTAGAGGTTGTTCCAGCCGTCCTGCAGCGCCTGCAGCTGGGTGCGGTCCTGGGTGCAGAGCTTGGGCATCAGGCTGTTGAGCTCGCTGTTGAGCTCGCCCGCCTGGGTCCCGCCGCCGAACAGCTGCTGCCGGATGAACGTCGTCTTGTCGGGACCGCTGGTGGTCGACGACGACATGGCCGGAAAGCAGGTCGACGCCGCCTTGGTCGGATCATCGATCGGATCGACGAAGACGCCGGCGGCGTTGTAGATCATGCGCGTCTTCACCTCGCGATCGGTGAAGTCGGCCGGGTCGCGGACCATGAGCTGGATCGAGGGGAACGGCGTGCCGGCGTTGAGCATGGCGCTGATCTGCTGATCGATGCTGATGCTCGTCGCCTGATTTCCCGTCGAGATCTGGCCGGTCCAGAGCGAGGCCATGCCTGCCTCGTGTGAGCCTTGCGCCGCCTTGTTGTTGAGGCCGTCGAGGACGAGCACCTTGCTCTGGAGGTTGGTCGTCCAGGCGACACCGCCGACGGTTCCCCCGGTGGCGAAAGGGGCGAGCGTGTTGCGGAACTTGAAGCTGCTGGTGAGCGTCGGCGCCGCGCCGTAGGCCGGCCGGGCGATCGACGCCCCATTCATGTCGGTGGCGCCCCAGACCGGGCGGACGCAGCCGCACGGGCTGAACACCAGAATCAGGTAGGTGGGCGCGCTTCCGCTGGCGGCGGCGTAGCTGGGGACGCCGCGCAGGAAGGGATAGGAGAGGGCGGAGGCGCCCACCAGCTGCAGGAAGTGCCTCCGTTCGAGCTGTATTTTACGTTTGTTCATGACGCTTTCATCGACAGACGTTCATTGACACGTTTGGCCCGCGCTCACCGGCGTCCGGTACATGAACGAGTTGCTGCTCACGACGGCGACGATGAGCTTCGAGATGTTGAAGCTGTTCCCCGAAAACGCCTGGTAGATCTGCTGCGCCGAGCAGGCGTCTTGATCGGTCTCCGAGCGCAGGAGGGCGTAGCGAATCTCCTCCAGCGCGAAGCACTGGTCGACCTGCTGGCTGGTCGAGAGCTGCGTGATCATGTCGGTCATGTTTTGGAAGGTGCCCGAGATGTCGGTGGAGCTGGGGTAGGGGATGAACTGTCCGCTCGGGTCGACGGTGGTTCCGTTCTCTTGCGTGATGTACGAACCGGTCGCGTCGTAGTTGTCGAACCCGAAGCCAATCCAGTCCATGTACTGGTGGCAGCCGTTGCACGTGGCGTTGGTCACTCCGTTCGGCATCACGTGATTCAGGTACTGGCTGCGGGTGGTCTGGCCCGCCGGGATGGTCGTCGGCGGCGGCGGGATCGGCACACCCCCGACCGAGGCGGGCGGGTCGGGGACCTCTTCGCACAGGATCTGCTGGCGGATCATCCGGCCGCGCTTGGTCGGCGACGGCAGCGAGGTGTGCGCGTGCATCGCCAGCACGCTCCCCTGGCTCAGGATCCCCATCCGCGGGTTGGCCGCCGTGTTGACGGTCGTCGCCGTGCTGAACGTCGGGCTGCCGGAGAGGCCGTAGAACGAGGCCAGATCGGCGTTGACGTAGGAAGACCCCGAGGTGAGCAGCGAGGTGAAGCTGCTGCTCCCCAGCACCGCCTGGGTGAACGTCGTCAGGCTCTCGGTGTGGAGGTCGGCGGCGACGGTGGCCGTCCATTTCGTGAACTGCGTGTCCTTGGTGACCGAGTTCATGTTCTCGATGTCGAGCCACTGGTCGGCGAAGTCGGAGAGCGCGCTCGTCGCCTTGGAATCGGCGAGCATGCGCGTCGCCTGCGTCGCGACGTCGGAGGCGCTGACGAGGCTGCCACCGTTCACGCCGTTCGCCGCGTCGATCAAGGTCTGATCCGGAATGGAGCGCCACAGGTAGAGCGCCAGGCGCGTGGCCAGCTCCATCGGCGTCAGCGGAACGGCGGCGACGGAGGGGTCGGAGCTCGGCTGACCGAACTCGAGGACGAAGAGGAAGCGCGGCGAGGTGAGCACCGCCTCGATCACCGCCTGGATGCCGGTCGGAAAGTCGAACTGCGCGCTCACGGTGGTGTAGAGCGTGTTGAGCGCCGTCGTCTCGCCGGCGTCGAGCTGCCCGCGGAAGGCGCGATTGGCCCAGGTGGTGATGAACGCCGACGCGCAGGCGGCGTTCTTCGTCCCGCAGGAAGAAGAAGGGAGCAGGGCGCCGAGCACGTTGCTGTTCGCCACCGCGGCCGTCGCCAGCGCCTCGGCCGCCTCCAGGTACTGCTGGTTGATGAGCGTCCCCGAGATCGTGGCGTAGGCGTTGGTGTTGAAGTTGCCGGCCTTGCCGGTGTCGATCTTCTGCTCGGTGACGAACTGGGTGGCGGGCTGCGTGTTGTTGGGGTCGAGCCCGAGGTCGTGGACCATGTTGTCGTATTCGATGCGCGACAGGCGCCGAACCGGGGAGCTTCCGACGG
>Ga0210388_10002129_pt1 | contig 15437 bp, 15 predicted proteins | sample IncBWC19OmetaG_FD_155485 | JGI IMG/M metagenome (GOLD analysis project Ga0210388, IMG submission 155485) | Forest soil microbial communities from Barre Woods Harvard Forest LTER site, Petersham, Massachusetts, United States - Inc-BW-C-19-O ...
GTCAAAGGGTGGGGATTTACCCTCTCGCGGTTTCTGCGTCTGCCACATCTCCGATTCCGGCACGCTCCGTTGAATCCACAGCGTAACGATCGCAGGCAATATCCCCACAAAGAACACCGCTCGCCACCCGTAGTACCGCGCTACTGGACCCGCGACCAGCGCCGCCGCCGCGAAGCCCAACGCCCACGAACTCTGCACGATCGAAATTGCTTTGGCGCAAAATTCCGTTGGCCAGCTCTCAGCCACCAGCGTCGCGCCGGTATTCCACTCCCCGCCCATGCCCAGGCCGAGAACAAATCGCGCCAAAGCCAGCATGGCAATGCTGGTCGCCAACCCTGAAGCAAAGGAGCACACCGAATAGGTGAGGATGCTCGCCATGAGCGCCTGCTTGCGTCCGATGCGGTCGGCGAGAAATCCAAACAGCACGCCGCCAATGCCGGACGCCAGCAGCGTCAGCGTTCCCAGGGACCCGGCCAGCGTTTTGCTCATGCCCAGGTCGCGCATGAGCAACGCCAGCACCAGCGAGTAAAGCATCGCGTCAAAGGCGTCGAGCGCCCAACCCATCGACGCCGCCAGCAGGGTTCGCCGCTGTCCCGGCGTCGCCTGCCGGATGACCTGTATGGGTCCGATGGCCATAAGGGATGGAAAGAAGTCTGGCGGATTGTAAAGCCTGAAGCAGGATTGTCAATCGCGGGGCTGGAGGGGAAAAGTTGCCGATGTTGCCTCGTTACTTCGGGTTACTTTGGTTCGCCGGTTTACATTTTGTTGACAAAGCCCGCGGTCTGGTTCGCTACGCTGGCTTATCCCCCAAAACAGATTCGAGGTTTGGGTTATGAAAGTCCGTTCCGCGATCTATGTGCTGGCGTTTCTTTGCGCCTGCCTTACGCCTTGCTTCGCGCATCACACGGCCGTGGTCGTCAACAAAGACAACGCGGTTGAGAACGTCACCTCCGCTCACCTTTCGAAGATTATTCGCGGAGAGATCAAGAAGTGGCCAGACGGCAAGAACATCGTCCTCGTGCTGCATCGAGATTCTCCGGGCGAAGCCGAAACTCTCGAGCGTCTGAATAAAATGTCACCTACCGAGTGGAAGAGCTTTCTCTCCGCTCACAAGGATTCCATCTTTTTTGTCGACACCGACGCCGACGTGCTGAAGGAAGTGCAGTCCGATCCAGGCGCCGTCGGCCTGATCGAGGTGCATTCCATCGACAACAGTGTGAACGTAGTCCACGTCGATGGGAAACTCCCCATGGAATTTGGCTATCTGCCCCACTAACCTGTCCAGCGGTTGTGCCAACGGCGATCCTACTTCCAAAGCAGGCCGCCTACGATGTCCGAAACGGTGTGCGCAATCATTCCCGGGCGCAGGTTCTTGCGCCACGCTGCCAGCGCGCCGTACAGCAGGCCCAACACACTGATCACAACCACCTGTTTGAAGCCCTGATAAGCGTGGCCCGCGCCAAAGATCAGCGCTTGCAGAACCACTCCAGCCGCCAGGCTCCCGGTCAATGCTTCAAACTGCCTTTGGAAATACCCGCGAAAGACAATCTCTTCGCAAATGCCGGCGGATGCCGAAAGCGCCACCCAGAGCGCAATCTCGAGCCATGATTGCGGAAGCAAAGTCTGGCACCCTTGGCATGATTCTCGCCCAAGGACATCTGAACCAGCCGGGCAACGGCCGCCCAAACTGCCCAGAAGGGAAGCGCGATCGCGAGGTCAAGAGCTACATTCTTCCAACTGCTCCATCTTCCTCCAACCAGATCGAGTAATCGAAATCCTCGATCATGAATGCCGCCCCATACGTACCACACCAGTCCCCATTCCAGGGCGATCAACGAGACGTAGAGGGTGGCCATGCCGTTGTGCGCCGGAGCCAAGTCAGGTCCGGGACTGGATTTTGTTTGAAAGTACGCGCCGCCAATCGCGAGCCCCAACTGGATCAGCAACAGTCCGACGGTATTCCGCGTGGAGGCAACCATCACGCGGCCGGAATCGGGGGTGGGAGCGGCGGGCGTGGCCATTCTGCTTTCTCCACACGGAGATTTATTTCTGTCGCAAGAGGTGAAAATATCTTCGCGCTTTCCTTACGTCCCGGCCAATCTGGTCGCGCAGCGCCTCGACAGACGGAAACTTGATTTCATCGCGCAGCCTCTGCAGAAAACAAATCTCGACCTCGGTCTTCGGTGTCAATTCTATGGGATGGAAATTCAGCAGATGGGTTTCAATCGCAAATAACTCCGCCCCAAAGGTTGGCCGATTGCCGACGTTCGTGACCGAGTCGAAGCGTTCCGTGCCCACCCGCGTCCAGGTGATGTAGACGCCGTCTTTCGGCACGAGCTCTTCGTAGCGGGCCAGGTTGATGGTCGGGACGGTGTATTTCGATCCGTAGCCGCGCCCGCGGCCCGGCGTCCCTAAAATGGCGAACGGGCGAGCCAGTAGATGCCGCGCCCGGCTCACGCGTCCATCGACCAGGAGTTTGCGAATCTGGCTGCTCGAAACGCTTTCGCCGCGCAGCTTCATCTCCGGATAAACCGTCACTTCGAATCCCATCTCCCGGCCGAACTCGGCCAGCAGATTCATATCGCCCGCCGCCTTGTGGCCGAAACGGAAGTTGTAACCCTCATGCACTTCGCGGGCATGCAATTTCTTTTTCAGAATGCGTTCGACAAATTGCCGTGGCGTCATCAGCGACAGATCGCGACCGAAGGGAAGCAGCAGCACCGCATCGATTCCTGTCTCCTGCAGCAGGCGCAGTTTCTCGGGCGTAGGCGTCAGCAGCTTTAATCCTGATTCCGGTCGCAGAATCCGCGCCGGATGCGGCTCAAACGTCACCGCTACGGCCTTGTTTCCCAGTGCACGCGCCCGACGAACGATCTCGCACAGCACATGCGAGTGCGCCCGATGCGCCCCGTCAAAGTTCCCGACGCTGACCAGGGAGGGGCCGAAGGCGGCCGGAACATCTTCGAGCTTATGAAAAACTTCCATCAGTCAAGAACCATGGTCGAGTTCGCACGCCGTGGAGGGGTGTCCGATCCGTGATGATCGGTGTAAATCCGTGGCAAAGGGTTCAGATCTCAAACTCCAGCTTCATCCCGTCATGCGCCAGCCGTACGTGCCGCGGCAGCGTGGCATTGGTGGCCTCGTGACCCAGGTCGTGGCATATGTGAGTGAAGAACGCGCGCTTCGGTTTCAGGCGTTCTACGATGCTCATCGAATTCTTCACCGTAGAGTGCGTTGGGTGAGGCTTGTGCCGCAACGCGTCCAGAAACAGAATGTCGAGTCCTTCCAGTTGGTGCATGGACGATTCTGGAATTTCGCTGTGGTCAGTGAGATAGGCCGCCGAGCCAAAGCGATAGCCATAAATCTGCGCTTCACCGTGAATGAGAATCACCGGCTCGAACCGCGCTCCCAGGATGTCGACCGGCCCATCGATCGGCTTCAGTTCGAGTTGAGGCAAGCCTCCGAATTTGTAGTCGGCATCGAAAATGTAGCTGAACATTCGGCGCAGGAATGCAGCGGAGTCCGGTCGCGTGTAGAGAGGAAGCTTGCCCGGTTTGTGCTTGTAGCTCAGCGGCCGCAGGTCATCGATGCCAAGAATGTGGTCGGCGTGCGTATGAGTGTAGAGCACCGCATCGACGCGCGTAATATTTTCCCGGATGGCCTGGGAGTAAAAATCCGGCGTGGTGTCGATCAGCACGACCTTGCCGCCGTACTCGATCATGATCGAAGGCCGGGTGCGCCGGTCGTGCGGATCGCTCGAATGACAAACCTCGCAATCGCATCCCAGCGTGGGCACGCCCATCGACGTCCCACTGCCTAATACGGTCAGGGTCGCTTTCATCTGCCTCGCGTTCCGGTGCCGGCGGCGGGACCGGGCTGCGGCGGTCGCGCCAGCGCGTTGGTCACTTCCACGTAGGCCATGCGCAGCTCGTAGAGACTGTTCTGCAGGAAATTCTCCTCCACTGGAGTTAGATTTCCTTTGGTTTTGTCACCGATCAAAGTGAGCGTGTCGATGGTCTGCCGCGCGCCGATAATGTCGACCCGCGGCTGTTCGCCCTGTTGCCGCATCAGTCCGAGTTGCATCATCGCCGTCATGTAGAGCGACGCCAGAAAGCGCTCAAACGTCATCTCAAAATCTTTGGCCGAGTGCCCGCTCAGTTCGACCTGTGAATCCAGATCCTTCGACGATTGCCGGTAAGCCGCAGCCTGCGCCTCCTGCTCGGCGCTGGTCGGTGGAATCGGCATATCGCGCTCCGGCGTGTCCGATGCGACCGGCGCCTGTGACGCACTCGTTTCTGCCGGTGCTTCTTGCGCTACCACCGGAGGCGCGGGGGCAGGCACGGGTTTCGGCGCCTCGACTTCCTCTGGCGCGTCGCTGCGCAATTCGCCGTCGGAGGTAAACAGCCGCCGGTCGGTTACCTTAAATCCAGATTGTTCATGTTTCTTCTCAGGCATAATCCCTTTCCGAAATCGAGCTTCTCTCTACCTCATTGGTGAAATCCTTTGCGCCCTTCGCGGTAAAGGCTGTTACGCCCGATGCTGCTCCAGGGCGTGCTCCGCGAATAGCACAGTCGCCTCGACCGGCAACTGGACCACTGTCGCCCGCGTCGTCCCGATCATAACCTCGCGCCCGGGTGTTCCTACTTCGCGCCGGATGTATCCGAGCGCCACCGTCTTCTCCACGGAGTCTACGAAAGCCGAACTGGTGATTTCGCCCACTGCCTTCTCTCCCGCAATAATCTGAGTTCCCGGCGCAAATTGCGCTTTACCATCGGCGACAAATCCCGTGAACTTGCGGTGTACCGCGCCGCGCGAGCGAATGCGCTCCACGATCTCCTGCCCGACATAACAGCCTTTATTGAAGTTCAGCGCCCGCACTTGCTCCGTCTCCTGCGGCAAGTCGCGCTCGCGAATGTCCACGCCATAAGTCGGAATCCCCGACACAACTCGCTGCAACTCCAGCGCTTCCGAGCCGACCGCCGTGGCTCCGGCCGCCAGTAGTGCATCCCACAGCGCCCTCACCGACGATGGCGCTACCCAGATTTCATACGCCGCCTGCTGCTCGTCTTCGCCACGCGTCACCGTGCAGTCCGCCCCATGCCACGTCGCCGGTTGCAGCTGCAACGGCCGCATCTCAGAAATCTCGAATCCTGCCGCCGTCAACACGTCCCGCGCCTTCGGGCCGGCAATCCCCAGCGCCGTCACTTGCTCGGCGAGATTCGTGACCTCAACGTCGTCCATGATGATGTAGTGGTCGAAGGTCGCCAGAATCTTCTCCAGTTGCCCGTAGTCGGTGTCCACGGTGACGGACTCTCCCCGGTTGTACGCAAAAAGATCCCCCAGGATTTTCCCCTGCGGATTGAGTAGAAATGCGTACACACCCTGTCCCACCGCCAGGTCCCGGATGTTGTTCGTTACCATCCCGTTCAACCAGCGCCCGCGGTCGCCGCCCGTCAGCGCAATCTTGGCGCGGAAGCCCAGATCGTAGACGCCACAAGCGCCGCGCAACGCCCCAAACTCAGCCTGCGGATCGCCGAAGCGGGCCGTCGTGGTCGCGCCGCGATAGTCGCCGACTGTGACCGCGCCCAAGCCTTCGCCGTAAATCTGGAGTGCCGTCTGCCTCATGCCTATACTTCGATTATAGCGATTGTGTTAACTTTCCTGCCGTGGGCACACCAAACCAGACACAGCCAAACGAGACGCCGCACCGAACGCGCAAGCGCATCGCCGTCATCCCCGGCGACGGCATCGGCCAGGAAGTGATCCCCCAGGCGGTGAACGTCATCCAGGCCTCTGGCGCCGGCGTGGAACTGGCCAGCTTTGACTGGGGCGCCGACCGCTACCTGCGCGACGGAGTGACAGTTCCTCCGGATGGCTTCGCCATGCTAGCCCGCGACTTCGACGCTATCCTTGTTGGCGCATTCGGCGATCCACGGGTCAAGACCAACATCCACGCCAAAGAAATTCTGCTCGGCATGCGCTTCAAAATGGATCTCTACGCTAACGTGCGACCGGTACGCTTGCTCGACGCGGCGCTCTGTCCGCTGAAAGGAGTCGAGCCCAAAGACGTGGACTTCGTCGTGCTCCGCGAAAATACCGAAGGGGTCTACACCGACGCCGGCGGCGTCTTCAAGCAGGGCACACCCGACGAAATCGCCACCCAGGAAGACATCAACACCCGCAAAGGCGTCGAGCGGATTATTCGATACGCCTTCGAATATTGCGCGCGCCACACCAAGCTCGACGGCTCGCCCCGGAATAAAGTCCTGATGTGCGACAAGTCCAACGCCATGACTCATGCCGGCGGCCTGTGGCAGCGCGTGTTTAAACTGGTCAGCAGCGAGTATCCGCAGATCACGGCGCAGCACATGTATGTCGACGCACTCTGCATGCAGATGGTCCGCGACCCGCGCCAGTTCGACGTCATCGTCACCAATAACATGTTCGGCGACATCATCACCGACCTCGCTGCCGGCCTGCAGGGAGGCCTGGGCATGGCCGCCAGCGGCAACATCCATCCCGGCAAGACGTCAATGTTTGAGCCGGTACACGGCTCCGCCCCGCCGATCGCCGGCAAGAACATGGCGAACCCCTTCGGCGCGATCCTGACCGCTGCCATGATGCTGGCGCATCTTGGATTCTCGAACGAGTCGGCGAAGATCGAAGCCGCCGTACTCGAAGCCGTCCGCCAGAAGAAGACCACCCAAGACATCGGCGGCCCGCTAGGCACGAAAGAAGCAGGAGAATGGGTCGCCATACAAGTGGCCCAAAATTAGCCCTGTCATCCTGAGCGAAGTGCGCCGATGAGCCTTCGGCGCATCGGCGCACGCAGTCGAAGGATCCCTATCGGCGTGCTCTCCGTTGGCGTCAGAAGTAGACTTCCCGATGCATCGGCGTTGGCCCGGTACGTCCCAGTGCGAGGGGTCCTTCGAGTCCGAATCACCGTCGCCTTGCGAAGGTGATTCTCCGCTCAGCAAGACATGTCAGCAGAGAGCTATGCTCGTCGTCCCGTGAGCAGCGCCAGTTCCCGCCACTTCCAGTGACAGTCCACATCCGCAAACCCAATCTCCCGCAGCCACGCGAGCTGTGTCTCGACATCCAGCAATTTGTTCGACGGGTCCTCGGTTTCAATCGTGTATCCGATCCCACACAGAAATTCTTCATGCAGCCGGGGCGTCGGCGATGCTACATGCTCCAGATTGCAGAAGACTCCGCCCGGATTCAGCAGCGTGTAAATCTCCGCGTAGAGCGCCCGCTTCCGTTCATGCACCAGATGATGAATCGCGAAACACGAGATGACCGCATCGAATCTGCCCAGAGCCGGCAGCGGGCCATCGAGCTTGTGCGCGACCACACTCACCGTGGGTTCCGCGGCAAAGCGCCTGCGCGCAGCTTCCAGCATTGCGGGAGAGAAATCCACCGCAACGCCCTCGGTATCGGCGTGCTGCCCCCGGACCAGGGCCAGAAGATGCCCATCTCCGGTGCCCAGGTCGAGGATTCGCTTGACGCCCGGCGGAATAAATTCCAGCAGCGCGGCCTCGCCTTCCGCGCGGTGAGAAATGGAGGCGGCGCGTCCGAGGTAGTCGCGGACGTGGTCCGCTGAAGTCCAGAGATTGACAGGCTTGGTAGCAGTCATGAGGGAAAAGTATAGGGAAACGTATAAACTCAATCTCAATGAATAAAGTTGAAGGGCGTGCTGCAGGGATTCTTCGGTTGCTTTTTGCGGTTGTGCTGTTTGCTGTCCTGGGCGGCGCGCGGGTGGCGCTGGCTCAGGATCAGAACCCGCCGGCTCCGCCTCCGGGGCAGCAAGATCAAGATCAAAGTCAAAAGCAGGCGGACAAGAGTGTCCACCCCACCCAAGACCACCCCACACAAGACCGACCCACACAAGACTCGACTGCGCCTGCGGATCAGAAGCAGGATGACAAGGACGAGGTCAAGATCACAGCCCGCCAGGCGGAGGAACTTTTCCACTCTGTCGACGAGATTCTGGAATTCGACAGCCAGCAGACCGGCCTGCCCATGAAGAGGGAAGTAAAGCGCAAGCTGACCAGCCGCGACGAAGTCGTCTCCTATCTCACCAAGCACCTCGACGACGAGGACACCAAGCGCATGCGCCGGTCCGAACTTGTGCTGAAAAAGTTCGGCCTGCTGCCCCGCGACTTCAAGCTCGAAACGTTCCTCGTTGCCCTTCTGCGCGAGGAAGTGGCGGGCTACTACGATCCCAAAACTAAAACCGTGAACCTGCTTGACTGGGTGCCGATGGAGGAGCAGGAACCCGTCATGGCGCACGAGTTGACTCACGCGTTGCAGGACCAGTTCATCGGCCTGCAAAAGTGGATGAAAAAGGGCGAGAAGGATTTGGCGGAAATCAGAAAAGATCCCACTCCCATCGACATCGAGAACGATGAGATCGACAACGCGCGCGAGGCCGTCATCGAAGGCCAGGCCCAGGCCATGATGTTCCAATACGCGTTGTCCACCAGCGGCCGCTCCATCGCCAACTCGCCCGATCTCGTGGAGGCCATGGAAAAGGACACTCTCACCGGCTCACCCGGCACCAAAGTCTTCAACGAGGCGCCGATCTTCATGCAGGAGTCACTCACTTTTCCTTACAGCTATGGCATGGAGTTCGTGGTCAAGCTGATGCAGAGCGGCGGTAAGGAAAAAGCGTTTGCCGCCTTGCTGCAGAATCCTCCGCACACCACGCGGCAGATCATGCAGCCGGAAACCTACATGTCCGGCGAGAAGATTGAGCCCATGCGCGTGCCCGATTTCAAGCACGATTTCAAGGACTACCAGAAGTTCGATATCGGGGCGATGGGTGAATTCGATGTGGCCGTGCTGATCGAGCAGTATGCCGGCAAGTCCGCCTCGAAGCGGCTCTACCCGGAGTGGCGCGGCGGATATTACTACGCCGCCAAGCCCAAGCCGGATTCCGCCGCGGGCGAAGCAGCGCCCTTGGGCCTGTTCTATGTGTCGCGTTGGTCCAGTCCGGACAAAGCCGCCGAATTTGCTTCCATCTATGCCAAATCGCTGAAGCAGCGTTACAAGCGGTCCGACGAATGGGCCGCTCTGCCGCCAGGTTCACCGGCGCAAGATTCCGCCGCCACCCCGGATTTAACCAAACCTGATCTGCAACAACCTGATCTGCGACAACCTGATCTGCGACAACCTGATCTGCAACAACCTGGTCTGCCGCAACCTGGTCTGCAGCAAAACGATCAGCTCAAAGGCCGCCATGCCTTCACCACCGAAGAGGGTCCGGTGGTCATCGAGCAGCAGGGCGCCACCGTATTCATCAGCGAGAGCCTTAACTCGGGGACCACAGCCACGCTCGAGCGCGAAGTATTTCCCGCGCCGTCCACGACGAAGTAACTTACTTTTTCTTCTTCTTATCGCTGGGTTCGTCCGCCAACTCTCCCAGAAAATGTTGTACCGTCGCGGCCACGATGAATCGCTTGCCCTCGCGTTCGATAGTCAGCTTCCGCTCCTGTCCTGGAGTTCCACCCAGCAGGGCCCACACCTGCCCCATGGTCGATCCGCGCACAGGGGTGTTGTCGACCGCGATCAGTTGATCGCCGGCCCGCACGCCGTCCGGCGCCGGAGGCACTGACGGCTTCCCCTCGAAATCCGCGACTCCCAAGACCGTGTAGCGTCCATCGTCCTCCGGCCGCAAGATGAGTCCGATTACATCGAAGTCGGGAAACGTGAACGTGCGGCCAATGTCGAAATACACCTTCGAATGCGCGTAGTCGATGCCCACGCGATAATGCAGCAAGACGTTCGATCCGATAATCCCGACCGTCGGAATGCCCGCGCGCTTGTTGAAGTAATCCATGCGGTCCCTGGGAAATTCTGCGATCGCGACGGAATCAAGAAAAAGCTGTCCATACTGCAAACGGTCCAGACGCATCAACTTCCATTTCGGTTCGTCGTCGAGTCCCCACGTGTTTGCTGGACCCACCGCGCCGGTCATGTGTGGCCAATCCGTATGCGCCGCGGCGAGTTTGTCGAACAGTTCTTCGGAAAGAAAGCTGAAGCACGATCCCACGTCGAGGGCGAGATTGTATTTCTTGTTTTCGATCTGGCTCGGAACCTGAATCAGTCCATTCTCGGCGTCGATGTGCACCTTTCCGGGCGTTCCCCGAAACGAAATGGTTCCCGGCAATCCGATCGAAACCTTATGATCGGGAAAATCGATGAGCACGTCATAATGGCGCAGGATGCTCGACGGCAGGTTGATCTCGGCGCCCATGCCCGGGGCCATGATCGCCGCCGCCGTCACCGGCTTCAGCGGGATCTTCGCTTCCTTGATCCCGGTCAGCGGAATCTTCATGCCGCCCACGGTAATCTCGCGCGGCGGCGGCGAAGAGCACTCGTGTTCATCGCAGGTCACGGCAAGTCCCAGAGCCATCGCCAGCCGCCGCGAAAGATTGAGTTCCGGATCTCCGTTGTCCACCCAGGCGTGGACGCGTTCGGTTGAACCGTCGGGCAGCGTAACATCCGCGTTAATAACCACGCGGTCATGATCGATTGCCGCCGGTACCGTCACAACCTTCGGTACTTCCTGCCTCGAATCACCCTGCTTCGAATCATCCTGGGGCGCAGGTTTGTCCTGCGCCCAACCTCCGCTACATAGCAAAAAAAATACGCAGGCTGCGCCGATAAGCTTCATGTTTCAAATTGTAGCTCCAGCCCGCCACATCGTTCGCGGTTGGCTGGCGCCGAATTTTCGTCCTGTATAATCACGGGTTTGGCTTATACGATTTTTCAGGAGGGGGAGTGCCACAGGCGGAAATTGGAATCATCGGCGGCAGCGGGCTGTACTCCATGCCAGGCCTGACCAAAGCGAAGGAAGTTCGGCTGAAGACACCGTTCGGCGCGCCTTCTGACGCCTATGTGTGCGGAACGCTGGAAGGCCGCAAGGTCGCATTTCTTGCCCGCCATGCGCGCGGACACCGCATCCTGCCCAGCGAGTTAAATTTTCGCGCCAACATTCACGGCTTCAAGCAACTCGGCGTCGAGCGGATTGTTTCCATCTCCGCCGTCGGCTCGCTGAAGGAAGAGCACAAGCCCCTGGATTTCGTCCTCCCCGATCAGTTCTTCGATCGCACCCGCCACCGCATAGACACATTTTTCGGCAACGGCGTGGTCGCGCACATTTCCTTCGCCGATCCTATCTGTGGCGAACTTGCCGGTGTGGTTGAGTCCGCCTGCAAAAAGGTCGGCATCGTCGGCAAGCGCGGTGGAACTTATGTCTGCATGGAAGGCCCGCAGTTTTCCACCAGGGCTGAGTCCAACGTATACCGCGGCCTTGGTATGGACGTGATCGGCATGACCAACCTGCAGGAAGCCAAACTGGCCCGTGAGGCCGAACTCTGCTACGTCACGGTCGCTATGGTCACCGACTACGATTGCTGGCATCCCCAACACGACTCCGTCACCGTCGATCAGATCGTGGCCGTGCTGCTCAAAAATGCGGAGAACGCTACCAAGGTCGTACGCGCCACGGTGGCGGCTATGCCCGCCGGCCGCAAATGTAGTTGTGGATCGGCTCTGGCTCACGCCATCCTGACCGATAAAAAGATGATCCCGCCGGCGACAAAGAAGAAACTGAAATTGATTCTCGGTAAATATCTGAAGAACAGGGGCTAGGGCTTAGTGGTCATTAACTGCCGAGTCGATTAAAGCAAATCCCTGACCCCGATCCCTGAGCGCTGAAAGGCCGGAATGAGCATTCTCGTAGTTGGTTCGGTTGCATTCGATGACGTCACTTCGCCCTCGGGCAGCGTGAAAAATATTCTTGGCGGAGCCGCGACTTATTTTTCGCTCGCCGCCAGTTACTTCACCAAGGTGCGAGTCGTCGCCGTCGTCGGCGAGGATTTTGGTCCAGACCAGGAAGATGTCTTCCGACAACGCGGCATCGATACCCGCGGTATCGAACGCGCCAAAGGCAAGACCTTCCGCTGGGGCGGTTCTTACACCGACAACCTCAACGAGGCAAAAACCAACTACACCGATCTGAACGTCTTCGAGACCTTTCACCCGCAGATTCCCAAGGAATACGAAGACACGGAGTTCCTGTTTCTGGCCAACATTCAGCCCACGCTTCAGGCCAATGTTCGCCGCGCTATGAGCAGCGTGCGCCTCACCGGCTGCGACACCATGAATTACTGGATCAAAGGCACGCCGACCGAACTCGCCGAGACGCTGAAGCTGGTCAACGTCCTGCTCATCAACGATACCGAGACCAAGATGCTCGCCAACGAAACCAACCTGCCCCGCGCCGCGCAAAAAGTAATGGCCATGGGACCGCAGGCGCTGGTCATCAAGCACGGCGAATACGGCGCAACTATTTTCTTTCGTGAGGGCGCGTTCGGCATCGGGCGTCATCCCTTTCGCGCTCCAGCCCTGCCGATCGAAGAAGTTAAAGATCCCACCGGAGCGGGCGATTCCTTCGCCGGCGGCTTCATGGGCTATCTTGCCTCGCAAAAAGAAGTGACCCGCGACGTGTTGAAGCGTGCTCTGTTCTACGGCGGTGTCATGGGATCGTTCGCCGTCGAGCGCTTCGGCACCGAGCGCCTGCAATCGCTCACCCGCGAAGAAATCGACGCCCGCTTCCAGATCTTCCGCGAACTCACTCACCTCGAATAGCGCGTTCGAGCCGGAATTTCACATCTACGACGGCTGGCCTTCAAACGCGGACGAAAATCCTCCATTTGCGCAATCTTCCATTTGTGAAACACTTTGTACCCAACCGCGAATGCCCAGATCAAAGCCCATAACGAACGCACTCCCTGATTACCGCTGGGATTCCGAAGTCAGACTTCTGCTCTGGCTCGCTACCTGCGTTTCAGTCATTGCGTTTCTTTTTTATTTCAAGCATGGCGAAGTGCTGCTCTACGGCGATGCCGTCGCCCATCTCAACATCGCCCGCCGCGTCTTCGATTCGAAAACTCCTGGCCTGCTGCAGTTGGGAACCGTGTGGCTCCCGCTGCCGCATCTGTTGATGATTCCGTTTCTGCTCTCCACGCAAATGTGGCGGACCGGCGTGGGCGGCTCCATCCCGTCGATGATGGCCTACGTGCTGGGCGTAGTCGGAATCTTCCGGCTTGTTCGGGGAGTTTTTTCGCGCCGCGTCGAGCCTGATGCGCCCGCCCGCGTCGCTGCCTGGAGCGCCGCTCTGATCTACGGCCTGAATCCGAACCTGATTTACATGCAGTCCACCGCCATGGGCGAGTCTCTTTACCTCGCGTTCTTCATCTGGGCAGTCGCCTACTTCAGCGAATCGGCACGCGGAGACTCGAAGGCGCTCACCAAGTGCGGTCTCTGTCTGGCCGCCGCCTGCCTGACCCGCTATGACGGATGGTTCCTGGCCGTTGCCATGGCGGGCGCTGTCTTGATTCTCAACATCCTCCCACGCGACGCGACCGCGCGCTTTGGCTTTCGTTTCCCTCGCGCTGCGCTGGCCAGATTTATTTTTCTCGCCGCCGTCGGACCAATACTCTGGCTTACCTACAACGGAATCGTCTATCGCAATCCTCTTGAGTTCGAGAACGGCCCCTACTCGGCCAAGGCCATCGAACGCAAGACGCAAACTGCCGGCAACATCGGACATCCCGGCAGCGGGAATCCAGAAGTGGCCGGCCTTTATTTCCTCAAGTCCGCCGAAATCAACCTGGCCGACAACGAATGGCTGCAACGAGCCTGGATTCTCCTAGCCGTGGTCGCCATGGCAGCCGCGGCCTTTACCCGTTACAAGGTCGGCGCAAACGAGGGCTCTTCTCACGCCGCCTGGCTTCCACTTCTTTTCCTGCTCGTCCCCATTCCTTTCTACATTCTGTCGGTGGCCTACGGAGGCGTTCCCATCTTCGTTCCCACTTGGTGGCCCATGAGCCACTACAACGTGCGCTACGGATTGCAGTTGCTCCCCGCCTTCGCCGCCGCATTCTCCATCCTTGTGTGCCTGGCCGTTCGATCCGATGGCCTCAACCAGCGCGTGCGTGCGACCATCCTGGCGCTCGTATTCGCCGTCGTGAGCGTGAGCTACGTCTCCGTCTGGTACGCGACCCCGGAATCTCTGAAAGAAGCCCAGGTCAACATGCGCAGCCGGAATCAACTCGAGGCGCAACTCGCGGTGTGGCTGAGTAAACTCCCGCCGGATTCCACCCTGCTCATGTATCTCGGCGATCACGTCGGCGCGGTGCAGCAGGCAGGAATTCCGCTGCGCCGGGTTATTAATGAAGGCAACCACCGCGTATGGAAACAGCCGGATGATCTCGACGGCCTGTGGGAGCGCGCCCTGGCCGATCCCGCGCAGTACGCCGACTATGTCGTCGCCTCCGAGGGCGACGCGGTGTGGCAGAGTGCGCGCGCGCATCGTCTGCCGGCGCTCGTCGTGCTCCACACCACCAGCCAGCCAGCCGTCGTCCTCTATCGCGCGCGGTAATCAGCCGGGTTAACGCGGAGCCATGCAGCCCCGATGATAGAATCCGGCCATCTGCCGCCTGCTCTACGCAGGCGGACAACCGCATGAACTTGCACCATTTACATGATTTTCTGCATTGGGAGATGACGAGCAGCCCCGTCGGCATTTCGCTCACGCGCGTCACCCTGGCTGCGATTCTTGGCGGACTCATTGGCCTCGAACGCGAGTTCAAGCACCGCGCTGCCGGCCTGCGGACCAACTTGTTTATCTGTTTCGGCGCTGCCATGTTCACGCTGCTTTCCGAACGACTGGCCGGCGTGCCATCAGACTCGGCCAGAATCGCGGCTCAGATTATTCCCGGCATCGGTTTCATTGGCGCCGGCTCGATCCTGCACACCCGCGGACTGACCACCGGACTGACTTCGGCCGCCACCCTGTTCGTCGTTGCATCCGTCGGAATGGCCGCGGGTGGCGGACTTTACCTGACCGCCATCTTTGGCACCGGGATGATCCTGATAACCCTCTTCGCTCTCGGACACCTGGAAGAAACTTTCAACCTAAAGCTGCTCTTAAGCAGTTACGAAGTCACCGGCGAAAGTGTTGAAGAGATCAGCAACGAGGTCAACAAGATCCTCGAGAGTCATCATCGCTTGATGCAAAACGTGGCCAGCGGAAGCACCGGGAAGCACACACGCCTGCAGTTCGATGTGGAAGGCTGCAACCGCGAACAGAAAGAGCTGCTGCGGCAACTGAAGGCGTCCACCGTGCTCCAGAGCGCCGTCTCTCTCGGTCGGGTGGAGCGAGAGTGAACCCGGCCGTCCGCACCATTCCCTTCGTCAAGGCCAGCGCCTGCGGCAATGATTTCCTGTTGATCGATGGCGCGCTTGCTCCTCCCGACCCCGCCGCGTTCACTCGCGTCATTTGTGACCGGCACCAGGGCGTGGGGGCGGATGGAGTCGAGTGGATGTTCCCGCATTTTTCGGTGGCCGCGGACATACGCTTGATC
>Ga0210388_10002130_pt1 | contig 15434 bp, 11 predicted proteins | sample IncBWC19OmetaG_FD_155485 | JGI IMG/M metagenome (GOLD analysis project Ga0210388, IMG submission 155485) | Forest soil microbial communities from Barre Woods Harvard Forest LTER site, Petersham, Massachusetts, United States - Inc-BW-C-19-O ...
TACCGATGTTCGCCATAACCTGCAGGCAGGCATCGTCTGGACGCTGCCCCAGGTACACGGACCTTCTTTGCTTCACAACGCGTTTTCCGGCTGGGGCTTCGACGGTCGCATTTTCCTCCGCAGTTCCTATCCGGTCAACGTTCTCGGGAATCTCTTCTACGATCCCGTGACCGGAGAGAGGTTTTACACGGGAGCCGACCTGGTTGCCGGTCTGCCAATTTATCTGTCGAACGCCACTCTTCCCGGTGGAAAAATGCTGAACGGCGGCCCGAATGCTCCCGATGGCGCGTTTCAATTGCCGAGTGGCTATTCACAGGGGAATGCACCGCGCAATCTAGCTCGTGGCTTTCCTGCACAACAAGTCAGCCTTGCGCTGCGCAGGGACATCCATCTCCACAAAGACCTCTATCTGCAGTTACGCGGCGATGTTTTCAACATCTCGAATAGCCCTGACTTCGGTTATATAGATTCGCATCTGACAGATCAGCTCTTTGGCCAACCGATACTGACGCTCAATCAGAGCTACGGACAAACAGGCTCTCTGTATCAGACGGGCGGTCCGCGCTCGGTGCAGTGGATGTTCCGCATCCACTGGTGAGTCGCGCCTGACTTCCTCGCAAAAAGCGATCAGTTCCTTGGTGTTGTGTGATTGCCAACAGCCCAATGCGCTCATTGAACTGGGTGTAGGGACTTTTCTGGTCTCTTAGCGGTTTGTCGCCTACTCGTCAGCAACTTATAGGTACAAAGGCCGAACCAATCTAGATCACAACTCATCCGCATGTAAGAGTGATCGGCCCCGGAATGTCGGCAGCAGTTTAAAATTGAGTCTTCCGACGTTGCGAGTTGCGGTTGGCCTTCCCGGCGAAATCTGTACCAGTAAGAGAATGAGAGAGACTGGTACGGCGAAAGGCCCAGGTAGGCTGTACTCGACAAAACTTTAAAGAACCGAAAGGTTTCACAACTCAACAGACGTAATCTCATCTGACTGTAGACGATTTTGTAGCTGTCACTACGTCCATTATTCAGCGAAAAACTCAGGAAAGACGCGCCTTCCGACACCAAGGAACCTGGGCTACAACCAGAGGGTCTATTTTTGACTTGTTCAAGGTCTGTAAAGTGTTGAAAGTATTGGTCGGGGAGAGAGGATTCGAACCGCCGACCCCTGGTCCCGAACCAGATTCAACGAGTTATTGAAATCTGTTGAAATCGCTCGGACTTAAGTGCTTTGGATGGGAAAGCTTGCCGCTATTCCTTTGAAAGCTGTGATTCTTTATCGATCCTGAGTGCTTTGGCAGCTACGTTTTCGTCTACAGTCGCAGCTCGACATAGGCGGTTTCCATCTTTGGTTTATTAATATGAATCGGACTTGTACAGAGAATTTAAACCGGCGTTGCCTGACTTCTCTGTTCAGCATTCCTCGGGCACCCCGCACCATGCACGATCGTGATTGATGAACACTGGCTGACTTTCCGGGACCGCTCATTTATCGGTGAGTGACCCGGCGATCTTGAGCCAACCGAGCTCGACATACGTGTTCCGTGAACTCGACCGGATCGAGAAGGGGCAAGGACCTATCTTCCAACCGTCGTCGCAATCTCTTCTTCGGTAACTACAAAAAGTGGCGCAGATCTGCTTGCCGAAATGAAGTTGTGTCTCGCCAAAACTCCATCCGCGCGGGAAACTGGACATATGTAACGATTGGGCGGGAGCGGTACCGGATTGAGAGCTGAGAGGTGAAGCGGGTGGAGACATTCAGAGATGCCGGATTTTGAGAAAAATCACCCGTCGGCCGCCACAAGGCACCGTGCTCCGGCGAATCGTTCCGACCGCTCGAGGAGCTTCTTAGGGCTCAAGCAGCAAGTTGGTAGCGATGATGCAATCCGCCGAGTCTGGGAAAAGCCAAGACTGGGCAGGACCCGTAGTGGTTCGCCTCTTTAACGCGTCCGGCGGGCGTTTCCTTCTCCAATCCGAGGTGCGTCCGATCATCGTGGTAATAGCAAACGTACTCGGTCAAGAGTCGTTTCATATGGCGTTTGTTCAAAACAATCACATGGTTGAATAGATCGCGACGGCAAGACTCGACGAACCGCTCAGCCACCCTGTTCTGCCAAGGACTTCGAATGGCAAGTCGGATCGGCTTCACCCCAAGATTCGTAGCGGTTTCTAAAACCTCACTCTGGAAGGTATGCTCACGATCGAAGATCAGATATCTGGCGCAGAGTCGAAGGGAAATGCTTCGCGGAGTTGCTGAGATACCCAAGCCGCCGTCGGATGCCATGTGAGGTTGCAGTGCAAAATGCGACGCCGGCTATGACCAATGACGAAAAAGCAATAAAGCACACCAAACGCAAGTGTCGGTATCGTAAAGAAGTCCATTGCTGCAATCGCTTCACGATGGTTGCTCAGAAACGTCGCCCAATGCCTGCCTGACTCAGGGTCTCTTGGAGCCTTCCGCATCCACCGAAGTACGGTTCGTTCCGAAATGTCGACGCCCAGCATTTTGAGTTCCCCATGGATCCGCGGCGCTCCCCAGGTGCGATTCTCGGCAACCGGGCGAAAGATCAGTTCTCGAACTTCGCTGCTCGTCGGCTTTCTTCCAACGACGGCGTGTTTGCGTAAAAGCTACTTCCAGTACAGCTCAAATCCGGCTCGATGCCAACGCACCACGGTATCTGGCTGGACCAGGACCAAGGTCCCGTTCCATACCGGTCACAGCCTCCGCAACGCGACCCAAAAGAATCGATCGGAACTAGAAAATCGTGAGTGAGGATGATTCCGTGCCAGAACCGCGAGCTGCTGCCGAAAGGCGAGATTCTCCAAAAGGAGGTCGGGGCGAGATCGAAAGGAGCGAACGACGAGCAAAACGAGGAGTCGGAGCATGCGCGGCATGCCTCGCTTATATCATAGAAAACACAACAAACTCGGTCCGGATGGAATTTTGGCGAGGCACAGCGACAAAAATCGACTACACCTGTATCTTATTTTTGTGAGGTCAATCCAACGTCTGCGAGGAATCCCAGCGCCGGGTAGCTTACGTCTTTTCTTGTGCTCAGCAGTTAACCGTAAGTCAATTCGCTTCCGAAGGGCATGTTGGCGAGGGACAAGGATTAACGCTTATTGATTCTGTTCTGCTCCGGTGATGGTTATGGCAGCAGAGCCGGTAGTCGCGGGTCCAGAGCCAACTAAGGAGTCCCTCTCACATGTCATCCGCAGACGTTTATCATACGATCTGTTCAATTGGAGACCGCTTCCAAGCGCCGCGTTCACCAACCCAAACGGTGCATACTGGGCATTCACTGAATTCGGACATTGCGTACCTTGGCCGCTAGGAGGCGAAAAGAGTGTCCCTGGGTGCGTTGGATCGATCCAGTTGCTATTTAACGTCTGCAAGCGCCCTGCCGGGTCGTACCCGCCAGTAAAGGTAAGCACAGATCCCGGCGTAGTAGGGTTCGGGGTTATACCGTCCGTGACTTTGGTCAGGTTCCCTGCTACGTCATACTGATAGCCAGGCTGTGACTGGAACGCCGCTGAAGTGCAGCTTCCAAGGTTGCATTGAACTTCATTCAGCAAACGCCCCATCATGTCGTAGGAGTATGGTTGGCGCTCTGACACTAGAGTGGTTCCAGCATACGATTTCTCGTCGGTCAGCTGCCCCAGGGTATTCTGCGCTCTGGAATTTCCAGAAACATCGTAGGTATAGGATGCGGCATATCCGCTCGGATTTGTGCAGCTAAACGAGGCCGTATAAAACTTGTAGATTATGCGGTTCAGCGTGTCATAGCAATAACCGATTGTCTGAGTTCCAGAAGTTGCATTGACCGCAGGAGATGTCTTTGTCAGGAGGCTACCGTTGGGGTAATAGGTATACGATGTGAACCCAGTTTCAGGGTTTGTTTCTGATTGCAAACGGGAGAGGGAGTCGTATACGAACGAGCGCGTTCGCGCGGCATCACTGCTTGAGTTTCCTAGCTGAATGATCGACAAAGTATCGTTCAGGACATCGTAGTAGTAATTGGTCGTCAATGTTCCCGGCTCGACAACCGCAGTCACGCGCCCGAGGCCGTCGGCCGTCTGTTTCCGCTGATTCCCATTTTCGTCGGTATAGGTCATTGTATTGCCGCTATAGGACATCGACTCAGTGTTGATGCCGTCAGAGTCGGTCTGAAGCGTTTCCCTCGCCAAGGCGTCGTATGAATACGTTGTCGGCCCATAGGTAAAGTCGTTTGTAGTTCGATAAGGATTTGTAACTGAACCAAGAAGGCCCACGGAGTTATAACTCGCCACCGAATAGACCGGACCGCTTGGATCGCTTATGACTTCCGATGTTGACGGCCTGCCCAGGCCGTCATAAACCATCAGCGTTGTCGAGGTTTGACCGCTGCTCTCCTGGGGTGAACAACTCGGCAAACCGGTGCACATGAGCACATGGGTCAGCACGGTGTTCTGCGGATATCCAGATGGATTATATTGAACGGTCGTCTGCCCTCCATCGGGATATGACGCCGTTACCGGCCGCATCATCGCGTCGTACGTAAAAGATGTCTCATTGTTATTAAGGTCCCAGGAATTCAGAAGAAGCCCAGTATTTGCGTCATGGTGATAATTCAGTAGCAGCGACAAGCCTGAATTGGGTGGTAGCGTTTCTTCCGAGATATAGGCGTCCGCCTCCTCGTAAGAATAAGTAGTCGTATTGGAGTTTGGATCGGTAGCAGTCTGCATCTGACCGGCATCGTCATAGGTCATCGTCGAGGTAATATTAGTGTTGGAGGATGCGAGAAGTCGCTGAACGGAAGTAAGATTCCCACGTCCCGACGTCGGCATAGAAACATGTTGAGGAAGGCCAGACGTTGGGACCAGAGAATATTGATCGTAGCCGTAGGTCGTTTGCGCGGCGATTGTTCCTGTGCCATTTTCCACCGTTACCTGTGACGGTTGGTTGGTTGGATATGAACCTATGCTGAAATACTGAGTCAGGGTCTTTCGTGTCGGGCTGGTGGCTCCAAAGTCGTATTCGTCAACCTCGGTGGGGCCAGAAAATGGTGTGTTGTATACGCTTGAGACGCGCTTCGCCGGTCCGCCATTATAGGAGTCATACACATCTGAAGTTAAGATGAGCGTATCGCCGTAAGTTCCTCCACTCGGGAGCGGAAAATTAGAAGCGTAGTACTGAGTGTAGTTTTGCGATGGCGGCGCGAGCGCACCTTCGGAGGCGCATGGCAGTTGATACCCGTTGTAGCAGCGCTGTTCCCAAAGGATCGGTGTCCCAGACGCTTGCCCGTTGTAGACTTTTCTGTCCGTCTCGAAGCCTGAGGCTGGAGATCCGAAGGCGCCACCACCCATGGGGCCGTCACCGAATGTGATTACGCTTGTATTTCCTGCGGCATCTACTTTTGTTGTTTGCGTTGCGCGAGGATAGGCTCCAGGGAATTGGCCGTTCAGAGGGCCAGCCGGGTTAGGGAACGGCTGGTCGCCAGGCGCCTCCACAACGCTGTAGGTCGTCGATCCGTCAGTCGTCGTCCGTGTCAGTCCCAATGAATATGTCGATGTCGTCAGAGATCCGGAGTACGTGTAGTGAATTACACCGCCCGTCGGTAGTGTGACACTCGTGATTCTTCCGTCAGTCCCAGTGCACCCGGTGGGATTGCCATCTATATCATTCCCCGGGGCAAACGTTTCGTAAGTGAATTGATAAGAGGTTCCATCCGGATAAACGATCGACTGGATAAAGAAGGGCTCGGCGGTGTTCGCACCACTGCAGCCTATATATCCATTGACAGCAGAGACGCCAGGGGTACCGAATTGATCCGTCAACGCATACACTTCGTAATTGACAACTACCTGCTGTGGATGGCCATTGGAGTCCGTGTATTGCCAGGCTGCCGAGGAATTTGTTGACGAATTGTTGAGCACCACATATGAAACGGCGTTCAGCCCGAGCGTATCAGTCAAGACGCCATTTGTGATCGATGTCTGGTTCCCGTTCATATCCTGCTGCAATACGCCGACGCCCTGGGCGAATCCGCCGGGCGTGATATTGAACTGAGCGCCGTTCGGCAGCGTGATCGTGCCTTTTGCGGCGAGGATGTTTTCGCCCGTATTTATTACGACTACATTGCTGACTAAAAGGCCCGTACCATCTGCCGCGGTGTCAGACGTAACGTCCGGTGCCCCCGTCTCGCGCGGGCACAAGCGAGAGATCAATAGGTCAGGGAATGAATGCTGACCACCGTTTGGATCTGTATACGAGAAATTCTGGTAGTACGTCTCGATATGGTCGTCATCACCATCTGAACAAGGCGCCGTTTGAACATCGAATGATAGGGATCCCGTGATATTCGTTGATGGATCCTGCCACGGTTGGCCCGCGTTCCACTGAAGCGGCGGATAGGACCAAGCCCCCGAATTGCCGCTGTCATAGGTGTAAAACAGGTTGATCGGTATTCCGCGGCCTGGCTTTTGGAAAATGGGAATGTTCAAGTGAACGTTCAACGTCTCAAGGTCGATGGAATCGACGGAGTAATTGTCATATGAGCCAAATGGCCGCGATTGGCACAGCACGGATGCCGAGCTGCACGCAACAAGAACAAGGAAGAGAAGAAAGGATGTTTTCCGCATAATTCCTCGACTGTAGAGATTGTCATTCGACAGAAACACTTGAGATTGTCAACTGAAGGACGAGCTGATTGGCGACGAAGCGCTTAATCAAATGGGGCATATAGACGCCTGAATCCATTGAGTATTGCGAGTATTCAACACGAGCGGGGATGGCAGCCATCGCATTCTTCGGCGGATGCATCGTGTAGACGAGTTCGGTGATTTGACCTGACGCTGGGTCGTGCACAATATCTGCTTTGCTCCAGGCAAAAGCCAGCTTGGTAGTCGCGGAGTCTCCAAAATCTGCCGACGAGTGTAAGCGTGTTCGGGATGGGTCTTCTTGCTCCACCGCAAAAAGTTGCGCTGCACTCGAACCAGGCTGGAGGTCAATTTGCGGTAACGCCCAAAAGACCGGCAGAAAACAGTTGTGCGGGGGAGTCGCTATGGTTGTTGTACCGGTCGTCGTGCTACAAGCTGGGCGGCTCGCGCTCAAATGGCGGTCTTCTTCGTAGGGCATACCGTTCTGGATGTATTTGATCGACGATTGGCCGAGAATATCGACGGTTATTTCCAGCGGGCTCTGAGCGCCGGCCGAATTCCGGCTGTAGTCTGTGGCGGTTCCGGTGAGCTGAAGGCCCATAACGGTGCGTGACGAGGACAATGGCGCGATTCCACCGCCAGACGATGAAGCTTGTGGCCAAACGGCCGCTCCAAATGCGAGCTGCGCTACGAAAATTGCTAAGAAAACGTTGCGTCTGATCATCCTTGCCTCCTACCCTCATGACTAGCTTTGGCTCTTCGTGGTTTCGTTTTCAGCCTAGCCGCCGCACCAACCGCCATGCGATGATTTGCCGATCTGATCCCGCTCCTATTGGCTGTCAGAGATACGTCAGGGACCTTTTCATTCTGCTCTTGGGCGGTCCCATTCGAAGCATGGCTACTGTAAAAACTGATTGGAGCGGAGTTTTCGGATCTAGCGGGATCGGCCACCTCGTCCGACCCAATGAGGGCCTTCGCATCCTTGGGTTAATAGCTCTGATAACCGCCACTCAGCCGGTGCATGCGGACTCGAGCCCTCGTCCCTCAAGAAGACCACGTCATCCACGACGTAGCGGCCGCCTTCTTGTATTACAAGTGCCGCAACGCGCCAACTCCCTGGGCCATCGGGTGGCCTCCACATGAGCCTCACATCTACTCGAAAGGAGCCATCCGTTTCTGCTTGGATTCCTTCGATCTGAAAGTCACCCGGTGAGGCCTTTTCGTCGCCCCCTGAGAAGAGTCCAGCCTCCGCCCAGTTGAATGGCGCCTTCAAGATGTGGCCCTGATTCTGCCGGATCCAATCGCGTGAACAGGCGTCGGCTAAATCAATTCTGCGAAGCAGCGGCTTGCTGAGATATGACGCGAAGACCTTCATGTTAGCGCCATTGGGAATGCCGACTGGGTGACGAGCCACCACCTGGGTATAAAGGCTTCTAACGAGAGCCTCAGGCTGACTGGGGCGTCCAGATGGTCGACTCTGGTGAACAGTCTGACCGAGAGCCCATGCCATCGTGAGCGGCAGAAGAGCGATCCAACGTAAGCAATTCATCTTAGTGCCTCGAAAATGATCACGGTGCAAGAATCACATAGTAAGCGTCTGCGTTGTTCGATCTGAGCGGATGCGTCATGTTGTCCGGAGGATAATAACGCACGGGGTGCAAGAAAGGCGCGTTGGTATTTGGCGGATTCTCGGGTGGTGGCCATTGATCCACCATCATGATGCCGCCAAATGGGCTGTGCCCCATATAGATTCCAGAGTTTTTGCCAAGTGGATCTGTATCACCTGGATAGTGACCGCTGCTGTCGAAGGTCGCAATCGCGAGACCTAAGTCGGTAGTGTCGTTGAGCTCCATTGCGTGCCGTCCTGGACTCCATAGTGTGGATTTAGGCGCGCCTGAGAAGTAGCGACAAGCGTCCACGCATTCGCCATTAGGACCAATCGGATTATTCGTCATCTGGCCATGAAGTCTCCTGTAAATTTCGGAGCCCGGACCTGTGTCAGCTTTGTAGGAGCCATCGGGCTGACGACGTGGGTCCACTACATGCGGAGCGCGAGCTACCCCCGGGGGCGGCGGGAAGGAGGCGCGAGTGTTTGGAACGAGGTGGCTAAATGCCTCAATGGATCCAATGTCGCCAGCCATGCTGATGAAGGCACTGGCAGTGACGCTCTCCATGCCGGGGTCGCCGATCGGGCCGGAGGGGACGAGGGTACCGGGAAACTCGCTGCTGTCGTTGGTGCTGGCCGGCTGGGCCGTGGAGGAGCTGCCGCCACCGAACAAATTCTCAAACCCGTGCCATAACGCACGTAGCCACCCTTCGGTTGCAGTCGGCTCCGCTTGCAACCCCGACGGATCCGTAAAGGCCAGCGGATTGTTTCGTGCGTAGGCGTAGAGATTCAAGCTTTGTGGATCGGAGCCGTCGGCGAAGGCTAGGCCGGAGGGGTCGGGGGTAAGGAACCGCCCCGTGCCGCTGGCGTAATACCTGGCCCCAAAATAGTCATTCCCTGATTCCGCATCGCGCTCGTGCTGCGTGAACAAGTACTCGGTGGGCAAAGGTATGCAAGTCTCGCCATTGCCAGAAGGCAAGTTCTGACAGGTCTCTTCGATGTTGCCGGCATAGTCGGTCTGCACACGGCGCGAGCCTACTGGGTCATCAAGATAGAAATGCAGGCCGTTAGGATCGTAGGTGGCAATCAGCCCGTCTGCGGCCCACACATTCGTGTGCTGCCACTTCATGCTGCCGTCTACATCCATCGCATATTCCGACATCTGCCCGCCCGACTGGCCGAGCACATAGGCGTTCGTCAGTTGGAGCCCGTTTACCGCGGGATCGCAACTGCCCCATGTGGTGATACTCCCCTTTGCGATGCGATTGCCTTCGGCGTCGTAGAGGTAGCCGGTCATGCCTCCCAGCATATTCTTGACTGCGCAGATACGCCCTTCGGGGTCGTAGATGTACTGGTTCTGATTATCCCGAATCACATTGCCCGCAGCGTCGTAACCTGGAGCCCCGCCTCCCAAAAGCGACGTCGAAGAGACTTGATTGTTGGCATCGTAGTTTGTTGTGTCGCTGGGAGGTACAGGCATGTTACCCAACATCGATCCACTGAAATTCTCGCTGGTCCGGTTGCCGAAGCTGTCGTAGCTCCAGGTTGCCTGCAAGCCTTGATAAGGACCTGAGGTTGCCTGAGCAGCAACCAAACGATTCAGGCAATCGTACCCGCTGTTCTGAACCATACAAAAGCCGCTTCCAGAGCTATTCGCCATGCTCCAGGTGCCCATGATCGGTCCATTACTGGAGTCGTCGCTGAAGCTGGTGACGTTGCCCACGAGGTCATAGCTTGCATTGTACTGGTAGGTGGTTTGCGATGAGCCGCCACTGTTGTCTCCGCCTGCCAGCGCTCCGCTCGACGGCGAACCTTGGAACGAAGGTGGATTCAGGCGCATGTTTGATACCGCACTCACCGAATATCCATAGTCCGTGCTTGCGCCCGCCCCCGTGGCTTGAAGAAACAGGGTGTCACTAACAGCGGAGACAGTCACATTGCCGTCTGATCCCGCAAGCCCCTCAGCGACCGAGCTCGGCGTTGCGCCGTCGCCGTAGTTCGTCGATTTTGAAAAGACGGTTCCTCCGCTGTTGAAAACCGTCAGTGTCACGGTACCCGTGTCCGGACTCGTTGATGAGCCTTGTGAAGTGAACCCCGATTCCGACACCGTGAATGAGGTGGTTGCGCCGGTTACGTTGAGCGTGCCGAACGCCGCCCCGCCGCGCAGCTTAAAGTTGATCGTCGACCCGCCGGGACTCGTCACTGCGGCACACAGCCCAGCCTGCAGATAGTCCCGCGAGAACGTGGCAGCAAGAGCCGAGGCGACGGAGGCGGAGGAAGAATATTGCCCGTAGTGTACAGTTTCAGTAAAGCCGTTGAACGCGACCGTGATCGTATTCGAGTCTCCGGATTGTTCGGCTCCGTTTACCGTGATCGTGGCCGTAGACGAGGCCATTGACCTGCCACACAGTCCGAACGTAACCGCCAGTAGCAGGATCAGTCTTCGAGATGTGCGCGTCATGCCGTTCCCCTCAATTTTCTTCTACCGCTACTGCAAAGTGACCACAACCTCCATCACGCCCGAACCCAAATCGAGATTGCCGAGAGCCTTGCCAATCACCGCACCCAACATGCGGCTGTGATCCGTACCCTTCATGGCATAGCCCAGGGTCGCGGATGTGACCAGCAGGTCGCCCGGATGAATGGGCCCGTTTTCCGCGGTTACCTTAGTCGGAACAATGCCCATCATTGCCATCGGCACTTCTTCAGGGCTCTTTGGTGTCATTTGCCGTCGCCCCACCATGCCCGGCCGCGTGGAGTAGATTCCGGTGACGAAAGTGGAGTACGGCTCGGCAGATTTTAGGAACCTGCCCGGCACTTCGGGATCGATGACCAGCACATCACCTGGTTCGTATTTCTTGCGCTCGCCCGTCACATCGACAGACTCAGCATAGTCGCCGCCGCAGCTCACGCCTGTGTAAGCCGTGCTCTGAACTGTGCCGTCCTGGAAAGTGATCGAGGCGCCGCTGTTTGCCGTCAGCTTCACTCCGCCGTTGATTTCCAATCTGGCGCCGGGCGAAGAGGTGCCGATACCAGCGTTGCCGCTGCCAAGTAAGGTCAGGACGGTCGCTCTCGTACCTGCGCCGTTGGCTACATTGAAATTGAGGCTGGACCACGACGGATTACCCGAAATCACTGATGAGATCGAATTGTTATAAGAAGTGGGATAAATACTATTGGCGAACACGATCGCATCCACGGCCGCTCCGTTGTTCGGAGAGTTGAGAATTCCGATAGCACCGGTGCTTCCTGTTGTAAGAAGATAACTCGGGCTCGTCGTCCCGATCCCCACGTTGCCGGTGCCGTTCGGCACGAGGGCAATGCTCTGATTATTCTGTGTTTGTAATACAGTCGGACCATAGATGGAGCCCGTAAGAAGCGTTTGACCATTTCCGATATAGCCGATTGTAAAAAGATCCTGTACACCGTTTGCACCGAAACCCGCGATGGTGCCAGTCTGTGGAAGCAATACCTCCAAGCTTTGATTTGGTGCCGTCGTTCCGATTCCAACGTTGCCGCTCGCTGGGAACGAGTTCGTTTGCGCACCCGCGCTCAGAGCAAGAGCCGCAATCAGTGTTCCAATTGCAGCGATCCGATTTCCCATGGCACGACCTCCTTTCACTAATTGCAACGCCAGTAGTTACCTGTCACTGCAGGGTGACCAGTACCTCGATTACACCTGTGCCTGATTCGAGCGGCCCAATTGCCTTGCCGAGGACTGCTCCCAGCATCCTGCTGCGATCCGTGCCTTTCATCGCATAGCCAGGCCTTGACGAGGATACGAGAAGGTCTCCGACTTTGATGGCGCCGTTCTCGGCGGTCACCTTAGTGGGTACGACGCCAACCATCGCCATCGGAACTTCTGCCTCGCTTTTAGGCGTTAACTGGCGTCGGCCGATCGTGCCCGGCCTCGTCGAGTAGATTCCTGCCACAGCTGTCGAGTATGCTTCGACCGATTTCAAAACCTTACCGGGATGGTCGGTGTCCAACACCAGAATGTCGCCTGGACCATACTTGGTGCGATCTCCCGCGACATCCATTGATTCGGCATAGTCACCGCCGCAGGTCACGCCGGTGTAAGCCGTGCTCTGGACCGTGCCGTCCTGAAAGGTAATGGATGCGCCGCTATTCGCCGTCAGCTTCACCCCGCCATTGACTTCCAATTTCGCGCCGGGCGATGTCGTGCCAATGCCGACGTTCCCGGTGCTGAGGATGGAAAAGCGCTCAGTCATGCCGCAACCACCCCCGCAATCGCCTGAAAAAGCCAGCCGTTCTGTAGTCGTATTGACGCTCAACAAACCAATTTGAAGTCGCTGACTTTGGTCGGAAACGCGGAATCCCACAAAAGGCTGGCTCGTACCTAATGATCCTAGGGCGATACCTGAACCACCGTCAGAGTATCGTGTTGTAATGTTTCCTCCTCCATAGACGTCTAACGATGACCCCGAAGCTGGGCTCGTCGTCCCAATCCCCACGCTACTGCCCGAGATCGCAATGGGCGAGTTGCCCAACGCCGCGCTGCCCGCATAGACCGGAACGGTGTTGGTTGTGCCGTTGTTGCTGTTGGTAACGTTGGTTTGCGCAGCCATGCTAACGGTCATAGATGCGACCAAGGCGCCAATTGCAGCAATTCGATTCCGCATGATGCTAATCTCCTTTTTCTTGTCGCAACGCCCGTCAACTACGGATCACTGCAGCGTCACAAGAACTTCGATTACGCCTATGCCTGACTCGAGCGACCCCATTGCCTTACCAATGACGGCGCCAATCATCCGACTGGGATCCGTTCCTTTCATGGCATAGCCATGCAAAGACCCTGTAACCAACAGGTCGCCGCGGCGGATTGGCCCGTTTTCAGCGCTGACCTTCGTCGGAACAATGCCTAGCATGGCCATCGGAACTTCATCCGGGCCTTTGGGCGTGGTCAGTCGTCTGCCTACATAGCCGGGTTTGGTCGAGTAGATTCCTGCAACCAACGTCGAATACGGCTGCGAGGACATGGCCACGTCGCCGTTCCCATTTGGGGTAAGAACCAGAACATCCCCAGGGGCGTACGATTCGCGCTGGCCAGACACTTTAACCGACTCAGCGAAATCGCCTCCGCAGGTCACGCCAGTGTAAGCAGTGCTCTGAACCGTGCCGTCTTGGAAGGTGATTGAGGCGCCACTGTTTGCCGTGAGTTTGACCCCGCCGTTGACCTCCAATTTTGCGCCAGGCGATGTCGTGCCGATGCCGACGGCGCCGTTACCTAATACCGTTACTCTTGCCGTTGGCGTACTGCTTGCCCCTGTCACAATTTGCACCGCACCGTAGAAGCTGCCAAGTTGCAAATAGTCCGTTCCCGGAGAACAGGTTGAATATGCTTGTACATAGTTTCTTAAGCTGTCGTCTATGGCTTCAAAATATAGAGAGCGTACCGTTCCACATGTTGTATCTTCAATGCCTATATTTCCTCCTAATAATTGCAGTTCATCGGTCGGGTTTGTCGTCCCGATTCCGACGTTGCTGCCAGAAACTGAAATAGGCGAGTTGCCCAGCGTCGCGCTGCCGGAATACACAGGAACGGCGTTGGTCGTGCCGTTGTTGCTGTTGGTAACATTGGTTTGCGCTGATGCGGCTAAGGCAAAAGCCAGAAGACAAAATCCAAGCTGGATCGATTTCCTGTCCATGGTCCAATATCCTTTCTATTGTCCTAATTTCCCCGTTCGTATTTGCAGAACCCGCTCGTTAGATCTTGCAGGCTTACTCACACCGGTACCTACTCGGCGGTCTTCTTTGGTGGGTTTGGAACCACTCGATGCGCAGTTGGAGATTGACCTGTCTCGATTTCTCGACTCTCTGCCGGCTTAGTCTCAGGGTTTTGGGTCAAAGGACATTTTGCATCTTGCGATGTGCGCGTCTTCAGCAACATCGTATGTCAGAACCAAAACCTGTCAAGAAAATTGTTCAGAAAAACCTAGACATCCTGTGGAAATTCAGGAAGAAGATTCTTCATCCCCATTGATTTGACACGATCGATTCCGTGGACTTCACTGCACCGGGCTGCAGGTCCACGGCTAAGTATTTTGCTTAAAGTGAGCGCCGTGATTCTCAAATCACTGTATCAACTCAATAATTCTTATCCCAATCGCCCGTCAGTGCGCGACTATTCAAGCGGCGACTTGGCAAGGTCGCTCAATCTGCTCGATGGATTTTGGGATTAGACCATCTGGTGCAAACCCAAGTGCTTGGCCGGCCGGCTTCCCTATAAATCCAGTATTTTCAAAAGCCATCAGTGCGCCAAACTGCTTGTGGCGCGGCACTGTAGTCGATTCTGTAGCTGTCAGATCCTCTAGATTCAACACAGTTCTATAGGCAGTCGGATAATGGCAATCTCGGGATAGATTAGCAATCAATGAAAGTCATGCGACTGCATTTCCAGCGTGCGATCCGAGAGAGCTGTGAGGTGGGAAGCCTTCACATGAATTACGTTGTCTTGATTTTGAAGCGGGCCTTCAACCAGCAAAAACCTGCTGCGAGTCACGACCAGCCGGTCACGTTCATAGAGATCAGGCGTGATAATCACATTGGCGATGCCGGTCTCGTCCTCCATCGAGATAAAGATGAAGCCCTTTGCCGTACCGGGCCGCTGCCGCGCAATCACGCAGCCGGCAGTCCGCACGAATTCACCATCCCATCGAGTCCGCAGTTCAGCCGCCGACAGGATATTGTCGCGACGTAATTCGGCCCGGAGATAGTACATGGGGTGCTTGCCTACCGTGAGGCCCGTGCCAGCATAGTCGGCGACCAAGCGCTCTTCAACGCCCATTTTCTGCAAAGGCAGCGCATCGGAATCTTCGTGCAATGCTTCGCTGTTTTGCCGGAACAGCGGCCCTTCCAGTCTCCCGGCACGCTCAACCTGCCAGAGCGCATCACGGCGGTGCTCTATACCATTGAGCTGATTCATAGCACCGATCTGAGCCAAGCGTGTCAATTCTCTCCGATTCAGTGACGGTACACGCCAGGTGAGATCGTCCGTGGATAAGAACGGCCCGTCTTTACGACGTGACGCAACCAATGCCTCAGCGGACTGCCTTGTTAGGCTCTTTGCGTAGCCGAGTCCGATCCGCAGAGAGAGTGTGCCGTCGGCTTGGTGTTCGACCGCACACGGCCAATCGGAGATCTGAACATCGATCGGTTTCACGCGCAGGCCATG
>Ga0210388_10002131_pt1 | contig 15434 bp, 8 predicted proteins | sample IncBWC19OmetaG_FD_155485 | JGI IMG/M metagenome (GOLD analysis project Ga0210388, IMG submission 155485) | Forest soil microbial communities from Barre Woods Harvard Forest LTER site, Petersham, Massachusetts, United States - Inc-BW-C-19-O ...
CTTGGCAAAATTGGAAAACCAGTTTCTGCAGAAGAACTTAAAAAGCATATCGACTTTGCATTTCTTTGTCTGCATGGCGCAGGTGGCGAAGATGGCAGTATACAGGGCATGCTTGATTATGTAAAGATCCCTTATTCCGGTTCGGGTATTTTTTCGTCTGCCTTAGGTATGAATAAAGCCATACAACGCAGATGGATGCAGCACAGCAAATTCGATGTTCCGCCTTTTGTAATACTTAATAGAGAAGAAGCGCTCAAAGGAAAACATAATGGTTTGCATAAAAAAGTGGAAACTGAAATTGGTTTTCCTTGTGTTATAAAACCTGCCAACCAAGGCTCTTCTATTGGGGCAACAGTATTATCTGCAAATGATTTAGACTCTTTTACTCAAGCCATACAAAAAGCATTCTTTGTAAAGAACATAAAGTATTCTGCATGGCAAAAGATGTCGCATGAGCAACGTGTATTGTTTGTCCGTGACATTGGCGATATACGTGAAGGCATTGGCTTTCCGCTTACATTAAAAGGTTCAACCATTCTTCATCCGGAAGATTTATTAAAGAAATTATTAGATCATTTTTCAAAATCGAAAGAAGATATTTTGCTCACTGCTTTTGATGGTGAAAGTGAAGTACTGATAGAAGGTTTCCTTAGAGGAAAAGAATTTTCGTGTATTGTAATACAAGATGAACAAGGCAAACCTATCGCTCTACCTCCTACCGAAATTCGTAAAGGACAGGAGCTGTTTGATTACCGTTCAAAGTATTTACCGGGGCTTTCGCATAAGATAACCCCAATAGATATTGCGGAAGAAAAGATAAAGACCATATCGGAAGAGTGTTGCAAGCTATTTACCGATATGAACTTTAATGTGTATGCGCGCATTGATGGATTCATTACCAACGAAGGAAAAGTATTTTTGAACGATCCGAATACAACATCGGGTATGCTTCCCTCCTCTTTCTTCTTCCACCAGGCAGCAGAAATTGGCTTGAACCCTTCACGCTTCCTTACATTTATTATCCGCACATCTATACATCAACGGACCATTGCAGCCATGCACCGTCCGCAATATTTAACTCTGTTAGAGAAAATTGATTCACTGATAAGCGCAGAGAAGAACGCTCATTCCAAGAAAAAGAAGATTGCGGTAATACTTGGTGGCTATTCTTCAGAAAGACATATATCAGTTGAAAGCGGAAGGAACATTTATGAAAAATTGGCATCGTCTACCCAATACGAGCCTGTCCCTGTGTTCCTAATTGGCAATGCTCAAGAACATTCGCTTTACCAGATTCCTATTAATGTTCTGCTGAAGGATAATGCGGATGATATAAAGGAAAAAATAGAGCATTATCATATTCACCCATTTATAAAGCAAATACAGAAGAACTGCCAGGCAATTACAGATAAATATGCAAGCGGTAACAGTCTTTTACCTCCACGTAAACTCACATACCAACAATTGGCAAAGGAGGTTAATGGAGTATTTATCGCCCTGCACGGAAGGCCGGGAGAAGATGGTGTAGTACAAACAGAATTAGGCAAAGTAGGATTACCATTTAATGGCTCTTCTGCTGCTTCATCAGCTATTACCATAAATAAGTTTCAGACCAATGCCATATTGCGCAAAAACGGATTATTAGTGCCTGATGATATTGTTGTATTGAAGGAAGAATGCGAGAACAACACCAAACATGTATTTGAAAAAGTAGAAAAACAATTACACCTGCCTTTTATTGCCAAGCCTATTGATGATGGTTGTAGTTCGGCTGTACGCAAGATAAATACAAAGGAAGAATTCGATGCATTTGTAAAACTTATTTTCCGAGAAGGGGAAGAAAAAGACAGACGTGCTACTGAGATATTGAAAATAAAGCCTAACGAAGAATTCCCTCAAAAGCAGGCCTTTCTTGCTGAAGAGCTAGTTAAGAAGAACGGAGCATATCACTTATTAGAAATAACCGGTGGGCTTCTCACTCATCATAATGGCAAAGGCAAAACATTTGAAATATTTGAAGCATCGGAAGCATTATCGGGTGGAGATGTATTGTCTTTAGAAGAAAAGTTCCTTGCAGGAGAAGGACAAAATATAACCCCTGCACGTTATGCATTACATCCGAAACAAAGACAAAAAATATCGGATAAAGTAAAAGCAGAGTTGAAGAAAGCAGCCATACTATTGAATATTGAAGGGTATGCACGTATTGATGCTTTTGTGCGGGTATATAAAAATGGTAAGGTGGAAGTAATATTTATAGAAGCTAATTCGTTACCAGGTATGACCCCTGCTACATGCATATTTCACCAAACGGCAATAAACGGATATACACCATTTCAATTTATTGATGCAATTTTGCAATATGGATTTGAAAATAAAAAATCAAGAAAACGCTAATTCATGGGCGACTTTAAAGATTTTATAAAAAGTAAAACATTCCTGAAGAATCTTGGACTGGCAATATTATTGCTCGTTCTGTTCTTTTGGGGTGCTGTACAATTCTTATCGTATTATACCCGCCATGGCGAGTTTATTGTTTTACAAAACCTAACCAACAAAAAACTGGTAGATGTTCAAAAGTCTTTGAAGGACGAAGGGCTGAATTACATTGTAATTGATTCAGCATTCGATGAAAAAACACCTCCGGGTATGGTTATAAACCAAAACCCTTATGCAGGTGCACATGTAAAAAAGGGAAGGAACATATACTTGTACATTACATCTTCGGTACCACCAATAGTAGTAATGCCTAACCTGGTAGATAAATCCTTGCGACAGGCTATCCTGATGATTGAGAATACCGGCCTTAAGTTCGGAGGCGCACACATGGAACCCGATCCTTGCAATGGCTGCGTATTAAAACAGCTTTATAAAGGCAGTATAATTACCCCGGGAACTAAGATACTCAAAGGTTCTACCATCACCCTTATTATTGGTAGAGGCAATGTTCCTGATTCACTTTCAGATTAAGAATTCCTTACCCATTTCAACCCCTACAGGTTGTTGATATCATATGTAATATAATATTACATATAATAATCTTTTGTGTAAATTTGTTTATTAATAATAAGCATGCTGAATTCTGGATTAAATACCTTCCTCCCCCAACCCCCACCAAAAGGGGACATGTGGGTTTACAAAAAACTGCAAAGTGTGATGAATATACATATTGAAGATCAATGGGTTAATGGTTTGCACTTACCAAAAGTGTAAACCGGTTTTTTAAACCATTTTACTTAGATACTGCTATTAAAAATAGCATTAAACATCATGAATATCAGTGTAAATGCTCAAGAAATGCAACACAAAACATCGTTCTGTGTCAAAAAGTGCTGCATTTTGCTTCTCCCCTATTTTTTTTCAATACTATAGCAAGATATGTTTAGCAAAATAAAACTGAATATTTTCCGTTATATTCGCAACCATCATTAAAAGATGCCAAAACTTAGACTCGCTTTTTTACTTTTTATTATTTCAGGCTCTGTGCTGGCACAGGATCATTTGGCACCTCTGCATGGTAACCCTGTATTGAAAAAATTCTGGAAGGATTACGCCAAAACCTCTCATCCACCCAAAAAGGCTAAGGCCAAGTTCATTAAAACCCTGCCTTTCCTTGATGATTTTTCGTATTCGAGCCATTTCCCATGCGACACCATGTGGCAGGATAGTAATGTATTCATAAACTATACCTACCCTATTTGCCCACATACTCTTGGTGTGGCAACCTTCGACGGAGTAAATAAATTTGGCTTACCGTATAATCCCGGTGCTGCACCAAACTCATCAAACCCGGCCGATACCCTTACCTCACAACCTATCGGGCTGTATAGTGCCACACCTTTCCAGGGTGCTGCCGATTCTGTTTATTTTAGCTTTTACTGGCAGGCCGGAGGGCTAGGCTCGCCACCAAAAGAGGGTGATTCACTGTTACTACAGTTTCACTACCCTGGACAAAGAGACAGTATCTTTTTTCCCGCAGATAGTGTTTATGTTCCCGGAGATAGTATATGGACAGGAGGTGATGGTGGGCCTGACAGTACTTGGGCCCCTGGATACTATACACATACTCCACCCTATGTAATAGTTGATACAGGATTTACAACAGTATGGTCTCATGCCGGCTATACGCCTTCATCTACCGATACCAATTTCCATTATGTGCAAATTCCAATACTTTGGGATTATGATTCAGCCTATTACAAAGGTGATGGCTTCCAATTCAGGTTTATAAACTATGCATGTACTTCTGGGAATGTCGATCATTGGAATATAGACGAGGTTTACATAAATAAATTCAGGAGTTACCAGGATACAGCACAACACGATATATCATTTGTATATGAATGCCAGTCAATGCTTGCCAATTACGAATATATGCCATGGGAACAATTTACAGGTTTAGGCGACCTGAAAACCGGCCTTACAACTTTCATAAGGAATAATGATTATCCGGGTGCTTCGCCAATGAATGTGCTTTATACCTATGATAGCATTCCTAATTTCATGCACTCTTATACTGGTGGAAGCATTAATGACGTTGATTTTTTTGATAATAATGGGTATATTAATTATCCTCCTCATACCCAAGCTCCTTTAAATTTCTTGCCATACACACCCTTAACCGGCCCTACAACTTATACATTTAATGAAAGGTTACATGCCACAGGTGATTTTGACACATTGAACAATATCCTAAGTTTTGAGCAGATATTTGATAAATATTATGCCTATGACGATGGCACTGCAGAATGTTCTTACTTTATAAATGGCTACCCCGGTGTACCTACCCAGCTAGCCGAGCAGTTCACCCTGAATAAGCCGGACACATTAATATATATGGAGGTTTATTTCGATTATGTATTTGTAAATGCTAAGAATTACTCCTTCTATTTCACCGTTTGGGATGATAATGGTGGCCAACCAGGCAATGTTATATACAGAGACACCATTAACAGCACTATAACCTACCCTGCCTATAGCAAGGTCTATGATGACTTTATGTGGTATAAGCTGCAAACTCCGGTATTGCTTAAAAGCGGGCCTATGTGGGTGGGCTGGACTCAAACGTATGGTGATTCAATAAATATTGGTTTCGATTTGAATGATAACCATGAGAACCAGATTGAATATAACCTGGATGCCAATGCGGCTAACCCTACATGGAACTTATGCAGTTTCCCCGGCAGCCTTATGATGCGCCCGGTTATGGGAAGCCCTTCAGCATGGGCCGGTATAAATGAGGTACCTAATGAATATGCAGGAATAAAAATATACCCTAACCCTGCAAACAATATAGTTAACTTTAGTGACGAACTGCGAGACAATAACATTAAAATATTTAGTGAAGATGGAAGGCTCTGTAAGGAAGAAGAACACTTTTCAGGTAAGTCAATAAGTATAGCTACCCTGCCAACTGGATTTTATATAGTGCAACTTACCTCTCCTGAAGGAAAATCTGCCTTCCAAAAACTGCTTATAAGCAGGTAATTCCGTCATATACTCTGCCATTTTTACCTGCTTTTAAGTCTGGAGCAGTATTTGCTATACTATTAGTAAAAACAGATCATTATGAACCTAAATAATTTCACATTAAAATCACAGGAAGCCATACAACAGGCGCAGCAAATTGCTGTTGGTAATGGTAACCCGAATATAGAAAACGGCCATATACTGAAGGGCATTTTGGAAGTGGACGAGAACGTGGCTCCTTTCCTGTTCAAAAAGCTCAATGTTAATCTGCCTATATTTAAACAGGCGCTTGACAAGATAGTAGAAAGCTATCCTAAGGCAGATACTGCTACTGGGCAATATGTTTCACCTGTTGCCAACCAAACGCTTATAAAGGCGAATACATATTTAAAAGAGTTCAAGGATGAATACGTATCTATTGAACACCTGCTGCTGGGTATGTTAAGCACCAAAGATGCTGTTGCGCAACTGATGAAAGATAATGGCATAACAGAGAAAGACCTTAAGAAAGCTATTTTGGATCTTCGCAAGGGAAGTACCGTTACCAGTAGCGGCCAGGAAGAGACCTATAATGCACTTAACAAGTATGCTATTGACCTTAACGCATTATCGCAAACAGGTAAGCTCGATCCGGTTATTGGCCGTGATGAAGAGATACGAAGGGTATTGCAAATACTTTCTCGCAGAACAAAGAACAACCCAATTTTGGTGGGTGAGCCGGGTGTTGGTAAAACAGCCATTGCTGAAGGCCTTGCCCAACGTATAGTAAATGGCGATGTTCCTGAAAACCTAAAAACGAAAAAGATATTCTCGCTCGATATGGCTGCCCTTATTGCAGGTGCCAAATACAAAGGTGAGTTTGAAGAAAGGTTGAAATCGGTGGTAAAGGAGGTTACCTCGGCTGACGATGTTATACTCTTTATTGACGAGATACATACCCTTGTAGGTGCCGGTGGTGGCGAAGGCGCTATGGATGCCGCCAATATTTTAAAACCTGCTCTTGCTAAAGGTCAACTTAGAGCAATAGGTGCCACTACATTGAACGAATACCAAAAATATTTTGAAAAAGATAAGGCCTTAGAGCGTCGTTTTCAAAAGGTAATGGTTGATGAGCCCAATGAAGAAGATGCTATCTCAATTCTTCGTGGCATAAAAGACAAATACGAAGCACACCATAAAGTGCGCATAAAAGACGATGCTATTATTGCTGCTGTAGAACTTTCTCAGCGCTATATAAGCGATCGCTTCTTACCTGATAAAGCCATTGACCTTATTGACGAAGCAGCCTCTAAGCTCAGGCTTGAAATTAATTCGGTACCTGTGGAATTAGATGAGATTGAAAGAAAAATCCGTCAGTTAGAAATAGAACGTGAAGCTATTAAACGTGAGAACGATAAGAATAAGCTAAACTCATTAAACAGAGAAATTGCTGATTTAAGTGATAAACGTTCTGACCTGAAAGCGAAATGGCAATCGGAGAAAGATGTAGTTAATGCTATACATAAGATAAGAGAACAGATTGAAGCCCTTAAGCTGGAAGCTGAACAGGCCGAACGTGCAAGCGATTTTGGTAAAGTAGCTGAGATACGCTACGGAAAAATAAAAGAAGCCGAAAAGCAACTGGCCGAAATGGAAAAGAAATGGGATGTTATTAATGCCCAGGGATCTCAAATGCTTAAGGAGGAAGTAGACAGGGAAGATATTGCACAAGTAGTAGCAAGGTGGACAGGCATACCTGTAACAAAAATGCTCCAGGGTGAAAAAGAAAAACTACTTCACCTTGAAGATGAATTACACAAACGTGTGGTTGGACAAGAAGAAGCAATCACAGCTGTGTCTGATGCCATTCGCCGCAGCCGTGCCGGATTGCAAGATGCCCGTAAACCAATAGGTTCTTTCATATTCCTTGGCACCACGGGTGTAGGAAAAACCGAAGTTGCAAAGGCCTTGGCGGAATATTTATTCGATAGCGAAAATAATATGGTCCGCATAGATATGAGCGAATACCAGGAAAAACACAGTATATCTAGATTGATAGGTGCGCCTCCGGGATACGTTGGCTATGATGAAGGCGGACAACTTACCGAAGCTGTAAGACGCAGGCCATACTCAGTAGTGTTGCTCGACGAGATTGAAAAAGCACATCACGATATATACAATGTATTGCTGCAAGTGCTCGACGATGGCAGGCTGACAGATAGTAAGGGTAGGGTTGTGAACTTTAAGAATACTATTATTATTATGACCTCGAACATTGGTTCTCATATTATACAAGAGAACTTTGACAATGCCGAAAGCTATAATAGTGATAAGGTATTTGAACAAACTAAAGAAGAAGTATTTGATCTGCTTAGAAAATCGTTACGGCCTGAATTCCTTAACCGTATTGATGAAACTATTATGTTCACTCCGTTGACTAAAAAGGACCTTGTTCAAATTGTTCAATTGCAATTCAATGGAGTTGTAGCAAGACTTGCACAAGAAAACATAAAGCTTAGCGCAACAGCCGATTCTATGGAATGGCTTGCCAATGCCGGTTATGACCCCGCTTTTGGAGCAAGGCCAATTAAAAGGCTGATTCAAAAACAGGTTCTTAATGAACTTTCAAAGGAAATACTTGCGGGCAAAATAGAACGTAACAGTGATATAGTAATGGATGTATTTGATAATAAGGTGGTATTCAGAAAACCTATTGAGACTGACGTTAAAAAGGAAAAGGTGAAAGCAAAAAAATAAGTAAATTAATAGCCTAAATCTTATCTCATGGGCTCATACGACACATTATCGGAAGCGATGAACGAATTGAAGAAGCAGGGGTATACTGAAGACTTCAACATTAAACACGATTGCCTTATTTGCAAGGATGGTACTATAAAAGTATTTAAGGATGATTTTGTAGTAGATAAGTTCTTTCGCTTTGAAGGGGATACCGATCCGGCCGATGAAGCCATATTATATGCCATATCGTCTCCTAAAAATAATGTGAAAGGCATATTGGTAAATGGATATGGAATTTATTCGGAACCCATGGCAAATGAACTGGTAGAGAAACTCAAAACCCATAAATAAATATGGACAAAAAAATCACGAAGCATTACAGTAACGGAGAAGTTACTATAGCATGGCAGCCTCATGTTTGCATTCACTCAGGGGTTTGTTTCAGAGGCTTGCCTGAAGTATTTGATCCCCGAAGAAGGCCATGGATAGAACAACACAATAGTACAACCGAGAAAATTGTTAACCAGGTAAAACAATGCCCAAGTGGTGCATTGAGTATTACTTACGATAAGGACTTAAAATAATTATGGCAAAAACAATCATACATAAAGCAAATACACGCGGCCATGCTAATCATGGCTGGCTAAATAGTTATCATACTTTCAGCTTTGCAGATTATCACAATCCTGAACGAATGCACTTTGGTGCATTACGCGTGTTGAATGATGACACAGTGGCTCCCGGAATGGGCTTTGGCGGCCATCCCCATGATAACATGGAAATTATCAGCATTCCTTTAGAGGGTGACCTTGAGCATAAAGACAGTATGGGAAACACCCAGGTAATAAAGCATGGAGACATTCAGGTAATGAGTGCCGGTACAGGCATACAGCATAGTGAAAAGAACAAAAGCAATACTAACCCCGTTAAGTTCCTTCAGATATGGATATTCCCAGATAAAAGGAATGTAACACCAAGGTATGGACAAGTCACTCTAAATGTGGCCGACAGAAAAAACAAGCTGCAACAAATAATATCACCCACTGAGAGTAAGGATGGCATGTGGATACACCAACAAGCATGGTTCAGCCTTGGCAACTTTGATATAGGCAAGCAAGTTGAATACAAGGTACAGGGTGCTGGAAATGGAGTATACGTATTTATACTGGAAGGCGACTTCAGAATAAACGGTGAAAAGCTGAACAGGCGAGATGGTATTGGCATTTCAGATACTGATAAGATATCTATTGAAGCTGATTCTGATAACGCGGAGATACTCCTGATGGAAGTCCCCATGATATAAAACGTGAGTTTTATCGCACCAATACGCACGTAGGTTAAATATCTTTGTGCGTATTTTATTTATATTCGGCGAAATATGACGAGCGAAAAACAACATATTGCAATTATTGGCGGGGGCTTTTGCGGAATGATAACAACCGTTCATCTCATAGAAAAAGCTGAAATCCCTTTAAAGATAACTGTCATAAACTCAGGATATCCCTTTGCTAAAGGAGTGGCTTATAGCTCATACTCTAAAAGTCATTTGCTTAATGTAACAGCAGGCAAGATGAGCGCCTTTCCTGAAAAACCAGAAGATTTTATCAATTGGGCTCATGCACGCAACGAATATAAAGATGTTGATAGGGAATTACTCTCGCACACTTATTTGCCCAGAATACTTTATGGGGAATATTTGGAGGAAACATGGAAGAAGGCTATTGACAACAAACCTTCAAATATTGAACTAAATATTATAGAAGACAAAGCTGTTGACATAGATTTAACAGGAGATATGGTTTCTATCACCTTACAAAACAATCCTGTAATTACTGCAAACAAAGTGGCATTGGCTACAGGTAACTCTGAACCTCGTGACCCCTCAATAGCTAACAATTCATTTTTCTCTCATCCCTCCTACTTCCGTGATTCATGGAAAAAAGAATCAACTGACAAGTTGAAATCTGAAAAAGACATATTGATAATTGGTAATGGTTTGACAATGGTTGATACTGTATTGGGCTTGATGGAAAATGGCTTCACAAAGACTATATACTCTGTCTCTCCACATGGCTTTGGAATATTACCACACAGGCACAATGGCACTAAATACTCAGGATTAGAAAAAGAACTTAAAGAACCATACCAGCTTAGCAAACTCGTTAATCTTACTCATAAACATATTAGAGCGGTTAGAAAACTTGGATTAACTGCGGAGCCTATCATTGATTCACTCAGGCCCTATACTCAAAAGATATGGCAATCACTTACAATACAAGAAAAGCAACAGTTTCTTAACCGGTTAAGACATCTGTGGGGGGTTGCACGCCATAGGCTGCCTATTCATATTCATGATATGCTGCAGAATTTAAGGATTCATGGCAGGCTTGTTGTTATAGCTGGAAAGATTATAGATATAAAGGAAAGTCCGAAAGGCATAGATGTTACTTTTTACAATCGAAAGAGCAGAAAGAATGAGAGTATTCTTGTAGAGAGGGTAATTAACTGTACCGGGCCTGATGCCAGTATTAAAAAATCAAGCAACACCTTATTACTCAATCTTTCAAAAAAAGGAATTGCCACTTGTGATGAAATTGAAATTGGGATACAAGCAGATACTACCGACTTTAAACTTATTGATGTGAACGGGAGAAAGCTAAACAATATTTATACTTTGGGAGCTAACCTTAGGGGAATGCTTTGGGAGAGCAGTGCGGTACCGGAACTACGTAGCCAGGCTGAAAAACTTTCATCGGTTTTAATTAACCTGTAAAACAAAAAAGCACACCAGTAGTGTGCTTTTTATATTTCATTTTATTCTTTATTAATTAACAATGTTCACCTTCCCGATGTAGGAGTGTTTTTTGTGTTCAATGCAGTCAACTGCATAAATAAGGTATACATATGTATCCTCCTGTTCTACATTCTGGCCTCCATTCACTGTCCCGTTCCAGCCCTTCTGCATATCCTCGGTATAGAACAATTGCATACCCCAACGGTCAAATATATACATCTGGAACCCGCATACATAATCACCCTTGGCTGTGAATATGTCATTTACACCATCTCCATTTGGTGAGAATGCATTCGGTATGTATAAGGTAAAGAATGGCTCTATTACTATACACTGGGTTATACTGTCTACACAACCATATTTATTGGTTACTTTCAGATTTGGGCAATAGGTTCCTGTATCAGCATAGGTATAGCTTGGGTTCTGTAACTGGCTGTTACCATCTAACGGGTCACCAAATAACCATTGCCATTTTACTATTCCATAGTCATCGGTACTCTCATCGGTAAAGTTTACCGTTGGTTCTATTATCGTTGCCGGCTGAGGTGATGAGGTGAACATTGCCGTCGGGTGGTTGTATACCGTTATCATATTTGGTACTGTCTGGCTTGAACTGCATCCACTATCTGAGGTTACCGTTAAGCCTACTGTATATTGACCCGGATTCATATAGCAATACGTTGTATCTGCATGGCTAGATGTGCCTCCGTTGCCAAAAGTCCATTGCCATTGGTTTACTCCGCCTGATGCTATGGTGGTCATATCCTTAAAGTTGATACATAAAGGATAACATCCATTGGTGGTATCGGCTGTAAAGCTTACTACAGGCAATGGGTCAACTATTACAGCTTCGGTTGCTGTTACGGCTGGTGTGCCGCATCCGTCATTTACGGTTACGGTATAAGTAGTGGTTGTTCCCGGTGATACATTTACACTGGATCCGTTCATACCTCCCGGTGTCCATACATAAGTATAAGTACCATCGCCTCCCGATGCGGTTGCACTAATTGTAGTTGTTCCTCCGGGGCATATTGATTTGGTTGGGCCTGCTATTACAGCTAATGGTGGGTTTACAGTTATAGTTATAGATATGGGGCCAACAATACATCCATTGGCATCGGTTACTGTTACACTATAGGTAGTAGTCGATGTTGGACTAACTGTTATGCTACTGGTAGTTGCTGCGTTGCTCCATGAATAGGTATAAGTTGGGGTGCCTCCAATTACGGTTGCCGTTATAGTTACCGACTGGCCTATACATAAAGTGCTTGGGGCAGGTAGAGTTGCAACAAGAACTGGTGGCTCGGTTATAGTAGCTACTACTGTATTGCTGCAGAGGTCCTTATCGGTTACGGTACAGGTATAGCTACCGGCTGTTAATCCGGTCGCTGTGGCATTAGTTCCGGCCCCTGAAGTCCATGAATAAGTATAAGGGGCTGTTCCGCCTTTTACACCAACTGTAGCGCTTCCATTATTACCTCCATTGCATAATACATTTACTGTGGCTACTATAGAGTCATCTATTGCTGCTGGCTGATTTACAACTACTGCTGAATCGTGCTTACATCCGTTGGCATCGGTTACATATATGCTATCTGTTCCAGCACACATACCCGGCTGGCTCGCATTGGTGTTACCACTTGGGGTCCATAAGTACGTATAAGGTGTCGTTCCGCCTGATGGTATCACCGCTACCTGGCCATCACATGAACCAAAACAACTGGCAGGGAACCCTGCTGCTGTTATAGATAAAGCTGTTGGTTGGGTAATTGTTGTATTCGCTGTCACTACACATCCATTAGCATCTGTAACGGTAGCCACGTAAGTACCTGCCGTAGCTGACATTGTAGAACTTGTTGCAGCATTACTCCATGAGTATGTATAACCAGGGGTACCACCGCCCGCTGTAACAGTACCTGTACCATTAGTTCCAAAACATAAAGCTGGTGTATTAGTGGTAGTTGCCGTAACCGCAGTTGGTTGAGTGATAGTTATGGAAGCTGTTCCCGAACAACCGTTGGCATCAGTTACAGTTACGTTGTATAAGCCTGCTGTTAAAACAGTAGCATTTGATGATGTCTGTGCATTGCTCCATAAATATGTATACGGTGTTGTACCACCCGCAGCAGTAACTGATGCGGCACCTGTATTACCACCATTACACAGCACATTTGTAGGTGTAATGGTTGGAGTAATAGTAGCGCCAGTATTAGCTACTGTGACATTTGAAGTCAGCGTACATCCATTTGCATCGGTCACAACAACTGTGTAAATTCCTGATGAAAGATTACTTATTGAAGAAGTAGTTTGACCTCCATTCCATGAATAAGTATAGCCTGGTGTACCACCTGCAGGAGTAATTGTAGCGGTACCTATAGCGGCTGTACAATTACTAGGAGTTGATGATGGAGTTGTTGTTACAGATGTTGGCTGACCAATAGTCACGGTTTCCGGCCCACTACATCCGTTATTATCAGTAATAGTTACAGTATATGTTCCCACAGATAAAGGTGAGGCTGTAGTAGTCGTTTGAGAATTACTCCATAAATATGTATACGGTGCAGTGCCACCAGTTGGAGCAGTTACAGTGGCACTTCCGGTACCACCGTTACACAAAGCATTTGTAGGAGTTGTAGTGGCTGTAATAGGCACACTACTTCCCGCAACTGTCACATTCGCTATAACACTGCAACCATTCGCATCAGTTACAGTTACAGTATATGTTCCACCTGAAACATTTGTTATGTTTGAAGATGTTTGTCCACCATTCCAGGAATATGTATACCCAGGTGTACCACCTGCCGCAGTTATTGAAGCTGTACCTGTAGGAGCTGTACAAGCTGCCGGAGTGGAGGAAGATGTTGTAGTGATTGCCGTAGGCTGAGTTATAGTTACAGAAGATGTCCCGGTACATCCCCCACTTTCTGTTACCGTGACATTATATGTACCTGCGCTTAATCCTGTAATATTAGAAGACGTTTTCCCATTACTCCATGCATACGTATAAGGGGCCGTTCCTCCCGTTGCAGTGACCGATGCACTAGCTGTATTACCACCGTTGCAAAGCTCATTTACCTGTGTTGGTGTAACTGTTAGTGTTATACCCGTTACAGTAGCCGTTGCAGTTCTTACGCAACCGGAATTATCTGTTACCGTAATAGTATAGCTACCGGCAGATACGCCTGTAATATTAGATGTTGTTTGCCCGCTACTCCACGAATAAGTATAAGGGGCCACACCACCGGTTACAGTAATTGACACACTTCCTGTACACCCGCTTGTTGCAGTAGCGGTAACAGTTTCGGCTGTAGATGGCTTAATAGTTACTGTATCTGATACTGTAACACAAGAGGTTGAAGTTCCTACATTAACTGTGTAGACACCGGCACTAAGGCCAGTTGCAGTTTGGGTGGTTTGCCCAGTTGGTGTCCATAAATATGTATACGGACCAGTACAGAATGTTGGTGTAGCTACTGTAGCTGAGCCATTATTTAAGCCGCATGAAGTGTTAACGTGTGTTATAGTAAGTTCTGTAGTACACAACTGACCTGTAAATACCATCACGAAATCACTACTGCTGGAAGATGTACCACCGCATGCAGCAACTAATCCATTGTTATAACATACATCACGCACTTCAGCAGGAGTAGCTTGTGAAGTAATTGCATTCAGATTTTGATCATACACCTGAACTGTAGTTGGAGTTCCTGCATATACATATCCACATGCCAGGTCAACTCCAATACCGGAAGGTGAAGGATCTGTATTGACACCACCAGGTATGGTTTTTGTATTTATTACTGTTCCATTTGTGAGACTACGCTGATCTAATGTTTTTCCATCTGAAGTATATAAATAAGCGCAACTGGCACCTATACCGTTGGTTGCAATACCGTCAGGGTTTTTCGTATCAAAATCGTTCCATTGATAAACTGATTGCTTGTTCCAGGAAAAAGTAGCAGTACCAGCCGCAATAGTATAACAAACAATATCATCGCCCGGTGTGCTGCAACCAAAACAAGGGTTTGCTGCAATAGCATAATAATTGCCATTTGGCGCCATAGTTCCGGCATAAATTTCTCCGTAAGTGGTCTTAACTGTTAAGCCGCCCACATTACCATTGGCACTATTTACCACACCAACATCTTCTTGTTCAACAGTAGGCGATCCTCCTTCTACAAGCTCAGAAAAGTCACACGAGTATGCTACGTTCCATACTTCAAATATTTCATTAGGTGCCGCAGAGCCAGAGTTAATTGGGCTTGTATTATTGAAATATCGCAGTGTTCCTGCCGGTTTTAAGCTAAGCATGGTATAGTCTCCACCTGCGCCATTGGTATATGGGTATGGACCGGGTATATATGTATTACCTGCCTGATCTACCGCCATGTCTGAAATATACCCGCTAAAAGTACCGTATTGGGTAAGAGTATATGTCCACGAAAGAGCTCCG
>Ga0210388_10002132_pt1 | contig 15432 bp, 12 predicted proteins | sample IncBWC19OmetaG_FD_155485 | JGI IMG/M metagenome (GOLD analysis project Ga0210388, IMG submission 155485) | Forest soil microbial communities from Barre Woods Harvard Forest LTER site, Petersham, Massachusetts, United States - Inc-BW-C-19-O ...
GCGATTGCCCCGATCAGCAATGCGTCGTCTTCAAGGCGCAACAGCAAGTAGATAAACGTATACAGCAGGCTGAAGGCGGCGAAAGCTCTCACCCCTTGCAGTTGGCTGGCGAAAATCCACGACGCGTTGATCGAGAGCAGTCCAACTGTCGCACCGCCCGCCAACAAAAAAGCAAAATCGAAACCGATTTTTTCAGCGAGCGAGAGGAGCAACAAGTAGAAGATCAATTGAGCCGCACCCACGAGAACGTATTGTGCCGGATGAACCCTCATTCCAGTCATCGCTTCCAAGACAAAATAAGTAAGAAATACCAGCCCGAGAAACAAAAGAACGTACTTCAGTGAACGGGTGACCGACCGATAGGAATCGACCATTCGGATCGGCGAAGCTGAAGATGAATTTTCAGCTTGCGAAGCGGAATACCCGGGCTGATTGGCGGGCGTAAATGCTCTGCTTCGCTCCTTTACCAGCCCAGTCACAAAGAACGACGGTATCGTCATCAGCAACGCGAGCACACTCAACAGCAACAACTTCGCTCCCATGGATCTCGATTTCCAGATCGGCAAGTCTATCGATACGGACGATTGCATTCCTTCTTCCTCCTGAAGTTCTGTCTACGGTTAACTTTGTACTGCAAAGTGAGCGGGCAAAAAAATATCAGGCTTTACCTGGGGCAAATTTTCCAATCATCCTGGGTGTCGATTCCCTCCCCGTAAGATCGGCTGCATCCTGGACCACCTGCTCCAGGATGGCGAGATACTCGATGAAACGCGCACGTCCGGAAGCCGTGATGCGGCAAATCGTCAAAGGACGGCTTCCCGCGGTCTTCTTCATAACCTCCACCATTCCGTCTTCCTCCAGCACCCGCAAATGGCGGTTGAGATTGCCGTCTGTCAATGCGCAGAGCTGTTTCAGGTCTCCGAATGTGACGCCCTTTCCATGAGTCGCCAATGAGGTCAGGATGCTGAGCCGGCCGCGCTCGTGGATCACCCTGTCAAGTCCTTCGTAAGCGAAGCGCGCCTCCCCGGCTGATTTCTTAGCTCGCATCCTCGCGCCTCCTGGATCCCCATAGCAGAATGGTCGCCACCAGCCCCTGTCCTACGCCGTATGGAATTCCCATCGCCCACGGAGAGATTGCGCGGTCATCCGCGAGCGAGATCAGAACCAGTCCGGTGATCAGATACCATGCACCTGCAGCAATCATCGGGCGAGGCAGAAACCGGCATGACGCAAAAACACCAAGACTGAAGATCACCTGCCAGAGTCCAGGCAGCATCCAGAAGGATCCGGGCACATATCGCACCAGGGCCACCGTCAGCAGAATGCCTGCGGCGACCGCCGGCAGAAATTGCTCCACCGCCGTGCGGATCATCGCGTCTGCCATGCCAAATTGCATGCGGCGCGTGCGAGCATGCATCTCGAGCGAAATCAGGGCGACGGCGACTGCCGCTGTTCCGATCCAGAGCCCCAGATATGCACCATGATGACTCGCGGAATCCGGCAGCCATCTTGACTGGACCAATGCTGCGATAGCGGCAAGCAATCCCGTGCCGGCAACAGTGGCAGGTCCATACCCACGGAATTCCGTGCTCTCCGCCACCTGCTGTCGAATGCGGTGAATATCGCTCAGTGCTTTCGATAACTCATCCATGCCGATTCACTTTGTATTGCAAAGTAAATGGGAGATCGTGACGTGTCAATGGAATCTTCTGCCGGTCGCTGAATTCTTCAAGCGTTGCTGGTGTCTATGCCGCTCCCGCGCCGGGGGTCTGCGCTGCGCTTTGCGAGATTACGTCGATTGTGTGGCGCATTTCCATTAGAGCCATTGTGTGGCGAGCGAGCGCTTCGAGTGCGGCGATCTGGATCGGCGTGATCGAGCGGGGCGCTGTATCGACCACACAGACTGTTCCCAGAACATGACCGTTGGGCTCGATGATGGGTGCGCCCGCATAGAATCGAATGCCGGGAGCGCCTGTCACGGCTGGGTTATCCGCGAAGCGCGGATCCTCGCGCGCATCTCTCACAACCAGGGTTGTGGCCGTGCCGATCGTATGTGCGCAAAAGCTCAGCTCGCGCGGCGTCTCGCGAAGTTCGATTCCGACCGCGGCCTTAAACCATTGACGGTCAGTATCCACGAGAGAAACGAGCGAGATAGGCGTTCCGCAGATCAACGATGCCAGCGCCGTTACGTCGTCGTAAATCTGCTCCGGCAGCGTGTCGAGGATGGAATAGTGATTCAGTGCGGCGATGCGCGCCTTTTCATCGATGCTCAAGCCAGATCCCTCATGAGGAGTCCGATTTTACACTTGGTCATCCTCCGCCATGAAGCGGGAAAAAGCTTCCGGCGACATGCCATAGTGGCGTCTGCTCACTCATCGGCGACGGTCAGACCGCGCACTCGATCGACGTAGGCAAGGCGCGATGGGATTTGGGGATCGGCAGAGGACCTCTGGGGCAGTCTTACGGCTGGTTGTAGAACCCCGTATTGGTGCGTGCCGTAAATCCAGGTTTTGTTATCTCCACTTTCAGATCGTGATACTCGTCCGAGTGACCCGCGCGAGCTGGAGCAAAGGAAATCCTGTAGAAGTTACTGAGGTCCTCCACGCATTTGGCCATCTGGGCGGCCAGGTCATTGCCGGGATCCAGAACCCGGCCGCCACTCTGTACGGCAAGAACCTGCAGCGCCAGTTCTCCGGAGCCCGCCTGCTGCGCTGATTTCACCCCTTTGACGAAGTCCTTGTAATTCGATCCGTCCGTCGAGTCATTCATGGCTGGGCGAACCCTCGTTTGTTGTGGTGCTTCCGCACTTGGCATCAGAGGCGCCGCAGGCCCAATGTTGAAGGCTCCGCCTTTTTCGGAGTTCATCGAGGAAATGCTATAAAGCGCGATGTGCGCATCCCTGAGCCTGGTTGAAACCTCGACAATCGCATCGAAGAATCGCTTGCGGTCCTCGATTGACGAGAGATAGTTCGATCCCACGAGGGTCGGCCAGCCAGGACCGCTCCAGATAAGGACTTTTCGGCTCGGCGTTTTGGTTTTATTCTCGGCAATCGACAAAAGGGTGAAGAGAGAAGACTGAAATCGCTTGACCTCGCCTGCAAGAACGGGCCGGGGGCCGACCAGGCGCACGGTCGCGTTGAGTTGCGCAGCCAGCCGATTTCCATCGGTCGATCCGGTAGGTTGTATGCGCACACCCTGGTCGGAAAATATAGCGATCGATGTCGCGTAGGGGAGATGCCCGTCATTCTGCTGCAGGAATTTCACCATCTGCTGCTGGGTAACACTGGACTGCTCGAAGGTGGCGTTCACCAGGTCCAGGAGCAGGATGACCTCGACCTGCGAAGCCGGTGTTCGTGCGGCGCCGTCCACTGCCTGAAAGGACACAACACTCTGGGCCTTCTTGTTATCCAGGATGGTGAAGTCCTTAACGTCGAGGCCGGAAACCGGACTTCCCTGTTTGCCGTTCACCACAACATCGAGTTGGATATGGCCGTCGGTGTCTCCCGGAGCTGGCGAGGGGCGCGGACGGAGAACAGGCTCGTTGGGATTGGACTGGACAGGAGTTGTTTGGGCAGGAGTCGTCTGGGAGGGGGGTGGCTGCGCGATCGCAATCGTAGAGAGGCAAAGAAAGAAGCACGCCCAGCGCCATTTGCTCCTCAGGTTACCGTACTGAAGAGAATCGCCCGGATTCTCTGGCGGAGTGACTCCACTCATATACCGCCCTCGGATCAAGGAAGAGTAGCGACTCACTTTATTCGGACAAGATGGTGGGTGGCAAGTTGTTTTGCGGACGGGAGCAGAAGGAAATCAGCCCAGCTTGATGCCGTGTTCGCCGATGATGGTGAAGGCGGTTAACAGATGGGCGGTGCCGAGAAGCTGGTGAATCTGCTTGCCGAGATTCATCAGCTGCAGGTCGCAGCCGGCGTTTCGCGCGGAAACGTAGAGACGCACCAGAGTGCCGAGGCCGCTGCTGTCCATGCGCGTGAGCTCGCCCAGGTTGAGGACGATGCGCTTGTTGTCCGGGATGAGCTGTTTGACCTTGACGGAGAGAATTTCCGTCACGCCAGCCACCAGCCGTCCGTGGCATTTCACCACGACAGCGTTACCCACTCGCTCCTCTTTGAGCGTCAGCGCAGGTCCAGTTGTCTCTTCAGGCATCGGTTGGTCGCCTCATTCAAGCGAGTTGTGGGGGTAAACCAGGGTCGGGCAATTTTCGCACATTCCTATCGCGATGCAATGTCGTTTTTGGGCGCGGCCGTGGTCACTTCGTGCTCTGTCCGCGCAGGCTAAGCCAGTCCTTTTGATAGGCGAAGCTTACGGTGAGCAGCAGAACTCCAAGGCCTAGGAAGCTCAGGATGCGGTATCCCTGGCTGAGCTGCTGCATATCCACGAGAAACACTTTGGCGATGCTCAGTGCGAGCAGCACCAGCGCCTGCCAGCGCAGGAAGGCGGACTTGCGCCAGAAGCCGGCCGCAAGGAGCGCGGCGCCGCAAAGCATAAACCATGCCGAATAGCTGAACTGCTCGTCGATGGAGTTGCCGCGAACCGCGTAGGACGTGCCCGGCTCGATCCAGTAAGCGTGGATTTCGAGGCACACGGCAATCAACAACAGCACGGTCGCGGTCAGGCCGGAGACAAAAGCGAGCCTTCGCCAGGACTGCGACTGGCCGCGAAAAGTGCCGGGAACAATCTGTGTCTCAATGCTCGCGGTGTATGCAGTGCGTGCGGCCGCGAGGCAGGCGGCGATCGCCACCAGATAAGTTGCGAAGCGGGTGTTGAACAGGACGGTCGGCGCGGCGGGCGGATTGAATCCGTGAATCGGCAGCAGCAGGGCAATGAGCGCCAGTGCCAGCACCCAGGCAGCGACCGTGCGCAGGGAGCGAATGCCTTTACTCGCGGCGAACCAGACAAGGACAGCGAATTCGAGGAACCAGCCGATGGCGATCCAGCGCCCGTGCGCCTCCATGGGGATGGCGATGGTGATGAAGAGGACGCTGATGACGAGATAGATCGGGGGCAGAGCGGCCGGCGCGCCCTCCAATGCGCCGATGCGTCCCAGGCGCAGCATGAGCAGGTAGAAGGCGGCGAAGGGCAGAGCGGTCCAGCGGCGAAGAGCCATGTGCTCGGGATTGCTCATCAGGATGAAGACTTCGAGGAAACCGAGCGCGGCATTCAGCGCGGGAAGGAACTGCAGCACGAGGCTGTCTTCGATCAGGTGGCCGGCGGAAGCCGTCGCCAGCCTGAGGCTGCGCAGCAATTGCGGTGAGAGTGCGAAGAGCAGGAAGAAGGCGAGGATGAAGAAGAGGGTCAGTCCGAATTTTTCTTCGCTGTAATCACTGGCGTACCAGCCCACTGAGTAGAACGTGGTTCCGGCAAAGGCAGCGATGAGCAGGCGGGACCAAGGCCTGAGTGCGATGAGCACGACAACGGCAATGTCCAATACAAGGAGGTAGCTGAAGAGGGTCAGCTCGGTGCCGGGGTGCACGGAGAGCAGAAGCGGCGTGATGAAGCCTCCGATCGCCGCGTAGAAGGCGAGGATTTCGGAGTTCTGCATCCAGCACATGAGCGCGTTGAGGCCGGTGACCATCACCATGGTCAGGAAGGCGACTTCGGAGGAGATCAAATGGAAGAGCGCGAAGGCCGCCCAGAGCGAGAGATAAAGAATGCCGGTGGCGATGGCTTTGAGCGAGTTGGAAAAAGTCCGATATCCGGTGGCGCGAAAGCGCTCCGACCAGCCGATGAGCCCGGCTCCGGCGACAATGCCGATGACCACGCGGGCTGCGGGTCCGATCCATCCGTTGTCGATGGCCAGCTTGAGAAACCATGCGACGCCGATGAGCACCGCGACGATGCCGACACGGTTGAAGAGCTGAGAACCGATGCGGGCTTCGAGCGATTTGCCGCTCCCGGCAGAAGCGTGCGAAGGTGCGGGAGGCCGGGCTGTGATGGGCGGAAACGCAGCGGGGTGGATGACGGGAGAACGATGCGGAGGCACGTCGGCCGGTCGAGTCTCCGGAGGTGCGGCTTCGCTGAGCCTCGCTTCCAGTCGCGAAACGCGTTCCTGCAGCTCGGCGATCTGTCGGCGGAGATCTTCTGTTTCGCTGCTCATCCCAAACAATCTACAAGGATCAATGTACAGCGGGTGCGCCGGGAAGAAAAAAGGGAGCCTGGATGGGCTCCTCAGATCTCTGCCAAGTTGGGCAGTGTTGAAAATCGCCCCTCAAGGGCTAAAGCCCATCGATATTGCAGGGTTAATGTACGGGCTGAAGCCCGTACCCTTCATTCCATCGCGCCCTTGCTAAAAGGGCGGGTCTTAGCAGAACGCAAAGGGAGCCCGGATGGGCTCCCTTTGCGTTGAAGCAGGAAGAGTACAGCCGGAGAAGATCAATAGAGGATCTTCAAGCCGAACTGAATGATGCGCGGCTCGAAGGTGCTGGAGATCTGGCCGCCGCTGGTGGGAACGCCGCCGGTGATCGCCGAGACCGGCGTCGTTGCGCCGGCTCCCAGGGTCGCCGTGGTCGTGCCCTGCGTTCCGCTGATGGTGTTCGGCAGATACGGGTTGGTGTGGTTGAAGAGGTTGTAGAACTCGGTGCGGAACTCCACCTTCAGACTGTCGATCGGCGTATTGAACTTCTTGTTGAGGGCGAGGTCCGACTCGTAGAACGCCGGCGTCCGTCCAGGGTTGCGGGGAGCATCGCCGAAGGGGCTAAGCACGTTGCCGGCTGCGTCCTTGATCGGCGGCAGCACGAAGGCCTTGTAGTTGATGTAATTGATGTAGCCGGTGTTGGCCGCGCGAGAAGAGCGTCCCTGCGTGACCTTCTGGTTAGGCACGATGTTCGGACGGTATTCGTTCGCGCCGCGGTAGGTCGCCGAGATCTGCGGCGATACCGCCTGCGAGCCATTGGGCGTGTAGGTCAGGTTGAAGGGCGTGCCGCCCTGCGCACTATTGATGAGGCTGACCTGCCATCCACCGAAAACGGCATTGGCCGGTCCGTTGATTCCGGAGAGGAACTGCTTGCCCTTTCCGAAAGGAAGCTCATAGACCAGGCTGGTCACGTTCGAGATGGGCAGGTTGTAGTCCGATTGCGAGTAATCGGCCTTGATGTTGTTGGCATCCTGAGGCGACGGCGTGTTGCCTTCGAGCGAAGCGCTGGCGTTATCCAGCGAGTGCTCCCAGGTGAACGAGTTGAGCAGGGTGATCCCGGCAACGAAGCGCTGTTCGTAACGCACCTGCAGCGCGTTGTAGTTGGACCAGAAGCCGTTGCGCGCCTCGGTGATGTCGCTCGGCCAGTTCGGGAAGGGCCGGGCGAAATTATTCGCCGGGTTCTTCTGGTTTCCGTTCAGGAATCCCTGCAGCTTCAATCCATGGTTGCCGACGTAGGCGATGTCGAGGAGGGTGTTCTTGGCGAGCTGCTGCTGCACGCTCAGGAAGTAGCTCTCGACGTAGCTGTCCCGGGTGTTCTTGGGAACCCAGGTGATGTTGTCGGTGGCCGGGTTGAAGGTGGTGACCAGTGCCGAGGGGAAGCCCTGGCTGGCAGTCGCGTAGCAGCTTGGAGTTGCCGTGCCGACGGCGATGATCTGCGCGGGCAGCGGCGAGGTGCATTGATTGGTTGTCTTGGGGGCGATCTGAGTGACGGCGGCAAACTGCGCCTGCGGGGCGTTGATGCCGAGAATGTCGCCCGAACCGGCGCGGGTGTAGTGAACGTAGGAGGTGCCGAAGCCGCCGCGAACCGCCGTCCTCGGGGTGGCAGCGTAGGCAAAGCCGACGCGCGGCGCGAAGTCGTTAAGATCGGGATTGACCAGCGTGCTGCCGTAAACGCCGCCCTGGTTGACCGGCGTGATCCCGGTTCCCGACGCGCCCGGAGTCGTGGTGAGCACGGTCTGCGAGATGGGATCGAAGTTGGAGATGTAGTTATTCTGCTCGGAGTAAGGAGAGCCGTACTCCCAGCGCACGCCCAGGTTCAGCGTCAGGTTGGCAAGGACCTTCCAGTCGTCCTGTGCATAGGCGCTGTCCAGCGTCTGGCGCAGGTGGGCGACGAAATAGTTGGCGAGCTGGTAGCTGGTGGTGGTTCCGAAGAGGAAGTCCGCCCAGTAGGTATCGGACACAGGCGCTGTCGGAGCAGCGCTGCCGCCGGAGGTGGTTGCGCATGCTGCGTTGATCGAGGCATCGCAGAGGCTGTAGCCGCTGCCGTAGGTCCATGACCCGTAGAGCGGATTGTTGTCGTTGACCGCCATCCATACGTGCTCGTATTCGTAGCCGAACTTGAGCGAGTGCTTGCCCTTCACCCAGGTGTAGTTGACCTTGGGGTCGAGGAGCGACGGATTCTGCCATTGCGGGTTGGTGCTCTGACGACCGAAGCCGGTGAATCCGCTAATGCCGACCGAAGGAAGACCGCCGGAGACAACGGGGTTCTGGGGCAGCCCCGGAATGGTGTAACCGAGAGAGTTGTTCCCGATCGAGAGCGAGTATTTGCCGGCCTTGGTGCGCGAGAGCCCCACGCGGGCGTCGACAATCTTGTTGGCGCCGAAGAGATGCGTGTAGCCGAGCGCTACCTGCTGATCGAGGATGCGGATGGTTCCATTGGTCTGACCGTCGAGCGGCAGAGGAATCGCCGGGTAGTTGACGCCGGTCTCCTTGCGGTCGCTGACGCGCAGGAACCACGAGCTATTGGCGTTCTGCTGGTAGTCGAGGCGGAGATCGCCCTTGTCGGAATTATCCGTGAAGGGAATCTGTGCGGAGTAGTCGTTCGAGTTGAGACCGGTCGTGGGCAGGCCCGACGCCGGCAGAGAAAGCTTCGCGAAGTTGTTGACGATCTGCAGCGAAAGCGGATCGAAGGCGCTGGCCGGAATCGCCTGGCCTGCGGGATAAACGGTGCCTGTCCGGGGATCCTTGACCGGAACCACCAGCTTGCCCTGAAGCTCGCTCTGCGTGGGGAGAGTGAGCACGCTCAGCGGAGTCAGCGTCTGCCGGAAGCCTTCGTAGTCGACGAAGAAGAAGAGCTTGTCCTTCATGATCGGACCGCCGAAGTTCATGCCGAACTGGTTGCGGTTGAAGGCCGGCTTCTTGAATTGCGTCACCGAACCCGTATTGCTCACCACGTTCGGCTTGAAGAAGCCGTCCGCGTTCAGGTCGGTGTTGCGGAGGAATTCGTAGAGGGCGGCGTGATACTGGTTGGTGCCGCTGGCGGAGGCCACGTTGATGGTGGCGCCGGAGGAGCGGCCATACTCCGCGCTCTCGTTGTTGGTCACCACGCTGAACTGGGCTACCGAGTCGGGCGGAACGGCGATGATTTGATTATCGAATCCCTGGTTGCTCTCGCCATAGGCATTGTTGTCCATGCCGTCGAGGAGGAAGTTGTTGAACACGCTGCGCTGGCCGTTGATGTTGTACGCGCCCTGGCGCACCAGGCTGTTGATCGAGCTCGTGGTTGCGGCGGTGGGCGCCTGGCGCGAGCCTGTGACCAGTCCGAGAAGGTCGGAGTAGTTGCGGGTCACCAGGGGCAGGGCTTCACTCTGGTAGTTGGTGATGTTCTGGCCGCGCTGGCTGGATTCGGTTTCAAGCTGGAGGGCCACGTCGGTGACTTCGACCGTCGATTGCGCCTGGCCCGGGTCGAGCTTGAGGTCGATGCGCTGCCGGCTGCCCACCGAGATGGTGATGTTTTCGGCTACGGCCGAGGCGAATCCGGGGGCGGTGGCGGTGATCTTGTAGACGCCTACGCGCAGGGAGAGAACTTCATAATCGCCGCTTCCGTTGCTGGTGGCTGTGCTCTGGATGCCGGTTGCGGGGTTCAGGACCTGAATCGTCGCGCCGGAGATGACAGCGCCGCTGGGATCATGGATGGTTCCAACGAGGCTCCCGTCTTCGAACTGCGCATGAGCCAATCCGCAGAAGAGAAAGGAGAAAATGATGGCCGTCCATAGGGAATAAAGCCGAACTTTTTGTTTTTTAGACATAGTTTTCAGACTAAAAAATCCTGAAAACAAGAACATTAATTTATTGCGAACGTACGATGAATCACCGAAGATGCGTTTAAGCTGTGCCTGAAAAGCCGGAGGGTGGACCTGGTACCCGCATGTGAAACAATTTGTTGCAGCCCTTTTGCAAGCGCTGCCATCCCACTGGATGGCTGAACGCTGATACCGATCAGAGAATCGGATGGGCTGATCGGCCTCAAATTTCATGTTTTTCGCGTAGGTGTACGATGCTGCCTGAGAATGCTCCCACGATCCTTGTGGTCGATGACGATGAGGTGAGCCTGGCTGTGATTTGCATGATGCTGAGTGCCGAGGGCTATGGGGTGATTCCGGCGGCCGACGGCGAAGAAGCGCTGTGGAAAACCGCCGAGCTTCCTGAGGGAGGTGAGCCTTCCGTGGTGCTGGCCGATCTGCAGATGCCGGGTCTTTGCGGCCGCGAACTGGCCCTGGCGCTGCGCACGCTTCTGCCCAGAGCGATGATGGTGGCGATGAGCGCGAGTCCCGGCGCAGTCGAAGCGTATGACGAGTTCGTGGGCAAACCGCTCGATGTGGCCGCATTTCGCGCGATTCTCGAGAAAAGCCCGGGCAGACCAGCGGCGGCGCGCCCCGACGGCAGCCTTTTCTCGGCCCTGAACGAGGAAATCCATCTCAAGCTGCAGCGCATGATGCCTCCCGAAGCGCTGGCGGAGGTGTACGAGGTGTGCCTGAGCGACGCACGGAAGCGGGCAGTGCAGATGCAGGCCCTGGCTGACGATGGCGAGGCCAGCCTGGCGGCCATCCGGCGGTCAGCCCATGCGATCAAGGGAGGCGCGGGGATGATAGGAGCCGCAAAGCTGGCCCACGCGGCGGCCGAATTGGAACACGAAGGTTACAAAAAGGATGATGTCGCGGAATTGATAAATAATTTGTTGAACAGTTGTGACGAACTCCAGCGTATTCTGGTGACTAAAGTAAAGCGTTAACCCCCCAAGACCATGACGACTGTACGGACGAAACAGACCAAGCCCGCTCCTGCCCGGCCACGGCCGGCCCTGCCTACAGTGCGCATCCTGCTGGCGGATGATCATCCTGTCGTGCGCATCGGTGTGCGCAACATGCTGCAGGCCGATGAAGGATTCGAGGTAATCGGCGAGGCCGGCGACGGCGACGAAGCCATTACGCAGACGCTGGACCTGCTTCCGGACATTCTTCTGCTGGACCTGAACATGCCCCGGCTGCCGGGGCTGGAGGCGATGCGCGCCATCATGAGCGGCTCGCCCACGGTGAAGATCATTCTGCTGACCAGCACGGTGACTCCGCAGGAGATTATCGAAGCATTGCAGATTGGCGCTCGCGGCATCGTGCTCAAAGATGCGCTCGCAGATCACCTCAGCAATGCGATTCGCACTGTTGTCTCCGGCGATTACTGGATTGGCGGACGCCGCGTGGTTAACCTGGTTGGCGCGCTGCACGAGCTGATGAAGCAGGCCGCTGTTCCTGAGCGCAAGACTTTCGGTCTTACGCCGCGGGAGATGGAAGTGGTGGGCTGCATCGTTGAAGGCTGCAGCAACAGGGATATCGCGAAGCAATTCACCTTGAGTGAAGAAACCGTGAAGCGGCATCTGTCGAATATCTTCGACAAAACCGGCGTATCGACGCGCCTGGAACTGGCAATGTTTGCAATCGCTCATCGATTGGTTGCCCCGCAGTCGTAATTTTTCTTTCCATAGTTACAGAAATTCCAGTTAGTAAGTGACGTGTGACCCGCTTCCCTAGCGAGGCGGGCCACCCACTGTCTTCTTCCCTGCATCCATCTTTACGGACGCGCACCAATTTACCCCCGGAATCCGGTGCGACTATTTGTACTCACCTCGAGTGCAACGGAAAGAATGGATCGAAAACATGAACAAGATTAGTTTGCTAGCCGTGATGACTTGCGCAGCGTGCGGTATTGCTGGGGCGCAAGAGGCGAATCCCACCTCGACGATGCAATGGCCGAACCAGCAGCAACAACAGCAACAGCAACCGCAGGCGGAGATGCGCGATGGTGTGCCGGTCTACAAGGTGACCGTAGTAGGGCGGGATATTCCCGCGATCAACTATTTCCATCGCAGCGGCGCGACCAAGATCGGCTTTGAGGGAACGAGCCTGATGCCAGAGGGAAAGGGCTCAGCAACCGTTGAGAGCCGGCGCGGCCGCATGGTGATCGATGCCAAGTTTCAAGGGATGGTTCCGGCCAACGGCTTTGGCGTGGAGTATCTGACCTATGTTTTGTGGGCGATTACTCCCGAGGGCCGGCCGGTTAATCTGGGTGAAATTCTTCCGGATGGATCGAAGAGCGCCATCAATGTCACAACCGATCTGCAGGCCTACGGTCTCATCATTACGGCGGAGCCTTATTTTGCCGTGACCATGCCGAGCGACGTCGTGGTCATGCAGAATGTCGTTCTGAACGACAAGACTCAGGGCATCATCGAGCCGGTGAATGCTCATGCTTCGCTTCTGCCGCGTGGAGCATACTCCCAGACGGCCGGGCAGCACAGCGTACTGCGTCCGATTACGCGCAATGAACGCTCGCCGCTGGAGCTATACGAGGCGATCAATGCCATTCAGATCTCACAGGCGCAGGGAGCGGACCGGTACGCTGCAGATACGCTTTCGACCGCTAAGACGGACCTCGAGAATGCGCAGGATTTCGACGAGCACAAGAAGGATCGCAAGCAGGAAATCACTTATGCGCGTGAAGCGGTGCAGACTGCCGAAGACGCGCGCATCATGACGGTTCGCAAGATGAGAGCCGAGGATGAACTGCATCAGAAGGAAGCGCAGATGGCGGCGGAACAGTCCGCGCAGCAATCGGCCCTGGCAGCACAGCAGGCAGCGGCACAGCAGGCGGAGGCTGAGGCTCGCGCAGCGCAAGCAGAGGCCGCTGCAGAGAGAGCCAAGGCAGAGCAGGCCGCTGCCCAGCATCAGGCGCAGACAGCCACCGACCAGTCTGAGCAGATGCGCGAGCAGTTGAAGAATCAGCTGAACGCTGTCCTCGAGACGCGCGAGACGGCTCGTGGACTGATCGTCAATATGTCGGACGTGCTCTTCGACTTCAACAAGTACACTCTGAAGCCGGATGCCCGTGAGAAGCTGGCCAAGGTTTCGGGAATTCTGCTTGCGTATCCGGGATTGAAGCTGCAGGTGGAAGGCTACACGGATAACGTCGGCTCGGATGACTACAACCAGAAGCTCTCGGAAGAACGTGCCGATGCGGTGAGCGGTTACCTGGTCACGCAGGGCGTGGGGCAGACCAACATCAGCGCTGCCGGTTATGGCAAGAGCGATCCGGTGGCAGATAACTCCAACGCCTCGGGACGTGCGCAGAACCGCCGCGTGCAGCTTGTGGTTTCGGGCAATGCGATTGGCGTGCAGGAATCGGCGCCCGGGAGCAGCGGTGGACAGTCGATGAATCAGCCCCAGTCCGCTCCTCCAGTTCAGTCGCAACCTCAAGCCCAGCCTAAGCCGTATGCAACCGGCGTCTCGAATGAGCCGCAGTAGACATTCTTAAATTCCAGCAGGCCGCTCCAATCGGAGCGGCCTTTCTTTTTGCTGGCGCATCGCGCTGACGCGGGGTTTGGGTCGATCTGCGATCTTCCGTCATCCAATAGCTGTGAAGCCAACGTTTCGAATGGGCAAGGAGTTGTTATGCGTATTGCGTTTCTCGGATTAGGAAAGATGGGCAGTGCGATTGCCGGTCACCTGATCAAGGCCGGGCATGAGCTCACTGTATGGAATCGCACGCCGGGTCACGCGGAGACGCTCAAGGGCGCGAAGGTTGCGGAGACTCCCGCTGCCGCTGCGGATGGCGCACAGGTTGTCTTCTCGATGGTGATGGACGATCCGGCGCTTACGCATGTGGTTTACGAGCTGGGTTTGATTCCGGCGATGGCTGCCGGCGCAATTCACGTTTCGCTCAGCACCATCAGCGTAAGCCTCTCCGATCGATTGACCTCAGATCATCGAGCGAAGGGCCAGGACTTCGTCGCAGCGCCGGTCTTCGGGCGGCCTAACGTGGCCGAAGATGGCAAGCTGTGGACCGCTGCCGCCGGTGCGCCAGAGTCGATCGCGGTGGTGCGTCCGCTGCTCGAAGCGTTCAGCCGCGGCGTGACTGTTGTCGCTGAGAAGCCGTCGAGCGCGCACGCGCTGAAGCTGGGCGGAAACTTTCTGATCACTGCCATGATCGCGTCGCTCTCGGAGTCACTTACCTTTGCGGAAGCGAATGGCATCGAGCCGAGCCTCTTTCTTGAAACCGTGAACAGCGCGCTCTTCCGCTCGCCGCTCTACGAAAGCTACGGCAAGATCATGCTGGAGCCACCGGCGCAGCCGGGCGGAACAATCGCACTCGGCGAAAAAGACACGCGGCTCTTTCGGGAAGCGGCGCATTCGGCGGGCGTGAAGACTCCGCTGGGCGACACTTTCGAGGCGCATCTGCAGCGCGCGATAGAAGCGGGGATGAAGGATGCGGACTGGGCTGCGGGATACTATCAGCTCGCCAAAGGAATGACGGAAAAAGGACAGTAACTTACGATACAGCCATGGGAAAACTGAACGGCAAGATTGTCTTTATTACCGGAGCGAGCTCCGGAATTGGCAAGGCCAGCGCCTTTGCCTTTGCTGCGGAAGGCGCGAAGCTGTTGCTGGCCGCACGCCGCGTGGATCGTTTGGAGGAGATAACGGCAAAGCTCAAGGAAGCGGGCGCGGCAGACGTTTACTCTTTCGCGCTCGATGTGCGGGAGAACGCTGCTGTGATCAGCGCGATTGAGAATCTGCCCGATGATTGGAAGCAGATCGAGGTGCTGGTGAACAATGCCGGCCTGAGTCGCGGACTGGCCAAGGTTTATCAGAGTGACGTAGAAGACTGGGACGAGATGATCGACACCAACGTGAAGGGGCTGCTCTACGTGACCCGCGCGGTTGTGCCGGGCATGGTGGAGCGCGGTGTGGGTCACGTGATCAACATGGGCTCGACCGCAGGCGAGATCACGTATCCCAATGGCGCGGTGTATTGCGCCACCAAGGCAGCCGAGCGCGCCATCAACGATGGCCTGCGTCAGGATTTGATGGGGACGCCGGTGCGGGTGACCAGCGTCGATCCCGGGATGGTGGAGACGGATTTCAGCCTGATACGCTTTCGCGGCGACGAAGAACGCGCGGCGAAGGTGTACCAGAACATCACGCCGCTGTTACCTGATGATGTTGCCGATGCGATTGTGTGGGCTGCGACTCGTCCGGCGCACGTGAACATTGCGCGCGTTCTGATGACATCGATCGACCAGGCAAATTCAGTCCTGTTCAACAGGAGGAAATAAGTAATTGTTACAGTTACGAGATTTTCTCAGGGCAGATCTTTCAAACGCCCTTCGATATCCGCAAGAGCGGCTTCCAGTGCAGCCCGCCGAACAGGATTTGAGGTGCGTTCATACAGAATTC
>Ga0210388_10002133_pt1 | contig 15420 bp, 7 predicted proteins | sample IncBWC19OmetaG_FD_155485 | JGI IMG/M metagenome (GOLD analysis project Ga0210388, IMG submission 155485) | Forest soil microbial communities from Barre Woods Harvard Forest LTER site, Petersham, Massachusetts, United States - Inc-BW-C-19-O ...
GAGATAGCGGGAACGGCGGTATTGAGAATCGTTGTGTCAAGCGACTCCATAAAAAATGCGACCGCGACCAGCCACGGCAAGAGGCGCCTGGAAGCTGCTGAGGGATCGGACGATGATGGAAGAGCGGTCAAAGGTCAGTCTTGCTCCATTGGCATGAAGCCGCCAGCTCAATCATGCCGCTTGAAATCTGAGGAATCGGCTCTGAATCGAAGCGCGGAATGAAATGCCCTTCAGGGACATCTGAGTTTAATACCGGACGGTCAGAAAGCCTCGACAGATTCCAGTTTAGAACGATTTATTAGTTGCCGGCTCGCCAATAACCCGTCAATCTCTTCACCTATTCATTTAGTTGGTTTGCAGTTTGGGCATTTCGGCGAGGAGGTCATTGATGCAGATTCCAAGTCCGCAGTTGTGCCGGCGAACGTTAAAAGTTCTTATCACTCATTTCATCCGGCATTGATTTCAGCGAACCTTCGACAGTTCTAGGCTGAGACCACCGTGGAGCATCCCGCTTCAATGGCCATATGAATTCCGTATTCCTCACCCGGCACTCGGAGGTTCCTTCCATGAATTCAAATCGAAAGTTCAGCGCCCTTGACGGGTCGTTGAAGTGCGGCGCCGCGCTCCTGGCTGTGCTGCAAGTGTTTGCGACTGCTCCCCAGCCCGCTTACGCCGCGTCTGCTCCCGAAACTGCGAAAACCACCACACCAATCAAGAACGTGATCATTATTATCGGTGAAAACCGGACCTTCGATCACGTCTATGGAACCTATGTGCCGAAGGGCGGCCAGACTGTCTGGAACCTGCTGTCAGAGGGCATTGTGACAAAAGACGGCAAGCCTGGTGAGAACTTTTCGCTTTCCGCGCAATACGCGGGATCGGATACGTCAAAGACCGAAGTTGAAATCGGAAGCAAGAACGTGGAAGGCATATATACCAATAGCCCGAGGACCAAAACCCTGTATGAGAAGCTGCCGCCTTCTCTAACCGGGGGCGCACCGACCGCCGGCACCATTTACGGGTTTCCATTCCTATCAGAGTCGGTTGGCAAAATCGCCGATCCCGATCTGGCTCCCGCATATAACAAATACCTAACCACGGGAGCGACCGGTCTCGCCGCCGGGGCGGTCGACACGCGCATTACAAGTACGAATCCCGCTGCGCCCGAAAACGGCGTCTACCAGTTGACCGGCGCAAAGATGCCTTACGACGCATACACCTCAAGCCCCGTGCATCGCTTCTTCCAAATGTGGCAACAGACAGACTGCGATGCGGCCCGCGCCACCGAGGACAACCCCAGCGGCTGTCAGAGCGATCTTTTCCCGTGGGTTGAAGCCAGCATCGGCACCGGCAGCAACGGCAAGAAACAGCCCGCTGGATTTACGGACAAGACAACCGGCGAAGGATCCACTTCCATGGCCTTCTACAACATGGCCAAAGGCGACGCGCCGTATTTCAAGTACCTTGCCGATCATTACACAATTAACGACAACTTCCATCAATCCGTGATGGGCGGAACCGGCGCCAACCACATCATGTTCGGGTTTGCGGACGCGATCTACTATAGCGACGGCGCAGGCCACGCCATGACGCCGCCGACAGAGCAGATTGAGGACGTGAATCCGCAGGCCGGGACCAACAACTACTACGACCAGGACGGATACTCGGGCGGCAGCTACGTTAACTGCAGTGATTTGGGTGAAGGCGGCGTAGCTGCCGTCAGCAATTACCTTGAGTCTCTAAGGACCCCGATCAAGCCGAATTGCGCCGCAGACCACTACTACCTAGTGAATAACTACAACCCCGGCTACCTTGGGGACGGGACCGTTGCGCCGACGACAGGCGCGGATGGAAACCCATTCACGATTCCTCCCACCAGCGTGCCCAACATCGGCGACTCGCTGATCAAAGCCAACATCCCGTTCAAGTATTACGGCGAGGGATGGGATCTGTATGTCGCCGACCCCACCGGGACAAATCCTTATGACCAGTATTGCAACATCTGCAATCCGTTCGGCTATGCAACTTCGATCATGTCAAACCCGGCGATGATTGAAGAGCACATTGCCGACACCAGCGAGCTGTATGAAGACATCGATAGCGGAACGCTGCCTCCGGTCTCCATCGTCAAGCCCAGCGGCTATAACGATGGGCACCCAGCTTCCTCCAAACTCGACCTCTTTGAAGGATTTGTGAAGAAGATTGTGGATGAAGTCCAGGCCAACCCAACGCTCTGGGCCACCACTGCAATCTTTATCACTGAGGACGAGGGCGGCGGCTACTATGATTCGGGCTACATCCAGCCGGTGGACTTCTTTGGCGATGGCACGCGCATTCCGCTAATCGTCGTTTCACCTTATTCCGAGGGCGGAATCGTGAAGCACGAATATGGCGATCATGTGTCTCTGGTCAAGTTCATCGAAAAGAACTGGAACCTGAAGCCGATCACCAGCCGCAGCCGCGACAACATGCCCAACCCGAAGTATGCGAAGGGCAACCCCTACGTCCCAACCAACAGCCCTGCCCTCGACGACATGACTGGTCAGTTTAAGTTCTGAACCTGGCCGCAGCGAAACAGCACGCAGGCAGAGCTGATTTAAACCTCGCACCGAAGGCCGGCAGAATCGGCCTTCGGTGCATTTAGGTAGATACCAACCAATTCAGGACAGCTAACTTGAAATCAAAACTACTTCTTCCCATCCTCCTATGTATTTGCGGCTCAGCCACGGGCCGGTTCTTCTTTTCTGCGTGTCCCGTGGTTGCAGAAACGCACACATCTTTTCACATCCAGCAGCAATGGAGTCCAGGCGGCAATGCGGGCTGGGGATCTCTGCACTTCGACGCGACCTCGAAGCTGCTTTACGTTCCGCGCACCGGCAGCGTGATGGTGCTCAACACCGGCAGCGGCAAGGTGATGGGTGAGATTTCCGGCTTTGTCGACGCGCGGGAAGTGGCTCTTGACGATGCAGGCAAGTTTGGCTTTGTCACCGACATTACAGACGGCACCGTCGGCCTGGTGCGCGTCTTCGATCGATCAACTCTGAAGGTGATTTCGTCCATTCCAGTGGGAAGGCTGCCCAATGCGATTGTCTTCGACCGGGTGACCAGGAACGTGTTTGCATTCAGTTCCCGCGATCGCAACGCATCGGTGATCGATACGAAGACCAACACGGTTGTTGCCACCATTCCATTGCCGGGAAAGCCGCATATTGCAGTAACTGACGGTCACGGCGCAATCTTTGCAGGCTTGCGAGGAATTGGGCAGATGGCTCGCATCGATACGGCTTCGCGGAAAGTGGCCGCGGCTTGGCCTATCGAACCCTGCACCGAATTCACCGGCCTGACCATCGATGCCCAACACCGGCAACTGCTCGGTTCATGCGCGGATGGAAAGATGATCTCTGTCAACGCGGATTCAGGGCAGGTAAACGTGATTGGCGAAAGCGGAGTGGGCGCTGGCGATGTTGCGTTCGATTCGCGGAACGGTCTGCTGATAAGCGCGGCCTCGAGCGGCGTGCTTACGATATTTCATCAGGACGCCGCGAGCCAATACACGCGTCAGGAGCAAGTCTCTACATTGCCCAGGGCCGGCACCCTGGCGCTCGATCCAAACAAGGGCTGCGTGTATCTGGTGACGGCTAAATTTCAGCAGCGGCAAGTTAGCGGAAAAGGTATGGAAGAGGCGGAAGCCCGCCTGACGCCGGTGCCTGGCAGCTTTGTGGTGCTTGTCGTCGGCCCATGATTCCGGCGATTGCCGCTGCAATGCAAGGCCGGTTCAGCCCACCACGTCGTAGGGGCGCATCATTTCGTTGTCCTCATGCTCCAGGACATGACAGTGCCAAACGTAGCGAAAACGCTGGCCAGGCGAAATGGGTGTGCCCGGCGGCAGATCGAATCGCTGGATCACCCGCGTGACATAGCCGGGGTATGCCTTGACCGTGTCCTTCCATGCCGGACGCTCATTGGCTTCGGGAGGGAGCGGGCGGCCGGTGTAGTGCAAATTTCCGGTTGCAACAAAACTCTTGACATCGAATGGCCGGCGGTCAAGGACCTGGAAGCGCACCAAGTGCAGATGCATGGGATGCACGTCGCCGGTGGTGTTTGCAAACGACCAGATTTCCATCGAACCGGCTTTCGGATCTTCGGTTACAGGATCGTCCCAGTGCTTGCCGTCGAGCATGCCCATCATGGTGTATCCGTCGGAAGGCCTATCCATTTCATTGATGGAAAGAACGCGCTCGCGCACTGCCTGCGATGGATCGAGATACTCAATGGGCGCCAGCGCCGCTGGAAGCGCGCTGGTGTCAGGACCGGCGAGAGGCTTGCTCACTTTGAAGAGCATCACCTCCGCGGCCGCTACCTGTCCGCCCTTGGTGTACGGTGCAGGGGCATCGTTTGTCATCACGAAATGCGCGCCCTTCATGCCGGTAAAATCCAGAATGAAATCGAATCGCTCAGCGGGCGCGGCAAGCAGAAAGTGGCGCTCCAGCGGAGCCGGAAGCAGACCTTGATCCGCGCCGATTTGTTGAAATGCTGGGGCGTCGACGGATTCGCCCGTGGGATTCCCAATTGCATCGGATGGCCGCAGCGTGAGGTGGTAAAAGCGAGCATTCGAAGCGTTGACCATGCGGAAGCGATATTTGCGCGGTTCCACTTCAAGATAGGGCTTGACCTTGCCGTTTACGCAGACGTTGTTGCCGAAGAATTCCTGAATCCAGACCGGGTGGGTTCCGTTTACCGCAGCCGGATAAAGCAACGATCCATCGGCAAGGAACAGCCGATCCTGCAGCATGAGCGGAATTTCATACGCGCCAGTGGGCAGATTCAGTGCGGCCTCCTGTTCATCGCGGATGAAATAGAAGCCTGCCAATCCGGCATAGACATTGAGCCGCGTAATTCCCATGGCGTGGTCGTGATACCACAACGTGCAGGCCGGCTGCGCATTCTGAAAATGACTTGGGCCAGGTTTAAAGGATGCGCCGCTCCTGCCGTCTGGAGTGGTCCATGCGTCGGGGTAGCCGTCGTGTTCAGGCAGGGCTTGTGCACCGTGGAGATGGACGACGGCACGGACCGGCGGAACGGTCTCCTCTTCGCCGTGGACGGTGAAGTCAAGTGGCAGCAATGGCCGCCCAGGCAACTTGTTAATCCACGAGACTGAAAACGGCTGACCGCGCCGCACATCGATGGTGGGCCCGGGCCACAATCCGTTGTATCCCCACAGCGTGGTGGGCGGCAGGTCGCGATGAACTTTCTGACGAAAAGCTCCCATCCGAATGGACACGGGAGCGCCTGCCGGCCCGGGCTGCGAAAAGCGCGGCGGAATAGGCAACGGATCAACAAACGATGCGAGAGTAACCGGCTCGGCAAGCGACTGGCTTGGCTGCGCGGCGCTGCTGGAATGCATGCGTCCGGGGATGATGAGGCCTGCCGCGGTGAGCAATCCAAGTCGATTGAAAGCGCGGCGATCAACGATCAAGAGCTGTCTCCGGAGTGAAATAGCGACCGTGTTTGAGGGTATATCGGCTATGTTGCAGTCATGTGAAGATGAGGCTGGATGGGGGTTGCGCGTTCGATCGGCAGGGCATCAACTCGACCAGGAGAATGGTGCCGGCAAGTTGATGCCGGCTTGAGGAACTGGCTTTGAGAAGGGGTCTGAAAACGACGCGCACTCACTCTCATTCCTCGCCGGACGTAGATTTCTCGTAACTGATTCCGCGGGTTGGTGGTCAAATCGGATAGGTACACCAAATAGACCAGCCCAGCCCTTTTCGTGATCGCAATCATAGCGGCATTGGGCTTCGGGGTCTTCGTCGCGTGAGCGAAAGTATAATTTCGTATGAGGCACATTGAGATGCAAGGTTTGTTTGTCTTGGGGAGGAAACATTTGTGGCTCCCATACTTCTCTGGCTGATCATGTTTCTCTGCCTAGTGATCTCGGTTGTCAAATACCTGATGGGGCTCATCCTCAGGCTTTCGTTTTCGAGCGCGAAAATCCGCAAGGATTACACCTGGCAGCCGAAGGTGAGCGTTCTGATGCCCTGTTTTAACGAGGGCAAGACTGTTTATCAGACCATCGAGAGCATCAGCCAAAGTAATTACCCGGCTGACAGCTTTGAGGTCATCGCCCAGGACGATTGCTCCGTGGACGATAGCTATGAATGGATGCTGAAAGCGCAGCGCGACTTTACCAATATTCCTATCCGCGTGGGCCGCAACGATTTCAACTGCGGCAAGGCGCGCACCGTGTGCAACGCCCTGGCGCATTCCGAGGCGGAAATCATCATTTCCATCGACTCAGACTGCATCTTTCATCCGGACGCCATCGGCGAACTGACGGCCTGCTTTGCCGAGCCGGGCATCGGGTCCGTCGGTGGCCGTGTCGGCGTCAGCAATCCCAACGACAATGTGATCACTGCCATTCAAACCATGATTTATTATTCAGCTTTTGAACTCTACAAGATTCCCGAGAACTGGACGCGAAGCGTTTGTTGCATCAGCGGATGCCTTTTTGCGATTCGACGCGAGTTGCTGCTTGAGATCGAGCCCTCTATCCGCGCCCGCCACTGGTTCGGCATCCCAGTCAACCAAGGCGAAGACCGCTTCCTGACCCACCAAACGCTGCTGCGCGGCTATGGCACCTACATCAACGTCGACGCGCTCTGCTGGACCACAGTTCCCAACCAGCTCTCGGTGCTGTTCAAACAGCAGCTTCGCTGGCGGCGAAGCATCGTGCGCGATTTTTTCTACACGCTGCGCACCTTGCCTCAGCACGTTTTCAAGTTGCATCCAAACACTGTGCTGACACTGGTTCTTACCCCGCTGGGAGCCATCGTCGCACTGCTCGTAGTGGTCACCATGCTCACCACCGATCCCATGGCGTGGGCTGGTCCCACGGCGCTGGTGGTGTATCTCGGCATTGCCGCAGTGCTCAGCTGGGTCATCAAGAAATATAGCGCCCGCGAGACTCTTGAGCATCCCCTGGCATTTGGCGCTTACATCGCATGGTCGCTTGCAAGCGCGCTCTTCATCACGCCCCTCGCGCTGTGCACCATGGACTCTGCCGATTGGGGCACACGCATCAAAGAGCAATCGGAGGATCCGCTTGGCCACGCCAGAACTTGATTCGATGCACGCTGCCCAAAAGACAAAGCACCGTCAGCCGCTGCACTCCTACGCATACAAATCGGTGCTGACCACCTATCGCATCTTTGCCATCGCTGTTCTCTATGCGGTGCTGCTGGGTGTTCTTTCTTACGCTTTCGTCATGGGATTTTACGCCCTCAACAAAAGCTGGGCCGCGCCGGTCATCCTCTCCGCCTCCGATGAAAAGAGCCTTGATTTCACGCAGAAGCTAGTGTTGAGCCAGCAAACCATCGAGGACCTCAAGGTGGATATTCTTCGTCAGCAAACCACTCTGGCAGAGATGGCCAGGCACCGCGCTTCCCTGCTGGAACTCGATCCCGAATTGCAGGCAGCCATTGTGCGCGAGCGCGAGCACGACAGCCTGACCGGCCCGCAGTTGGCCGATCTCGACAAACAAAAGCAGGCGGACAATCAGAAGACGGTGGAAATTCTCACGCAGATTCGCCAGCTTGAAGTTCAGATCAAGAGCGATCTTGGCAATGGCCTGATTACCAAAGGCGATGCAGCCACGCAACTGGCGGCACTGAACCAGGCCGAAGACGCTTACACCGACAGCCGCATTGCCGATGTGATGCTCAGCGACAGCGTTCTGGATAAGACCACTATCGGGACCAGGTCACTGGACGCGATCGAAAAGCAGGCGGAGCTGCGCTCCAACATCGCGCAACTGGATGTGACTCTGAGCGTCGCGGAAAAGCAGTTGCAGGAAGACAATCGCCAGGTAGAGCGCTTGCGCGATGCTATTACCGTTGCCAAGCAGAGCCCCTATTATTTGAACGCGAGCGGCGACAAGCGGCTTTATTTTGCCTTTGTTCCCTATGACAATCAAGCCAACGTAAGCGTCGGAGCGCCTATCTACGACTGTTACCTCAACATGGCGCTGTGCCGCAAGGTGGGTAACGTGAAGCAGATCTTTCTCGGAGAGCAGGTCATGAGTCATCCCATCTTCAAGACTCAGGTGCGGGGCCTTACTATCCTGATGGATTTGTCTCATCCTGAATCTGCAAAATCACAGACAGTTTTCATTGGCGGCAAACCGCTTCTGATCTAGAGCGGCATCGCACAGTATTGGATTTTCAGGGAGCATACTCATGTTTCGGCGAATCTTGTTTACCTCTCTTCTTGCAGTTTCTTTGCTTCCCATCGCAACGCTTTCGGGGGCGCAAACCATCGATGCTGACCAGAAGGCCTATTGCGTCTATCTGGATGAACAGGCCAAGGCGCAGAGCGATTTTCTTCGCACGCCCGATGCCCTGGCCGGATTCACGCAACCCGATACCGGACTGCCCATGCAACTGGTGGCCGGCGCTCAGCTCAGTCTCTCGAATTTGAAAAAGGCCGGCATCACTCTCGATGCTGCCCGCAAGAACTGCGAACTCTACAAAGCCTCGAGCAATGTACAGCTGACCCTGCAATATGCATTGCCTGCCGTTGAGAAGGACGCGCTGACCCATCGCCTCGTCCTCATCGACGAGGCTTACAAGTCGCTCGACGCGCTCATCGGCAAGACCACGCAGATGGTTGCGGCTCAGAACATGACTCGCCCCATGCTCCTCTCCCTGCTTTCGACCCGGATCAAGCTCGATTCGGATCGCGCTGACACTCAATCGAAAATTGCCGCGCTGTACGTCCCGCAGCTTTCCGATCAGCCACTCAAGCTGCAAGTATCCGCCAAGCAATCCAGCGACGTGGCCGAACAGAGCTCATTGACTCGTCTCACCCGGCAGAACAACTGGGACGTGGCGCTCACCGTAGGCGCGCATCAGCAGCTCAATCCCGCAGGCAACAGCCCCGAACCCTACGGTGAGGTCAGCGTGACTTACAACCTTGGTAGTCGCGCCATCGACAAGCACCTGGATCGCTCGGTCGATGCGTACGCGGGTTGGAAAAAGGTGCAGGAAAACGATGTGGAGCGGAGCATGGAGAACTTACGCGATCAGGTGCAGCAAACCATCACCGTACAACAGAATCGCATGAACTCTCTTCGCCAGGAGACAGTGGAGATTGAGAAGAATCTCAAGCTGGTCAACGACGCCAATACCAGCGTGGCTCTGGATTTTCGCAACCAGTTGACATCAACTCAGCTTCTGCTCGGAATCGAAACCGGCGATGCCACTTATCGGCGTGATCGCCTGCAAGAGTTTCTCAGCCGGAATTTCTGATGCTCTGACACGGAGAATCAGTCTTTCGAGCGACCCGCTGCGGATAGGCCATTACGTGCGGGGGACCTTTTCACCTCTTGTCTCCGCCCCTCATCGCTGATGCCCGCGGGTACGCTGAGCTCTCCTCCGGTTGGCAGAAAAACGCGAAAGCATGTAATGCATCCACTCGCATGACGGTAACTTCTGTGTGAAATGCGACCTTCGTATTTCTGAACGATTCCTCTGCTGATCCAGAGCCCCAGGCCTGTTCCCTTGGTTGATTTTGTGGTGAAGAAGGGCTCAAAAAGCCGGTGCACATCTTCCGGTTTTATGCCGGTCCCGGTGTCGGCGATGGAGATCGAAGTTTTGAGCTGCCCTGTTGTCCAGTCGGTTACTTCGCATACGCGGATGCCCAGAACTCCTCCGTCGGGCATGGCCTGGATGGCGTTGCTGATCAGGTTCAAAAATACCTGGCGAAGCTCGACCGGGAATCCCCACACATAACTTGAAGCAGAATATTTCCTTCGCAGCACGATGTGATTGGCCTGAAGAACGCTCTCCTGCAACGCCAGCACGCTGTCCAATAATTCCGGCAGGTGAACCGGAATGGGTTGCTTCGACTCCCGATAGAAGCTGAGCGTTTGCCGTGTAATGTGGCTCACACGTTCGAGTTCCTGTTCGGCCAGTTCGGCAAAGTGCCGGGCTTCCCTGTCCAGGGAAGGATGGTTGCGCAGCAGGTAAAAGAGGTTGGTGATGGCTGCAAGGGGATTATTGATTTCGTGCGCGATGATGCCGGCAACGCGGCCCATCGCTGCCAGTCTTTCGGCTTCGCGCAGCGCCTCTTCAGCGCGCAACTGGGCCGTAATATCGCGGCAGACCTCAAGCAGCGTGTTGGCTTCATCATTCAACGTCTTGCGGCACGCAACAATGATCTCCGACCCATTCTTGGTTGTCTGCCTCAAGTGGCCGTGCCACGATCCCCGCTCGCGAAGAGTGGCTTCTACGTCTTCTCTCGATACCGGAAACACGGTTTGCAAAATCCGGTGCATATCGTGGCCGAGCATCTCCTGCCGGCTCCAGCCGTAAAGCGCTTCCGCCCCTGCGTTCCAGAACTGTGTCGGTCCATCCATATCGCGGACGATAATGGCATCGGAAGCAAGCTCGATCAGCTCCGCGCGAAGGCGAAACTGCTCTTCGCTCTTTCTCAACTCCTCAGTACGCTCGCCGACGCGCCGCTCGAGTTGGATGTTCAGCGATTCCAGCATCCGCGTCTTTCTGTGCAACTCCACAAATATCCCGACTTTTGAGAGCAGCACTTCGGGAACGACGGGCACAGAGATGTAATCGACCGCACCGCTGCGATAGCCCTGGATCTTGTCGGAATCGGTGAGGTGAACGCCGGAGATGAAGATGATGGCGGTCTTCTGGAAGCGGGGATGCTTGCGAATCATATCCGCGAGCTCAAACCCATCAACGTCGGGCATGCTCACGTCCATCAGAACCACGGCAATATCGTTTTTGAGAAGGATGTTGAGCGCTTCGGTGGCTGACGTTGCATGGATGAGGTTCTCCCCCAGCTCCGCGAGAATGACTTCGTAGCTCAGCAATTTGGCGGGCTGATCGTCCACCATCAGGATGTTGACCCTCTCATCCACGGTCATCAAATTGTCCCTTTTGACCTCACTTCTTTACTTAGCGATGCAGCCAGACGCGCAACGCAGAGAGCAGTTGCTCTGTGTTCACTGGCTTGGCCAGATATTCTGAAGCCCCCGCTTCAAGACATCTTTCCCGGTCGCCCTTCATTGCCTTGGCAGTCAGTGCAATGATGGGCAGACGCCGCAATTCCCGATTCTGCCGGATCACCTGCATGGTTTCGTATCCGTCCATCTCCGGCATCATGATATCCATCAGAACGATGGCCAGGTCAGGGGTTGAATCAATCGTTTCGATCGCCTCGCGCCCAGTTCCGGCCGATACGACTGTCATGCCGCGCCGCTCGAGAACACTGCTGAGCGCGAAAATGTTCCGCACATCGTCGTCGACCACGAGCACCTTGCGGCCGGCCAGCGCGTCGTCAGAACGATGGAGCCGGTCAAGCATTTGCTGCTTATGGGCGGGCAAATCGGCGATGACGCGGTGGAGGAACAGAGCGGTCTCGTCGAGCAGCCGTTCGGGCGATTCAACATCCTTGAGTACAACGCTGCGTGCCAACGTTCGCAGTTGCGCATCTTCTTCCGACGTGAGTTGTCTGCCGGTAAACACGACCACGGGCAGATCTTTAAGCTTGAGGTTGTCGCGCAACTGTTCCAAAACGTCGAAGCCGGTCATGTCGGGCAGGCGTAGATCGAGTACGACACAGTCATAATTCGCGTCCTCCAATATCCGCAGAGCCGATGCGCCGGATTCGGCAACGTCGATGTCGATGTCGTCTGACCCAAGCAGTTCCCTGACGCTCAACTGTTCGGCCGGATTGTCTTCGACCACCAGCAGGCGCTTACGCCGCGGCTCAGTAAACTGGCGAATGCGCGTCAGTGCTGCGTCCAGATCATCCGCCGACGAGGGTTTAGTGACGAATCCGAATGCGCCGCGGGAAAGGCCGTGGTGCCGGTCCTCATCGAGCGTAAGCATCTGCACCGGGATATGGCGCGTGGCTGGGTTCTGCTTGAGATGATTCAAGACAGTCCACCCAAGCATATCGGGAAGGAATACGTCGAGCGAGATTGCGCTTGGACTGTATTCCTGGGCCAGCGTTAATGCTTCGGCGCCGGTACTTGCGATCAAGACTTTGAATCCTTTGTCCCTGGATAAATCGCACACCACGCGGGCATAATGCGGGTCGTCTTCGACGATCAACAACACCGCATCGCCCTCTGCCACATCGCCCCGATCGTCATCGATCCGGGCCTCCTGTTCGGCGACGGTAACAGTAGTGAGAAAGACTGGCTTGGCAGACGATGTGCCGCTTCGTTCCACCTTGGCAATGCTTGCGTTGACCGGGCCAACATAAGTATGCGGCAGGTAGAGCGTGAATTTGCTGCCTTGTCCGGGCGCGCTCTTGAGCTGGATCTCGCCGCCCAGGAGGCTGGCCAGTTCGCGGCTGATCGCCAGGCCCAATCCGGTTCCGCCAAACTTGCGGCTGGTGCCTGCGTCGGCTTGCTGGAAGGCTTCAAATATGATGCGCTGTTTCTCCGGCGGAATACCGATTCCGGTGTCGGTGACCTCAAATGCAATCACAGAAGCTGCGCCGCTAAGGATTGGATGATCCGCACTCCATCCGCCGATGGCGCTCGAAACAGCCAGCCGCACACTGCCTTGCTCAGTAAATTTGAAGGCGTTCGAGAGCAGGTTTTTGAGCACCTGCTGCAAGCGCTTTGAATCAGTGACCAGGCTCCTGCCCATGTGCGGATCGGACGTCATTTCAAACAGCAGCCTGCGGTTTTCCGCCTCATGCCGGAACGGACGCGAGACAGCTTCGAGCAGCCCCCCGAAGAAGACCTCTTCGGCCTCCACCGAAACCGTGCCCGATTCGATCTTGGAAAGATCGAGAATGTCGCTGATCAGGTTGAGCAGATCGGTGCCTGCGCCGTGAATGGTGCGCGCAAACTCCACCTGCTTCGCTGTGAGACTGCCGTCCGGATTCTCGGCGAGCTGCTGGCCGAGCACCAGAATACTGTTCAGCGGTGTCCGCAGCTCGTGCGACATGTTGGCGAGGAACTCCGATTTGTACTTCGAGGTAAGCGCCAACTCTCTCGCTTTCTCTTCAAGGGCGCGCCGCGCTTGCTCGATTTCCTGGTTCTTACGCTCCACCTCATAGTTTTGCTCGGCGAGTTCCTGCGCTTTTTGCGCGAGTTGCTCATTCGTCTGTTGCAATTCTTTTTGCTGGGTTTGCAGTTCGGTGGCGAGGTTCTGCGACTGCTTCAACAAACCTTCGGTCTGCATGGTGGCTTCAATTGAGTTGAGCACGATGCCAATACTCGCCGTCAGTTGCTCAAGGAAAGCCAGATGCGAAGCGGTGAAGGCACTCAGGCTCGCCAATTCAATTACGGCTTTCACGCGGTCTTCAAACAGGACAGGGAGCACAATCACGTTTTTCGGCACGGCTTTGAACAATCCGGAACGAATGGGCGCAGCTTTTCGCGGCATTTCCGTTATCAGCATGCGCCTCTTCTCCGAGGCACACTGGCCAATCAGGCCTTCACCGACTCTCACATCCTTATTGATTCCGTCGGTGGTGTCGGCAAATGTGGACAACAGAGTCAGCGCGCCAAAGCCCGCTACCGGCTCGCTCGCCATCTGATAGATCACTCCCTGTTGCGCGTTGACCAGGGGAGCCAATTCGGATAACAGCATCCTTCCCACGGTGCCCAGGTCGCGCTGGCCCTGCAGCATCCCGGTAAACCGGGCGAGGTTGGTCTTGAGCCAGTCCTGCTCGGTGTTGCGGTCCGTCGTCAGACGCAGATTGTCGATCATGGTGTTGATGTTGTCTTTCAACTCCGCGACTTCGCCGCGCGCTTCCACTTGAATGGAGCGCGTAAGATCGCCCTTTGTGACGGCGGTGGCCACCTCGGCAATGGCTCGCACCTGGTTGGTCAGATTATCAGCCAACAGATTCACGTTGCCGGTTAGATCCTTCCAGGTTCCAGCGGCTCCGGGCACGTTGGCTTGACCGCCGAGACGACCTTCGACACCTACCTCGCGGGCTACAGTCGTAACCTGGTCTGCGAAGGTGGCCAGCGTGTCCGTCATATTATTGATGGTCTCGGCCAGTGCTGCGACTTCGCCCTTGGCATTCACGGTGAGCTTCTGCGTGAGTGCGCCGTTGGCGACGGCCGTGACCACCTTTACAATGCCGCGGACTTGTTCGGTAAGGTTTGCGGCCATCACGTTGACGTTGTCCGTAAGATCCTTCCAGGTGCCGGCCACACCCGGCACAACGGCCTGGCCGCCCAGCTTTCCATCCGTGCCCACTTCGCGCGCCACCCGCGTTACTTCAGCGGCGAAGGCGTTGAGCTGGTCCACCATGGTGTTGATGGTGTCTTTGAGTTCAAGAATTTCACCCTTTACATCCACGGTGATTTTGCGCGACAGGTCGCCGCGAGCCACGGCTGTTGTTACCTGCGCGATGTTTCTCACCTGTGCCGTCAGGTTGCCCGCCATGGCGTTTACCGAGTCGGTCAAATCCTTCCACGTTCCGGCCACGCCCGTCACGTTGGCTTGGCCGCCGAGCCGGCCTTCCGATCCCACCTCGCGGGCTACGCGCGTTACTTCCGCGGCGAAGGAGCGAAGCTGCTCGACCATGGTGTTCAGCGTTTCTTTGAGCTGCAGAATTTCGCCGTGTACGTCCACCGTGATCTTGCGCGAAAGGTCGCCATTGGCGATGGCCGTGGCTACCTCGGCGATGTTTCTCACCTGCGCCGTCAAGTTGCCGGCCATAAAGTTGACTGAGTCAGTCAAGTCCTTCCAGGTTCCTGCCACACCAGGCACCTGGGCCTGGCCGCCAAGCTTGCCGTCCGTGCCCACTTCGCGGGCCACGCGCGTTACTTCGCCGGCAAAGGCATTCAGCTGATCCACCATCGTGTTGATGGTGTTTTTCAGTTCCAGAATTTCGCCCTTCACATCCACGGTGATCTTGCGCGATAAGTCGCCGCGGGCAACGGCGGTGGTGACTTCGGCAATATTGCGGACCTGCGCTGTCAGGTTGCCGGCCATGGAGTTCACTGAGTCGGTCAAATCCTTCCAGGTTCCGGCCACGCTGGGCACATTGGCTTGGCCGCCGAGGCGTCCTTCTGTTCCTACTTCGCGAGCTACGCGCGTTACTTCGCCGGCGAATCGATTGAGCTGATCCACCATGGTATTGATGGTTTCTTTCAGCAGCAGAATCTCGCCGCTGACGTTGACCGTAATCTTCTTGGATAGATCGCCGGTCGCGATTGCCGTCGAGACCTCGGCAATGTTTCTGACCTGACCGGTTAGATTGCTGGCCATCGAATTTACCGAGTCGGTGAGATCCTTCCATGTTCCCGCCACACCCGGAACCTGCGCTTGCCCGCCAAGTTTGCCGTCAGTGCCCACTTCGCGAGCGACACGCGTCACTTCGGCGGCGAACGCGTTCAGCTGGTCGACCATGGTGTTGATG
>Ga0210388_10002135_pt1 | contig 15417 bp, 17 predicted proteins | sample IncBWC19OmetaG_FD_155485 | JGI IMG/M metagenome (GOLD analysis project Ga0210388, IMG submission 155485) | Forest soil microbial communities from Barre Woods Harvard Forest LTER site, Petersham, Massachusetts, United States - Inc-BW-C-19-O ...
GGGACGGATGCAGGCGACGCCGTGCGCGCCCGCCGCGAGGACCTCCGGAACGTCGCGCGCGTCGATGCCGCCGAGCGCCAATAGAGGAAGATCAGGAACGGCGAGCCGCGCGGCCGCCAGCGCCTCAAAGCCGAGGGGCGGACCGTAGGCGCGCTTCGACGGCGTGTCGTGGATCGGGCCGAAGACGGCGAACGTCGCCTTCCCGATCGCGGCGCGCACGTCGGTGATTCCGTGTGTCGACAGGACGACCGCCAGGGTCGGCGCAATCGCGCGCGCCTCGGCGGGGGTCAGCGACGTTCCGCCCAGGTGGACGCCGTCCGCGCCGACCGCGAGCGCGACGTCGACCCGATCATTGATGAAGAGGCGCACGCCGGCCGCGGCGGTCGTGGCCCGCAACGCCCGGGCGAGCTCGGTGAGCGCGCCCCCGTCGAGATCCTTTTCGCGGAGCTGCACCGCGACGTCGTCCGGGTCGAGGCCGCTGCCGGCGACGCCGGTCAGCGCTGCGGCCACGACCTCCACCAGCGGCCGCCCGCCGGTCGCCTCCCGGTCGGTGATGAGGTAAAGGCGCGGCGCGGCGCGAACGCGGGTCAATCGAACGCGGGTCACTCGGACGCCGTCTACTCTATGAGACCGTCAACAGGCGACGAGGCGGTCGCATAGAGCTTGCGGGGGATGCGGCCGGCCCGGAAGGCGCGGCGGCCGGCGATGACGGCGTCGCGCATCGCTTCGGCCATCATCAGAGGATCGCGCGCGCCGGCGATGGCGGTGTTCATGAGGACGCCGGCGCAGCCCAGCTCCATCGCCACGGCGGCGTCGGAGGCGGTGCCGACGCCCGCGTCGACGATGATGGGCACCTTGGCCTGCTCGATGATGATGCGGAGGTTGTAGGGGTTCCGGATGCCGAGCCCCGAGCCGATCGGCGCCGCCAGCGGCATGACCGCCGCGCAGCCGGCGTCCTCCAGCCTTCGAGCCAGGATCGGATCGTCCATGCAGTAAGGGAGAACGGTGAACCCTTCCTTGACCAGCACCCGGGCCGCCTCCAGCGTCGCCTGGCCGTCGGGGAACAGCGTCCGCTCGTCGCCGATGACCTCCAGCTTCACCAGATCGGCGATCCCCAGCTCGCGCGCCAGGCGGCAGGTGCGGATCGCCTCCTCGGCGGTATAGCAGCCGGCGGTGTTGGGGAGGATCGTCTGCCGCTTGCGATCGATGGTGTCGAGGACGTTGGGTTTTCCGGGCGTCAGATCGACGCGGCGGAGCGCGACGGTGACAATCTCGGCGCCCGAAAGGCGGATCGCCTCGCGCCCTTCCTCGAGCGTCCTGTACTTGCCGGTGCCGACCAGCAGGCGGGAGTTGAACTTGCGGCCGCCGAGGACGAGGACGTCGTCGCTGCCCGCGGGCGTGTCCGAGGGGCCACCCGGGCCGTCACCCGAGCCACCACCAATAAAAGCCACGATCTCGATCTTGTCGCCGTCGGCCAGCGCCGCCTCGGTCCAGGTCTTACGCGGGACGACGTCCTCGTTGCGCTCGACTGCCACCCGGGCCGGGTCGACCCCCATGGCCGTCAGCAGGCCCGAAACCGTGGTCCCGGGGGCCGCCGCCCGTTTCTCACCGTTGACCGTCAAGCGCAGCTCGTTCATCTGTGGTAGCGAATCATAACCCGAAGCTCCCCATGCGTTGCCCCTTCTGCGCCGCCATCGAAGACAAGGTCGTCGACACCCGTCCGTCCGACGGTGACCAGGTCATCCGCCGCCGCCGCGAGTGCATCTCCTGCGGCCGCCGCTTCACCACCTACGAGCGCATCGACGAGATCCTGCCCCTGGTGGTCAAGAAGGACGGCCGGCGGGAGCCGTTCGACCGGGCCAAGATCCTGAGCGGGTTGAAGAAGGCCTGCTCGAAGCGGCCGGTCCCGGTCGAGGTGATGGAGAGCGCGGCCGACAAGATCGAGCGCTCGCTGGAGGCGGGCGACAAGGAGATCCCCTCGTCGAAGATCGGGGACGCGGTGATGGACGCGCTGCGCGACATCGACGAGGTCGCCTACGTCCGGTTCGCCTCGGTCTACCGGTCGTTCCGAGACGTCAACGAGCTCATGAACGAGCTCAAGAGCCTGGTCGACAACCGCGGGCGCAAGCTGTGAAGCGTCGGGCACGCTCCCGGGCCGGCTCTTCGTCGGCTGGCTTCTCTGCCGCCGACGCGCGGTTCATGCGGCGGGCGCTGGCGCTGGCGGAGCGGGGCCGCGGCACGACGCAGCCGAACCCGGTCGTGGGCGCGGTGATTGTGCGCGGCGGGCGGATCGCCGCCGAGGGGTACCACCACAAGGCAGGCGAGGCGCACGCCGAGGTGAACGCGCTGGCGCAGCTCCGCGGGAGCCCGCGCGGCACGACGCTGTACGTGACGCTCGAGCCCTGCGACCACACCGGCCGCACGGGACCCTGCACGGAGGTCATCGTCGGCGCGCGGCCGGCGCGGGTGGTGGTCGGCTGCCGCGACCCGAACCCGATCGTGGACGGCCGCGGCCTGGCGCGGCTGCGGCGCGCCGGGATCCGCGTCGACGTCGGCTGCCTGGAGGAGGAGGCCAAGGCAGCCATCCGCGCCTACTCCGTCTGGGTGCGCGAGCGGCGGCCGCTGGTGACGTTGAAGGCCGCGGCCACGCTCGACGGGTTCATCGCCCAAAAACCGAAGGCCAGCAGGCGAGCGGCGGGCGCGACCAGCAGGCCCCGAAAGCGCGCGCCCATCTGGATCACGGGCCCCGAGGCGCGAGCGGCGGCGCACGAGCTGCGCGCCGCGCACGACGCGATCCTGGTCGGGGCGGGAACGGTCCGGGCCGACGACCCGCGCCTGACCGTGCGAGAGGCCAAGCGCCGCCCGGTCCGCCAGCCGCTGCGGGTGGTGCTGGTGGGCCGACGGCCGCTCCCGTCGGGCGCCCACGTCTTCGACCACGCCGCGGAGACCTTGACGATCGACGATCCCCGCGGCCGGGTGGCGCCGGCGCGCGCCCTCAAGCTGCTCGCCGCCCGTGGCGTTCAGTCGGTGCTGGTCGAGGGGGGCGCGGCGATCGCGGGCGCCTTCATCGCGGCCGGGCTGGTCGATCGGGTGGCGCTTTTCGTCGCGCCCAAGCTCCTCGGGGGCGGGGTGGGCGTCTCGGCCGGGGGCGATCGGGCGGTGGCGCGCGCGCTGCCGCTGGGCCCGATCGCCGTGCAGCGGGTCGGCCCCGATCTGCTGCTCACCGCCGATATCGACCGGGGCTGATCGCGCACCGGATGCTATAATCGCGGCCGATTTCATGTTCACGGGCATCGTCGAATCCATGGGTACGGTCGAGTCGATCGCGCGGGCAGAGCCCGAGCGGCCGGCCGCGCGCCTGACCGTCGCCACCAAGCTGGATCTCTCGACGGTCATCATCGGCGCCAGCATCGCCGTCGACGGCGTCTGCTTGACCGTCGTCGAGCTCGATCTTGCACGCGGGCGGTTCGCCGCCGATCTCGGCCCCGAGACGCTGATGCTCACCACGCTCGGCAACCTCGAGCCCGGCACCCGCGTCCACCTCGAGCGCCCGCTGCGGCTCGGCGACGAGCTGGGGGGCCACCTGGTCGCCGGCCACGTCGACGCGGTCGGCCTGGTCGTCGCGCGGCGCGAGAACGGCGGGGCGCTCGATCTGGAGATCTCCGTCCCCTCGAACGTCGCCCGCGCGATCGCCCCCAAGGGCTCGATCGCCGTCGACGGCGTCAGCCTGACGATCAACGCGCTGGCCGACATGGCGGGGGCGGCCATCTTCGGCGTCACCCTCATCCCTCACACGCTGGCGGTCACCAAGCTGGGCGGCAAGGCGATCGGCGCCGCGGTCAACATCGAGACCGACCTCATCGCGAAGCACGTCGAGCGGCTGGTCGGGCCGTACGCGGCGCGTGACGGGGCCGCCGCGCAGACGCCGGCCCGCCCGCTGTCGATCGAAAGCTTGAAGAGGTATGGCGTTGTCCGCTGAGGCCCAGCGGACGCGGGAGCGTCACGCCGCGGTCGAGCGGGCCATCGAGGCGATCCGCAACGGCCGCATGGTCATCCTGGTCGACGACGAGGATCGCGAGAACGAGGGCGATCTGACCATGGCGGCGGATCTGGTCACCCCCGAGGCGATCAACTTCATGGCCCGCGAGGGGCGGGGCCTCATCTGCCTGTCGATCACCGAAGAGCGCGTGGCGCAGCTCGGGCTCCCGATGATGACGGCCGACAACCAGGCCCGCCACCACACGGCGTTCACGGTCAGCGTCGACGCGCGCCACGGGACGACCACCGGCATCTCGGCGCGCGAGCGGGCCGAGACGATCCGGGTGGCCGTCTCGCGCACGGCCGGTCCCGACGATCTGGTCATTCCGGGGCACGTTTTTCCGCTTCGCGCGCGCCGCGGCGGCGTCCTCGTGCGCTCCGGGCAGACCGAGGGCTCGGTCGATCTGGCGCGCCTGGCCGGACGCGAGCCGGCCGGCGTCATCTGCGAGATCATGCGCGACGACGGCGAGATGGCGCGCATGCCGGAGCTGCTCGAGTTTTCCCGCAAGCACGACCTGGTCATCGTCAACGTTGCCGACCTGATCGAGTACCGGCTGGCGCAGGAGAAGCTGGTGCGTCCGGTCTCCGAGGCGAAGATCCGGCCGCGCCTGGGCGGCGTCACCAGCGAGTTCCGCGCCCTGGTCTACGCCACCGACGTCGAGGACACGGAGTACCTGGCGCTGGTGCTGGGGGAGATCTCACCCGACAAGCCGGTCCTGGTCCGCGTCCAGACGGCCAGCGTGCTGCGGGACGTGCTGGGCGCCTCGCCGTTCGAGGACGATCACCCGGCGACGGTGCCGCTGCGCATGATCGAAGAGGCCGGGGCCGGGATCCTCCTCTACGTCTTCCCGCGCGGCCGGGCCAGCCTGGTCACCGACTTCAAGCCATTCGTCTCCGCCTCTTCCGGTTCCGGATTGCCGGAGCCGAGCCCAGCCCACGTCAACGCGCCTCTGACCGACATCGGCCTCGGCGCGCAGGTGCTGGCGCACCTGGGGGCGCGGACGGTTCGGCTCCTCACCAACCACCCGCGGCGCATCGTCGGCCTCGGGGGTTACGGCCTCGAGGTCGTCGAGTGCATCCCCATCCGGCCGCCCCAGACGGTGATGGCGTTGCGCGACGCGGATGAAAGGTCGGCGTGAGCCAAACGGAGTCCAAGGCGTCGTCCTACGCGACGGCGTCGCAACCCGTCAAAGGCGTCTCGCACGAGGGGGCGCTCAAAACGAACGGCCGTCGGTTCGCGCTGGTGGCGGCGCGCTTCAACGACGTCGTCGTGGGGCGGCTGCTCGACGGCGCGCGCCAGGCCTTGCGCGAGGCGGGCGCGGCCGACGCCGACGTCGAGCTCTTTCGCTGCCCCGGGGCCATGGAGCTGGCGGGGCTCGCCCGCCGCCTGGTGGACGGCGGCCGCTTCGACGGCGTCGTCTGTCTGGGCGCCGTCATTCGCGGCGGCACGCCGCACTTCGATCTGGTCGCCGGAGAAGCGGCGCGCGCCATTGGCGAGCTCGGGGCCGAGGGTCGCCTGCCGGTGGCGTTCGGCGTGCTCGCCTGCGACACGATGGAGCAGGCGCTGGAGCGTTCCGGCGCCGACAAGAAGGACAATCGGGGCTACGACGCCGCGATGGTGGTGGTGGAGATGGCCGATCTCTATGCGCGCCTCGAGGTCGGCGTCTCGCTCGGGTCCAGACCCGACATCCCGCGGCCCCAGATAGAGCCTCGCAAGTGAAGCCACGCAAGAAGACACGGAAGTGAAGACCCAGAAGTGAAGAAGGCCCAGACGTAATGGTTGGTCCCCGTCGCAGATCGCGCGAGGTCGCGCTGCAAATCCTGCATCAAATCGACGTGGGGGGAGATCCCCACCTCGAGCCCGGTCAGATGATCGCCCGCTACTTCGCCCACCTCGCGTCGGAGAACGCGCCGGTCTCCGACGACGATCTCAGCACGGCGACGTGGCCACCCTGGTCGATCGCAAGCTGGTCGACGAGCTGGTGCGCGGCGTCTCCGAGCACCGCGCCGAGATCGACGCCCGCCTCACCGTCCTGTCGCGCAACTGGCGGCTCGAGCGGATGGGGATCGTCGAGCGCAACGTCATCCGCATCGCGCTCTTCGAGCTCAGCCACGCTCCCAACGTCCCGACGCCGGTGATCCTCAACGAGGCCGTCGAGCTGACCAAGCGCTACGGGACCGCCGAGGGCGTCGCCTTCGTCAACGGTCTGCTCGATCGCGCCGCCAGCGAGCTCGGCCGTTAGGGCCTCCGGTTTCCGGTGGTGGCGTCCGGTTGTTCCCGCCGGGCGGCGCTGTTAAATTTCGCCTTCCTAGATGACCGAACTTAAACGCCTCGGAGCGCTGGCCGAGCTCGAGCCCCACGGCCAGTTCTCGAAATGGATCGAGGGGCACGACATTCTCGTCTACCGTCTCGACGGCGAGATCAAGGCGATCAGCAACATCTGCCGTCACTTCGGAGGGCCGATCGGCTACCACAAGATGAAGGACGGCGTCTTCACCTGCCTTTGGCACTGTTACCGGTTCTCGGCCAAGGACGGCGCCTGCCTGACGAACCCCAAGCTCGGCAGCCGCCCCTACAAGGTGGAGGTGCGCGACGGCGCCATCTGGGTGCAGCTCGCCGAGGAGCCCGCCGCGTCCCAGTCCCACCAGTCCCACCTTGGCCCCGGAGGGCCCTGACCATGGCCGTTCTCTTTTCGCGTTGTGAGAAGGAGATGGACTGCTCGAAGGAGGTGGTGATCTGGAACTACTTCGATCACGAGCACGTCGTCGGCACGCACTACAAGTACTACAACAAGTTCAACATCGTCGCCGAGAAGGACGACTGGACGCTGGTCGAGCGCTTCTACCAGCTGCCGATCATCGGCCTCAAGACCTCCTCGTACGGGTTCATGTTCCTGGAGAACCCGAACCTGATTCGCTCGATCCAGTTCGGGAAGCTGCTGGTGATGGATCAGCTCATCCACCTGACCGACCTCGGTCCCGACCGCTGCCTGGTGGCGACGGAGTACCGGCTCAACGTCCCCTTCTTCATGAAGCCGCTCGAGGGGCTCTGGAAGAAGATGACCGAGCGCTGGTTCATCAACACCTGGGACGAGGACGCGCCGATGCGCCTGCGCCGCCAGAAGGTCTGGAACCTCGGCTTCCGGGACTTCGTCGGCATCGACTACGTCAACCAGAAGAAGCCGCAGCCGGCCGACCTGCCGTCGAGGCGGCCTTATCCCGTGCAGCTGCCGGTGCCCAAGACGAAGGGCCGCAAGGACGGCGAGTACGAACGCCCCTTCGCCACCAGCGTCGAGGTCGGCTACCCCAAGCCCGAACAGGCCTAGCCGGGCAGGGCACCCGACGAAGCCCACCACCAGGCCCACCGCGAAGCCCCCTGTGACGACCGGCGCCTGTCCGCTCTGTTCGGCGACGGACCTCGCTCCGTTGCACGCGCGCGTCCGCGACTTCGAGCACGGGCTGCCGAACGAGACGGACTTCGCCCGCTGCCGTGGCTGCGGCCTGGTGGTGCAGGCCCCCCAGCCGGCTCTGGCGGCGCTGCTGTCGTTCTACCCCGACGACTATCGGCCCCACGTCTCGGGGACGGCGTCGGCCGGGGGCGGCGGCGCGCTCGGATGGCTGAAGGGGATCCAGTCGCGCCTGCTGGTGTCGCGCTACGCGCGCTGGCTGCCGGCCGATCGCGCGGCCGCCATCGCCGACGTCGGCTGCGGCAGCGGGCAGTTCCTGCGCGCGCTCGCCGCCGCCGGCTACACGAACCTGACCGGCGTCGACCGCAACCCGCGTCTGGCGGCGGGGTTCGAGGGGACGCCGATCCGTTTCGTCGCCCGCGAGCTCGAGCCCGACTTCGATCTCGCCGGGCGCTATCAGACGATCGTCATGAACTACGTGCTGGAGCACTTTCTCGATCCGCTGCGCGTGCTGGCCGGCTGCCGCGCGGCGCTCGAGCCGGGCGGCAGCCTGGTGGTCATGACCCCCAACGTCGACGCCTGGGCGCATCGTCTGTTCGGGCGGAGCTGGTCGGGGCTGCACGCCCCCCGCCACACGCACCTCTTCGATCCGCGCACGCTGGCGCGCGCCGCCGAGAGGGCGGGATTTGCGAACGGCAAGGTGGAGACCGCGTTCGTCACCGATCCGGCCAGCTGGGCCTTCTCGTTTCAGAACCGCGTGCGCGCGCGCGCGACGGTCGGGGTCGCGCGCGGAACCGCCTGGTACGCGCTCGCCTCGCTCCCAGTGTGGGCACCGCTCGCGCTCGCCGAGCGGCTGGCGGGGCACGGTGGCTCGATCGTCATGGTCGCCCGCGCTTGACGTCCTGACGCCCAGCTTGCCTCTCGTCTGCACGGCGCCAGCTTGAGGGTGGGGGTGCGACATGATGGGTCTCAAACGACTGGGATTGGTAGGGGCTCTGGCGAGCACGCTCGCGTTCGGTGGTGGCTGCTCCACCACGAACGAGATGCTCGGCCGGAATCAACAGACCTGGACGATGCACGCGTCGACCCAGGCGCAGGCTGCAGAAGGCAAAGTCCAGGTGGCGACCGACGACAAGGGGAACCGCGATCTGAAAGTGGAGGTGAAGCACATCGCGCCGGCCGACGCGGTATTTTCGGGGACGACCCACTACGTCGTCTGGCTGAAGCCCGACAACGGCCACCCGCAAAACATCGGCGTGCTCTCTCCGGACAAGAGCTTGGACGCCAAGCTCGAAACGAGGACGGCCTTCACCTCGTTCGTGGTGTTGGTGACGGCGGAGACGACCACACAGCCGGTCAAGCCAAGTGACAACGAGGTCCTGAGCGCCACCGTCCAGGTCGCGACATAGCCGCGACCCGGGGCGCGATCAGCCGGGGCCGATGCCCGTCTCATTGGGCGGAGCGTCGGCGCCTGCGTTTCTTTTGAGAGGGGGGATGCCGGGGCACCTGCTCGCCCTGGCACCTTTGCTGAAAACTTGCGCTGCCGATCGGAGGGGCCGAGCATGAAGGCGTGGCGCCCAGCCTGGACGTCGGGATCCAGCAGTTCCTCGATCACCTGCGGGTCGAACGGGAGCTCACGCCCGCCACGGTGGAGGCCTACGGCCGCGATCTGGCCCGGTTCGCGCATTTCGCCTGCGGCCGGACGATTTCGCGGGCCGACAGCATCAACACCATCGACATCCTCGATTTTCTGGTGCACCTCAACGAGCGCAAGCTGTCGGCGCGCTCGCAGGCGCGGCGGTTGGTGGCGCTGCGCCAGCTGTTCAAGTTCTTCAAGGGTGAGCGGATCATCACCGCCGATCCGACGGAGGACGTCGACCTGCCGCGCTTCGGCCGCAAGCTCCCCGACTATCTGACGATCGCCGAGGTCGACAGCCTGCTGGCGGCGCCCGACCGGCGCACGCCGCGCGGCGGACGTGACGGCGCGATGATCGAGACGCTCTACGCCACGGGCCTGCGCGTCTCGGAGCTCTGCAAGCTGCGGATGCGCGACATCAACTTCGACGCCGGCTACCTGATGGCCGTCGGCAAGGGGCGCAAGGAGCGGCTGGTCCCCGTCGGCGAGGTGGCGCTCGAGTCGATCCGCGCCTACGTCCAGACGATCCGCGCGACCTTCCTCGGCGCTCGCGCGACCGACACGCTCTTCCTCACCCACCACGGGCGGGCGATGACGCGGCAGGGGTTCTGGAAGCTGCTGGGGCGCCACGCGGTCGTGGCGGGCATCCGCAAACGGATCTCGCCCCACAAGCTGCGCCACTCGTTCGCCACCCACCTCGTCGAGCGGGGCGCCGACCTGCGCTCGGTGCAGGCCATGCTCGGTCACGCCGACATCGGCACCACCGAGATCTACACCCACGTCTCGCGCGGTCACCTGCGCTCGGTCTACGACCGGTTTCATCCCCGCGCCTGATCGCCCGTGACGGCTCTTCCCTCATTCGGCAGGTCCTGTGCGCGCGGTGCGCGGGCGGCGGTGTGGGGGCTCCTGCTCGCCGGCTGCGCCGCGGGTCGGGCAGCCGGACCGCCGGCGGTGACCGCGTCGGCAGCCCCGCCGGCAGCGCCCGCCGCCGCTCCATCGCCGGGCTTTCGTCTTCGCCTCTGCACCGAAGCCCCGGTTCACCTGCAGGGGCCGCCCGGGGCGCGACAATCCCGGGGCTGCGTGGCGACGTTCACGCAGACGCTGGCCGATCCCGCGACGATTCGTTGGCTCGGGACCGACGAGGTCGCGCGGCGATATCTGGTGTACGCGCCCGCCAACCTCCCGCCGCGCCCCGCGCCCGTCGTGCTGGTGTTCCCGGGGTATTCGACCAGCGCCGAGTCGGTCGCCTTTTACAGCACCAACACCCGCTTCGAGACCCTGGCCGATCGGGACGGCTTCATCGTCGTCTACGGCAATGGCCTGCCCAACCCGCCCAGCGCGCGGGAGAAGGTGTCGATGCCCAAGGGGGGCTTTCTCCAGGGCTGCTTCGCGGCACACGCGGGCGAGGGGATCGACGTGCAGTACGTTCGCCAGATTCTCGCCGCCCTGCAGACGGAGCTGCCCATCGACGAGGCGCGCGTCTACGCGACCGGGATCTCCGCCGGCGGGGGCATGTCCTTCGTGCTCGCGCTCGAGGCTCCCGACCTGGTGGCCGCCATCGCGCCGGTGGTCCCGGTCCCGTTCCAGCCGCGTGGACCGTGGCTCCATGCCTGTCACCCGCAGCCGGGATACGACCGCGTCTCGATCGCGATGCTCGCCGCCACCGACGATCCGTTCATCTCCTACCGGCCGGGAAGCTCGCGCGAGTACCCCGACGCCTCCTACCCGGGCATGGAGGAGACGCGCGACGCCTGGTTGGCCGCGATGGGCCTGGCGGGCCCGCCCGCGGTCGATCCGTTTCCCGACATCGTTCAGAGCGACTCCTATGAGCCTGACAGCGGCCGGGCGAGCAGCACCATCGAGCGACAGCGTTACCGGCCGGCGCCCGACGGCCGCGAGCTCTGGTACTACAAAGCGGTGGGGATGGGGCACGCCTGGCCGAACCCGTCGCAGACCTGGCCGGGTCTCTGGAAACGCTTCGGCAAGACGAATCAGGACGTCGACTTCGCCGACGAGGCCTGGGCGTTCTTCCAGCGCCACGCCAAGCATTGATTGCCCCCAGCGGCCACCACGAACGTCGTTTGACAGCGGTGGGACCGCTGCCCAGACTCACGGGCTCGGAGGAGCAATGGACGAACGTGTCACGCGGGTGCGGGAGATTCTCGGTCTTCGCCGGCTGCCGATCAAAATCGGATTCCTCGACAAGCTGCCGCCGGCGCTGCCACGCTGGGTGGGGGGGCCGGTCGCCGCGGGCTGCGTGTTCTGGGACGCGGCGATGGACGGCAAGAGCTTCTACACGATCGCCGCCGACCACTGGAACTGCGCGGTCGGCAGCCACGTCCACCGGATCCGCCCGCCAGCCGATCGGGCCGGGGAGCTCGACGACACGGTGAGCTTCATGATCGAGACCCGCTACCTGGACGCGGCCGAGGCGGCGGCGATCCCAACCCTCGAGCGTGAGCCGGGCGCCGTCGCCTACGCCCCGGCGGCGAGCGACGCCTTCACGGCCGACGTCATCTTGATGGCGGCGACGCCGGGTGCGCTGGTGCTGATCGAGGACGCGGCCCACCGCGCGGGGATCGGCGGCGAGGGGCTCGGTCCGGTGACCCGTCCCAGCTGCTCGGCGCTCCCGCTGGCGGTGAAGGAACAGTCGCTCTCGCTCGCCTTCGGCTGCAAGAGCAACCGCATCTTCACCCAGATCGGCGCCGACGAGGCCTATGCGGCCATCCCCGCCGGCAAGTGGGACGCCTTCGTCGACAAGCTCTACGAAGTTCAGCGCGCCACCTTGACGATGGGAACCTATTTTCAGGCCCACGCGGCGAAGTTCTCCGGCCACAAGTAGGCGCCGCTTTTAGGGAATCGCGTGCGCGGCGCGATCTGTCACTTGTTCCACCGGTTTTGAGGTGCATAGTCTGCTCGCGGGCCCGAAGCCGCACGGAGGGGACGATGGCGAGCGCGACGGAAGGCAAGACGGCGGCGACGATCACCGAGCACGAGGCGCAGCAGGTCGCGCTGGCGAACCAGACGGGACGGACGCCGGTGGTCTTCGTCCACGGCCTCTGGCTCTTGCCGAGCAGCTGGGATCGCTGGGCCACCCTGTTCGAAGACGCGGGCTTCACGGCGCTGACGCCGGGCTGGCCCGACGATCCGGAGACGGTCGCCGAGGCCAACCTGCACCCGGAGGTGATGGCCCAGAAAACCGTCGGACAGGTCGCCGACCACTTCTCCGAGATTGTCCGCAAGCTCACCCAGCAGCCGGTCGTCATCGGGCACTCGTTCGGCGGTCTCCTGGCGCAAATTCTGGCCGGGCGCGGGCAGTCGGCGGCCACGGTGGCCATCGATCCGGCCCCCTTCCGCGGCGTGCTGCCGCTGCCGTTCTCGGCGCTGAAGTCGGCCTGGCCGGTGCTCGGCAACCCGGCCAACCGGAAGCGCGCCATCCCGCTCACCTACGAGCAGTTCCGCTACGCCTTCGCCAACGCGGTGACCGAGGAAGAAGCGCAGGAGCTCTACAAGACCTTCGCCGTGCCGGCCGCGGGCGCGCCCCTGTTCCAGGCGGCCGCCGCCAACCTCAACCCCTGGACGGAGGTCAAGGTCGACACGGAGAACCCGGAGCGCGGCCCGCTGCTGATCATCTCGGGGCAGAAGGACCACACGGTCCCCTGGGCGATCACCAACGCCTCGTTCAAGCAGCAGCAGAAGAACAGCAGCGTCACGGAGATCATCGAGATCCCGAACCGCGGCCACGCGCTGACCATCGACAGCGGCTGGCACGAGGTGGCCGACACGGCGCTGAAGTTCATCCGCCGCTTCATCCCCGCTTAGGGGCTGCGGCTACGCGGGGAGCGCACCGCCTTCGTAGAGCCAGGTCAGCGCGGCGGGATCGGCTCAGGGCCGAATCGGGGGATCGGCCAGATCTTCGCCGGAGAGCTCGGGCGTCGGCGGCAGCGTCGCGTCTTCGTCCGGCGACGGCTCCTGACGGTGTCGCCGCGACCGAGACGGCTGGGGATCACGCGGGCCGGGCTCTTCGCCGAGCGCCACCGACGACCGCGGGTGCGCCGCGGGCTTCGGTGACAGCGCCCGCGCGGGCAGGGCGGCCGGCGGGGAGGGGGGCGGCGGCGTCGGGAAAAGGGGCTGCGCGACCGTCGCCGGCGCCGCCGCGTGGCCGACGAAGATGAGTCGCGTCGCTCCGCCGTCGAACCGCACCAGCAGCGCCGCGATCGCCATCAACCCCGCGACCACCGCCGTCCGCCGCAGCCCGACGCGGCGTCCCCGCGAAGAGGTGTGCCGACCCGTGGGCGCCTCGGGCAGAGGCGCGGGCGCGCCCGCTGTCTCGGGGGCGGCCGGTTGCTCGACGACGAGATCGGAGACCGCCACGTCGACGGACGGCATCGGCCGCGCCGGCGTCGCCTGCGCCGGCGTCGCCCTCACCGGCGTCGCCCTCACGACGATCGGCTGCTCGGGCGTCTGGGACCGCTCGGTTCCCGACGGTGTCGCCTCGGGATCGGCATCGCGCGGGGGCGGCGCCATCGGGATATCCGCACCCACCTCCAGCCGGGAGCTCGCCTCGATCAACCCCTGGCGCTCCGCGCGCTCGGCGGTGAACGCCAGCGACACGACCCGCCCCAGATTGCGCGCGTGGGAATCCTCCGAGCCGATCAGCACGCGCTCCAGATCCTCCTCCATCTCGGCCGCCGTCTGATACCGGTACTGGGGATTGGGATGCAGGGCCTGCTCGCAGATCGCGTCCAGCCCGGGCGGGAATTCGGCGGCCGTCGGCAGCGGCGGAAACGGCAGGCCAGCCGCCAGCTGGGAGACGATCTGCACCTCGTTCATCCCCTGCCACAGGCGCCTGCCGGCCAGCATCTCCCACAGCATCACGCCGACGGCGAACAGGTCGGCGCGGCGATCGACCTCCACCGGCTGCAGCTGCTCGGGCGCCATGTACGCCAGCTTCCCTTTCAGCGCGCCGGGGCGGGTGTGGTGCGACGCCGCCAGGGTCTTGGCCACGCCGAAGTCGACCAGCTTCACCTGGCCGTCGTAGGTCACGAACACGTTGTGGGGGCTGACGTCGCGGTGCACGACCTCCAGCGGTTGGCCTTCGAGATCGGTCAGCGTGTGCGCGTGCTCGAGGCCGGCCAGCACGCTCATCAGAATCCGCAACCGCAACGGGACGCTCAGCTCGTCGGTGCCGCGCAGGCGGTTCATCACCCGGGTCAGCGGCTGGCCATCGAGGTACTCCATGGCGATCGTCGCCTCGGCGCCGCGGGCCAGCACCTCGTACGTCCGCACCACATTCGGATGATTCATGCGCACGGAGAGGCGCGCCTCATCCAAGAACATCGTCATGAACTCGGGATCGGTCGCCAGCTCGGGCCAGATCCGCTTCAACACCACCAGGCGCCGCGCGCCGCAGCCGGCGTCCATCATCGCCAGCAGCACCTCCGCCATTCCGCCGCGCCCGATCTGAGCAATCGGTTGATAGCGAGAACCGCTTTTTCCGACGGACGGCGTGGTGAGGTCGAGCGTCAACACAACCCAGGCTGTGTACCACCATCCCTGTAAACAAGGGGTTACGAAGTGCCACAGAACGTCAACAAAACGCCGAAGAATTTCCGGAGGTTCGGTGACATTTGCGCGCCGGTTGCAGCCGGCGGCCCGATCAGTTCGTCGATCGCAGCAGGGCTTGCAGGGCGGCCATCACCGCCTTCGGACTGAGGTCCGGTTTCTCCTCGGTTTCCATCGCCGCCGAGCGCATCAGGGCCCGGGTAAGCGTGGCCACCAAGTCCTGCGCCTCTTCCTTCTTCAGCCACAGGGAGACAGGCCCGATCGTCGTCACAAAGCCCCCCTCTTCGTCGGAGCAGATGTCGACCTGCACATGCCGCCCCGTCTCCCACAACCTCTTCCCCTTACCCCGCGTCTTCATCGCGCCCGCTCCTGCTTCTCTCTACCCATACGAATGCTTTTCCCGTCGAGACATTTCAGATCGGAACGGACTTGTCGAGCAACATCCATCACTACGCAGTGACACTGTAAGGATGATTGGCTCAAAAATTCTCGTCGGTGAGCCGTCGGTGACAGACCGGAGGGATCGCGCGCACGGTTTGTTTCCCGTCGGAGAAGACGCGTTAGGCCGAACGGCCTATGGCGCGCAGAGCTGGCCGGCGGTAATGGTCGTGTAGGCGCCGCTCTGGGCGTCGGTGCAGACTCGGCCCGGCCCGGAGGCCGGCCAGCGCCGCCCGTGCGCGGACTGACCGCGGCCTTGATTTGCTTGTCGGCCGCCGCAAGGTCCGGTTGCGGCGAATCGTCAATTCCGTCTGGCGCGACCTGCTACGACAA
>Ga0210388_10002136_pt1 | contig 15412 bp, 11 predicted proteins | sample IncBWC19OmetaG_FD_155485 | JGI IMG/M metagenome (GOLD analysis project Ga0210388, IMG submission 155485) | Forest soil microbial communities from Barre Woods Harvard Forest LTER site, Petersham, Massachusetts, United States - Inc-BW-C-19-O ...
TCGCGTTACGTCCAACGCCTGCATGCTCTGGCCATCACCACCGGCGCAGAAAAATTCGGAGGCCCGGTTGAGATCAAGGCCTCGGTGAAAGGCCGCGGCGCCGGCGGTTCCGGAGGGCAAATCGATTTCGATCCGCTCCGTGAGCTGCCCCGCGCCTCTCTGCTGCTGGCCTCGGGACAGGTGTACCTCACCTGGGCTTCCTCCTGCGACGTCGGACCTTATCACGGTTGGGTGCTGACCTACGACGCGCACACGCTGGCCCAGACCGCCGCGTTGAATACGTCACCCGACAACGAAGAGAGCGGAATCTGGCAAGGCGATACCGGTCCGGCCGCCGACAAGGATGGCAACGTGTTTCTGGCGACCGGCAACGGCAAATTCGACGCTGATTCCGGCGGCCGCGACTTCGGCGATAGCGTTCTCAGATTGTCGCTCGAAAAAAACAATCTGGCGGTGCGCGATTTTTTCACTCCCTTCAATCAGCAGGAACTGAACTCCAACGATCTCGACATCGGCTCCGGCGGTCCACTGCTGCTACCCGATCAGCCCGGTCCGCACCCGCACCTCGTGATGGTAGGCGGCAAAGGCGGCAGCCTCTATGTAATAGATCGCGACCATATGGGAAAATACCACGCCGGCGACGATAGCCATGCCATTCAGGTGTTGCGCATCGGCAGCGGAATCTACAGCGCCCCGGCATATTGGAACAAGCACGTCTACATTTTCGCCGCCGACGATGTTCTCAAGGATTTCGCCGTGCAACAAGGCCGGCTTTCTCCCCAGCCGGTAGCGCAGGGCGCAACGAAGTTCATCGATCCCGGCGCAACACCCACCGTCTCGGCCAATGGCCTGCGCAACGGCATAATCTGGGTGCTGCGATCCAAAGGCTGGCGCTCACCCGATACGAAAGCAGTGCTCTACGCCTACGACGCCGCAAATGTGGCCCGCGAACTCTACACGAGCGAACAAAACAGCCCCCGCGACCACGCCGGCCTATGCCTACGCTTCAACATCCCAACAGTAGCCAACGGCAAAGTCTACGTCCCAGCAAAACGCGAAATAAATGTCTACGGCCTGTTGTCGACCACGACCCGTCAGTAACCAGCCACCAGCCACCAACCACCAGCCACCAACCACCAGCCACCAGCCATCAACCACCAACCAGTCCCCAACCCCCAGTCCCCAGCCCCCTTCTTTCCGCTACCATGAAGTTTTCCCCAAAACCACACCAATGCTTCGCTTCGAAACAGCCGGTGAATCTCACGGAGAATGCCTGGTCGCCACACTGACCGGACTCCCCGCCGGTATTCCCATCTCGCTCGACGCCATCAATCGTGAGCTATGGCGCCGCCAGCAAGGCTACGGACGCGGCGGCCGCATGAAAATTGAAAAGGACCAGGTCGAGATCGTTGCCGGCGTCCGCCATTCCCAGACCATCGGATCGCCCATCGCTATCATCCTCCGCAACAACGATTGGAAAAACTGGACCGAAGCGCTCCCCGTGGAGGATATCGACGGCGCCGAAGACAAGCGCAAGCCGGTAACCCGTCCGCGCCCCGGCCATGCCGACCTCGCCGGCTCCCTCAAATACAATTTTCATGACGCCCGCTACATTCTGGAACGCGCCAGCGCGCGGGAAACCACGGCTCGGGTCGCGGTGGGCGCCCTAGCAAAGACATTCCTAGCGCAATTCGACATCGGCGTGTTGAGCCACGTCATCGCGATCGGCGACACCAGTCTCGATCGAGAAGTCTCCTGGCAGGAGCTCGTCGAACTCAGCGAAAAGCAGGAAGTGACCCTCGGCTGCGTCGACGCCGCCATCGAGCATCGCATGAAGATGTTCGTCGACCAGGCCTACAAAACCGGTGACACCGCCGGCGGAGTCTTCGAAGTGGTGGCGCACAACGTGCCGCCCGGCCTCGGCTCGCACATCACCTGGGATTCCCGCCTGGATGGCCGTCTGGCGCAAGCTATCGTGTCCATGCAAGCCGTGAAGGGCGCCGAAATCGGCCACGCCGCCCAGGGAGCAACATCCTTCGGATCCAAAGTGCAGGATACAATTCAGTACAATCGTGAACAGCGGCAGTTCACTCGCGGCGCCAATCGCGCCGGCGGCCTGGAAGGCGGGATGACCAACGGCCAGGATGTGGTGGTCCGCGGATTTCTAAAACCGATTTCGACGCTGCGGCGTCCTTTAGAATCGGTCGATTTTGCGACGCGTGAGCCAGCACTCGCCGCCTATGAGCGCAGCGACGTGTGCGTGGTTCCCGCCGCGGGTGTCATCGGCGAAGCCATGGTGGCTATCGTCCTGGCGCAAGCGTTTTTGGAAAAATTTGGAGGCGACTCGCTGGAGGAAACCCGGCGTAATTTCACCAGTTACCTGGAGCAGGTACGGAACTTCTGATGACGCATGCCATCGTGTTGTACGGCGAACCGGTTCTCGAAACGGAAGCCAAAAAGATTACCGAATTCGATACTCCCGAATTGCACCAGCTGATCGACGACATGTTCGAATCCATGTACGCCGCCAAAGGAGTGGGCTTGGCCGCGCCTCAAATCGGCCTGTCCAAGCGCATCGCCGTGATTGATCTGTCGGTGGCCGAAGATCCGCGGCAGAAGCTGGTGCTCATCAACCCCGAGATTATCCGCCGCGAAGGAACGCAAACATCGGAAGAAGGCTGCCTCAGCATTCCCGGATTTCGCGAGCAGGTGCGACGCGCCAAATCCGTGACCGTCCGCGCCCAGAACATCAAGGGCGAGCCGTTCGAAATGACCGGCGAAGATCTGCTGGCCCGTGCATTCGCCCATGAGATCGATCATCTCAACGGCCGCCTGTACATCACCCACGTCAGCGCCCTCAAGCGCGACCTGATCCGCCGCAAAGTGCGCAAGCTGGTGAAAGCCGGAGAATGGGGCTAACATTTTCGCCTCCTGCTTTACTTTTTCCTAATGCCTTACCCAATGCCATACCTCACGCCTTACCCAATGCTACCGGCAAATCGTGGCGCAGGCACTCCTGCCTGCAGCGTCGGCACTCCTGCCGACGTCTCTTAACATGACCCTAGTCTTCCTAGGCACCCCAACCTTCGCCGTCCCAACACTGGAACGCATCATCCAAGCCGGACATCGCGTCCTAGCGGTATTCACCCAACCAGATCGCCCGAAGGGCCGGGGCGGGGAACTGTCCGCATCCCCAGTAAAAGTAATCGCCCAGCAGCTCTCGCTAACAGTGCACCAGCCGGAACGCATTCGCAAGCCTGAGCCAGTGGAGCAGTTGAAACAAATGAATCCGGACGCCATGGTAGTGGTAGGCTACGGGCAAATCATCCCGCAATCCATCATCGATATCCCGCGCCATGGCATCATCAACGTGCACGCGTCTTTGCTGCCCAAATATCGCGGCGCCGCACCCATCCAATGGGCCATCGCGAATGGAGAATCGACAACCGGCGTCACCACCATGCGTATCGACGCGGGGCTGGACACCGGCGACATGCTCTCGAAATGGGAAACCCCCGTCGGGCCTCAAGAAAATGCCGTGGAGCTAGGCCAGCGGATGGCAGTAGCCGGCGCGGATCTCCTGGTCCAAACTCTCGCCGGAATCGAAGCCGGAACCATCCACCCCGAGTCGCAAGATAATTCGCAAGCGTCACTCGCGCCGATCCTAAAAAAAGAAGATGGCGAGGTGGATTGGAATTGGCCCGCGCGAAAAATTTCAAACCGCGCTCGCGGATTCTTGCCATGGCCAGGCGCGTACAGTCACTTTCGCGGCCAGCTCTTTCACATCTGGAAAGCTCGCGTGGCCGACGAGCCCGGCCAAGGCCCACCAGGCCGCTTAATGCCGCTCAAGCGACGCCTGCTGGTGTCGGCCGGCGAAGCCAGCGCCTTGGAATTAATAGAAGTTCAAATCGAAGGCCGCAAGCGAATGCCGGCCGAAGCATTCCTAAACGGTCACCATCTGGAAGAAAATGAAATATTGCATGCGCCCAGATAAGCTCTCACTACTATCCGGTTCCTGGCCCTGTGGGGCGGACCCCCAGGCCCGCGCGGGTCCCCCGGGACCCGCTTTGCGGGATAAGGGAGCCCGCCCAACGTCATGAATCTTCCCCAGGGTTACCGCTACTCCTCCATCTACGCTGGAATTCGCAAACAAAAGCGCGACGATCTAGCTCTCATCGTCTCCCAGCCTCCTGCTTCCGCCGCCGCAGTCTTCACTGAGAACCGCGTCCAGGCAGCCCCCGTGAGAATCGGGCGCTTCCATTTGGAGCAATCGCGTGGCGTAGTTAGCGCCGTCCTCATCAATGCCGGCAACGCGAATTGCGCTACCCGAACGGGCGACCGTGTGGCCCTGGCCTGCTGCGACGCCGTGGCGAAACACCTGCGCATCCCCGCCGAACAAGCTTTCCCCGCTTCCACTGGCGTCATCGGCGTGGAACTCGATGCCAGCTTGATCACCAACGCTCTTCCAAAGCTGATCCAAGGCCTGGCGCCGTCCCGTTTCGAAGACGCCGCGCGCGCCATTCTCACCACCGACACGGTCATGAAAACAGCGCACCGGAAACTGACCCTGCGCCGCCGCGCGGTACGCATCGCCGGGATGACCAAAGGCTCCGGCATGATCCATCCCCGCATGGCCACTACCCTGGGATTCGTAATGACCGACGCCAAGCTCACGCCATCCCTGCTCGCGTCACTGCTTACCCGCGCCGTCAAGCGCAGCTACAACCGCATCAGTGTGGATGGTGATACATCCACCAACGACACGCTGCTGCTGCTCGCAAACGGAGCTTCCGGCATCGAGCCCACCGATAAGGAGCTGCTGAAGTTTGAGGAAGCTCTCTCCGAGGTGCTGGAAGACCTGGCCAAACAGATTGTCCGCGATGGCGAAGGAGCCCGCAAGTTCATCACCATCGAAATCGCGGGCGCCGCCAGCGAAGATGCAGCGGATCGCCTTGCCCGGGCCATCGCCAACTCGCCTCTGGTAAAGACTGCCATCGCTGGATCCGACCCCAATTGGGGACGCATTATCTCCGCGGCCGGAAACGCGGGCGTACCATTTGACCCGGCCAAAGTCGACATCCATCTGCAAGGCGTCCTGGTTTGCCAGGGCGGCGTCGCCGCTGATTTTTCGGAATCGGAGCTAAAGAAGAAATTGGACTCGAAAGAGTCCCTAATCCAACTGACCTTCCACGGCCGAGGCTCGGCCAGTGCCCGCTTCTGGACGTGTGACCTCACGGAAAAGTACATTGAGATCAATGCCAGCTACCGCACCTAAACCCTCCCCCGTCCCGCTAGGACCTGCACCTGTCCTCTTAAGACCTGCACCTGTCCTCCTAAGACATGTGGGGCGGACCCCCTGGTCCGCGCCGGACCCCCAGGTCCGGCCATGCCTTCGACGCACCGCCTGTCTGTTGCTCATCTTCGCCGCAAGCCTCCTGGCCGACACCCCCCGCGAAATCATCGACGTCTTCGGCGCCATGGCGGCCGCGCTCACCGATAACAACGTTACCGAATTCATAGGCGCCTTCGATAAAGACATGCCCGGCTACGGCAAATTGAAAACCGATGTCACCGCCTTGATGAATCAGGCCAATATCTCTAGCTCCGTTGAGCCCATCAAAGACGAGGGCGACGACGTTTCGCACAAAATGGATCTCGACTGGACTCTACAAATCCGCAGCCTTTACCCGGACGGTCCCATAGTCAACCGCCGCGAAGTGATCCATTGCGAGCTGCGCAAGCAAGGCAAGCATTGGAAGATCGTGTCACTCCAACCCATGGAATTTTTCGCGCCCGCCAAACTCGACAAATGAAAAAGTTCTGCATTCTCCTCTTGAGCGCCGCTGCAATCTTGCCCGCGCAGCCAAACCTAATGCCTTGGCCCGCCAAAATTTCGATCGGCAACGGCAGCCTCATCATCGACCAAAACTTCAGCCTTTCCGTAACAGGCGCACCCGATGCGCGCGTCCGTTCCGCCGCCACGAGATTGGTCCATCAACTCGCCCTCCAAACCGGTATCCCGCTCGCCGAAGTCCCGAGCGACCCCGCGCACGTCAAGCTCGCAATCCGCTGCGACTCCCCAGGCGAAGCAATCCAAAAGCTCGGCGAAGACGAAAGCTATCGCCTGGAAGTGACCCCGCAACAAGCGTCGCTGAGCGCTCCCAACCCCCTCGGCATTCTGCACGGCCTCGCGACATTCGTGCAGCTAGTAGAACCAGGAACAAACAGCTTCACCGTTCCCGCCGTAGTCATCGAAGACAAACCGCGCTTCCCCTGGCGCGGCCTGCACATCGATGTCTCACGCCACTGGATGCCCATCGAAGTAGTGAAGCGCAATCTGGACGGCATGGCCGCGGTCAAGCTCAACGTCTTCCACTGGCATCTCTCCGACGATCAAGGCTTCCGCATCGAGAGCAAGCGCTATCCAAAACTGCAGCAGCAAGGTTCGGACGGCAACTTTTACACCCAGGATCAAGTCCGCGAAGTGATCGCCTACGCGCGCGATCGCGGCATCCGCGTGGTTCCGGAATTCGACATGCCCGGCCACGCTACAAGTTGGTTTGTCGGCTACCCTGCGCTCGCCAGCGGCCCCGGTCCTTACTCCATCGAGCGAAAATTCGGAATCTTCGACCCTGCTATGGATCCCTCGCGCGAGGCTACCTATGAATTTCTGGATGGCTTCATCGGCGAAATGACCGGCCTTTTCCCAGACGCCTTCTTCCACATCGGCGGCGACGAAGTAAACGGCGAGCAGTGGAAGAAAACCGCGCACATTCAGGCCTTCATGTCCGACCATCGCATCAAGGACAATCATGACCTGCAGGCGTATTTCACCAAGCAAGTGCAGCGGCTCGTCGCGAAACACGGCAAGCGGACCGAAGGTTGGGATGAAGTGCTGGCAGCCGAGCTGCCGAAGGACATTGTGATCCAATCCTGGCAGGGGCAGAAGCCGCTGGCCGAAGCCGCGCGCCAAGGCTATTCGGGAATCCTCTCCGCCGGCTACTATCTCGATCACATGGAGCCCGCTTCCACGCTCTACCTGGTGGACCCGCTCGAGCAGGAAACAGCCGCGCTGACACAGGAAGAAAAATCGCGCATCCTGGGCGGGGAAGTCTGCATGTGGAGTGAGTACGTCAGCCCTGAAAACATTGACTCGCGCATCTGGCCGCGCTCGGCCGCTGTCGCCGAGCGATTCTGGTCGCCCCAGGAAATAAAAGACATCGCATCCATGTACCGCCGTCTCGACGCCGTAAGCCGCAAGCTGGAATGGACCGGTCTCACGCATCTTTCAAGCTACCTGCCCATGCTGCGCCGCATGGCGGGAAATGAATCCATCGATGCGCTCAAAGTGCTGGCCGACGTTGTCCAACCCGCCAATCAAGACGCGCGGGATGAAGCCAACAACACCCAAGCAACCCCGCTCAATCGGCTGGTGGACGCCGCCCGCGCAAAAAGCAAAACCGCCCGCGATTTTGCAGCCCTAGTGGACAAAATGGATCGCCCGCAAATCCGCGCCTGGCTAATCCTGTGGCGCGACAACGACGCGAAGCTCGAGCCGCAGCTCGAAAAATCGTTCCTGCTGAAAGAAGACATCTCCGCATCGAAAGACCTGAGCCGCCTGGCCGCAATCGCCCTGGAAGCCCTGGACGGCCACGCGTCGGATCAAACCGCCTTCCTGGAACAAGCCAAGAAACTCCACGCCGAAGTAGAACTGGCGATAGTCCCCGCCATCGAAAAGCTACTCCAATCTCACTGAGGGCTGAGAGGCGAAAGCAAAAATTCGGGGACATGACGGGCAAGCAGTTCGGACGCTTGCCCGTCATGTCCCCGGATTTGCTACGCGGACGCGGTGTCGAGAATCTTTTGGATCAACTGCTCGTAATCCACGCCTGCGGCGGCGGCGGATTGCGCGAAGTCCTCATCCCGGGCGAGCGATGGATTCGGATTGGCTTCGATGATCACAATTTCTCCGCTGGCCGTAAGCCGCACGTCGATTCTTCCCAACCCGCGGATTTTCAGCACCCGGTATACCTTGCGAGCCAGGCGCGTGAGCTTGTCAAGAAGTCCGGCGGGAAGCTCGCCGGCTGGCCCGTTCTTGATGCCCCATTTTTTCCGGTACGTATCGTCCCACTTGGCCTTGAATGTAGCGAATTTCGGTTCATCTTCGGGCATTTGCTCAAAGAAAATCTCGCGCGGCGGGAACACGGTCAGCTTGCTGTTCCCCATAACGCTGATGTAAAGCTCGCGGCCCTCGATGTACTCTTCGATCAGGGCATCGCACTGGAATTTTTCGTGAATGAAGCGAGCCCGCTCCAGAGCTTCCTCTTCGCTCTTGGCAAATGAGGCTTTGGCGATTCCATCGGACGATTCTTCGCTCACTGGTTTTACGAAAGCCGGAAACACGAAACGGCGCAGCCGCTTCAGCGGGCGCGATTCAGGCGAGATCACGAAGTGCGGGACGCGCAGCCGGTGATAGAGCAGAACTTTTTTGGCCAGCGCTTTGTCCTTGCACAGGATCAGCCCGTCGGGCTTGGCCCCGGTGTAACGCGCCCGCAGCAATTCCAGCAATGCCGGAATATTCGGCTCATGAGCACGATTGGAATGGAAAGATTCAGTGAGGTTAAAGACGACATCGGGCGTGAATTCTTTCAGTTTTTCTACGATGGACACCACGTCGTTGAAAACCGCCAAAGTTTCCACTTGATGTCCCAATTTTGTCAAACAGGACAGCACGTCCGCTTCGGTCTGCTTGTCCTCTTCTTCCTTGAGCACGCGCGGCGAGAAAGTTTCCCCGGGCGCCGAAGGATGCGCCAGGTCAAATAGAACCAGAACTTTCACGGTTACACAGACCTCTTGAACCGGCCGGTATGCAGGTGATTGGTTACCAGGGTGGCCAGGTATGCCGACAATTCGTAGGATAGCCGGGCCTGGTCGCGCGGGGCGGTCAGCTCCAACTGCTGGCAGCGCTGCATCAGCCTGCGCACCAGCATATCGACGGTATATTTTCGTTGCTGTGTCCAACGCACGATGGAAGCCACCAGGGCCGCACGGTTTTTGCGCATCACGCGCGCGGCGGATTCTCCGTGCGGTTCACCATTCTCGAATATAACTCGCAGATCGGCGTCATAAAAGTCCGGAAAATCCTCGGCGTACATTTTGCGGCGTTCGGCATAGTATCGGGCCAGGGTTTTGCGCAGCTTACTGGCATCGGAAATACGGCGGCCGCGCGACACCTTGGGCGGATTGTTTTTCGCTTCCTCCATGAGCGAATGGACAAATTTGAGTTTCTCGAGGGCCTTCCAGCCGCGGTATTGCTCACGCCACTCCTCCGGCTTCAGGGAAAGCCATACGGCGAAAGTTTCCGCGAAATCCTCATCCGGGTGGGCCTGCGCGTACCAATTGGGCAGATGGCGAACGAAGCCTTTGCTGTAGGGGCGCGGCTGGTAAGTCTCCGGCGCATATTCGGTTTCCGGGCTGCCGAATATTTTGCGCCAATCGTCGCGCGACGAGAATCGATAGGCGTGATCGATGGCGTGGCCGCATTCATGGCGTAGCAGCTGCTGGCACCACTCCGGCGTCCCACCTTCCACTTCCAGCATCTGCCGATGCTCCAGGGATTTCAGGCGGGGATGGGCCAGATAAAAAGGAATGGCAATGGCGGGAACACCGGCCGGCGAGAACCATTCGTCACCCAGATAGCAGGCTGGACGGAAGGCCAGGCCTCGCGCGGCCAGTTCTTCCTGGAACTGAGCCACTCGTCCTTCCAGCTCGCTGCCGGAGATGCGCACGCCGAGATCGCAAATTCGCCACGCCAGCAGTTCGTCATCCTTGAGGCTAACCCAAGTTGGGACGGGCGGCGGAACAGATACAGGGGCCGGCGCCGGTTCCGCGTGATCGTGAGCTTCCACGGCTTCATGGTATCGGAAAAGCCAATTCACCGATTCGGTTACCGGGTAAAACGGCACCGGCTCGGTGGAGGCGGGGGCCCGGTCGTTGGTTCCAAGTGTCGGCGGCTCCGCTTGTCCCCTCGCTCACGCGCGGGGCTACGGTTCCTGTCTTCATCGCCGTTGGTGGGCCAGCACCCTGACCCGGCGAAGTGGGAACCAAAGAGTCACCGACTCCCTCACGGTCGCGGTTCGGTAATGCATCTTTCTGAGCCGTGAGCGTGTAAAGCGACCGGTGGTTCGTTTGGTTGCCGGAGTACACTCGATAGTGGAGGTGACCCCATGCAGAATCAAGACCTGGTGCAATCGAGCGAAGGCAACCTGGGGATCATCACCCTCAACCGGCCGGAACGGCGCAATCCACTGTCGCTCTCTCTGATGCTGGATCTGATTCGTTGCCTGGATGAGTTTGGAGCCGATGAGAGCATCCGCGCGGTGATTCTGGCATCCACGGGAAAAGCATTTTCGGCCGGGCACGATTTGAGTGAAATGGTGGGCTGCACCGTCAAGGAGTATCGGCGCATTTTCGATGTCTGCACCGACCTGATGACCAGGATTCAATCCATCCCGCAGCCGGTTATCGCGCAGGTGCAAGGCGTGGCGACGGCGGCCGGATGCCAGTTGGTGGCCAGCTGCGACCTGGCAGTGGCCAGCACGGAAGCTACATTTGCTACTCCAGGTGTTAGGATTGGGCTTTTCTGCAGCACTCCCATGGTGGCCTTAAGCCGCGCCGTGGGGCGCAAGCGCGCCATGGAAATGCTGCTCACGGGCAAGCTGGTGGATGCAGCCACGGCAGCCGAATGGGGACTGGTGAACTGCGTGGTGCCGGTCGCGGAGTTGGAAGCTGAAACGCGGCGGCTGGCTTGCCAGATCGCTGAGGCGAGCAGCTTCACGGTGGGGCTCGGCAAGCAAGCCTACTACGCGCAGATCGATCTCGACCAATCCAAAGCCTACGCGTATACCAAGGAAGTGATGACCATGAATGCGCTGGCGCAGGACGCGCAGGAAGGTATTTCGGCGTTTTTGGAAAAGCGCGCGGCGTGTTGGAGCGGGAAGTAGAAAGGCACCGACTCCGTTGAAGACGCCTCGGGGCGATGTCCGGCCCGACGCCGAGACGAGTCTCGGCGCAGCAGACTGAGAGTCCGCGCCACGGGGGCGTCTTCATGACCTTTGGTGGGACAACAGGCCCATGGAAACTCCCGTAAGCGACCGGTGCCCCCAAGGCGTACTTTCGCTTATAAATAACCGTCCCTTGGGTTCTTCCTACTTCCTGATAGCCTGACAGCCATTCCTGCAAGTCTGGATAGTTCGAAATTGCTAGCGCGGGATTGTATGGCGCGAGGCCATCCACGATAAAAGTTGGAGCCGTCTTCAACAGCTCTTTTCGATTCTCCGCGGCCCATTCCGGCGCGATTACCTGGGAGTTGGTCAGGTGCCGATCCGCCAGCACGCCGGTCAACGGCTGCGAATCCAGAAACCGCGTGCCCGCTTGCATTCGCGTGTAAGCGAAAATGTCCGGACGGTAGCCCCATACCAGCAACGTACCGTCGTGCCCGAGCTTTTTCGAGGCCGCATGGCTGTCCTGGTTCATGGCGATGTCGCTCCACTGCGGCTCTCGATGCTGAGCGAGATCCCACGCTAGCGTGGCGTATCGTGGAGCGAAGCGAACAAATGGAATCAGCAACAGCAGCCAAACGATAATACGGCATGGTCCCAGCAAGGTATAGCCGCGCGCGGCCAGCAATGCCATTACGGGCAGCAATTGGAAGTAGTAGCGCGGGAAAAATCGCCAGCCTGCGGACACTGCCAACAAGGCCAGCAGCAGCCAGACGGCCATCCGCCATTGTTTCTCTTTCCAGAACGCATACGCCGCCGCAACTATCAGGGCGCAGTGGAAGCCGGCCCAGCTCAAGGTGCGGGTGAATCCTAGAGAGAACGCGAATGTCTGTTTCGAATACAATGCGCCCCATTTCCAGACTTCCTGAATATAGGGATTTCCAAAAATCGCCAGCGCGGCCAGGTTGGGAAGCGCGAACCCGGCCAGCAATAGCGGCCAGGAACGCCATGTCCACAAGGCGCACGCCGCCAGGACAAACGCGGCTTTGGGATTCACCAGCATCGCGACGCCGGCTGTTAATCCGCTGAGGAAAGCTCGGCCGCGCCAGGCCAGATACACAGCGGCGAAATGGGGCAGGACCATGAGCAAATCGGGAGCCAGCGCCATCACCGCCGATGGAATCCCGAAGGTCAGGAAAAATGCGACGAAGCACCCGGCGGCCATTCCTTCGCGCGGGCTCCACATCTCCCGCGCGAATCGCCAGGCCATCCAGCAACAGAGAAAAACGAAGATGGCGCCGGCTATGCGCAGCGGCACTCCGCTGCGAGCGTCCCACAGCAGATAGGTGTATGCCGCGAGCGGTGGCTTGTCGAACCAGATGTCGCGATAGAGAAGCTTGCCGTCCAGAAGCTGGATGGCGGCCGCGGTGGGGTACGCTTCCTCCACCCAGACGATGCCGATGTGACACAGCCGCGCGGCCAGCAATCCGAGAAACAGGAACGCCAGCACCAATGGTCCGCGGGTTCCAGCAAATGTGGAGTCTTTTTGAATATAACTGGTGTAGCACAAGCGTGATCCACTTAGAGACTGCATCCACCGACCGCGGCCAACGCCTGGACCAATTCCTGCACAATCAATTGCCGCAATACAGCCGGTCGCGCCTGCAGGCGTGGATCAATCAAGGCCGCGTTCAAGTGAACGGCACGCCCGCCAAGCGATCTTATTTATTGAAAGGCGAGGAGCAGATTCAGGTGTCGCCGGCAGATCTTGCGCCGCTCCACGCAGTGCCCGAAGATGTACCGCTCGAAGTTCTTTACCAGGATGACGACGTGATCGCCATCGCGAAGCCGGCCGGCATGGTGGTGCACGCCGGCGCGGGGCGGCACTCCGGAACGCTAGTGAATGCACTGGTGCACCGCTTCGGCAAATTGTCGAGCGCGGGCGGCGATTTGCGTCCGGGAATCGTGCACCGGCTGGATCGGCTGACCAGCGGAGTAATACTGGTAGCGAAAACAGACGTAGCCCATCGCCATCTGGCCGCGCAGTTTTCCAACAGAAATGTTGAAAAAATCTATCTCGCTTTGGTACACGGGCGAATGAAAATGGATACGGGACAAATTACCAAGCCGATTGCCCGCGATCCAATTCGCCGCGTTCGCATGACTGCTAAATCATCCGCCGGCCGGCAGGCCATGACCGAGTACAAAGTGCTGAGGCAGTTCGAAAGCTACAGTTATCTGGAAGTGAAAATCGGCACAGGCCGCACTCACCAGATCCGCGTTCACCTGGCTAGCATTGGACATCCCGTGGCGGGCGACAAACTTTACGGCGCACCGGCGGCCGAGATGCCGCGCTTTTTTTTGCATGCGCATCGCATAACGTTTATGAGTCCGACGTCGGGAGAGAGAATTACAGTCACTGCGCCGCTGCCTTGCGAACTTCAGGAGTTTCTGGATGCGCTTCATTAGCCGGCACCCCTTATTTCAGAAGCAGGCCGACGTGGGCGTCGGCCGCGGACCAGGGGGTCCGCCCCACCTCATTTGTACGGAACGAAGCCGGTGACCTTGGTGCGGAGCTTCAGCACCGAGGTGCTGGAAGTGATGTAGAGAGTGCCGTAGTCGGGATCTCCCCAGGTCAGGTTTGCGGTTTGTTCCGGGAGCACTATGGTGCCTAAGTGAGTGCCGGCTGCATCCCAAACCCAAATGCCGGATTGGCCGGTGACATAGAGATTCCCTTTCATATCGATGCGCATGCCGTCGGGATCGCCGGGCCCGTCCAATTTTCCGAACAGGCGGCCATTGCGGACGCCGCCATCGTGGGTGACATCCCAGACGCGAATCTCTTTGCGCTCGCTGTCATCGACATAGAGCTTGCTGCCATCGGGTGAGAAAGCGAGGCCGTTGGGCTGGGCCATGTCTTTGATCAACAGACGAACCTTGCCGTCCGCGCCGAGGCGGAACACGCCTTGATAGGGCAGCTCCTGCTTTTCGCCTTTGACGAGATCGAGCGTGGGATCTGTGAAATACAGGGCGCCGTCGGGTCCGAGGACCACATCGTTGGGACTGTTAAATTTCTTGCCTTGATAACGATCGGTGAGCACTTTGTATTTTCCGTCCGGTTCCACGGCGATGATGGCGCGCAGGACACTGGCGCAGTCAATGAGGCGGTGCTGCTTGTCGTAAGTGTTGCCGTCCGGGTCGCCCAGGCTGACGATGTCCTGGTGATGGCCGTCGGGAAACAATTTGAAAATCTTGTTGGTCACTTCGTCGCTGACGTAGAGAAAGCCGCGCTCATCCCAAATAGGGCCTTCGGTGAATCCGAAGCCATTGGCGATGGTTTCTAGCTTGGTGTTGGGCGCGATGAGGTCCCAGAACTTGGGCGAATCCGCTTTCAACTCGTATTTCGCTCGGCCCTTGACGGCGACGAACGAGATTTGCTCCAGGGCGGGATATCCTTCGCGGGTATTCGGGGCGCGCTCCGCAGCGGCACGCTGTTGGATGGTGGTTCGCGTGGGAGGAGTGTCGCTGAAGAAGAGCTTGTAGATGCTATTCATCTTCGCGAAATCCTGAACGTCGTCTAGGTAGACATTGGCCGCCACAACATTTTCGAAGCCGAGTCCGGCCTCTTCCAGACCGTCGAGCAAATTGCGCATGGTCTGGCGCGTCTGGCCTTCCACGGTGTCGGCGAAGATGCCGCTGTGCGGGCCGGGGATGAATCCGGACTTGGCGGAGCAATAAAACGTATCGCCGGCAAATACACAGGGGCTGGCTGTCGGACTGGGCGGCATGTTTTTGGGACGCACTGCCAGGCGCTTGCTTAGGTCGCGGACCGCGACGCCGGTGAACTGGATATGCGCGCCGCCCGGAAGCGCGGCGACTGTGATGGTGGCTCGCGCCGGGGTGTTGCCGAACTCGAAGTACTGAGCATAGACATGGCCCATTACGTCGTAGCCGACGGAATCCAGCATGTATGGATTTACGAAAACCATGTTGCGATGATCCATGCCGGCTGCTTTCAGGACGGCTCCCATGCGATCGAGCGCGCCTTTTACTTCCGCTGAAATGTCGCTCGCGCCGGAGCGGCAGTCCGAAATGTACAAGCGGTCGGCAGTGAGTACGGCATCCGGAACGGGCCACGGGGCATTGCCTGTTCCAACGTGTGTTCCCGGTTCGAAGACGGACTTCTTAGTGGCCGGATCACGCACTAAAACTGCATTCACCTCTACGGGAGTATTGTCCGGTAGATTAGCGACCCCGATGATGGACCGAGCCGGCCGATTATCTGGGAAATAATGCGCCCACGCCTCTTCGACCTCTGAAAATGCAGTGGCATCGCGCACGTAGACCTGCGAATAAACCATACCCGCCATTTGGAATCCGGCTTCGGTGGCGATGGTCTTGATTTTGTCGAG
>Ga0210388_10002138_pt1 | contig 15402 bp, 12 predicted proteins | sample IncBWC19OmetaG_FD_155485 | JGI IMG/M metagenome (GOLD analysis project Ga0210388, IMG submission 155485) | Forest soil microbial communities from Barre Woods Harvard Forest LTER site, Petersham, Massachusetts, United States - Inc-BW-C-19-O ...
GTTCCCGCCACCACCGTGTCGTTGGTCGGCCAGACCATGGTGAGCGCCGGGGGATGGGTGATGCTGTTGGTATTCAGCGTGAGGCTGATATTGGTGGCGACCGTGTTGCCAAAAATATCCGTGGCGTGAAGGGTGATTGCATTGATGCCGTTGGTCAGCGCCAGGTCGTAGCATTGAAAACAGGCCCCGGTCGCGATCAGGTTGGTGCTGTAAATCTGGCTGGTGATGTAACCGGCCTGATTGCTGAAAACGCCGGTGGCATTGCTGATATCGTAGCTCAGGCTGGCCAGCGGCTTGGTGACCAGCCCTTGCAATTGAACCACCGGCTGCCAGACCGTGCCGGCGGCGGGGTTGGTCACGATAATGGCCGGCATTACCGTGTTCAGGGTCAAAGTGGCTTCGGCCCAGCTTGGCGTTGCATTGGGTGCCGCGCCCTGCAAACCGACCATGACGGTATAAGTACCGTCCCCCGCAGTCAGGTTGGCCATGACGTTGGTGCTGTAGGGTTGCCAGACGGCGTCCGCCACATTGGTGTTATTGACGAGCACGGCCATGTAAGCCGGCTCGCCACCGATGAGATCCATCGTTCCATACGCCGGGCTGGAGTCAACATAACCCGGAAATTGCACTGAAAATTGGATGATGTTCGGATCGAAGCCATACGTATAATCGAACAATAGAGAATTGCCCACATCGTCCAGATTGGTGTCCCACAGGTCCGTCGTGCCGAAGTAAGCCCAGAACCACCACGACGGCGTCGTGTTTCCGTTCTCCGTCACTCCCGTCCAATCTTCCGCGCGTACAAATAAATCCTGCCGGCCTTGTGTCGGGATGGTGAACGGCATTACATTGGTTTTTTGCGCCGTTGGCCACAGCTCTGTTTCCACCTGCCAGGGCGTTAAAAGATTGGTCGTGGTCCAAATCGCATAAACCTGATTTGTTCCATGGTGTAGATTCAGGTATGACCAACCGTTCGAGACATTCGTGATTTCCAGCCAGAGTTGGTTCGTATTTATCGGCGTGCCGCCGCCATACATCGGCGAATAATCACCACCTTCGCCGTCACCGCCACCGTCGCCCGGGCTGGGCACATCCATTCCCATCGCCATTCGAAACTCTTGGTTGAAAACATCTCTCTGCACAATGTCTATCAGATTGAGGATCGGTGTGGCTTGGTTGGTGATGGCATCGGCGCTCATGACGCTGGCGTCGTTGGTCGTCTCGTCCACGAGATACGAGCCGTCGGCGATGAGGTAGATGTTGTATCCATTGAACCCCAAGGGCGGACAGGGCAACGGGGGAGTGAGGTTGCCGCGCAACCCGTTCGCGACCAACCAGAACGTGCCGGTGTTGGGTATCTCATCAGGCATGAGCAACTCCAATGATTCTTCCGCCGCGACTGCGGCGATGACGGTATTTGTGCCCGTTTGGGCCGAAAGTGTGAGCGGTAAAACCAGTCCCGCTAGCAAGATGACCAGCCGCAATTTGTTTAACATATTATTATTCCCTTCCCGCGTTCCCGTTTGCGCCTCAAACAAGAGGGCGTGATTACTCACGCTCCACGACAGGCACTGGTATGCCTCACAAGGGGCGCTTTCGGCACGCCCCAGTGGAGCGTGCTTCAAGCAGTGTCCTTGTGTGGAAATTACCAGTTTCGTCGTGGACAGCAGCCGAAGCCGCAAATTTGTTTTTGATTTTAGGTTTTACATTCGCTTGTATGAATCATCTCGCATTACGTTTTGAGTTTTGACGCTTCCCTGGAATTTGCCAAGCACTTTCTTGCGTCCTAAAATTATTTCCACTTTCTTGAAAGATTCGCCGATTTGCTTCGTAGTGTAATACAGTCACGGAATGCAGTCCGTCTCCGGGAAACCCGCCGGAACACCATGATTTAATTTCCCGGCAACGTCAAACGATAAAAAGTTGCGCCGGAGGACATGGCGTTGGTCAGCACGTTGGTCACGCCACGCACCACCGGAGATTTCACCACTGTGGTCCACGTGGAAAGATTGGACGACGAATACAGTTTATAACCGGCCCAGTTGGTGCCCCATGACATGATATAATTCGTGCCCGCGTGCCGGCTGAACATGGTCGGCGCATCGAGGATGTGGACAAGATGACGCACAGCCAGGGATTCCGAGCCTTGATACCAGGTGTTCGCCGAAACATCGAGAGCCGATGATGAATGTGACCCAAGCAGACCGTTGCCCAGATAAATGGTGACATGGTCCAGATCGGCGATGTTCGTATCGCCTTCCCAATTCCAGCCGACGACGTCGCCCGGTTCCATGTTCGTGAGTGAGAAGACTTCGACCGCATAGCCCGGGCCGATGAGGACGTTATTCACCAGCCTTGCAGCACCGGGTTCACCGTAGGTTGGCGTCGCCCGGCTGGGAATGGGCAGGCCCCCGCCCCGCAGATGCGGCTCGCTGCCGATGCAGCAGGATACAAAATGCGCGCAATCATCCCCCAACCCGCTGGTCGGTGCCGGTGATCCGGGAGTGAACGTGCCGTAGCTGGAACCATTCGTCCAAAAATAACCATCGCTGTTCACAAACCCGGCATAATCGTTCGCATAAGAGATGGCGCGCGCGCGGTCATATTGATTCGTGGAACCGGCCTTGGTGACGGTGATTTGCACCACGACTTGCGGGCCAAAAAAGACGCCGCTGGCGCTGTTCAATTGAAAGGTATCGGTGTAACTGCCGGGCACTTCCGGTGCGACGAAAGTCATGGTATAAGAACCCTTTCCGCCGGGGGGCACCGCCTGGCCCCCATTGAGTTCTGACGACGGCAGCGAAAAATAGGTTTTATTCACCATCGGCGAAGCAGCGAGGCTGTCGTTGTTCGTCAACATGTTCAGCGTGTAACCGGAATAGGTCGCCGACCAGGTCGTCGTGCCGTTGTTGGTGAAGGTCCAGGTTTGCGAAAAAACCGTCCGCGGCAGCACCGCTGTGTTGCCCGGCACCGTGATCGACAACAGTGTCGCAGCGTCACCAGCCAGGACGTGTGCGCACGACAACAACAATCCCGCCAGAATGATGGCGGATTTTAATCGCGAACATACCTTGTTTACAAAATAAACGGTCATAGCCACATCAAAATACTGTGGTTCTTCCTTGAATACTCCGTTGAGTATCGCCTCATCCTGCTCAAGAAGCAAAAAATAATTGGCAACTTCGCGTTGGCGCGCGAAGTTGCCAAAATCTGAAAACTTGCGTCAACCCTTCGGCCGAATGGCCTTCCACAACCAGCCGAGCGGATCGTAGTGCTCATCCACTACGCGTTCCTTCAGCGGAATGATCGCGTTGTCAGTGATGGTGATGTGCTCCGGGCACACCTTGGTGCAACACTTGGTGATGTTGCAAAAACCTATGCCCTGGGCCTGGCGAAGTTCCGGCAGACGGTTCTCGGTATCGAGCGGGTGCATCTCCAGCGCCGCCGTGTAGACCAAAAAGCGCGGGCCGATGAATTCCTCATGTTTGTGATGGTCGCGTAGCACGTGGCAGACGTCCTGGCACAGGAAACATTCGATGCACTTGCGGAATTCTTGCACGCGGTCCACGTCCTCTTGCTGCATGCGCCAGGTGCCGTCCTCGGCGTCGGGTTTGCGCGGGTTGAACTTTTTGATCTTCTGCTTCACGCGGTAGTTCCAGGACACATCGGTCGTCAGGTCGCGGATGCTCGGAAACGCGCGCATCGGCTCCACGGTGATGGGCTTGCTGGTGTCGAGCGTATCCATGCGCGTCATGCACATGAGCTTGGGCATGCCGTTGATCTCGGCGGAACAGGAGCCGCATTTGCCGGCCTTGCAATTCCACCGGCACGCCAGGTCGTTCGCCTGCGTCGCCTGGATCTTGTGGATCACGTCGAGCACCACGAGACCTTCGGTGATCTCGGTCTGATATTCGACGAACTTGCCGCCGGTCGCGTCGCCGCGCCAGACTTTAAAGGTAACTTGCTTGTTCATTTCATCTCCTCGATGACTTGTTTCAAATCTTCCCGCATCACCGGAATGGGTTCGCGGCGCAATTTCATGGAGCCGTCCCCCTGCTTGGAAATGATGCTGTTGTATTTCTGCGCCTCGGGGTCCTTGTTCGGGAAATCCTCGCGGAAATGGCCGCCGCGGCTTTCCTTGCGATCCAGCGAGCACAGGGTGATGGCCTCGGAAATGGTGAGCAGATGTTTGAGATCAATCGCCGTGTGCCAGCCAGGGTTGTATTCGAGATGCCCCTGGACGGCGACTTTCGCCGCGCGCGCCTTGAGCTTCTCGATGCCGGCGAGCGCCGATTCCATTTCGTTCTGCAAACGCACGATGCCGACATTCGCCTGCATCATGTTCTGCAAATCGTATTGCACCTGGTACGGGCCTTCGGTCCCACCGCCGGCGGGACGTTCAAACGGCTCGATGGCTTCCTTGTAAGCCGCCTCGACCTGCGCGTCGTTGATATTGCCGGCGGGATTTTCTTTCGAATATTTCGCGGCATATTCGCCCGCACGCTTGCCGAAAACGATCAAGTCGGACAAGGAATTTCCGCCGAGACGGTTTGCGCCATGCAAGCCGGCGGCACATTCGCCCGCCGCAAACAGGCCGGGGACGTTCGTCGCCTGCGTATCGCCGTTCACGCGGATGCCGCCCATCGCGTAATGCGTGGTCGGGCCGACTTCCATCGGTTCCTTCGTGATATCGAGGTTCGCGAGCTGCATGAACTGGTGATACATCGAGGGCAGCTTGCGCTTGATGTGTTCTGGCGCATTCGGAATCTTTTCCTTGATCCACGCGATATCGAGAAACACCCCGCCATGGGGACTGCCGCGACCGGCCTTCACCTCGCGATTGATACAGCGGGCCACGTGGTCGCGCGTGAGCAATTCCGGCGGACGCTTCGCGGTCTTGTCATTCTGCGTGTAACGCCAGCCTTCTTCGGGGTCCATCGAGGTCTGCGATTTGTAATTGTCGGGAATGTCGTCGTACATGAAACGACGGCCTTCCTTGTTTTTCAAAACGCCGCCTTCGCCGCGCACGCTTTCCGTGACCAAAATTCCTTTGACGCTTGGCGGCCAGATCATGCCGGTCGGATGGAACTGGATGAATTCCATGTCGAGCAATTCCGCGCCCGCATGATACGCGAGCGAAACACCGTCGCCGGTGCCTTCCCAGGAATTGCTCGTGACCGCGTACGCGCGGCCCAGGCCGCCGGTGCAAACCACCACGGCTTTCGCGCGGAAGATGCGGAAACGTCCGCGCTCGCGGTCATAACCGAACGCGCCCACCACGCGGTCGCCATCTTTGAGCAGCGATACGATGGTGTATTCCATGTGGACGGTGATGCCTTGATGGATGCCGTGGTCCTGCAACGTGCGGATCAATTCCAGACCCGTGCGGTCGCCCACGTGCGCCAGACGGGGGTAACGGTGACCGCCGAAATTGCGCTGCGAAATCTTGCCTTCCTTGGTGCGGTCAAACACCGCGCCCCACGCTTCCAGTTCCTTCACGCGTTCCGGCGCTTCCTTGGCGTGCAGCTCGGCCATGCGCCAGTTGTTGACGTATTGGCCGCCGCGCATCGTGTCGGCGAAATGGACCCGCCAGCTGTCGCGGTCATCCACGTTGCCCATCGCCGCCGCCATACCGCCTTCGGCCATGACGGTGTGCGCCTTGCCGAGGAGCGATTTGCAGATGAGGCCGACCTTGACGCCCGCCGCGCTCGCTTCGATCGCCGCGCGCAGGCCCGCCCCGCCCGCGCCGATCACCAGCACATCGTATTCGTGAGTTTCGTATTGAGTAGCCACAGGAAAAATTATTTAACGATTAAAATTTAAAAAGGACGATGTCATGCAAATGACCGGTCGCGCAGAGACGGATGTAAACGTCTGTCAGACCGACGCCGAACAAACTGATCCACGCCCACAGCATGTGCTTGCGGTTGAGGCCGCTCACGCAGTCGTAAGTCTTGCCGCACATGGGCGATTGGGATTTGCTATCGAGAAAACCACCGACGAGGTGCCGGAACGAGTGGCAGCCAAACGTGTAAAGCGCGAGGAACAACGGATTCAAGATCATGATGATCGTGCCCACGCCCATGCCGAAGTGTTGTTTGCCCAATTCATCCGTGAACCACATGGCCTTCCACGCATCGTGTGACAGGAGTACAATGAAAAGAATGGCCAGATAGAGAAAATAACGGTGAACATTTTGGATGATAAGCGGGAAGTAACGTTCACCCAAATAAGTTTTACGGGGCTCGCCCACGGCACAGTTGATTGGATCGGCCCAAAAAGCCTTGTAGTAAGCGCCGCGATAATAATAACAGGTGAAGCGGAACCCGCCCGGCGCCCACAAGATCAAAAACGCCGGTGAGAACGCCAGCCAGGCCGGCCACCACCCGGGAAGTTTTCCGATCGCGTGCGGCGACACACCCCAAAATTCGGGGGAATAAAACGGGGAAAGGTAGTCCGCACCATTGCCGCCATACCAGTAACTCGGCACTCCCGTTTTCATGTCGTTGATGCCTTGGAATGCCGCCCACGTCGAATAGACGATGAACGCGCCAAATCCGAGAAACACCGCGAGCGGTTGCAGCCACCACGCATCAGGACGGGTCGTCTCGGCGAAGGAGCGTTGTTTGGGGAGAGTGTCGACGTAGGCCATAACTTGCGCTACTGTAGCGCAATCGCAACATCAGCGTCAACGCCGCTAAACCATCTATAAGCCCCGCTTGGTTGTTGATTGCCCCGCGCTTATCGCACCGCCGACCACTCGTTCAACCCGCGTTCGCCGCCGTCCGACGGCAGCCCGACCAGCTTTTCCAGCGCCTCGCCGACCAGATATAATGAGCCGGTGACCACGATAAAAGGCTCGTTTTTACAGGCGATAACCGCTTCTGAAAAATTTTGACAGACGACCACTTCCGCCACCGGATTTGCCCGGCGAAAAACGTCCGCAATCTCACTCGCATCCGCCGTGCGGGCGCTGGCGACGGGCACGGTGAAAACTTTAGCAGCCAGCGGCGCAAATATTTTACAGATGTCCGGCCAATTTTTGTCCGCGAGCGCGCCAAAAAGGATTACCGGCCTGGTTCCGGCGAAATCACTTTGCAAGGCCGCCCGCAACGTCTCCGCACCGGCGACATTGTGCGCGCCATCGAGCAAAATCTTTTGCGTACCCCGTTCGATGAGTTGCAACCGACCCGGCCAATCCACGTTTTGCAAACCAGCCTCAATCTGCTTTTGTGAAACCGCGATTTGTTTCTGCAAAACTTCCACCGTCGCCAGCGCCAGCACGGCGTTGATCTTTTGGTGCTCTCCAAGCAGCGGCAATTTCACACTCCGCACTCCCCACTCCCCACTCCGCACCCTCGTAAGTGCTGCGTTCTTCTCCGCCGCAACCTTTTCAATGACCGCCAACGCCTCAGGATTTTCCGTCGCGGTCACAACCGGAACGACAGACTTGATGATCCCCGCCTTTTCCGCCGCGATTTTTGCCAGCGTATCGCCCAGCCATTGCGTATGGTCGAATGCGATGTTCGTGATGATGCTCGCCAGCGGCGTAACGATGTTCGTGGCATCAAGGCGTCCGCCCAGGCCGGTTTCCCAAATCACCAGGTCACATTTATTTTCTGCGAAATATTTCAAAGCCATCACGGTGACGACCTCGAACATGGTCGGATGATTGTCGGCGGGAAAGTTCTTTAAGAGCGGTTGAATCTCTGAAACCAGCCGGACGATTTCCTTTTGCGGTATCAACTGACGGTTGATCTGCATCCGTTCGCGAAATGAAACCAGATGCGGCGAGGTGAACAGGCCGGTGCGCAAGCCGGCGGCCCGGTAGATGCCTTCCAGCATGGCGCAGGTCGAGCCTTTGCCGTTCGTCCCGGCGACATGGATGAAGCGAAGTTTTTTTTCCTGATTACCCGCGAGCGCGGCGAGCTTTTCCGCACGTTCCAGCCCGAAGTGCGTGCCGAACATCTGCAGACCGTAAAGAAACTGGATGGCTTCAGGGTAGTTCACAATGAATGCCATAAGTGTCTGGCAAAAGGAATCGCCTTTTCAAGATGAAAGCAAATGGGTGCACATGCGCTTTCTCACCATCGGTCTGTTCGCAAACGGCGCCCAATAATTGGTTTGCAGTATTTTCCATTTCACTTAATTTGCGCAAAATGCCCGAGCCGCTAAAAAACCGTCCAGACAACCGGGATTTGGCTCTACTGGCCGCGCTTCTGGCCATCGGCATCATTGTTTTTGAATTGTGGATGGCCACCACGGACCATGACAACAGCCGGGACCAGCATCTGGGCGGGGCGGTGGCATACGCCAAGGGACATATCGACTTATTGCGCCCGATGTTGCCCGGATTTAACGCCAATGGTACGCCTACTCCCTTGGAATTTCCCATCTGGCAGGCGCTGACTGCGGGCTTGATGAAATGTTTTGGGATCTGGTTCGGCTGGGGAAATGTCGTGTCACTGTTTTTTTTCTTCAGCTCACTGGCAGCATTGTTTGATCTCTGCCGTCGAATATGCTCGGTCCGGACCGCCTGGTGGGCTGTGGTTTTCTCCCTTCTGCAGCCGTTGAGTACCATGATCGGAGGGCAGGCCGGGGGCGACAGCACCGCCTGGGCCTTTGCCATGTGGTTCATCTATTTCTGTTACCGGATGATGAATGATGCAGGCTGGCATTGGTGGGCCGCTGCCCTGTTGATGGGGTGTTTAAGCGCCACCACCAAGGCTCCTTTTTTTATGACTGCCGGCCTGACCTCATTTTTATGGTTGTTGTTGCGGCATAGACAATCACTCCGGGCCTGGCTGTTTTTAGGTTCGGCCGGTATCGTCTGTATTCTGGTGTTCGTGGTTTGGAACCATCATTGTCAGCGCATATATGGCGAGGCCGAATTCCAAACCATCGACATGGACCCGTCGCATGGCGACATCAACCGCTGGTATTTTGGAACCCTGGCCTACCGCTTAAATCTTCACAATTGGCTGCGCGGCGGGTGGCACTTGCTGTGCGTGGTCTTTGGCTGCCTGGCTTTCCTCATCGGCCCGCTGCTTTGCCTGCGCCTGAAACTGGCGGCCGAGGCGTGGCTGTTCCTGCTGGCAGCGGTTTGCACCACCATGATATTTACCCCCCTGCTTATGGAGCACGTCCATTACTTTTTCATTTATGCCCCGGCGGCGGCCTGGCTGTGCGCCATTCCGGCCGCGGAATTTGAATTTTCGATTTGGAACCGGTTGCAAACGTCGATGCTCGCCCGGGTGGCGATCCTGTTGGTCACCTTCTCGGCGGCGTGGGCGGAAACCGCCATGGCCATTCATTTCAATTTGGGCTTTGATGATTATTTTTCGAAGTCCGCCCGGATCATCCAGGAACACACCGCCCAGACTGACAAATTGATCGTCTGGGGCCAGGTGTGGGGCGACCCCTTTTTACGGGCCGATCGTCAAGGCCTGACCGGCGGGCTGGACTTGAGGAGCACCGGCTGGATCGACGATCCAGCGAAACTCGAGCGGATGCAGCAACTGGGTTACACAAAATTGGTTTTGATGAACCCGTCCCCTTTCGTCGTCGCCCTCACCACGGCGGTCGGCCAACACGGGGAAAAACTGGAAGACCTGCATCAGTATTTACCGGTCGTGGCCAAAGCCTGGCCGGTGGTTCTTGACTCGCCCCAAATATTCATCGTTCAGATACCGCCTCTGCCTGCCGGACCGGCGCGTGAGAACCAGAAATGATCGCGCGCCTGCCGGTTTATAATCTCACAGCGGTTTGTGATGGATAAACTCGTGCGCCGCGGCGATGAAACCCTTGAACAACGGATGCGGCTGGTGCGGTTTGCTCATGAATTCCGGGTGGAACTGGCTCGCGATAAAGAACGGATGATCCTTCAACTCGATGACCTCGACGAGCTTGCCGTCAGGGGACGTGCCACTGAAGATAAAACCGGCCTTCTCAAATTTCTCGCGGTAATTGTTGTTGAACTCGTAGCGATGGCGGTGGCGTTCATGGATCACAAACGAGCCGTAAAGTTGCCCGGCCTTCGACCCGACCGCCAACTGGCAGGGCATGGCACCGAGGCGCATGGTGCCGCCTTTCTTGGTCACCTTTTTTTGCGCATCAAGCAAGGCGATGACCGGATACGGCGTCTGCTCGTCGAACTCGGTTGAATGCGCCTTCTCCAGTTTCAAAACGTCGCGGGCAAATTCAATCGTCGCGATCTGCATCCCCAGGCAAAGCCCGAGGTAAGGGATCTTGTTTTCGCGGGCATACCTGGCGGCGGCGATCTTGCCTTCGATGCCGCGCTCGCCAAATCCGCCGGGTACGCAGATGCCGCCCACGCCCTTCAGCATTTTTTCCGCGCCGAATTTCTCGATCTCCTCGGCGTCCACCTGCACGATCTCCACGCCGCAATCGTTGCCGATGCCGCCGTGGATGATCGATTCATAGACCGATTTGTAGGCGTCCTGCAAGCCGATGTATTTGCCGACCACGCCGACGCGCACGCGGTGCCGCGGGGCGATGAGCTTGCGGATGATCTCCTGCCAGTGGCTCATGTCCGCCGCCTTCGTGGTCAGGTGCAAGATGCGGCAGACGAGGTCATCCATGCGCTCGCGCTGGAGCATCAACGGCATTTCATAGATGGAATGGTCAACGTCCTTCGCCTCGATGACGGCCTCAACCGGCACGTTGCAGAACATGGAAATCTTCTGGCGCAATTCCTTGTCCAGCGGCTTCTCGCAACGCGCGACGATGACGTGCGGCGACACGCCGATTTCGCGCAGCTTGGCGACGGATTGCTGCGTGGGCTTGGTCTTCAACTCACCCGCCGCCTTGATGAACGGCACGTAGGTGACGTGAATGAAACAAGTGTTGCCGATGCCCGCTTCCAGCGCAAATTCGCGGATGGCCTCGACGAAAGGCAGGCCTTCAATGTCGCCGGTGGTGCCGCCGATCTCGGTGATGATAACATCCGCCTTGCTGGTTTCAGCGAGCAGATAGATGCGGCGCTTGATCTCGTCGGTGACATGCGGGATGACCTGGACGGTCTTGCCGAGATAAACGCCTTCGCGTTCGTTATTCAGGACTTTTTGGTAAACCTGGCCGCTGGTCAGGTTGTTCATCCGCGAAAGTTTGGTGCTGGTGAAACGCTCGTAGTGGCCGAGATCCAGGTCCGTCTCCGCGCCGTCATCCAGCACATAGACTTCGCCGTGCTGGTACGGCGACATGGTGCCGGGGTCGACGTTGAGATACGGGTCAAATTTTTGCAGGGCGACCTTGAGGCCGCGGTTTTCGAGCAGTGTGCCGAGCGCGGCCGCGGTCAAGCCCTTGCCGAGCGAACTCACCACACCGCCGGTTACAAATATGAATTTCATTTAAAAATTATTTTGTCCGCCGATTTCGTAGATCGGCGCATATTAAAAAAGCATCACAAAATCTGCGTCTAGCGGCGGCGTCTGCGGATTAAATTTGCCGCAAAATCTTTTCCACTTTGGCCACATCCTCCGGCATGTCCACGCCGACGCTGTCGTAATTCACTTTCACGATGGCGATGTTGATGCCGTGGTCCAGTGCGCGGAGCTGTTCCAGTTTCTCCGCGTTTTCCAGCGGCGACACCGGAAATTTCACCAGCCGCAACAGCGTCCCGCGCCGGAACCCGTAAATACCGAGATGCTTCAAAAAAGGAAACGCCGCCAACTGTTCGCTTGCTGAACGACTGGCGGCCTCGCGCAGATACGGGATCGTGCGCCGCGAGAAATATAATGCGCGACCGGCGGCGTTGACAACCACTTTCACGACATTTGGGTTGTCGTACTCGGAAAGGTTTTTGATCGCGGTGGCGGCGGTGGACATTTCATTTTGCGCGAGCGCGTTCGCGACAGCGTCTACCACGTTTGGATCAATCAACGGTTCGTCGCCTTGAATATTTACGATCGCGTCGCAGGAAATCCTTTCGGCAACCTCCGCAATTCGATCCGAACCGCTCGGATGATCGGGCAACGTCATTTCCACACGGCAAAAATTATGCGCGACTTCAAAAATTCGCGTGTCGTCGGTCGCCACGATAATTTCCGAAAGCGACCTGGCTTTCTGGCATTGTTCGACGACGTGCTGGATGAGCGGTTTGCCCGCGATGAGCGCGAGCGGTTTGCCGGGGAACCGGGTCGAGGCGTAGCGGGCCGGGATAATACCGACGATATTCACCCGCCAACTTTAGCCGTAGATGCACACAGATGAAACACAGATTTTCTCTGCCGGGTTCAACGGACGCATCCTGACACTGTCCCTACCGTATCCCGATGTGCAAAGCGTGGGGTTTACCACGTTCGTTGCGACCTCGACTTCGCTCGGTCGCGGACAGCGCAGCGCGCCGTCCCTACCAAAAGCCTTTCAGAGACGCACCGGATTCAGCCGGCTTTCTTGGTTCGGGGAAATTTCAGTTCCGCGCCGAAGTCGCCGCGCTCGCGCCAGCCGATATAAAAAATGCAATGCGTCCGCTGATACGAAACGAAGGGCAGCAACACTAATTTCCGCCGCACGGTGGCGACGGCCCAACCGCCGTTGGGGTTGAAATTCTTGACCGGCCAGCGCCCGCTGCGGATGATTTTTTTATCCGCCACGCCGATGACGTAAAAATTGAAATTGTGCAGCGGGTTGCGGAAACTCCATTTTAACGCACGATGTTTATCGCCGGGCAGATACCAGTCCGGCGGCACGGGATCATCCGCGTTTTGCAGCCACCAGACGGGGTTGAGCTTGTCCGGCCACTTGATTTTCAACCCGGCAGGCGGCGTGGTCCGGATACTGTGCCACGCAGGCAGTTTTGTGTCGCACTGCATCATCGGCGGCGGCGAACCCGGAATCGGGCGGGCAAGAACACTTTGCCCGGATGCACCAAGCAAAATCGCCAGCGCCAGAAAACGCGGAAGGAAATTTTTGGCGGCTTTCATGGCAGCTTTTACATCACGGTCAACCGGATGAAGCAACCTGCCGCCATTCCGGCTCCAAACCGAACCGCTGGATCCACTGGTTCAACTCGGAGGATTCCAAGTGCTCGCCGGATACGGCGAGCATGGCGCGGATGTCGCGCAGGTGTTTCTCGGAACGGCCTTCACGAAAATATTCCAGTTTCCTCACGATGACGTATTCAGGTGGCGCGACGATGATCGGCTCGCCGCGATATTCCATTTTCCGCGAACAACGAAACGCCCACGCACTGAGTTCGTCGCGGCCCGCCGGGTAAAAATCCGCCTTGAAGCCGGTATCTGCGTGGATCACGTTGAAATGTCCTTTGGCCGGCCGCGCGATTTCCGCCGCAATCGTTTCCGGTGGCGGGGTGTAAAATTCCGGCGAAGGAAAAACTTCACGCAAACGAACGATGTCATCAGCTCGAAGAAAAATAACGAAATCAACGTCGTTGGTCAGGCGCGGTTCGCCGTAAAGAATCGAAGCCACGCTGCCACTAATGATGTAACGCGCGCCGATCTGATTCAGCGGACGCACGAAGAGCAAGGAAAGTTCAGGTTCGGGCATGGCTGAAAATTTGCGCGACTTCGCGCCGCAACTTTTCCTCCGGCCAGTCAGCATGCTGCGAACGCAGCCACGCCGCCTTCAGTTCGCGCGCCGCCCAGCAAAGCTGTTCCGCCTGCGCCAGACGGCGTTCCGGCGTCATCCGGCGATAAATCGCAAACTGTTCGGGGCTGGTTTGTTCATCCGTCAGCATGAAAAAAGAATGCGCCAGAAAAAGAATTCATGCAAGTACGGCGAACGAGCGAATTTGCTCACACGAATCCAGCGGCAAAAAAAATTATTTTTTCTTTCCGTAAAGCTCCTCGGGCGTCTTGAGCTGCGGTTCGGTGGTCTTGAAATTGTTGCCATCGGCCTCGACCGAGCGGAAGAAGCAGGATTTATAACCCTCGTGACAGGCCGGACCGGCTTGATCGACCTGGATGAGCAGGCAGTCGCCATCGCAGTCAAACGCGATGTCCTTCACGGTCTGGGTGTTGCCGCTTTCCTCGCCCTTCATCCAGAATTTTTGGCGTGAACGGCTCCAAAAGTGCGTCTTGCCGGTGGCGATGGTGCTTTCGAGCGAGGCACGGTTCATCCACGCCATCATCACGACCCGCCCGGTCTTTTGTTCCTGGATGATCGCGGGAACCAATCCCTGCGCATCGAATTTCAATTTGTCGTAAAAACTCATAATGATGATTTTAGCCCCGAATGGCCGGCAAGACAAAGCTGGAATTTGGGTAGCGGGTCAATTTGGTAGGGATGGCGCGCTGCGCCGTCCCCGGCGGTAAAGCCGCCGGAAGGAATTCGCAAAACAGCGGAGCTTACCATCCCGCATGCGGGATTGCGCCCGTCCCGCATGCGGGAGGCGCGGACAGCGCAGCGCGCTGTCCCTACCAATCAAACTGACCCGCTAGAGGAATGTGCCCCAAACCTCACGGTTTTTGCTCGCGCAAGACAGGCGCAGCTAGGTCAAGATTCGTGGACAGGTCGATGATGTTTGTGGAAACCGGCGGAAGGTTGGTGACGGCAGGAACCGCATTCGTCGTCATGACCGGAAGGTTGGTTGCAACCAGCGTGTTCGTGGAGACCTCGACGATGTCGTTGGTCGGTGGATTTTTGTGATCTGCCAGGCTGCGTTCCAAGCGCTTGCGCATGTCGGAAAATTTCGCGTTGGTGATGGCGTCGAGATGCGCCTGCGCCTCGTCATAAAATCCGGCGGCGACCTTCACCCGGGCCAGGTGCAGCAGCACGCCTTCGCGTTCGTTTTCGTCTTTGCAGATGCTCAAGGCGTTGGTCCAGGCCACGAGCGCATCGTTCGTGCGGAGGGGCTTGATGCCATAATAGCTCATCGCGTAATCCGTCGCGAGGACCAGGTCGTCCGGCGTCAGTTTCATTGCCTGCTGATAAAGGCCGAGCGCCTTGTCAAACACCTGCGGCTCGGTGATATGATAAAATTCGCGCACATCCTTGCGGTAAAGATAAACGGTGGTCGCGAAATTGTGGTAATACACCGGCTCGGTCGGATCGAGGCGGATGGCCTCGGTGTAATCGGTGAAGGCGTTCGTCAACTCGCCGTGTTCGCCCTCGTAATTCGCGATCTGGTTCCAAACCGCGGGATTTTTCGGGTCAAGCTGCTTGGAATTCTCATATTGGACCATGGCCGCGTCCTCGTCGCCGATATCATCCAGAAATGACCCGTAGGCGAGATACCCCCGCGCGCTGTCAGGATGACGGTGGAGAAAATTCTCATAATCATGCTTCACGTCGTCAAGCCGGCTGTGAATTTTCAGGTTTAACTGCGCGATGGCGTTCGTGTCACCGTGCGGAATCTGGTTCGTTTGGATCCACGAATTCACCTCGTCCAGCACGCCGTCGTCGGCCGTCATCACGGCGCGC
>Ga0210388_10002139_pt1 | contig 15390 bp, 15 predicted proteins | sample IncBWC19OmetaG_FD_155485 | JGI IMG/M metagenome (GOLD analysis project Ga0210388, IMG submission 155485) | Forest soil microbial communities from Barre Woods Harvard Forest LTER site, Petersham, Massachusetts, United States - Inc-BW-C-19-O ...
TGGCCCTGATATTATTAGCGGTCCTTCAAGATTCGGGAGCCACTCATTTATTGGTTTTATAACTAAGTTTAATTTCATTTCGTTATTTATTATTTACAATAACTGATTGGTTATTGCATTTGATTAATACTTTTCCTGAATTTTACCTTTATCCTATCTGATATTGGAATTGGATTTCCGTCATCATCTATCCTCACAAAGATCATGCGGGTTGAACATACCAGGTGCTCAATCTCAGTATATACATTATAGCTCCTTCCCTCTACATTAAGGGTTAGTGAGGTGTTCCCTATTTTCTCTATTCCACAATATATTTTTATGATCTGTCCTACTTTGACCGGCCTTTCAAATATTACCTCTTCTATCTTTTTTGTGACCATTTTTGGAGTATCACATATCTCGCAGGCAAAAATGGATGTCACTTCATCTAACAAGGACATCATCTTACCGCCGAACATATTCCCGTGAAGGCCTAAATCCTTAGTCATGCATAGTTTGGAGTTACGGTATACTAGCTTCCCATCACAAAGCCCTTTAATCTCCGCCTGATTATTGTTTACATAGCTGTTACTGATTTTTGTTTCCATAATTAGTTTTGTTGAGAAAGTATTAATTCATGTTTTTTATACTGGCCCAGAACTGAAAATTCTAAAGTCTTCCTTTTTATTTCCTTCAATAATGCATCGTGCTCCTTGCCTGATTTCCACTCCATATCAAGGTAAAATGAGTATTCATTTGGCCTGCCTATGATAGGAACAGATTGTATTTTAGTTAGGTTCACATTATGATCGGCGATGCTCCTTAGCACTTCAGATAACCTTCCATGAGCATGAGGCAATTGAAAACTAATGGTCGACTTATCCGCTTTCTCATCGTATGGACAATGCTTGGCAATTATTAAGAAACGTGTATAGTTCTGCGTAGTGTCTTCAATATTACGTTCCAGTATTTCCAGGTCATACATTTTTGCTGCGCCCGTTCCCGCAATAGCCGCTCTGTCAGTAAAGTTCCCTGTATGTATTTTCTTTGCAACAGAAGCTGTATCCTCACCTGTTATAATACTCATCTCAGGGTGCTGTGATAAGAAGCCAGTACATTGGGCTATGGCCATTGGGTGCGATTCTACCCAACGTATATCCTCTAGTGCAACATTTTTGTTTGCCAAAAGGTGAAAGCCAATATGCAGGTATACTTCACCAATTACACAAAAACCATAATCCTTTATGAGGTTGTAATTTGGTAATATGCTACCGGCGATAGAATTCTCAATTGCCATTACAGCGTAATCAATATCATTCAGTGCCAATCGTTCGCATACATTTTTAAATGTACTGCACTCTATTATTTCAAAGTCCTCTTTGAAATAAAGCTTTGAAGCTTCATAATGGTAGGAGGCTGCAATACCTTGAATAGCAACTTTCATGGGTCTCATGTTTTAAATTATTTACCGGCAAAATTACAGTATACAGAATATATTATTACATTATACGTTATATTAAGTAAATTATTCTTTAATTTGTACTATAAAAGAATATTTAACTGATTAGGGTTAAAATATAGACTGTAAACAGAAAAAAAATCTACACACAATGGAACACTTAGATATAACAGATAAGCGAATTTTGAACCTTTTACAAAAAGATGCGCTGCAGAGCGTAAAAGAAATTGCAGATAAAGTAGGTCTATCAGTATCGCCCACTTATGAGCGTATTAAACATATGGAACGCAGCGGGGTAATTCTTAAATGTGTTGCTTTACTTGACAGAGAAAAGATAGAAAAAGGATTAGTTGCTATCTGCAATGTGAGCCTGAAGGAGCACAGCCAGGCTATGCTCTCGAAATTTGAAAAGTTAATTGTGAAATTTGATGAAGTAATGGAAGTGCAATGCCTATCAGGTAGCGTTGACTATTCATTAAAGGTAATAACGAAAAATATGAAAAGCTACCAGGATTTTGTAATGAACAAGCTTTCATCAATTGACAATATTGCCAATGTGCAAAGCTTCTTTGTAATGAAGGAAATAAAACTGGAAACGGCTTTTAAACTGGTATAACAAACTTTACTGGAACCTCTCAGGCCTCATTTGTGGGAAGAAAAGGACATCTTGTATAGAAGTGGAGTTGGTCATAATCATAGTGAGCCTGTCTATTCCCATACCCATACCAGATGTTGGAGGCATACCATATTCCAATGCTCGTAAAAAGTCATTGTCAATTATCATAGCCTCATCATCGCCTTTTTCAACCAGTTTCATTTGCTCTTCGAAACGAGCACGTTGGTCAATCGGGTCATTTAACTCACTATAGGCATTGCATAATTCCTTTCCATTCACCATTAATTCAAAGCGTTCTACTAAACCTGGCTTGGAACGATGTTTCTTGGTAAGTGGCGACATTTCTACAGGATAATCAGTAATGAAAGTAGGTTGAATATAATGGTGTTCGCAAGCAGCAGAGAATATTTCATCTACCAATTTACCCCTGCCCATTGATGGTGTAACACCAATCTTAAGGTCGCGGCAAACTTTCTTCAATTCATCTTCAGTCATATTGGAAACATCAATTCCTGTATGTTCCTTTATAGAATCGTATATGCTGATTCTCTTGAAAGGACGGTGGAAGTCAAGAACATTATCACCATTTTGAACCTTTGTTGTGCCGTATAAGTCAGTTGCAATTTTTTCGAGCATCTCCTCCGTCATCTGCATCATCCACTCATAGTCCTTGTAGGCTACATATATCTCCATTTGTGTAAACTCAGGATTATGTGTCCTGTCCATACCTTCGTTACGGAAGTCTTTGGCAAATTCATACACTGCATCAAAGCCACCCACTATGAGGCGCTTTAAATACAATTCGTTAGCTATACGCAAGTAAAGAGGAATGTCTAATGCATTATGATGAGTAATAAAAGGGCGTGCAGTAGCACCACCGGCAATCGATTGCAGAATAGGTGTCTCAACCTCAAGGTAACCCCTTTCATTAAAGAAGCTACGCATAGAGTTAGTAATCATTGTACGTTGAACGAATACATTCCTAACCTCAGGATTAATGATCAAGTCTACATAACGCTGACGGTAACGTAATTCAGGGTCAGTAACTTCATTATGCGCCTTGCCTTCTGCATCAACTGCAACTACAGGTAATGGGCGTAATGCCTTACTAAGGAGTTTAAATGAAGTAACGTGAATAGATATAGTTCCGGTATTAGTAGTGAATACATATCCTTTTACCCCAATAATATCACCAATATCAAGCAGTTTTTTGAAAACAGTATTGTATAAGGTCTTGTCTTCTCCCGGGCAAATCTCATCACGCTTCACATATATTTGTATGCGCCCTCTGGCATCTTGTATCTCTGCAAAGGCAGCATTCCCCATAATGCGGAAAATCATTATACGCCCTGCAATACTTATATTTTTATAATCAAGTTTATTGCGCTCATAGTTCTCGAGTATGTCCGCCGAGTTGGCATTTACTTCGAAAAGTTCAGCCGGATATGGCTCAATACCTAATTTCCTTAGCTCATCAAGCTTCTGATGACGAAATCTTTCTTGTTCTGTTAACTCCATGTATGCTTAAATGTTTGCCAAATATACATGAGAAAATCAGACAAAGTAAAATAGAGGGAAGAATACTTATGCTATTTCTTTACAGCAACATGGGCATGCAAGCCGCACTCCTTTTTATCATTATTTTCCCACCACCATCTTCCTGCGCGGAAATCTTCTCCCAGCTTTATAGCGCGCGTACATGGCGCACAGCCAATGCTTACAAATCCTTTATCATGCAACGGATTATATGGAATATGGTTTTTACGGATAAATTCAGTTACTTCATCAAAGCTCCAGTTAAGCAAAGGGTGATATTTCACTATTTGATTTGCTTCACTCCACTCTACTTGTGGTAAATCGTGCCGGTTTTCCGATTGTCCGGCACGAATACCAGTTATCCATATTTTATTACCTGCCAATGCGCGCTTCAAAGGTTCAACCTTGCGTATGTAACAACATTCCTTCCTATTCTCTACCGATTCATAAAAGCTATTGGGACCTTTCTTGCTCACTAGGTCCTCAGTAGCTTTTGCCAATGGATAATATGCTTTTATTGGCTTCTTATACTTGTCTAAAGTGCTATTCCAAACCGAATAAGTTTCAGCAAAAAGTCTACCCGTGTCTAATGTAAAGACTTCAATTGGGATATCATTCTCAAATATCAAATGCGCTATGGCCTGGTCCTCATACCCAAAACTAGTTGAGAATACTACCTTGCCAGGATATGCTTTTGCCAAAGCCTTTAAAGCTTCCACCGGATCAATAGTTTTCACTAAACTTTCTGCTATGCTCAATTCGTTCATCTCTTATTGCTTAAATATGAAATAGAAAGTTATGCGTGGTACCAAATAATAATCACTTTTCAGCTTATCTGATCCATAGCCATTTGTTATGCCATCATACCAAATATTAGGCATTATATGCACTTTCTTGTCTTCAGTTGGTGTCCAGTCAAGCCCTGCAGTAATAAATGTTTCAGTATATGTATTCTGGGGAACAAGCCTATTGGTAAAAGTTTCTGACGTAGTGTATTTATATTTAGTATCCGGATTATAGAAATCGTACCTGGCAAAAAAGTTCAACTTATTTGGTATAAGGGTCGCATGTCCAAATACTGAGAATCCGGCCTGAACAGCACTTACTGTATCATTCGAGGTAGGATCAGTTTTAAACGCTTCTACCTCACCATTGGTATTAATTTGTTCAAAATATTCAGCCCCAATACCAAATTGCTTTGCATTATAAGCTGCATATGCTTTAAACGTTGCCGTTGAATTCTGATACCCTTTTGCTGTCTTATAAAAAATGGCTCCATCATTTATAAAGTCAGCATATACCCCTAAGGTTAGTTTATTCTTAATGCTGCTATAATATACATTCAGTCTATACTTTTTATCCTTATCGGTAGTGTTATTCTGCGGGGTGCCTGCTCCTGTAAATACAGGCACGGGAGTATTACCTGAATTATCACCTACCATGGCTCTATATCCTATGAATGAAGATAGTGCGCTGGTATCTGCAGACCATATTCTTCCGGCAAGTGTTACGCCCATATCCGTCGAAGCATCTACCTTGCGTAGGTCAAGTAGACTTCTTTCAATAGAACGGTATCCCCACAATGCGTCAATGTTATTTGTTGTAGCAAAGGATGGAGTGAATTGCTGGCCTATAATAAGGTCAGTATTCTTAAAGATATTCTTCCAGGTAAGATAAATGTTCTTCAGGTAAAGTGTTCTGTTGTTATTAGCATCATAATTCCCTTCATAAGCCAGTAAAGCCGTAGTTGCAAATTTGCTATTAATGACATAGTCGTACCCTAAATACGCTCTTCGTATTTCAATTGCATTTGCATTTTGAGTAGGACTACCTTTAGAACCTAGTCCTTTATACTGTACGTTACCGTTGCCTCTTCCGGCTGAATCGCCATGAGGTACATAGGCGTAGTCACCAAATGCCAGACCCCATAATTGCCCTGAGCCCGGTTGAGGGGTGGGAGTTGATTGCTGGGCATAAATTGCATTGTACGATAATAAGTAAATTCCAATTCCGAGTATAAATTTTGTATATTTTCTTGTTTTCATTGTTTTATATTATTTCAGTTTTTATGTAAATGTTTGGCCTATATACTGCGTCTTGTTGCAAAACCCACCATAGTTCAGTAAATAGAGATATTAGTTTGGAAGAAGTAGATGTGTATGCCATACGGCACATACAATAGACTTTTTGTTGATATTTTTTTGTTTTCATATTATTTCAATTTTCAGGTTTTTCAATTTTTCATTCAATTTTATCTGGCACGACAGACGAGAATTATCAAATACTTGCGGTAATGTTTCAAGGGTAGCAGCTTCATCATCATTTATTTCATCTAATAACGAAATGCCGTCCAAGACTCTTACATGACAGGTGGCACAAATTGCCATTCCACCGCACATACCTTCCACCTCCTGATGTTCTGTAGCCTTAAGGAATTCCATAAGGTTTAGTCCAATATCATCAGGTGCCTCAAAGTGATTTTCAACACCCTTATTTATAACTGTTATTTGAATGTTATCTGCCATTTCTTAGAATGCATTTACACCATTTACTGTTGTGTATTTCAAATTGTATTTCACTCCGGGATTAATGTATTTATATATACTGTGACTGGCAATCGAAGCCTCGTGAAATCCGCAAAGGATCAATTTCAACTTATTTTTATATGTGTTTATATCGCCTATAGCATAAACACCTTCAACATTGGTAGAGTAATCTTCCGGATTTACTTCTATGGAGTTCTTCTCAATATTTAGTCCCCAATTTTCAATAGGGCCAAGCTTCGGGCTCAAGCCAAACAATAGTATAAGTTCATCAGTTGCAATAGCACGACTGTCATCTGCATTTTTATTCTGCACAATTACTTCTTTCAATACTCCATTGCCATTAACTTGTGCAAGGTTGGAATTGAGTAATAGATTTACTCTGCCTTGCTTTGATAATTCCAGCACTTTATTCACGCTATCAGGCGCACCGCGAAATGACTCACTCCTGTGCACTAATGTTACTTCCGAAGCTATTTGTGAAAGGTATATGGTCCAGTCGAGTGCAGAATCTCCGCCGCCAGCGAGCACCAACTTTTTATTCCTGAACTTTTCAGGATCAAGTACCATGTAGTTAATACCTTTACCGCCTTCAAAGCGATTCAATTCTGGGACCTCAGGCTTACGAGGTTCAAAACAGCCGAGCCCTCCTGCAATAATTACTGCTTTACTATTTATTTGTGTGCCTTTATCTGTAGTAAGTATAAAATCATGCTCACCTCGTTTTTCAAGCGAGTCTATTCTTTCACCAAGTGTATAGCCTGGTTTGAATGGCTCATTTTGCTTGAGCAGATTATCGACCAACTCTTGTGCCAGTATGGTAGGATAGCCCGGTATATCGTAAATAGGTTTCTTAGGATATACTTCTGAAAGCTGTCCTCCGGGCTTTGGCAAATAGTCGATAATGTGCGTACGGAGCTTCAGTAGCCCAGCTTCAAACACTGCAAATAATCCTGCAGGGCCGGCTCCAATAATAGATATATCTGTTGTTATCATAATTCGTTAAATATGTTTGGGGTTAAAAAAGTATTTGTTTAAGACTAAGCACTATTACTGTAATTGCAACAAGTATCATGCTCACTTTTACAGGAATATATTTAGTTAAGTATGGACCAACAGGTGATCCTACCAATCCACCTAATACCAACCACAGAATGATTGACCAATGGGTGAAACCTATTAGGAAAACAAGCGAAATTGAGCTTGCCAGTGCTACAAAGAATCTTGTTAAAATAACCGAGCCAATAGTGTAACGTGGGTTTCTTCCTCCGGCAATTAATGTAGAAGATACAATGGTCCCCCATCCACCACCGCCAATAGCATCAAGAAAACCCGCAACAATACCCAAGGGGAAAAGACGTTTTATCTTTCCGGTCTTCTTAATTTTTCTTACTGCTTTATAAATAATAAGTACCCCTAATGCAAGCGTATACACTGATACTGCTGGCTTGATAATATTTGAGTACGATTTGAATGAGTATAATAAATATGCTCCAATAAGTGCGCCAATAATACCCGGCAGCAATAACTTGCGGAACAATTTGTTATTCACATTGCCCAACTTGTAATGAATCAGTCCCGTGCTTCCAGCTGTAAACACTTCCAGAATATGAACCACTATAATCGTAAAGGCCGGTGCTACTCCTGAAGATAATAACAGTGTAGTCGTAGTAACACCGTATGCCATGCCCAGAGTGCCATTAATTACTTCTGCGGTTAAACCAATTAATGCATATTTCCATTGTGATAGATCAATTTGCTCAATAAAACCACCTATAGTTTTAGGTGCTACATACACAGAGAGCAAATAACCCGTAATAAAAACTGCAAGCCCCAACAGTGAATAATAAACAAATCGTAGCTTCTTCAATCGCTTTTTCTTATCCTGGGCTTCCTTTGAAGAAAGGCTGAGTGTAATGTCATTTAACTGCCTCACCTTTTTAGCAAAGTCTCCACTAAGGTATGTCCTCAACTTTGAAAAATTTGTGATTACTCCGTCTATCTCCTCAGGAAAGTTCTCATCCAGGGTCTCTTTTATGCGCTTTGCCATTGTCGGGGATTTTCCATTGGTTGATACTGCAATTTTCACATTGCCCTTTTGTACGATTGATCCCAGGTAAAAATCACATTGCTCAGGGGTGTCAGCCACATTTGTAATTATCTTCCTTTTTGCAGCTTCCAGCCTTATATCCTTGCTTGTTTCCTTATTATTGACAGCCACTATCACAAAATCCTTCTCATTCAGATCCTCAACCCTAAACGGGCGCTGATGAATGGTTAGATTGCTATGTTCTTTTCCAATAGCGGTGATTTCTTCGGATATAGTTGTACCTACCAGAGTAATTTGTGTAGCAGGGCTGTTTTGCAATACGGCAGTTACTTTTTCAAGTGCCACCTTGCCGCCACCCACAATCAATACCCTGAACTTTTCAAGCTTAAGGAATACAGGAAATAATTTGTTTTCCGATGTTTTCATTACTCTTTTTAGTTTAATAGATGGTTAAGATTTGCAAGGTGTAATGGGAACCTGTTATGCAGTTTCACCACTTCGCCTATTACAATTACTGCCGGAGAAGCAATCCCTTTCCCTTTTGCTATTTCTTGAATAGAATTCACATCTCCAATTGCAATGTTCTCAGTTGGGAGTGTGCCATTCTGTATAATAGCTACACCTGTTTTGCCTTTGCCCGCATGCTTGAATATTTCAACTATCTGCGATAGTTTACTTACACCCATTAGTATTATTACCGTTGCATCAGTCTGTGCTGCTTTCTCTACATCTGCTGATATTTTACCGGAGCTGGTGGTACCTGTTATCACCCAAAAACTTTCACTGACTCCCCTATGCGTAACAGGTATCCCACTCAACCCGGGTACTCCCACTGAGCTTGATATTCCCGGCACAACAGCTGTTTCAATATCAAACAACTCCGCATATTTTATTTCTTCCAGTCCACGGCCAAACACGAAAGGATCTCCACCTTTCAAGCGTACCACGTGGCCATATTTATGCGTGTACTCGACTATCTTAGTATTAATCTGTGCTTGAGTGTAAGTATGATTATTACTACGTTTACCTACATATACTTTCAATGCTTGCTCAGGTGCATAGTCAAGTAATTCAGGGTTGACGAGCGCATCATATAATATTACATCTGCTTCGCTCAATGCTTTAATTCCTTTTAAGGTAATGAGTTCTGCATCACCAGGGCCAGCGCCCACTATAGTTAATTTCGGATATATTTTTGTTTTCATTATTTCTAAAGATTTTATACGGTTTGTAATTCTGCTTCCTGCTGACGGTATTCTTTCGCCCTAACAAAGAATGCTTTGGCGTAATCAAAATATTGTTCAGCAAATTCCTTTGAAGGTTCCCTCTGGTTTATCTGCAAGGCAAGTTCTTTAAAGGAAGTTTCTAATGCTATGTCACCTGTTTGAGTATAGTGCTTGTCAAAATCGTTGATGATTCCGTGCTGCGTATTTACATGTACCTGCTTATCTAACAACAATGCTTTAGCTGCACTTATTATTGCTGAATAACTATGGTATATGCTATCACTCCAGCTTTTGCCATCAAATGCTTCTGCACTCCACTCCAGTTTCTCTTCTGCTTCGTAAAGTAAAGTTGCAACCAGATCAATTATTACTGAAGCACATTCACCTACACCAATTGCAGTTTTAAATCTTTCTGCTTCACCCCAGTCAATATATTCTTCGTTCTTAAGGTCACTGTTATCGCCCAAGTATTTCAGTAACTGGTAGAAATAATCTTCTCCATTACGTTCGTAGTACGGGATAAATTTTTCATCCTTTTCAGCATTCAGTTTGTAGTCATCAAGCAATGTGCGTAATACCTCAGGTGCACGCTTGCTGGCAACTTTTATCACCTTGTCAGATATACGGCCTTTGCCATTACCCAGTGTTCCACCACCCAACAACACTTGCAAGGCCGGTACTACATGAGCACCTATTTTAAATGAACTGCCATGGAAACCTATCTGTGCAAGAGAATGTTGTCCGCATGAGTTCATGCAACCGCTTATTTTAATTTTAATATCTCGGTTATAAATAAGCTCAGGGTACTCTTCATATATCACACGCTCAAGTTCTTTAGCTACCTGTGTGCTATTAGATATACCTAAATTGCAAGTATCAGTCCCCGGGCAGGCGGTTATATCAGCCACCGAATCAAAACCCGGATTAGCCAATTGTAATTGCTTTAAGGCAATATAAAGCGGCACTAGAGCTCCTTCTCTTACAAAGCGCAATAAAAAGCCCTGGTTGACAGTGATACGAATATCATCGGCTGCATAAAGGCTAACTAAGTTGGCGAACTCTCTTGCTTTAGCAGTACTAATGTTACCTAACTGCACCTTAATATATACTCCGTAGAAGCCCTCTTGCTTTTGCTTAAAAGTATTTGTTGCAAGCCACCTTTTGTAAGACGCTTCATCTGCAGGCCTGAAGGTCGTATATAACTTTTGCTCAGGAACAATAGTCAAAGGAATATTCCTGTTGATGCTATACTCCTTATGAACAACTGCCTTTGTTTCCTCGTCCACTAGTTTTAAAAAATCAGCAAGCCCAATTTTATTTATTAGGAACTTAAGCCTTGCTTTATGGCGACTTATGCGCTCCCCATGCCTGTCGAATACACGCAGTGTAGCTTCGATAAATGGAATTACTCTATTCTCTGGCAAGAATTCAAATGCTGTTTGAGCAAGGAAGGGTTGTGCACCCAGTCCACCACCTAACAATACTTTAAACCCTCTTTCTTCAATTCCATTTTCAACTCTTAACTTAGGTATGAAGCCTAAATCATGTATATAAGAAAAGGCAGAATCTTCATCGCTGCTGGAGAAAGAAATTTTTATTTTACGTCCTAATTCTTGTCCGAAAGGCTTGCGTAAGAAATAACTGAATACAGCATGCGCATATGGAGTAACATCAAAAGGTTCGTTAGGATCGATCCCTGCCCTGCCTGACGCTGTTACATTGCGCACAGTATTTCCACAAGCTTCACGAATGGTAATATCGTCCTGTTCAAGCCTTGCCCATAATTCCGGTGTCCTGTCAAGGCTCACATAATGTATCTGCACATCCTGCCTAGTAGTAAGATGCAATAAACCAGTGGAAAATTCATCGCTAATATCTGATATGGCAATGAGCTGTTTAGGTGTTACTCTGCCATAGGGCAGCTTTATACGAATCATCTGAACGCCTGGCTGGCGTTGTCCATATATTCCACGAGCGAGACGTAAGCTGCGGAACTTCTGCTCAGGTATATTGCCCGACTTAAACTGCTGGATCTTTTTCTCCAGATCTATAATGTCCTTTTCTACTATCGGATTTTCTATTTCTGTTCTAAAACTTTTCATATATGTATTTTAAGAATTTGATTGTTGTATTTGTTTCATTAAAAAAGCCCTCCTGTTTTGCAGAAGGGCTTTTTGTTAACCTGCCTTGCTTTAACAAGACAACACTACATCCCTTCTACATCGCATTCGCATGTAGCACATACAGCCCCCTGTTGGTGTATGCACTTTTAATTTCTTATCTGTTAATGCGTTGTTTATCATTTGGGCGACAAAACTATATTTATTTTATTTACAATAAACATAATATCTATAGATTTAGTAGATATTATAATTAAATACCTGATAATCAGCAAAATAATTTTGAAGGGTTTCTACTTGCTAATTATTTCCTTGGTAATTTTTTCTCCCACAGTTTCAGTTCATCATTGAATCTTGCCGATTCCAAATGATATCCCGGTGGGATTTCTTCCAAATTACTCCAGTATGTCGCAACTCTTGTACCCACCGGCATTAAATCCAGTTGCTCTCTTACGTAATTTGTATACTCCTTATGTTCCTTGTCGCCCGTTTCAATAGAATCATCTATGCGGCAAGTAACATCAATATGTTCGAGAAAGGGATTGAAGAAATAAAAAGCATCGAAGTCTTTAAAATCAATATCAGTAATATTAGAATGGATGAATTTGACATTGTTTAATTTATGTGACTTTACAATAGCCTTAGATATATGAACCAAGTCCTTGCGGTATTCCACTCCCGTAAAATGTCCTTCGGTGCAAGAAGCGCCAATCATGCAAAACTTCCCTACAGCAGAACCAATATCTAAAATTCTTTTATCGGGCCTATCTGCTAAAAAATGAGCAGCATGCCTTGCCACTTCTACAGGAGTCCAATTCCTCCTTGCGAAGTTGTAAAGCCGGTTAGGATATATCTTGTTGAATTCTTCATCTCCAACATTTGCCCGCATTTTTAAATACTCGAAAATCATATTACAAAACTAAATCATTTATTTATTTCTATACAGCAAATACAGGCTTGAAAATACATGATAACCAATTGGCAACCAGCCTACTTTTGAAGATAGTATAATAAAGTATACCTTTGCGTACTCAAATTAACAAATAATGGCTTTTATTGACATTATGTTAGAGCCTCCCGGATACGGATGGCAGGATGAAAAGGGGAACCTTATTAAGCCCACTAATGCTCAAATTCTAAAAGAGTTCTTTTACAGGCAGAATATTTTCCGCACAAAAAAGAACTGGATGAATTTTATGGGTTGGTTTGCAGTAATTTGCCTTATCCCCTTCTTTGTGATTTTTTGGGTTAAATATTGTACATGGCAGCTTTGTATTGTTGGCTTTGTATATAGTATGGTATTAATGGGTTCGCATGGTACTATATGGTATCATAGGTATGGTACCCACAGGGCTTATAGTTTTAAAAATAAATTCTGGCGCTTTATTACCCAGAACCTGGTTATAAAGGTTATCCCTGAAGAAATGTATATTGTTTCTCACCATGTGCATCATAGCAAATCGGACCAGCCCGGCGACCCATACAATGCAAATTGCGGATTCCTGTATTGCTTCCTTGCTGACACTAACCACCAGTCTATCGGGAAAAATTTAAGTGAAGAAGATTACAAACGTGTAGCTGCTTTAATCGACCATACGGGTGTTACACCAAATTCATACAAACAATACCAAAAGTGGGGAACGATAGCACATCCTGCACGCACCATTATACATACGCTCCTTAACTGGGCTTTTTGGTATGGAGCATTTTACCTGATTGGCGGTAATGCACTTGCCTGTGCCATATTCGGGTGGGCGGTAGTGTGGGCCATTGGTGTACGCACATTCAATTTTGAAGGACACGGAAAAGGAAAAGATAAACGCCAGAAAGGCATGGATTTTTGCTGGGATGATATGTCTATCAACCAATACTGGCCAGGCTATGTTGCTGGCGAATGGCATAATAATCACCATTTATTCCCGCGTAGTGCAAGAGCTGGCTTCCTGCCTTATCAGATTGACTTAGCATGGTGCTATGTTTACCTGATCAACCTTCTGGGTGGTATAAGCTCTTACAATAATTCCAAGGATGTATTTTACGAAAAATACTACCTGCCTTACCTAAAGGAAAAACAGGCTGCAAAGCAGGCTGAGAGGGTAAAAGAAGTAGCTTAAAGATTCTTAATTATTTTTTCTTCGCTAATCTGCTCCATGCATTTAAAATGCTTTTTAGGGCATGCATCATAACCTAATTTAGAGCAGGGACGGCATTTCAAGCCCTTTATTTCCATAATGTGCGAATTAGCACCTGGCATATAAGGATACATACCAAATTCAGGAATTGTATTACCCCAAATTGAGATTATATCTTTCTTAAAAGCAGAGGCAATATGCATTAAACCTGTATCATTCGTAATAATCTTCCTAGCTTGCTTTACCAATGATGCAGATTGATTTATTGAATACTTACCACAGGCATTAAATACATTTATTCCAATTGCTGCTTCTATTCGTTTAGCCTTTTCGACATCCTCTTTACCTCCTAGTAATACAATTGGCGAGTTTAATTTTTTGCAGAGGGATATAAGTTTGTGTTCAGGGAATTGCTTGGTAAAATGTCCTGCTCCTATTATAATCCCTATATATCCGTTGCGGTGCGATTCAGGCAAGCTATTAATATCTATTTCATCATTTACTGGGATAAAATAATCAAGTCCTTGTCCGTCATTTTTTACGTTAAGTGCCTTCACAGTCTCAAAATACCTATCAACAATATGAATATTTGGTAACCTATTAATCTTCAGGTTTACAATCAACCATTTTTCAATATTGAGTTTTGGGAAACTATAGGACCTTCTTCTTAGATCTTTTTTAACTTGTAAGGTTCGCAGGTTATGGTGCAGGTCGATTATATAGTCGTATTCCTCGCTGTGTAGCCTATCCATTATTTCCTTTACATCAGTCTCAATAGAATAGATTTTATCTATGTATGGGTTAGCCTCTAAAACCGGCAAAAAAACTTTCTTGGTAAGAAAATGAACCGTTGCACCGGGAAGCTGTTTCTTAATACACCTAATTATAGGACTTGTAAGTACTATATCTCCTATAGAACTGAACCGTATGACTAATACTTTGGGCAAAATGATTTTCTATTTATTATCAAAAATAACAGGAATCCTCTTCATAGGTTTATTTTACACTGCATTAAAAGCCTATTTTTGCTAACAGAAAAGCAATAAAGAATGTTTACAGGCATTATAGAAGAACTTGGAATGGTAAAAGATATTGCCAAAGAAAAAGGCAATTTGATTCTTACTGTTGAGGTGCCTTTTGCAGCAAAACTTAGATTAAATGAGAGTGTTGCCCATAATGGTGCATGCCTCTCTGTAATACCCTTCACCAAAAAAGCTTACAAAGTAATGGCTGTGCAAGAGACGTTGAGCAAAACTAATCTTGGCCATTTAAAAAAAGGTGATTGCATAAACCTGGAACGTTCGCTTCTTGCTAATGGAAGAATTGACGGGCATTTTGTGCTTGGCCATGTAGATGCAACCGTTACATGTTTATCAATAGAAAAGCTTGATGGTAGCCATATTTACACTTTTACCTTAAGCAAAAGCGACAGAAAATATATTGTCTCTAAAGGCTCTATTACATTAAATGGAGTAAGCCTTACCATCGCAAATCTTGATATTAATTGTTTCTCGGTGGCTATTATTCCCTACACCTTCGGACACACAAACTTTAAGAACCTGAAAGTAGATGATAAGGTAAATGTAGAATACGATGTACTTGGCAAGTATGTATTAGGCAACCTTTCTAAAAAATAGCCTTTGCTATCCTTTTAACAGATTCTGATTTCCCCATCGTGTAAAAGTGAATACATGGGGCTCCGCCTTTTATTAGCTCTTTGCATTGCTGT
>Ga0210388_10002140_pt1 | contig 15389 bp, 10 predicted proteins | sample IncBWC19OmetaG_FD_155485 | JGI IMG/M metagenome (GOLD analysis project Ga0210388, IMG submission 155485) | Forest soil microbial communities from Barre Woods Harvard Forest LTER site, Petersham, Massachusetts, United States - Inc-BW-C-19-O ...
CTGGAAGCCCGGATGATAGTCACAACCTATAATCAGCATGTTCGGCTCCTTTCCTCCGAGCCCTTTGGTTGGTTTGCGCCTCCAAAGTTTACTCGGGCCTGGGAGCCGACATTGTTATGGAATCATTACACTCATTGCCCAGGAGTCGGAGCGCCAGATCAGTTTTCGCTTCGCAGGCGTGGGCCGCGTCGTCGGTGACATCCATCCGCTCCGTGCCGGAAGTCGCCTGATTTCGACGGTTGCTGAAAGCGTCTGTAATCAACTCCGCGTGCATTCCTTAGAGTTGATGTCCTTAGCTCACGGTTCGTACCGTCAGCGAGTGCGACGGATCGCTTCAGCCGCGCATGTCTTCACTTGGTACCGTTAATGTTGAGTTTCTGCTCCGGCAGGGCCGCCGAGTTTGAAGCTGCCGGGACTGCTGCTTTTCTGCGCTGCCGCATCCTTGCGGGCCTCTCGTCCATCTTCCTGGATCGCTCGGTGAAATCTGCCAGACGAATAGATTCGTAGTTCTTGCGCTTGGCGACGATGCGGTAGTCGAATGCAACGCTGGAGGAGCCGTGGTGCAGTTCGCGGACTTCAAAACCGGTGGGCGTCAGGTCTGTGACATAAAGCCCTTCGCATTCGCCGCGAGGGGTGAGGAAAACGTGATAGTCGAGATGGGTGTTTACGGTTTGCGCGAAGGTAGGTTCAAGCTCGATGCGGGCCGAGCCATTCGAAAGTTGGCCCGAGCCGAAATCCTCAAACCAGTTTTCGGGAGCTTCCATGGCATAAAGCGCGACCTTGCGCGAGCCGCCATCAACCGGCACGACCGCGGACTTGGTGCCATCGCAAGAGAAATTGCCGTTGTTATCGACTTCGCACGTGCCGAAGTCGCCCCCTGCGATCAAACCCCAACCAACGTCCGCAGTCGGCGCCGAGTTGATTGAATAAACGGTGGCTGTGTCCGCGGCGTCGTCCTGGAAGTAGGCCGCAACCTCATCGCCCTGTAATACCCCTAGAGCTCCGCCGGGCGCCGAGGTACCGATGCCGACGGTACCGTTGGAGAAGATTTCCATTGCATCGTTGTTCTTAATTCTGAAGTGAATGGTACTGCTCGAACCCGAAGCATTAATGTAAGTTCCGCCCGATGAGTCTCCCAGCAGGGCATAGTTCCCGCAACCGCTCAGGGGCGTGGTCTGGAAGCCAATCGCTGCGAAAGTCCCGCAGCCAGGATTGCCGGCGAGGATGTGCAGGCCGCCACCTCCCATAACGTCGAGATTCGCAAGCGGCGTTGTCCCAATCCCGACGCTGCCGCTCTTTAAAACTGTTAGCCGCTCGACGCAGCCTGCACTGCAATCAGATATGCTGAATTCACCTAAAGACGCTCGGTTGCTCTCCACGCGGTAATCCTCTGCTCCAGTAGCTGACAAAACCTGAAGACCGGGAATACCGCTGCCTCCTAAGCTCAGTATGGCATTGTCTCCAACTACCTGTAGCTTTTCAGTCGGATTCGTCGTCCCTATCCCGACGTTTCCCGCGAAAGAGTTGTTCGCGGTGAACGCGTTTTTTGAGGCCAACAGCGGGATCTTGGCCGTATTCAGACTCAGGGTGACGTCGCCGCTGGTTCCACCACCGGTCAGGCCCGTGCCTGCCGTCACTGCGCTGATAGTGCCGGCTCCAGTGCCGGGAAATGTCTGTCCGGTCGCAAACGTGATCAGGCCTTTATTGCTGATCTTCAGCCCCGTCTCGGCCGGGGTTGCGGTCCCGGTGGCGTAGAGCAGGTTCAGCGTGCCTGTGGCGGTGGACTTGTCGTTGTTCAATGGCTCGGCCTGCAACTGGAAGGTCTGCGGTACTGCCGTCGACGTGCTGCTGTTGAACACCGAGGCGACGAAAGCCTCCGGCTGGGAGTTCTTGCCTGCCGTCGCAGTGGCCACACCGGCCGCCGGATGGTTCAGCTTGCCGCCCACATTCAATCCCGTTGTTCCGGTCTGTGTGAGAATCGAATTCTGGATGTTGGTCGCGGTCGAGAACAAAGGAATCGCGTTCACCGTCCCGCCGGCTGTGGTCACGTCACTAGTGGTCGCCGGAGAAACACTAGCGGCCGTGCTGGCGTCCGGGCTGCTCACCGCAGCAGGACCGATGACCACGGGCGCGGCCAGCACGAAGGCCGAGGGGGGAAGTCCCCCGATGGTTTCGGCATCGCCCGCCTTCAAGGCGTACGGAGCGCTGACCAGCAGCACGCGCGGCTGCTCGGCCTGCCCCGAAACTTGCACTGCAACCCAGCGTGCCTGTTCGGACGTGAACAACTCCGCCGGAAGACCGTCGGGTTTGGTTGAGCCCAGCAGAACCGTGTAGTGGCCGGTGCTGTCGGCAGTCGCGTTCTGCGTCTCCAGCCAGAGTGGAGCACCTCCGTTTTGCTCGGAGTAGAAAGCAAACGTCATACCGACTACGCCGCTCAGCGGAGTGCCGTTGAGATCTTTAACGGTGCCGCTGAAGCGGACCAAACGAGGCAGGGCAGACAGAGTTTGAGTGGATGTCTGGGCAACTGTCAGTGGGGTGAGTAACAAAACCAGCGACAGGGATCCAACAAACAAACAAGCGACAAGGAGCTTCATGGGAATTTCTCCTTCGGAATTCGAGAAAATGTGTCCAGACGGAACTGAATGCTTTGAAATAAAAGCCTGGAAGAAATCAGGTTCATGGCAACGCAGAAACGGCAGAGTTGCTCAAAACTCGACAGAGATTATGTCCGGCGGTTGTAGCCCTGTCAATGTGCAAGGGATTGCAGTCGCCAGAAAGCCTTGGCGACGGCTCAAGGCACGAGCAATTGTTGTTTCAACATCGCAATTACACTCATTGACCCGGAGTCGGAGCGCAAGATCGGTTTTCGCTTTCCAGACGGGGGCCGCGTTGTCGGTGACATCCGTCCGCTCCGTGCCGTAATATCTAACTGTCACCAAGACGGGCTCGGCGTCGGCTTTGGGCGCACGACCGGGCCCTAAGAGACTAAAGCCCAAATTTTTTTGTCAGCTGGGTGGCACGGCTCGAGGCGTGCCTCTCCTTAAGAAATTCCGTGTGCGGAATCCAGTACGAATCGAGAGGATTTATGAGCGCCATTGAACAGCCCGTCGCACTTCAGTTCCCTGCCCTGCAACCGCCTCGCCGTTACTTGTTCGGTCCTGGACCGAGCATGGTTCACCCCCGGGTCTACGAGGCGCTTTCGAAGCCGATCGTCGGACACCTCGACGCCTACTTCATCCAGGTCATGGGAGACGTTCAGCAGTTGCTCAAGACTGCTTACGGAACTAGAGACGGTGCGACGCTGGTCATTTCCGGCACCGGCAGCGCGGGCATGGAAGCCGCCGTCACTAACTTCGTGGAACCCGGCGCCAAGTTTGCGGTGTTCGCAAACGGATATTTCTCCGACCGGCTCACCGAGATGGCCAAGCGCAACGGCGCGGACGTCGTGCGCTTTGAAAAAGCTTGGGGTGAAACCTATACGGATGATGAAGCGCGAGAGTTCATCTCCCGCGAGAAGCCGAAAGTTGTAGCTTACGTTCACGCCGAGACCTCGACGGGAGCGTTGCAATCGGGCAACGCAATCTGTGCCGCCGCGCACGACGCTGGCGCTCTGGTGATCGCCGATTGCGTCACCTCGCTTGGTGGAGTGCCGGTCGAGTTCGACCGCACCGGCATCGATGTTGCCTACAGTTGCACGCAGAAAGGCCTGAGCTGTCCGCCGGGACTGTCTCCGATGGCCATGTCGCCGCGGGCTATGGAATGGCTGCGCGCACGCACTACGCCTTCTCGCAGTTGGTATCTCGATCTCAAGCTGATTCACGACTATTCGACGGTGTCGCACCGCTATCATCACACGGCGCCGATCTCGATGTTCTACGCGTTACGCGAGGCGCTCCTGGTCATCGCGGAAGAAGGGATTGAGAACCGGTGGGAGCGTCATCGCCGCAGCAACAGGGCTTTCGTCAAGGGAATTGAAGCGATGGGCCTGCGCATGCACGTTCCCGCGGAGCACCGAATCGCGACGCTGAATACCGTATGCGTGCCCGCTGGAGTTGACGAGGCCAAGGTGCGCAAACTTCTGTTGGATGGTCCGGGGATTGAAATCGCCGGCGGTTTTGGACCGCTCGCCGGCAAAGTCTTCCGCATCGGGGTGATGGGACCGTTGGCAACCGAAGATAATGTGCAGTTTTTCCTCAAAGAATTCAAAACGGCCTTGAGCGCAGCGGGCTATTCGAGTTAGTCCTCGGTCTGTCCTGTTCAGTCAAAAAGATCTGGAGGTAGAGGCCACGAAGCATGACTCTGAAGTCAGTCGACACGCTACTTGACGTTTTGCATTTCGCCGACAGTCACACCGCGATTATCGTTCCCGAGCTCAACCTCCACGTCACCTATGATTCGCTGCGGCGGCAGGTTCTCGAGATGGCGAACGCTTTGGCTTCAGCCGGCATTCGCCGCGACGACGCCGTGGCCATTGCATTACCCAATGGTTTGCCCGCAATCGTGAGCTTTCTGGCGGCATCGATTGCGGGCAAGGCAGCCCCTTTGAATCCGGCGTATCCGTATGAGGAGTTTCATTTTTTTCTGGGCGACACCAATGCCCGGGTTCTGCTTTGTCCCCCAGTGGGTGCAGAGTTCGTTCGCACCGCGGCCGCGGACCGCAAGATCCCAGTGTTCTCGGTGGAGATGAATGAGGGAGGCAACGTGCACCTGACGGGTGCGCCTGTCGGGGCTACCGCGACTAGCCCTACGGCGGACGACATTGCGTTGATCCTGCACACCAGCGGAAGCACGGGAAAACCCAAGCGGGTTCCCTTGCGGCATTTCAACCTGGCGGTTTCCTCGGCAAACATCGCGAACACCTACTCGCTTTCCGAGGAGGATGTTTCGCTGTGCATCATGCCGCTGTTCCACATTCATGGCTTGATCGCTTCCACCATGGCTACTTTGCTTTCCGGAGGCGCCGTGGTAGTTCCGACGAAGTTCAACGCGCTTTCTTTCTGGCGGACGGTGCGGGAACATCGTGTCACATGGTATTCGGGAGTGCCCACGATGCATCAGCTTCTAATGGCCCGCACTCACCACAAGCCTGCGGAAGCTGACACGTTGCGCTTCATCCGGTCGTGCAGCGCGCCCTTATCGCCGGAACTGATTCACAAGATTGAAAACGAATTCGGTGTCCCATTTGTTGAAGCGTACGGGATGACCGAAGCTTCGCATCAGATGACGTCGAATCCGCTGCCGCCGCGCCATCGCAAGGCGGGATCGGTGGGAGTGGGCGCCGGGCTTCGCGTCCGGATCATGGATAAAGCTGGCAACTCTCTGGAAAATAATCAGCGCGGCGAGATTGCCATCCAGGGCGCGAACGTGTTTCGGGGATACGAAAACAATCCCGAAGCCAACGCCCGCGCGTTTGTGAACGGATGGTTTCGCACCGGCGACCAGGGCTTTCTCGACGACGATTGTTACCTGCACCTGACGGGCCGGATCAAGGACATCATCATCCGCGGTGGCGAGAACATTGCGCCTCATGAGGTCGATGAGATTCTGCTGCGCCATCCCGCGGTCGCAGCTGCGGTAACGTTTGGCTGCGCCCATCCCACACTCGGAGAGGAAGTCGCTGCCGCCGTGGTTTTGCACGAGCCGCATGGCGCCACCGAATCGGTGCTCATAAAACACTGCCGCGAATTGCTCGCGGAGTACAAATGTCCGAAGAAGATTTATCTGGTGAAGAGTATTCCGACCACGGCCACGGGAAAAATTCGCCGCCGCGCCGTCGCCACTGCGCTCGTGGATGATCAACAGGGGAACAGCCGGCGTGGATGAACGACTTGGGCGAACAAGCATGAGATTCCTGATCGCGGGGGCGGGCGCAATCGGCGCCTACATCGGCGCGCGCATGGCGCAGGCCGGGTTCGACGTCACGCTCTTTGCGCGCGGCCCGCATCTTCGCGCCTTGCAGGAGCACGGCGTGCAGGTGAAAAGCAGCGAGGGAGATTTCGTGGCGCGTCCCCCCATCGCGGGCTCGCTCGAAGAGGTGGGGCCTGTCGACGTTGTCTTTCTCGGCGTGAAGGCTCACGCCCTGCCGCAACTTGCGCCGCAGTTGAAGCCGGTTCTGGGTCCGGATACCACCGTCGTCAGCATGCAGAATGGAATTCCGTGGTGGTATTTTCAGGGTTTCGGTGGTGAGTACGAAGGACTGCGCCTGGAGCGTGTCGACCCCGGTGGCGTGATTTCAGCGGCAATCGCGGCTCCAAGCGTGGTTGGGTCGATCATTTACTTCGCGACTGAGATTCCGGCACCCGGCGTGATTCAGCACATCGAGGGCAACCGCATTACGCTGGGCGAACCAGACGGTTCACGCTCCGATCGCATCCGGGCGATTGCCGAGGCCCTCGTCGCCTCCGGCTTTCGATGCCCGGTCACCACTCGCATCCGGCACGAGATTTTCGTAAAGCTTCTGGGCAACGCGTCGTTCAACCCGGTCAGTGCACTCACGCGCGCCACGTTAGTCCAGATCGCCCGCGATCCGGGCGCGGCTTCGGTCATCAGAAACATCATGCAGGAAGTGGAAGCCGTTTCCAACAAGTTGGGGATGGAGCTGCCCATCTCCATCGATCAGCGAATCGCCGGCGCGGAGAAAGTTGGCGAGCACAAGACCTCGATGCTGCAGGATCTCGAAGCTGGCCGGCCGATGGAACTGGAGGCGCTGGTGGGTTCGGTCGTCGAGTTGGGAGAACGCGTGGGACTCCCGATGACCTGCACCCGCACGGTCTACAACTGCACAAAATTGCTGGCCCAAGGCATCGCTCAGCAATCCCGCTGACCTTGGCTGCATCGATCTTTTTCATCCCTGCCACAAAAATATTTGCTCGGGCCTTGACAACGGGCGTATACTCCCTGCGTTGGCTGGTCCACTTATCGGACCACTTGGAGATTTACGTTGTCCACAGCGCTCAAATCCGACTTCGAAGTTGTCCGCAGGAACAAAGTCTATGAGGAAGTCGCTAAGCAGATCGAGCGCCTCATTCTGAAAAAGCTGCAGCCTGGCGACAAACTGCCGTCGGAGCGTGAACTGGCGGAGACGCTTCGCGTGAGCCGCAGCTCCATCCGGGATGCGATTCGAGGCCTGGAACTGATGGGCTTGGTTGAGCCGCGTCAAGGGGCTGGGACCATCGTTCGCGAAGTTTCCGCTGACTCGCTGGTGAATCCCTTTTCCGACGCCCTGAAGCGCCGGCAGGAACTGGTCAGCGAACTTTTGGATTTTCGCAGGATGCTCGAGCCGCCGCTGGCCGCACGCGCGGCCACGCATGCATCTCCGGAAGAAATTTCCGAGATGGAAGAAATTCTGGCACGGCAACAGGAAAAGCAGGCGCAAGGCGATGCTGCGGTCGCCGAGGATACGGAATTCCATTACAGCATTGCCCTCGCTTCTGGAAACAGTGTTGTGCTGAAAGTGCTCGACATTCTTATGGATCTGCTACGCGATACGCGGGAACGCTCGCTGCAGGTGGAGGGGCGCGCGCAGAAATCGCTCGCCGGCCACAAGCGGATATTGGCTGCCATCAAGCGTCACGATGCCGAAGCTGCCAAGGCTGCCATGCGGCGGCACATTGAAGATGTGGAAGAGATCGTACTCAACAAATTGTAGAGGAACGAGTTCTATTCAACGGAGGGTTTGTCATGGGTCGGTTATTCGCAATCGAGATCATCTATAGAGGCATCTTCCAAAAAACTATGGCGGGCAGGCTTAGCCGGGCGATCGTGCTGGCCGCCCATCACGAAGGCAAAGTGGGCATCTCTTTCGGCCGTTACGGGGACAGTCCCGAACGCAACGGAATTCCCGCGAAAGGCTTCGCGATCGTCGCTACCGACGAACAGACCCTGCAGGAAGGGATGGCGAAGTACGAGCCCAAGGAAGTCGACGTGACGATTTGCGTGGATGACACGCTATGCAAGGGCGTCGAGTCGTGGGCCTGGTACGGTCTGCAACCGGTGAATCGTTTGTTGAAGCCAGGCGGCACGTTGATCGTGACCTCGCGCGAGGGCCCGGAAGCCATCATCGGCATGGCTCACCGCAAGGAAACCCCTTATCAACTGTCGATCCTTAAGGGCACGGTCAGCTTCTCCGGCTTGTGGGTTTACAAAGACGATCACACCGACGTTCGCATTCTGGGCGCCGTCGCTAAGATTCTTCCCGAGCTGTTCAGCCTGAAATCCGTTCAGAGAGCCATCGTTGACGAGTGGCACGATGAACTGAAAGCTACTTCGGCCGCCAAGTCCTACGAACGCACCACCAGCATCACGGTCACTCCGGACCAAGGCAATCCTGAAGTGCCCTACAAGTTCGATTTGCCCAAGTGGCACGAAATGGGCGAAGGCATTGCCATCCCCAGCATTCCTGCGGGACACAAGATGGACGATCCGACATCACACGCCCACGGCGGATTCCAGCCCGACCGCAATCCGACGTTCCTGAAGTTCAGTACACGAACCATGCGGCCCGTGGTGAATTTCGATACCTGCATCAAGTGCACCCTGTGCTGGCTGCAGTGTCCAGACTCCTGTTTCGATGTGACCCCGGAAGGCTTGTACGACGCCAACATGAAGGCCTGCTGCGGGTGCGGCGTTTGCGAAGCGGTGTGCCCGGTCAAAGAATGCGTGACGATGGTGAATGAAACGGAATTCAAAGACAACAGCAGCCAGTGGGAAGATTGGCGTAAAGACAAAGACGGTTACAAGGTGTGGCTTGAGGAGAAGATCAAACATCCCCCGGAACGCTCCCACGGGTTCCGCTATCGCGGGCAATACGAGGAGCAGATTCCCGAAATGCTCGAGATCGCGCAGGGAAAATAAACCATCATTCATAGCGCCCTTTACGAGGAGAGTCCGTCATGGCAGTGGCTACGATAATCGAAGAGCAGAAAAAGAAAATTGAAGAAACCGCTTTAATCACCGGTAGCGAGGCCATTGCAGTTGCCTGCAAGCTGGCCGACGTTGACGTGATCACCGCGTATCCAATCCGCCCCTACGACACCGTCATGCAGTATGTCTGCAAGCTGGTGGCGAACGGCGAAATGGATTGCGAGTATATCGTCGCCGAAGGTGAGCACTCGCAGTTTGAAATCGTGAAGCACGCTTCGGCGTGCGGCGCGCGCGTGTTCTGCGGGTCGAGCGGTGTCGGCTGGATGTATGCCATGGAAGCGCTGACGGTAACGCCTGCGCTGCGCATTCCTATGATCGCCATGGTCGGAAACCGGGCGCTCGATGACCCTGGCGCCTTCGGCGTTGAGCACAACGACGCGTTGGCCGTCCGCGATCTGGGCTGGCAGCTGGTTTGGGTGGACAATGCGCAAGAGGCTCTGGACACGGCCCTCATCGCTTATCGTGTGGCTGAGGATCGTCGTATCTTCCTGCCACTCGCCATCAGTTGCGACGGCGCGTTTCTGACCCACTCCCAGGCGCTGGTCAAGATTCCATCGCAAGAGCAGGTTAACGAGTTCCTGCCGCCATACGATCGCGCAGATCTTTTGCTTCATCCCGACAACCCCATTACCGTGGCGCCGCAGGGCAACGAAGACTGGGTGATGGAAATTCGCCGCCAGAACTATGCTGCCATGGAGCGGGCTCCGGGCGTGATCAAGGAAGCTTATGCCGATTTCGAGCGCATCTTCGGCCGCTCGTACGGCAATCCGTTCTTCGAGGAGTATATGACCGACGATGCCGATATCGTTCTCATGGGGATGGGAACGCTGTCAATCTCGGTGAAGGTGGCGATCCGCGAGATGCGCAAGCAAGGCAAGCGGGTTGGCTTTGTGCGCATGCGTTGGTTTCGTCCTTTTGCCGCGGAAGAATTGTCGAAGTCTCTGCAACGCTTTGCCGCGGTCGGCGTAATCGATCGCGACTACTCTTTCGGCTCCCCGTACCTCGGAGGCGTACTGGCCGGCGAGGTTCGGCATGCACTGTATCCGGGACCGGGCAAGAAGCCGCCGGTGGTGGGCTTTATTTGCGGGCTCGGCGGGCGCGAAGTCACCGTGCCTGATGTGCAGAAGATGGCCGATGCCGTCTACAACGCTGCAGATGGAAAAGCGCAGCCCTTAACTCAATGGATCGGATTGCGAGAGTAATCCGCTTTTGCTGATTTTCGCAGACCTCAGAGAGGATGAAGAATTATGGATACTTACGTACAGATTGATCCGACCCAGAAATTAGATCCGTTCAAAGCGGTTAAGAAGATTCCGCTGGAAGAGTACTTCACTTCCGGCCACCGAACCTGCCAAGGTTGTGAGTCGGCGCTGGTGATGAAGATGATGGCCAAGGCCGCCGGCCCGCGCACCATCGTGCTCGGCAGCACGGGATGTATGTACGTGGCGAACACCACGTACTACAGCACCTCCTGGGTGCTTCCCTGGATGCATACACAACTGGGCAGCAGCGGCTCGGCGGCTCTGGGCGCGTCTGCGGCGCTGAAGGTGCTCATGCGTAAGGGAAAGATGAAGCAGGAGCCCATCAACGTGATCGCATTTTGTGGCGACGGCGGCGGAGCCGACATGGGCGTGGGAGCGATTTCAGCCACGCTCACGCATCCCGACTACAACTGCCTCATTTTGATGTATGACAACGAGTCATACGCGAATACTGACATACAACTTTCAGGGAGCACGCCTTGGGGCGCGAATACCACGTTCAGCACACCCGGGAAGGTAAAGAGGATCATGCATCGCCGCTGGAAAAAGAATATGGCGGGGATGATGGCAGCGGGCCATCCCACTTGCCGCTATGTTGCAACTGTTTGCATGTCCTACGGCTTGGCGGCCATGAATTCCATGCGCAAGGCTTTGGCCATCGGCGGTCCCACGTTCATTCACTCGCTCGATCCCTGCCCAAAGGGTTGGGATTACGATCCTTACATCTCCCACGAACTAGGCGAATTAGCCGTCAATACTGGCATTTGGCCGCTCTATGAAGTGGAAGACGGCGTGCTAAAACTTACCGGCAGGACGCAGCAGATTGCCTCGAAGAAGATACAGAGGCAGCCCGTACGGGATTACTTGCTGAAGCAAGGAAGATTCGCCCACTTCACCAACGACGACATCGATTACTTCCAAAGTAAAATCGATGAGATGTGGGAAAAGTGGCTGGTTCCCGGCGTGATCCCGTTCCGCACAGAAGTGGAGGCCGACGCCCCGCCGTCCAGCTAGAGATGTTGGCTGGCGAGGTTAGCTGAGAGCGCCATCGTGCGAAATGAAGTGACGGGAACGCGGCAGGTTTCGCTTGCGAAGTTCAGCGTGCGTTGTTAACGTCTGACGTGAAGTCCGACGTACCTCACGGAGGTATCGCCATGGCTGCATCCACCGTCTCACCAGCCTCCCTTATCCACCCTTCGCGCATTCCCAATCGATGGGTGCAATTAATCGCCGGCATCGTCGCCATGATGGCGATTGCCAACCTGCAGTACGCCTGGACTATTTTCACCAAACCCATACAAGCCCATTTGCACGTCACGCTGGTGGCTGTGCAGTGGACCTTCACTTTATTCGTCGCGCTTGAAACCTGGCTCGTACCTTTTGAAGGATTCCTGGTGGATGTTATCGGCCCTCGATTAATGCTGGGCGCGGGCGCGATCATGATCGGATTGGGCTGGATCGGCTCCGGCCGGGCCGAAACCATAAACGCGCTTTATTTCTGGTATGGCGTGGGCGGAATCGGCGCTGGCGTCGTCTATGGCGGAGCCATTGGGAACGCACTGAAATGGTTCCCTGACTATCGCGGGCTGTGCGTGGGCCTGACGGCCGGAGCTTTCGGAATCGGCACCGCAACCACCATCGCTCCAATCGCTGCGATGCTGAAAACCGACGGCTACCAACATACATTCATCGTCTGGGGAATTATCCAGGGCTTTGTGGTGTTGCTCGCTTCACTCTTTCTGGCCAGGCCGCCGGTGGGATGGACGCCGCCGAACTGGAAGGAGAAAGAAGCCAAAATCCGAGCCAAAGTCAACACTTCGACGGTCAGCATGACGCCTTTGCAAATGCTCCGTCAGCCGTCTTTCTACGTCATCTATGTGATGATGACCATGCTGGCTTTCGGTGGTCTCGTAGTTACAGCACAGCTCAACCCGATGGCTTCTTCGTACCACGTGGATAACGTGGTTGTCGCCTTTGGCATGACGGCACTGGTGCTGGCGATCACGGTCGACCGCATTCTAAACGGGTTGACGCGCCCCTTCTGGGGATGGGTTTCGGACCACGTTGGCCGCGAGAACGCCATCTTCGTTGCCTTCATCCTGGAGGCGGCGGCGGTGTTTGCGCTGCTCCAACTGATCAACCGCCCGGTCTGGTTTGTGGCGCTGTCAGGTCTGTGTTTTTTCGCATGGGGCAACATTTTTTCCTTATTCCCCGCCATCACGGGCGACCTGTACGGAAACAAGTGGGCGACCACCAATTATGGAATCGTGTATACCGCGAAAGGAGTGGCTGCCGGTTTTGCAGGGCCGGGTGCCGCGTGGTTGTTTGCCAAGACCGGTTCCTGGACGAAAGTCTTCTGGGCGATGATTGTCTGCGATGTCGTCGCCGCGTTCATGGCCTTGCTCTGGCTGAAGCCTTTGGCACACCGCACTGTCGAGGAATCCGAAAGCCGACTTCGCGTTCCCAGCCCGCCCAAGGCCGACGGGGCAAGAACCGCGGCGTAGCTGGTGGTAGCAGCTGCGCCGCAAGGTTGGCCTCCCCGCTTAAGGACTGCAACACACGCGTGGCAACTGCGAATCAGCTTAGCGCACTTTTACGTGGCGCTTAACCCGGCAAACGTTGGCCGCGCGTTTCCGCGCCAAATGGAAGCAGGAGCAGTCCGAGCGCGAAGGCAATCGAAGTGATTGCGACCGGTGTGCCGAGCGATCCGTAATGCCGCACGCCGCTTCCCACCAGAAACGTAATGCCTGCGCCCCCGAATCGCGCGAAGGAAGTGGAGAACGCGAACGCACTGGCGCGGCATTCTGTGGGATATTGTTCAGGCAGCCAGAGAGTGTAGACCGCGAAGTTGGCCCCGCCGAAGCCGAGAAAGAAAAGACAGGCGAAAAACCACGGCAACGCGCCGGCCCCAAGGTAGAACACCTTGCCGAAGGTGAGCGCGATAAACACCATCATCAGCGTAAAGAAAACCGCGAGCGCGCCGCGCCGGCCAAGTCGTTCCGCCAGCCAAGGCATCGCCAGACACCCGAGGATCGTGGCAAACGAAACCAGCATGACGCCCCACGAAGCCAGTTGCGCGGCTGCCGGGCCGACGTGTCCCGCCGCTTCAGCAAGAGCAGTTATCGCTGCGGGAACGTAGACGGTTCCGGCCCACAGACCGCAGATAGAAGCCAGCATCAGTAAGGCGTTGACGACAGTGCGGCGACGCCAGGAGGGCGAAAACAGAATCGCAAAAGGACGCCAGACTGACCACGACCGGACCACACTCTCTTTGTTTTTCCAGGCTGCGGGTTCCACAACGCCATGGCGAACCCACGCCAGCACCAGGGCCGGTAGACCACCGACAATAAACATGGAACGCCAGCCATAGTGGCTGCCGATTCCGTAGTTGGCCAGCGCCGCGAGAAAAAAACCGACGTAGTAGCCGGTATGCATGAACCCGGCGCCCATTCGGCGGCGATGCTCGGGCCATTCTTCGGCCACGAATGTACCGCCCATGGCCCATTCGCCGCCAATGCCGATCCCAGCCAGCAACCGCAGAACAGCCAGTTGCCACACGCTGGTGACGAAGGCGCTCAGGAACGTGAACACCGAATACCAGACGATAGTCAGCATCAGGGTGCGCACTCGGCCGAACTTGTCTCCAACCGGACCCCATAGGAAGGCCAGTCCCCAGCCGATCAGGAACAGCGCAAACAGCAGAGATCCGTAGTAGCCGATGTTGCCTTTGGTGGCGGCGATGCCGGACCGGGGCAGCAATTCGCGGACTGCGGGCACGAGCACGAGCGCGTAGATGACCGAGTCCATGCCGTCGAGCGTCCAGCCGCCCCACGCCGCCCAGAAGCCGCGAATTTGATTTCGAGTTAGGGGCGCAGACGCGGTCGCTGTGGGGTGCGTTGTTTCGTCTGTAGCGGAAGACGCCATGATAGGGGGGAACTATATCAAAAGGCGGCGGTGGCGCAACGAAAAATGGCATGTCGCTCGGCTTGGCCTTGCCTGTGAATTCCTTTCAAAAATAAATTCAGCGCGACTGGTTGATTCGGGCGCTGTTGAGGTGTGCTGCGGGGTCCGCTTTCGATACCCCCTCCCCCCTGGGGTCTAATGGAATCACCACGTTAGCAAGAAATTCTCGGCAAAATTCGGATATCAAAGAACTTAGATACTAAAATCCGTGAAGCAAAGGACTTAGGGGCGCGGCGATACGGGTTCACCCAACCGTCACGGCCTCGACCATGATCGCTGATTTGAATTGAGCCGGCAAGGTTAGATATCACAATGGGCTTGTGGATTTCCGCATGAAGCTGTGCGGCGAGAGGTGCGGATGCTGACGCGACACCGGAGATCCGTTCGGCTCCGCTCAGGACAGGCTCTTCGCTCCGCCTGAAGTACGGCTGCGCTCAGGGTGACGCCGAGATGGGACATCGAGCCAAGGTGTGTTGCGCCCAGCTTTGCTATTTCACCAGGGGCAGCTCCAGCGAACTCGGGTGATCGCCGTCGTGATAGAGCGTGACATGCGCGGTGTGCGCATCTTTCCCGGATTCCTCCGCCACCACGCCGCCGCTGTTGTAGTTTTTCTCGGTGTAGATGCTGTTCGGGGAGGTCAGCACGAGCCGCAGTCGACTCCCTTTCGCAATCCGTCGTGAGAAAAATGTGAACCCGCTGAATTCGTAACGGTAGATCTCTCCTGGCTTAGCCAGTTTCTCGGTGACGGCAGAATCGCGGTAGCGCGCGCGTATCTGGTCTCCCGTGAGTTGGATGCTCTTGCCATCCGGCATAATCTCGTACAGGTTCACGCTGAAGTCGGTGTCGGGCACGTCCATCGACATCCACACCACCAGCTTCACGAAGCCGCTGATCTCGGTGTCTTCGGTGAAGGGTTGGCTGTGATACACCACGCCGTCGCCGAATAAATTCAAAGCATATCGTTCGTCGGTGATGTTGTTCTTGATGTCTTCCTTTTCGAGTTCCGCTGGCCGCACGTCGAGGGGATCGTAAACATATTGATCGGGCTTTGCGGTGGCGGGTTTGTCTTCACTCAGCCTGCCCGAGTGGAAAGCGTCGTTCGCCTCTCCGTTGCTGGAATTCAGATACAGGATTCTCTTCGCATTCGAAACCGCTTCCAGGCTGTCGGCATATTTCCACTGCTCGGCGCCTGTCACGTAATAGGCGACGTGCTTCTTGAGAAACTCCAGCGGCTTACCGTTC
>Ga0210388_10002142_pt1 | contig 15386 bp, 20 predicted proteins | sample IncBWC19OmetaG_FD_155485 | JGI IMG/M metagenome (GOLD analysis project Ga0210388, IMG submission 155485) | Forest soil microbial communities from Barre Woods Harvard Forest LTER site, Petersham, Massachusetts, United States - Inc-BW-C-19-O ...
AGGAACGTCGGCCTAGCCTTCGTCGCTGGATTAATGCTGGCGTATTTGAAGAGTCGGGACCGTCTCCGTCTGTAAATAGAATCTCTTTAAAGGAGCGTCGGGCCAGTGATGATTTTATCGAGAACGCATTTGTTGGTTGCAATTAGTCTCCTCGCGATTCTCACTGTTTTCCCAAATTTGGCACGAGCCCAGTCGCCCGAGTTAGCCATGCGGGACTTTTCATCCGGCCAGATCAAAAAGGGAGTCCGAACGATTGGCCTCGGTGGAGATGGGGCGACCTGGGGTAACTACGCCCTTGTGTGGAAGGACGCGGATACGGGGTTGATTGACTATGGCGACACCACATATACAAATGGCAACGACTTTCATTTCGAGGCCGTAGGCCTGACTTCGCCGTCGCTCTGGCACGACCTGACAATTTACGTGATCGCGATGTCGGAAGGCACCAACAATGTGACATTCAACGCCAAGTCCCCGGGACTCGGTCCCCACCCGGTTCCGGTGGCCGGCGACGGCACCGATCACGCGGTCTTCACGAAGATCGCGATGCCGTTGGGAAACGGGGTCTCAGCCGGCATCTTGTTGGCGTATGAAACCTCGCAGTTCGATGCGGCAGAAATTGGAGCCCCACAGGACACCGTCCACTACGCGACCGAATGGCGCCCATCGGCCGGGTTTGGGATCGCTTGGCAGCCCAGCAAGACGGTATTGCTCGGCTTTCGCGCTCTCTTTAACAATGACCTCGAGCGTCGCTCCGATTCGGACGGAGTCGATGAGGGCATCGCGCGCAGCGCGGAACTGCGACTGGGCGGATCCTACTCGCCCTGGGATGGAGCGCTTATCGACATCGGCGGAACCCGTCTCGAAAAGCACAATGCTATTGCTCAGACGCACACGATCACCTATCACCCTAACGTGGGTTTCGAACAAGTGTTCTGGAATCGCCGCTGGGCAGTCAGGTTTGGTCTGGATGAGACTTCCCCCACGGCAGGGATTACATTCAATTACGCACCGCTTAAGGTGGATCTGGCGTATGTGGATAATATGGCCCGCAGCCGGGTTGGCTATCTTTTTGGAACCAACAGCAACAGCATTCTCTTGACCTTTACGCTTGACTATCGCCATCTCATTCGCGGCTCATGAGTGCAGGCCGTGCACTTAGTTAGCATAGGGATGAATCTGGAAACTACACCGTGAGTCAGAAACTATTACTCATCTGGTTTAGCGCCGTCGCCGCGATTCTCGTGATTGTGGGGGTGATATTCGCCTTTTTTGGCTTGAGCATTTTGCCCGTCGATCGAGAGACACTCGTGCCCTGGCAGAGTGCAATCTACGGCGCGATCATGATCGGCTGGGGTACGACACTCCTCAGTATCGGGCGTGTCGCGTTTCGTCGAAGTGATCGCGAGCTGCTGAAGGGGCTACTTTACGGACTGATCGTGTAGCTCGCAGTTGAAGCCGCTTTTTCCATACACTTTAGAGTTTGGTTTAATGTCGGTGTAGATATAGCTGTTTTCGCACTTTTCGGGATTCCGTTGCTCACGGCCATGGCGCACGTAAAGAAAAAGTCCTAGGCGAGTGCTAACCGCACCGACTACTGCGATCGACGATCCGATTCAATGGTACACAACGTTCCGAGTTAAGTGCTGCGTGGGTACGCCCAAACGGGACAATTCGCGCCGGTGCAGCAGATAGGCGGGCGGGATGTTAACGGCCAAGAAAGTGTTTCTAAAGAATCCCACATTGCGCCGGGCCTTGACGGCTGTGATCGCCCTATCGTTTGTATTCTGTGAGGCCTGCGCGCAGGAGCCGGATTCCGGCGATGTGGATCATGCCGTGGTCCTGGAGATAGGCGGTGCCGGGGAATGGTCAGTGCATGGCGGTGGCGGGCCGAATTATGGGGGAACGGTTGCGGCCGAAGTAACTCCGATCGAAAACCAGTTGGAGCTAGAGATGGGTGTCACGGCGCTGGCAACGACAGGTCATACGGAACTGTCCGGAGACTTTATGTTTAAGAAGCCGTATCGCCTCTCTGGCACGACTGAGTTCATGTTCGGCGCCGGACCTTCGCTTTCCAAAACGCTGAGCGGACCCGACCGAGGGACAACGTGGAGCGCGGATTTGGTCTTGGATTTCATGTTTTGGCGCAGCAAAAATGTCGGTTGGTACTTGGAACCGGGTTGGAGTGTAGCTCCGAAGAACGGGCAGCAGTCCTTGGGAGTAAATTTTGGTCTTATCTTCGGATTGCCATAAAGCCCGAACACCCTAACTACTTATGGCGCCCGGAGGCCACGAAGGTCATCGCAGCGGTGCCCATTACGTACCGTGCGCGGAACTGTGGCACGCAACCTGTGGTCAGATGGGTATTCGAAGAAGGAGGCCCTCAGGCAATGAATAGCGTCGCTGCGGCGGTAGTGTCTATCCTTTACTTTGCAGTTGCGCCGTCTGTCTGCCAGGCCACCGATACGACTCAGCAGGAAGCTGTGCGGGCGCGCAGTGCGGAGGTCATGCCGTTCGACCTTAAGGCCACTACCCACATTTTCACTAAGACCCGCACCGGCGGTGTCCAACGAGTGGTCGCAAAGAATCCCGACGACACCCCTCAGATTCAGATGATTCGTGCTCACCTGAGAGACATCGCCGATAAGTTCAGTCGAGGAGATTTCTCCGGGCCCGCTCAGGTGCACGGGGCGATCATGCCGGGACTCGCCGACCTACGCGCCGCAAAGCCTGGAGAACTCAAAACCCGTTATTACGACATCGCAGCCGGCGCCGAGATCGAGTATTCGTCAGAAAGTCCGAAACTTGTGGCCGCTTTACATGAGTGGTTTAGTGCGCAACTCGCTGATCACGGATCCGATGCGATGCCTGGGCATGATCATGCGATGCCTCACAATGACTAAATCGGCCCCATCGTTAACCATGCCTCAAATTGAGCGGCAAACGTTTGCCCTGCGCTACATGGAGAGCTTAAGCTTCGCCATATGAAGCGCCAGCTCATTGCTTTGATCGTGATACTCGCCCTCGGCCTGCAAGGGTCCGTGGCAGCTTTTGCAGCTGCATCCGAGATGATGTCTTCAGACTGCACAACTTCATCTGTGGGTCAGTCGGATACCTCGCACAAGTCGTGCTGCCCGAGCGGCTTGCACACAGCAAGCTGCTGCCTGGATGCCTGCCTGGCGACCGTGGCTGTCGCGATGTCGCCCGGATCCTCTGTTTGGTACGGCCGCTCGGCGCGCGCATTGCCGATCCATACAGCGACATTCTCCTCTCGCGGCGATGCGCCGCTGATTCGACCACCCATTCTCTAAAGCCCTCAAGGTCCGTCTAAACAACGGCATGTCAGCGACTCGTGAGAGGCGCTGGTGATGGCGCGCACGCGTGAAGCTGCCGCCTGTGAGCTTTGGAGAATAGTCATGTTTCGTTTTTACCTGGGCGCATGCGTGCTTGTCCTGGCAGCACCCGCGATCGCCAAACCGATCGCGTTTGCCGATGGCACAACCGTGATGGCCGAATACGGCGCCGGCACAATGCAGGAGTTGCAGATCTTTTACGCGCCGCGCTTTGATTACTCGGTCGGCGGCGGCCACGTTGATTTTACCAGCGACGAGGATGGCCAGACTGAGCACATCACGTACGCACGGCTGAACTGGCTCGCCCACCGTTGGAATCTGGAATCTGCACAGGCCAATGTGTTCGTGTGGGGTGGTGTCGGATCCGCGACTGGAGACTCTTTCAGCGGATCGAGTCTCACTGGGAACGCCGGCGCGCAGGCCGATTACGAAACGCGGCGTGTCTATGCGTCTCTAAAGACCGATTTGCAGCGAAGCTCCGAATTTTCTGTTCGCGTCGACACGCTGCAGTTGGGATTGGCTCCGTACAAACACGACTATGGAGGAATCGCGACTTGGTTCGTCTTCCAGGCGCGTCATTACACGGACAATCTTCATTCAGGGATCGAGACCGCGGCGCTATTGCGCCTCTTCAAGGGCGGTGCGTGGATCGAGGCCGGCGTCACCAACGGCGGGAAACTACAAGCCATGGCCATGTTCAACTTCTAAATCGGAAGAATCTTATGAAACGTTTTCAAGTTTGTTTGACTGTGACTCTGCTCCTTCTAGCAGCAACCAGTACGGCTGCCACAATCGAAATGACTGTCAATGGTCTGGTGTGTGCCTTCTGCGCACAGGGTATCGAGAAGAAGCTCAAGAAATTCCCGGCGACTGCAGAGGTCGTTGTGAATCTGCAGCATCGACTGGTCGCTGTGGCGTTAAAAGACGGTCAGGACATCTCAGATACGGATCTGCGAAAAGCATTGACCGATGCTGGCTATACCGTGAAATCGATCGAGCGCACCGAAACACCGATCGCCGATGTTCGCGAGAGGCTTAAGGCGGCAAAGCCTTGAGCAAACCACCCTTCACCCGCAATGCGGGCCTGGCAGTCGGCGCGTTGCTCGCGAGCTCAGCGATGCTCGTGTGCTGTGTACTGCCGGCCGTGCTTGTGGCGATCGGCGCTGGCGCGGCGTTGGCCAGCCTCGTCACTGCTGTGCCGCAGCTTATATGGTTAAGCGAGCATAAGCCGTTGGTATTCACCGTTGCCGGCATGCTGTTGGCAGTCAGCGGTGTTGCTCTCTGGTTAGGGCGGCGCGCGCCCTGTCCGGCAGATCCTGCGCTCGCGCGCTCGTGTAGGCGTCTGCGGCGAATAAGCGCAATCCTCTATGCAGTCGCCGTTGTTAGCTTCCTGCTCGGCGCCACGTTTGCGTTTGTATTGCCGGCTCTCCCGCCCTAGCCGCCAATTTCGTTCCATCGCGAGGTGTGCTTGACATTACGAGGATACGCGTAATATCGTATAGCCATGAAAACCCCCTTGGTCATCGCTGCGTTGAGTGCACTCGCCCACGAGCATCGATTGGCAATTTATCGCCTTCTCGTCGAACGAGGGCCGGAAGGCCTGTCGGCTGGCGTCATCGGCGAGCGAGTCGGTCTGCTGCCGTCCACGTTGACGTTTCATCTGCAGAATCTGCAGCGCGCGGGGCTCATTACCCAGGAACGTAGCAGCCGCCAACTCATCTATAGCGCGGACTTCGAGGCGATGAACGGGCTGATCGGCTACCTCACTGAGAATTGCTGCGGTCAAACTGGTGGTAGTTGCGCGGCTGCGTGCAAGCCGGTCGCCGCTGCCACCAAAGTACGGAACAAATCTAGGAGAGCTGCATGAAACGCTTTCACCTGCACGTCAGCGTCGGAGACCTCGACGAATCCATTCGATTTTATTCGACCTTATTTGCCGCGCCGCCGACGGTTCGGCAACCTGATTACGCCAAATGGATGATCGAGGACCCGAGAATCAACTTCGCGATCTCAACCCATCGCCAACCCGTGGGTGTCAATCACTTAGGCTTTCAGGTTGAGTCCGACGAGGAGTTGCGCGGCATGCACGCCCAATTGCAGGCAGCCGACACTCAATTGGTTCAGGAGAACGAGCAGCCCTGCTGCTACACCAAGTCAGACAAGTACTGGGTCACCGATCCGACCGGGATCGCCTGGGAGACCTTTCACACGCTTGGCAGCATCCCTGTCTATGGCGAAGACACGTCAGTCTTCAACCACGGCGCTTCCGCCGTCCCCATCCAGGCGCCCACAACGAAATCCGCCTGCTGCGTACCGGCGGAGAAGACCCAACCTAAGGCCGATCGCGCTAGCTGCTGCGGGTGATGATTCCTTCGCTTAAATCCGATATCCGTCGCGGCGAATCGGCCGACCTTCCGGCAGTGGTCGAGCTGCTGAAAGGGGCGGGACTACCAACGGCCGATTTGACCAGTGCCGTGAGGCTGCAAATGTGGGTACTCGACGTCAGGGACTCACCCCAGGGCGTCGTTGCTCTAGAGCGTTTCGGCAGCGAGGGACTCTTACGCTCGCTTGCCATTGCGCGCAAGTACCGCCAGCGCGGCTTCGGCCGTGAGCTTGTCCTTCGACTCGAACACGACGCGCAAGCGGACGGCGTCGAGCAGCTCGTGCTTTTGACCGAGACAGCGCAACCGTTCTTTCGCGCCCTCGGCTACGACGTCATCGATCGGGATTATGTGAGCAAAGAACTGGCCCAGAGTGCAGAGTTTCGTTTTCTCTGCCCGGCCTCAGCCGTGTGCATGAGCAAAGCGCTCCATTCCTAAATAGCGGGAGAATCCAGAATGGCGGAGCGCATCTATAACGTGCTGTTCCTGTGCACCGGCAACTCGGCACGCAGCATTTTGGCGGAATCCATCATCAACAAACTGGGCAACGGTACGTTCCGCGGATTCAGTGCCGGCAGTCACCCGAAGGGACAACTGCATCCGATGGCACTCGCGCTTCTGCGGCAATTGGATTTTCCGACCGACAGCCTGCGTAGCAAGAATTGGGATGAATTCGCCGCGCCAGATAGTCCGCACCTCGACTTCGTTTTCACGGTGTGCGCTAACGCCGCCGGCGAGGTGTGCCCGCATTGGCCGGGCCAACCGATGACAGCCCACTGGGGAATCCCAGATCCTGCGGCGGTCGATGGCACGGATATTGAGAAAAACTTTGCGTTTCGCGAAGCATTCCGGTCGTTGGAGACGCGGATCAAGCTGTTCCTGAGTCTCCCCCTCGCCTCGATCAACCGGATGCGGCTCAAGGAGCAATTGGATGCAATAGGGCATACACCCCCGGCCAGCGATGCACACTGAACCACTATCCCGCCGATTACTCGCCGAGGGCTTGGGATCGCTGCTGCTGGCAGCGACCGTGGTGGGCTCCGGGATCATGGCCGAACGCCTCAGCGGTGGTAACTTAGGCGTAGCACTTCTCGCCAACACAGGCGCAACGGTCGCGGTACTCGCAGCCCTGATCGCACTGCTCGGCCCCATAAGTGGCGCCCATTTCAATCCCGCCGTATCCGTCATCGAGGCGCTACGCGGTCGACTGCAGTGGGGAGACGCCGGCCTTTACACGGCTGTGCAAATCGCCGGCTGCTGCTTAGGTGCGCTGCTTGCGCATGTCATGTTCGAGCTGCCCGTGTGGCAGGCATCGGCACACGTGCGAACCGGACCAGCGCAGTGGCTCGCGGAAGGTGTCGCGACTTTCGGCCTTTTGCTCGTGGTGCTCGGTCACCGTCGATCTGAGGACGCGCCGTGGATGGTGGCCTGTTGGATTGGGGCGGCCTATTGGTTCACGGCTTCAACCTCTTTCGCAAACCCCGCCATCACGATTGCCCGCTCGCTCACCAACACGTTCTCCGGTATTCGTCCCGCCGATATGCCGGCGTTCATCCTGGCGCAACTCGTCGGCGCGCTGGCGGCTTTGGCCGTCGCACGTGTGCTCTTCCCAGCGAAGAGGGCGACCAAGGCGTTAGCCGACACTCAAAATGCCGCCGATCGGGCCGCAAGTGAAAAAGCGGAGGCCCTAAATGGTTGAGTCCGTCCCAGTCACGATTTATCACAACCCATCGTGCGGAACGTCCCGCAACACGCTGGCGCTCATTCGAAACGCGGGTGTCGAACCCACAATAATTGAATATCTGAAGACCCCGCCGGATCGGGCGACACTCGAATCGTTGATTAAGCGGATGGCCATTCTTCCACGCGAGTTGCTCCGCAAAAAAGACACCCCGTATGAAGTGTTAGGACTTGGGGCCGATCAGTGGACTGATGCACAGCTGATCGATCAGATGCTGGCGCATCCCATCCTGATCAATCGGCCGATCGTAGTAACGCCATGGGGCGTGAAGTTGTGCCGACCGTCAGAGGTGGTCTTGGACATACTTCACTTGCCGCAGAAAGGTCCCTTCGCTAAGGAAGACGGGGAGCCGGTGATCGACGCAACGGGTCGCCGCGTATGCTGAATTTCTCTTCCGCTAACTGACCGCCAAACTTTTTTCTAGACTCGGAATTGGAGATTTTGTTGCCAAGAATCACGTGAACTATCGACTGAGGAGAACGAGATGAGTCCCCATATCGCGTTGGTTCTGCGCCCTGCTTGTCTTGGCTGCTGCCGGTACGCTCGCCGCGTACGGTGGCCAAAAGAACCCTGATGAGAGAGCTGCCGGCCCCTTGTCCGGAAAATTCGCGGTGGCGAGCTTCGGCATTCACACTGCGGGCCGTCTCCTGTGAGGCGGCCCGTAAGTAGACCCGAAAGTTCGAACGTAGGATCGTTTGCAGTTTTTGGCTGCCCCATGCCGGACAGTCACAGGCCGATGTGCTCTGCAATTATTCGATTCGCCGATCCTTATCCTCGCGCGCGTGACTGCATTTTTGCGGACTACAATTGAATATTGGACAAACGCCAGGTGCTCGACCGCAGGTAAGTTCTTGATAGAAAAGCGCGCCCGGACGGATTCGAACCGCCGACCACCTAGTTCGAAGCTCGAAGGGACAGAAAATCCGGAAATTTTGATGTTTGGAACTCGTTGATTTTTAACAACCACGCTCGCGGGGTGTCCGTTGCAAATTCACCCGAGAGCACGACAAAGCACTACCGAATCACGCAAAAGTCCCGCAACCACCTGGTCTTCTTGGACCAGGCCAACCACATTTAAAAAACTAGGTGGTCGGGACTTTTTAGCGGGATTCGCTTAGGCCAACCACTGGTCATACAGCAACAAATCCCCGAAACCTCGTGGTCTCGCTCGGCGAAGGCAAATGCTGAAGGTTCAAATCGTCGGCGCGCTCTGGCGCTGGCCATCCGGCACCCGACAGGGTCGCCCTGGTACGGGCGGCGGGCTAGGATTGCCTCTTACCAGGCGAATCGTCGCGCCGAAATTGCCTTCCGGCTACCATAGCCACCGGAATCCTGGATCGCTTTCGCGCAATGGAACTGCACACTATGCCCCCCACTCTCCGTCCGGCCCCGCCCGCAATCACTATCGAAATCGGCGAGAACCAAGGCCGGTATAAGTCGATTGAGAGACTTACCTGGGCGGACATTCCGCCGTTCGCCATTTTAACTGGCATCAACGGTTCCGGGAAATCGCAACTGCTTGAATTGTTAGGTCACAAACTGAGCGGACTAAGCAACGGCATGTCAGATGCGATCAGTTGTAATGTAACTGGCGACACCTTTGGGGGCGACTCCGTCGTCTATGTTGGAGGTTCGCAGCCTCTCCAAGACGTGGGCATTGGAGTGGAAAATCTTCGGCAAGCGCGACAACAAGCAGCACAACTTGCCGCCCCGAATCACACGGTCGGCGACCTTGAGGGCCATGCCCGCCAGTCATTCATGAGGGAGTATTTCCGTAGGAAGGGTTTGCACGGTCGTTTTCCTGCTCATGAACTGTCGAAGTTTCTACCGGAAGACCTCTCTTTCATGATTAGTGAATTTAATGTCATGCACGGGTTAGTTCACGTCTGCGAGGCATATCGATTGGGATTTGCGGAAAGGCGCGAACGTGATATGGCAAAAGACGAAATCTATAAGGAGATGGGTAGACCACCATGGGAAATTCTTAACCAGGCACTCGCGCAAGCTGATTTTGGATACGAGATCGTTCCTCCCACTGAATCACCAATCCAAGACCAATTTAACGTTCGTTTTCGAAAGCCTGGCTCCTCGATACTTATCGAACCACACAACCTATCCTCCGGCGAGCAAAGCATTGTAAAGCTGCTTGCTTGGTTGTTCGGAACTGAAACATACGGGAAAACTCCAAAGATTTATCTGTTGGACGAACCGGATGCGCATCTACACCCGTCACTGACCAAACAGTTCATGAGTGTCATGGTGGACTCTCTGGTAAACAAGTTCGGGATACGAGTGATTCTTAGTACGCATTCGCCTTCCACCGTAGCTCTTGCCCCGGAAGGTTCCGTATTTGAGATGTGGAAAGAGGGTCAGCGAATAAGAAAATCTGAATCCGTGGCCCGCACCGTTGGTCTGCTAACGTCCGGGCTCATGGTGGTATCTAAAGCAACAAAGTTCGTTCTAGTCGAGGATGAAGACGACGTAGACTTCTTCGAGTCGCTTTGGGAGATCCTGACCGACAGTGGGCCCAGCAAAATACCTGGTCGTCTTGAACCGGTGCCGAGCGTTGTCTTTAGACCAGCGGCAAGCGGCAGAGGCGCAGGCAAGACTGGCGGCGGATGCACGGTTGTCCGCTCGCTGGTAGAAAAAATAGATCAAGAACCGCTCAAAAGCCTGTTTCGCGGAGTTATAGACCTTGATGCGGGAAACGCCGCATCGGAACGTATAAAAGTAGTGGGTCGTTACAGTATCGAGAATTATCTGCTCGATCCCATATTGGTGTACGCGGTATTGCTCGAAGCCGATAAGGCTCCCGCAGTAAGCGGAATAAATATTAAGAAAGGCTCCGAGCATGAACTAGGAGCCCTGCCGCAGAGCGACCTTCAGCGTATCGCCGATGAAGTCCTGGGTTTGGTCGAGAGAGCCCTAAAAGTGGGGGTTGTCGCTTCGGCGACACTGACGCGTGAAGTTGAATTCACGAATCGCATCAAGCTACGATATTTCGAATGGATGTTTGCGTATAGAGGCCACGACCTTCTTGCGAAGTTTCAGTATGCCCTTGATAGCAGTCGCGCACAGACGATTCAGTACGAGAAGTTAAACCTCGCGCTCCGGCGAGTACGACTGATCCCCAAGGAACTGGCCCAAGTTATGCGTGAATTACAGGCGTGATTCCTGGAAGAACCCACGAATTGCAAAAACCTTCAGCGAACACAATCTGAATCGGCCGCCTTCATGCCAGCGCGGCGAGGTGGGCTAGCTCCTCGATGGCAACCCGCAATCCTTCGCGAACGCGATCTATGTCGTCCTTCCGAGCATTGAACCTGCGGCTGTGTGCGGATTGATCGCCTAGACTCTTGAAGTCCCGCAGCCCCTTCAGCCCTTTCCGGCCGATATTAAACGTCTTGTCATTCTCGAAGAACGTCGCGAGCCCATTCAGCATTAGAAAATTCCCATCCGGCCCCTGGATCTCGGACGCGCGGCCGCAATGCTCGTACACCTCAATTATGAGCGTCTCCAAAAGTCTGCGGCACATCACCGCACAACAGTCATAGAGCTGGGCGTCATAGCTGACGTTCAACTGTAAAATTACCTTCTCCAAATATCCGCGTCCCGTTGCGAGGCCCGATGGGATAACACTGCCGGTATCCTTTGGCGCACTGGGCTTCGCCCCCTCGCCAAGTTTTTCCTCAGCTCGCGCACAAACATCGCGGAAAGTGAACCGATTGTGACCGGCACTTGCCCAAACACGCTGCGTTCGTTGCCACAAGGCACGAAATCCATCACCGGTAAAGGGCTTGTGAGTCTTAGTGTTGATGACATAGTCGCTCTCGCCCGCGCGCTTTCGACAATCATCCAAGATCGCGCTCAATTCGGGAGTAATCGCTACAGAAATCTTATTCCCCGTGATCGCCTCTCGGAATAAAATTACCTTCGCCTTCTCGTGTACCTGAGACCATTTCAAGGTGAACAATTCTGACTGGTTCCGGGCCGTCAGCAAGCACAATCTCAAGACTTGCTGGATCGGCGGGCTGGCGATTGCAAGCACTCCTTCAATATCTTCGTCGGAAACACCGTATCTACCGTGGCTCTTAATTTCGTGACGCCGCACACCGGGACAAATGTTGTAATCTAACAAGTGCCATTCTTTTACTGCCTTTGAAAGGATCGACGAAAACGTAGTGAGCATCGTGTTGCGATGGGACTTCCCCTTCGAAACGCTCATGAACTCCTGAAAGTCATCCAGTACCAAGTTGCTAGCTATTTTCGTCCCAAAGTAGCGTCGCAGTATTTTGATAGTCCCTTTGTACCCTCGCTGAGTGTGCGGGGCGAGGTCGGGAATGACATCCCTTTCGAAGCGATCAATTATTTCATTGACCGTTCGTGTTTGGTTTCCTGCCACGTAATCACCTCACTCCATTGTGGTTGATGGCGTAATGACTAGGCAAAGAGCCACTAGTGGCTCTTGTACCCGCGTGGTGTCATTACCGGCACGGTGCGCAGCGTACACTTCTTCGCGCCGCAGGTCGCGCGGATGAAGCGGATCGGCCTGGAACCGGGGAAGAGCCTGGACTTCAAGGCCGTGCCCGCGTCAATCCAGCAGGCCTTGCAAGACGGCGCGACGGACGGCCTGAAAGCGGTCCACAGCCGACCGACGTGTTCCTGCAAACCGGCCATTGAGCATTGGGTTACCACTCTGTCGGCGCTAACTCCGTCAGCATCCAAATCGCGCAACGCTCGAACAGGATTTCTATCGCGCAACTTCGATTTCTCGGGTCTTTGGTTCGCGAGCGTGCTCTAACAATTTCGTGGCGATGTATTCTTTCTCCGTTACCGGCTTGGGCATCTGCTCCACATATCGCTTAACCTGCGCCGCGATCTCGGGGTGCCCTTGGCGAGTAAGTTCTTCGCTTACTGCCTGCCATCCACGACGGACTCCTTGGCGCGTGCGAATCAGTTTAGCCTTGCCTGATTCGACTTGGAGTTTGCCTTCCACTAACTCTCGTGCAACAACTTCGACCCGTTTTTGCCAATGAGTCGACTCGACTCGCGCTCTCGCGCGATATATGCCGTCCGGCTTCTGAGGGGTTATTTCGCCTCGGACGTAGCGCGGCGTCGCGTTTGCGGCTACTCGTAAGGCCCGAAGATGGCTTGCGAACCCCTCTCGCCACTGCCGGAGCGTCGCTTTGCGAAGGTACAACCGCTGGCCGTCTTCGCTTCTGGCCTTGAGAACCAAGTGGACATGCGGATGAGGCTCATCGGTGTGGAGGGCCATCACATACCGATGCTTGAGCGCAAACTCCTCCCTGGCGAAATTCCGCACCGCCGCCTGGACCTTCTGGGGCGGCGTACCGGCGGGCATGGAGAATATGAGTTTGTAGACCAATCTTGGTGGCTGCTTTGGCTTGTTGGCGGTCAGATTGATCTTCTTGCGTTGCTGAATCAGATCAAGATTCCAATCATCGAGAAGAGTCTTCCCGACCTCTGGGCCTTGCAAAACCTCTCCCTCATCGGTTTCGAGCTCAACCGCACCCTGCCGACCGATATAGCCAACGTGCCCGCCCACCCCTGCCAGGCTGCTTGAGCCTCTGTTCACTACCTTGACCATGACTTCGGGGGTGCGTCCCACGGTTCGGGTAATGAGTTTGATTTGGCCGATCGACAGCGGACGCTCACGCTCAGCAAGGGTGCGTCCATAACTGACAATATCGAGAAGCGGTTCGAGTTTGTCGTCAATCACTTTTGGTCCTCATACCCTTGTTCCCAGCTCTTCGCGTTGGCCTGAAGCAATTTCTTTGTGTTGACGCGCAGTGCATTGCAGATCGTGAGCATGGCTCGAAACTGGGTCGATCCCGGGTCGCTTACCTGCGCTCCCCGGTTGGCAGCCCGAGCGATTTGGTTGATATTTCTACCCAGCTTGCCGAGCTCCGTCAGGATTCTCTCCAGAATCAGCCACTCCGCCTTCGGCAGCGGCGCAAGAGATCTCAGGTGGGAGCGGGTCAGAACCGACACGTAAGTTGCCGTCGCCATCCCCCGCGCCGCCGCACGTTCACGCAGTAGCAGCTGGTCGTCAGGGCGGATTCTGACCGTCAAGCGCGACTCCCGAGAGACCCGATCTGCGCCCTCTGGTGTCCCCATTTCCGCGGCACTGACGCTCTGTAACATGAGATCGATCAGGCGCTTCAGCAGCGCCGAGTCCGACAACCCTTGGTGACGCGCCACCGCCGCGAAACGATCCTTCGTCTCCCGCGTCACCCAAGTTGTGAGATGTGTTCCATCGCTCATCGTGAGCGATAGTTGTAGCAAATAGCAGCCGTAAGGCAATCCTGCGTTTCGCGCTATTTTCAGCGGAACTCAAGCAAGACCAAAATCGAACGACAAGCGAGCGAGCAGTCGGGCGACGGAATCAAAAGTTTGCCGAATCGCATGTTGATCGAAAAGAGTGGTAGGCTCCGGAGCACCCCAGACCCTGCAAATCACAAGGACGTACCTATGGCTCGCAAGCTTTGGCGGATAGCAAAAATCACCCTCTTGAGCCTACTGGCGCTCCTCATTATTTTGATTATCTGCGCCATTTCCTACCGCGCGATCCGCCAGCACCAGAATTCCGCCGCCCTTGCAATCCGAAGCCCGAACGGTATCGACGAGGCGATGTTCGTGCCGGTCGGCGGCATCGACCAATGGATAACAATCCGCGGACGCAACCGCGACAACCCCGTGGTGCTTTTTCTGCACGGCGGCCCGGGAACGCCCACCAATTTGCTCGATTTCCCATTCGCCAATGCGTGGACGCCAACTTTCACTCTTGTCCAGTGGGATCAACGCGGCGCCGGCAAGACATTCGCAAGTGGTGGTACCACAGCCGCCGACATGACTATCGACCGCATGGCTCAAGATGGCGTCGAATTGACGAAGTTTCTTCGAGAGCACTTGCATAAGGACAAAATCATCATCGTCGGGCATTCCTGGGGCACGATCCTAGGGATCCACATGGCCAAGGCACACCCCGAGCTCTTCTACGCCTACGTCGGGGCAGGGCAGGTCGTGAATGCTCAAGAGAACGAAGCGGTGAACTACGCCCGCGTTCTCGACAAAGCAGAGGCCTTAGGCGACACTAAAGCCATTGCGGAACTCCAAGCTTCCGGACCACCACCCTATCCAGCGATGAAAGCGCTGACCATGCAGCGCATCTGGGCCCAAGCCTACGAACACGCCGACTCCTACGTCGCGACAGAACAAGCCTCAAGTTTGTACGCTCCCGGCTATTCGATCTTGGATCTCTATCATGCGATACAAAGCATTCGATTTACGCTGGATACGTTCATAGGACCTACGATGTCAGGTCCCGCCATGAAAGTAGATCTCAAGACTTTAGGGCCGGACTTCGCAATTCCAATATTCGTATTCGAAGGGCCTGATGACTACATCACTTCCCCGGATCTCGCAAAGGCATATGTCGATGAGATCAACGCACCCCAGAAAGCTTTCTTGTTGCTACCTGCCGGCGGCCATTTCGCTGTTTTCACTCACTCAGAGGATTTTCTAAAAGAAATGAACTCACGTGTGCGGCCGCTCGCATCGCAGTCGCCCTAAGTACAATCGGAATTAGAATAACTGCTGCAGGTCGCGTGCTCCATGCACCACGCGGACCAACTCAATGCCGTTGGCAATTACGCGATATAGCAGCAGATAATTTCCGACTGGGTGATAACGCAGCTCCTTTGCAATATCTGGTCGCGCAGGTCCCATGTGCGGATTGTCGGCAAGGAGTTTGTATTTTTCCTCCAGCAAATCCATGAGTCGATCGGCCGCTACTGGATCATCCTGGGCGATAAAATACCAAATCTCCACCAAGTCCTGATCGGCGAGCGGGGTAATCCGAATGCGCGACATCTCCCTGTCCAGCGGCGA
>Ga0210388_10002146_pt1 | contig 15381 bp, 10 predicted proteins | sample IncBWC19OmetaG_FD_155485 | JGI IMG/M metagenome (GOLD analysis project Ga0210388, IMG submission 155485) | Forest soil microbial communities from Barre Woods Harvard Forest LTER site, Petersham, Massachusetts, United States - Inc-BW-C-19-O ...
CCTACGAAGAGCGTTACCAGCAGCGCATCGCTTTGCGTCAGCTTGAGTATCTCTCTGCCGAAAGTCGGCGTGTAGGCGGTAATCGTGTAAAAAGACACGCTGGTCATCACTACCATCGCCACCCCAGTGAGGATGATTCGCCAATTCGCCAGCACTCCTCGATATATTTCTCTGGGCGAGGGATGGTGCGAGCGTGCCGCGAATTCGTCGGTCTCTCGCAGCGTGCGGCGGATCAGATAAATGAACGGAATGATCAGACAGCCGATGATCAACGGGATCCTCCAGCCCCAGGCCTGCAGGTCTTCAGGCCGCATGAAATTGGACAATGCAACGCCCAGCACCCCGGCGAACACCACGGCTACTTGCTGGCTGCCGGACTGCCATGACACATAAAATCCCTTGTGTCCCGGTGTCGCGATTTCGGACAGGTACACCGAGACCCCGCCCAATTCAACGCCGGCGGAGAAACCCTGACACAGGCGCCCCAACACCACGATGATTGGCGCGAACAGCCCGATGGTTTCAAACCTTGGCACCATGGCAATCGTCAACGTGCCCACCGACATCATGCCTAAGGTCACGAGCAGTCCCTTGCGCCTGCCGACATGATCGATGTACGCGCCCAGAAAAATTGCGCCCAACGGACGAATCATGAACCCGACCGCAAAAGTCGTCATGGAGAACATCAACGAGGCGAACTCGCTGGCGGCGGGAAAATAAGCGCGACCAATTGCGGCGCTGAAATACCCGAAGATCATGAAATCGTACATTTCGAGGAAATTTCCGCTGGCAACGCGGAAAACAGTCTTGATCTTCGCCTTGCGCTCGTCGGGCGTCAGCATATTCTCCGGCCTTGCGATATCTTGGAATTTAAGGGTAGCGCTAATATAGACGAGCCGGCCGAACGGCGTGAAATGAGGTAATGTCTGCGCTGGATAAGGGAGGGGAGTTGGGGATGCACGCTAAAAGGTTTGGTTACTGGTTCGTCGCGATGGCTTTGATCGGCAGCACCTTGGCAGCCGGTGCGGCAACGCTGGATACGGATAAAGAAAGCGAATTCAAGTTCCGCTTCGTGGGTCCCAAGGTCGGAAACCGCATCGCCGCCGTTGCCGGGGTAGCGGGTGATCCGAGCGTGTACTACGCCGGAGCCGCTTCAGGCGGAATCTGGAAATCGGTGGATGGCGGCAATCTGTGGGCGCCGGTATTCGACAAACAATCCGTGGCCGCGATCGGCGCACTCGCGGTTGCACCCTCCGAGCCAAGCACGGTGTGGGCCGGCACCGGCGAGGCCTGGATGATTCGCGACAGCGACGTGATGGGCAATGGAATCTACAAGTCCACCGACGCCGGCAAGACCTGGAACAATATGGGCTTGCCCGCGTCCGGCCGAATCGGGCGCATCATCGTTCATCCCTCGAATCCCGACATCGTATTCGCCTGCGTGCTGGGGCGAGCGACGGGACCGCAGCAGGAGCGCGGCGTCTACCGCACCAGCGACGGCGGCCAGCATTGGGATCGGGTGCTGTTCGCGGCAGCAAATGTCGGCTGTTCGGGTCTGTCACTGGACCCGCACAATCCGCACACCCTCATCGCCGGTATGTGGCAGGTCGAGATGCACACCTGGGGCGAATTGAGCGGCGGTCCCGGCAGCGGAATTTATATATCTCACGATGGCGGAACAAAATGGACGCGCCTCGAGGAACGTGGCCTGCCGCATGCGCCTGTGGGCAAGATCGACGTCGCGATCGCCCCGACCAATTCGAATCGCATCTATGCGCTGATGCAAACCAAGGATCAGGGCTCGGTTTGGCGCTCCGATGACGCGGGCGAGCACTGGCGAGCCGTCAATGCGCAGCGCGCGCTGATCGGGCGTGCCGGCTACTATATTCGCATCGCGGTGTCGAGTGGTAGCGACAACGAGGTCTACGTCGCCAACAGCTCCTTCCATCAATCGCTGGATGCGGGCGAGAATTTCCATGAAGTGCGCTGGGGCGGAGATACTCACGACATCTGGGTGGATCCAGCCAATCCCGACCGCTTCGTGATCACCGACGATGCTGGGATGATCATCACGACGGTTCACGGCCGCGGCTTCCACCGCGTCACGCTGCCTATCGGCCAGATGTACCACGTTGCCGTCGACGATCAGATTCCCTACTACTTCTACAGCAACATGCAGGACGACGGGAACCTGCGCGGCCCGAGTGTGCCGTTTGATTCCCCAGAAGGAGGTTGGGACCGCCATATGGGAGGCTGCGAGTCCGGCTTCACGGTTCCCGATACCGTCGATCCCAACGTCGTATGGGCAACCTGCTATGGCAACGCGGTTACCCGGTGGGACGCTCGCTTCAAGGAGCCGCATTCCGTCAGTCCCTGGAAGCATACCCTTGACTCGCCGCCAAACGAGCTGAAATATCGCTGCCATTGGACGCCGCCACTGGCGGTAGACCCCTTCGACCACAACACTGTGTACTACGGTTGCCAGGTGATCTTCAGAAGCTCGGACGCCGGCCAGACCTGGTCGGTCGTCAGCCCCGATCTCTCGACCCAGGATCCCGCGCACATCGCTCCGTCGGGCGGCATCGTCGGCGACAACCTGGGGCAGTTCTATGGCGATGTGGTGTTTGCGATCGCACCCTCCAAGATCAAGAAGGGACTCATCTGGGCCGGCACCAATGACGGTCAACTCTGGAACACCCAGGATGCGGTGGCGAGCTGGACCAACGTCACCAGCCATTTGACTGGACTTCCACCGCTCGGGACCATTACCAGCATTGCACCGTCGAGCTTCGATGCCGGCACGGCCTATGTCAGTGTCGATCTGCACCTCATGGACAACCGCGATCCGTACATCTTCAAGACCGCGGATTTCGGCAAAACCTGGAAACGAATCAATAGCGATCTGCCAAAACATGAGCTCTCCTACGTTCGCACCATCACCGACGATCCCAATTGCCCGGGACTATTGTTTGCGGGCACGGGCAACGGCCTGTACTACTCGCTCGACGAGGGTGGCCACTGGACACCGCTGCAAACGGGCTTGCCCGCTGCGCCCGTAACCTGGGCAGTCGTGCAGCCGCGGTTTCACGATCTCGTGGTGTCCACGTATGGACGTGGCCTCTACATCCTTGACGACATCACGCCGCTGGAGCAAATGGCCAAGAATCGTTCGGATGCGGGAGTGGTGCTGTTCGAGCCGCGCGCGGCGTATCGCTTCGTGCGCGGACCCGTGGGTCTGCTCAACTTCTCGCTCAAGACCAAGCCTAGCAATGCGCTTAAATTTGAGATCCTCGACTCGCAGGGCAAACTCGTCCGCCAATTGGAAGCCAAGGTCGAAGATCTCGTCGTCGGCATCAACCGTGTGAAGTGGGATATGCGCTATGACTCACCCAGGGTCATTGCGCTGCGCACGGTGGCCCCCGACAACTCGCACATCTGGGATGAGCCGCGCTTTCGCGATGCCGACTCGCGGCCCATCACGCATTGGGGATCAAAGCCTGGCGAAGTGGGACCCATTGTGGCGCCGGGTACTTATTCGGTGCGCCTGAAGGTTGATGGCCAGTCCTACACACAGCCTCTGATGGTGCTCCCCGACCCGCATGCGCCGGGCTCGGCTGCGGATATCGATCTATCGGTCAAAACGTTGCTTAAGATTCGCGACGATATCAGCAATGTCTCGGACACCGTCAATCATATGGAATGGCTGCGCAAGCAAATCGAGGTTATCGAAACCATGTTGCGCCCGGGCAAGAAGCCGGATCAGTCGAAGGCGGCGCCTGCCGAAGCGGACGATGAAGACGATGCAGAGCCCGCCGCGGCGCCGCCGCGGGCATTGATAGAGGCGCAGGAACAACAGAAAAAGCAACTGCTGGCTGCGGCGGAAGAGTTGGACAAGAAACTCCAGGGAGTCGAATCACGGCTGGTGTCGCGGGCATTGCGCAACAGCGATGACAAATATTTCATCGAACCTTATGGGGCATACCTGGATCTCATCTGGCTCAATGCCGAGGTCGGAACCGGCGGTGGCGATGTGGCGGGGAGCGCCGATTTCGCGCCCACCGAGACTCAGTTGGGTTTGCTGAAGAGCTACGAAGCGGAGGCCGCGAGCGTCGACTCGGATTACCGTAAAATCCTGCAGAATGATCTGCCGTTGTTCGATCGAGCGCTGGAGAGCGCGAATCTCGCGCCGTTGGTCGGGGGTGCGCGAAACTAAGGGTGTGATGTGCAATCATTTAACTTTCAGGGAACCGCGGCGGCAATAACCGGGGCAGCGAGCGGCATCGGCCGGGCGCTCGCACTGGAATTTGCGGCGCGCGGCTGCGATCTTGCGCTGGCCGATGTCGACGCTGCCGGCTTGGAATCGGTTGCGAAAGCGGTGACCGCCGCTCATTCGCGGCGGGTGTCGATTCGCCGCGTCGATGTCGCCGACGCCAAACAAGTCGAAGAGTTCGCTCAAGCGGCCGTTGCGGAATTTCCGGCTCTCAGCATTGTCATCAACAATGCTGGTGTTGCGCTGCTGGGCCAGTTCGACGAGTTCGACAATGCACAATTGGCCTGGTTGATGGGCATCAACTTCTGGGGCGTGGTCTACGGAACCCGCGCCTTCCTGCCGCATCTTCGCAGCCGACCGCAAGCGCATATCGTCAACATCTCCAGCGTCTTCGGCATCATCGCGCCCGCAGGTCAGTCGGCATATTCAGCCTCGAAGTTCGCCGTTCGCGGATTTTCCGAGTCGGTGCGTCACGAACTCAAGATGAACAACAGCCCGGTGCGGCTGTCCGTAGTGCATCCCGGAGGGATCGCGACCAACATAGCGCGCAATGCACGTGCCGGCGTCAACGTGCGCGAGACCGTCAATGTCGCCGAACTCGGCGATCGCTTCGCGAAGCTGGCACGAACCAGTCCAGAGGCTGCGGCGCAGCGCATCATTCAGGGAATTGAACGCAACGAGCCGCGCATTCTCATCGGCGCTGATGCGCGAATGCTGGATCTCATCCAGCGCTTAATGCCGGCGAGGTACTGGACGGTGCTGGCGCGCATCTTCAAGGGATTGTCGGGCGACTTAGTCTGACAACTTTGCCGCAGCCGCCAGGTGCTGCGGCGCCGCGTTCAGCTCCACCAGCAGTTCCTTCGCACCGTACACTTTTTCAAGCGCCTCGCGAATGATTGCCGGATGCACGGCGATGGCGCGATTGTTCGCGGAATTGAACCAGTAGTGACCCGCGATCGAATGTATGTTGCCGTCAAACATCAGACCGACGATTTTGCCGGAGGCGTCAATCAACGGACTTCCCGAGTTTCCGCCGACGATATCGTTGCTGGTGGAGATGCAAAACGGCGTGCGCAGGTCCAATTGCGCTTTCGCCTTCATCCAGGTGTCGGGTATCTTAAAGGGTGAAGCCCCGGTCGCCCGCTCGAATGCGCGATCAAGATGGGTAAATGGCTCGACGGGCGTACCGTTTTCGACCCATCCTTGCACGGTGCCGTAATTGAGGCGCAGAGTGAAACTCGCATCCGGATAAGTATTGGTCCCCTGCGCCTTGAAGCGAGCTGCGGCAATTCTCTCGGCTGCGGCCGCGATCGGCGCCTCGACTTCATCCTCGTACTGCTTGCGGATGGCGCGGGCATCGCCGTCGATCAGGCGCACCAATTCGATCATCGGGTCAAGCGATGCATCCACCGCTGCCTTGCCGCCCACCCAGAGTTGGTGCCGGAGCAGAGCATCGTCAAGCTTGGTCTCGGCGATCAGCCGCGTCGCCAGTTCATCCGGCGACTCCTTGGTCAGCAATTTGCGAACCACCGGGTGATCGGGGCCGAGCCATTCCCGCATGCGCTCGAGAGAGAAAGAGAGCGTCAATTGTTCAAATTCGGGATAGACCGGAACCCGAGCAAATAAATCGCGTTCAATCAACGGAATTGACGCCTCGGTAAACTCTCGCAGCCGGTCATTGTTGGGCTTCAACCGTTCATCCGCGCCCCGCACCAGCAAACGTGCGTCGCGAAACAGCGTGCTGCTGAACCCAGCACCATTTTCAATCAAGGTATAGGGGACGTACAGCGCCCGTTCGCGGGTCAACGCCGCCTCGATCTCGCGCCACGGATCCGCTCCAGTCAGCTGAGAGCTGAGCCGCAGCTTCTGTTCCGCCGCGGATTTCGCCGCCATCAGCGCATCGTCATTGAGCGCGTCGAGCTGCTTGCGGCGTACCTTGATGCCATTCTGCAGGCTGTTGAGCGGCGCCTCCACGATGCGCTCGTCGGCTGGATTAGCCTTGCCGAACTGAATGTAGCGGCCGCGCAGTTCGGACGTGCGCATCAGCGAGATGGGCAACGATGTGTCGCGCTCGAATTGCAGCTGGGCTCGCGTTTGCAGGCGAGCCGTTGAGCCAGGATCGCCGGCGACGAACACCAATTGATCGGCGCTGGGTCCGGCAAAGTTGATCTGCAGAAAATTGGGCGTGTTCGCGGGTTTGTTGTTCTCATAAGCACGCAGGATCGAGAAATCCAGAGACCAGCGCGGGAACTGAAAATTGTCAGGATCGCCCCCGAACGCAGCGATATCGGTCTCCGGAGCAAACACCAGGCGTACGTCCGTGTAGCGCTTGTACATGTAGAGAAAGAACTGGCCGCCTTGATAGAGCTTGACCGCCTGGCATACCAGCTTGCCGGATTTGGCCTTCGCGCTCGATTGTTCGCAGGCTTGTTCGAGCGAGGTCAGTATCTTCTTGCGCGCCTGATTGGCCGCGGCGTCGTTGAGTCCCAAGCCGGAGCTTAGGACCGCATCGGAAATGTTTTCGGTGCCGATGAGCACGTCGGCCTGCTGCGCCGGACAGCGCTGTTCCTCCTTGCGATTGTGCGCCGCGAAGCCGGTATCCATCAGACTCTTGTTCTTGGTGGAAAGCTGCGCGAGGCATTGTTCCACGCAATGGTGATTGGTGAGAATCAGGCCATCCGCCGATACGAAGGACGCGGTGCAATTCGCGAGGCGAATCGTGGACAGTCGAACATGATCGAGCCAGGCGGGTGTGATCTCCGCGCCGTACAGCTGTTTCACCTTGGCGGACGGAAAATTATCGAAGGTCCACATTCCCTCATCGGCATATGCGGGCAGCAGCACCGCACAAGCCGCGAGCAGCAATAATCCACGCATCAATGCCTCGTTTTTATAGGACCGTCGCGCAGCCAACAGCGCATTCTACTTAATTGATGGATTCCGCTACAATCCGCAATTGTTGCGGCCTCAAGGCGTTTTAGAAAATTGCAGCCAAAACCTGACGCCCCGCAATTGCAAGCTCCTCCGCGGCGCGCCTTTACCTCGTTTGCCAATCGCGATTTCCGGATTTTCTTCCTCGCCTCAAGCGCGGCGATGATGGCGGATAATATCGAGCACGTGATTTCCTACTGGGTGATTTTCCAGAAATTTCATTCGCCCGCCTTGGGCGCCTTCGCGGTGGTTTCGCACTGGGCGCCGTTTCTCCTGCTCGGCGGTTACACCGGAGGGCTGGCGGATCGCCTCGACATACGCCGCCTCATCCAACTCGGCATGCTGCTGTTCATGGGTGTGTCGATCGGCTGGGGCGTCATGTTCCTGACCGACTCCACCGCCATGTGGAAGGCGATGGTGCTGCTGCTGGTCCACGGCCTGGCGGGCGTCATTTGGCTGCCGGCGGCGCAGGTGCTGATCCACAGGATTGTCGGCGTGGAACTGTTGGCGAGCGCCGTGCGCCTGAACGCCACCGGACGTTACATGGCGTTTTTGGTCGGGCCCGCCGTGGGTGCAGGGTTGCTGCGGGTGTTCGGCCCGATTTACGGCATTTTCATCAATGCGCTCATCTACGCCCCGTTGTTCATATGGCTCATGCGGGCCCCTTATGGGTCGCGGTCTGCGGGCGCCGCGCGCCCGGCACAAAGCATCACAGGCTATGCCCAAATTTGGTCGACGATGCGGGTAGTGGCGGGCAATCCGGTGTTGCTTGCAATGACCGTACTGGTGGGTGCTTCGGCTTTCTTCATCGGCAACGCCTACCAGGCGCAAATGCCGGGGTTCGCGTTTGATCTGAGTCATGACCGCGCGGAATTTTCGTACGGCCTTCTGTTTGCTGCCGATGCGGCGGGCGGTTTGGCGGCGGGTTTGATATTGGAAAGCCGCAGCCTCTTGCCGCCAAAGGTGCGAACCGCCTTCATCTTGGCGATGATTTGGTGCTGCGCCCTCGCAGGATTTGCTCGAGCGAACAACTACCTGGTTGCGATAACCTTGTTGTTTGTTGCCGGTTTCGTCGAACTTGGATTCAATTCAATGGCGCAGTCCCTGGTGCAGCTGAACGCGCCGGCTGAGATTCGCGGCCGCGTAATCGGCGTATTCTCGATGTCAGCGAACGGATTGCGCACCTTCAGCGGATTGAGCGTCGGCCTGTTGGGCGCGAGCATCGGCATCCACAACTCGTTGAGCTACAGCGCCGCCGCTCTGTTCGTGGTGTTTGCAGCCATCGTCGTCACGCGCAACGTCGGCCGGCAGCCTCGCACCGCGCCGCCGCAATGAGTCCGCCGACTGACCTCGATTTCATGCAACAGGCACTGCGCCTCGCCGAGCGGGCTGCGCGCGACGGCGAGGTGCCGATTGGTGCGCTTTTGGTAGTGGGGGGCGATGTGATCGGCGAGGGCTGGAACCGCCCGATCGGCAGCCTCGACCCGACCGCCCATGCGGAGATCATCGCGTTGCGCGAGGGCGCGCAGCGGCTCAAGAATTACCGCCTCGGCGGAGCCACGCTGTATGCGACGTTGGAGCCCTGCGCCATGTGCATCGGCGCGGTCCTCAATGCGCGTGTGGCGCGAGTGGTATTCGGCGCATGGGACTCGAAGGCCGGGGCCTGCGGCAGCGTGATTGATTTGCCGCGCGAGCCGCGCCTGATGCATCGCATCGATGTATTTGGCGGCGTGTGCAGTCACGAGTCAGCCGCGTTGCTAAGACAATTCTTCGAGAGCCGCCGCTAGTTCAATACTACCGCGTTGGGACCGTCGCCCCACGCCCACTGCAGCATATCCCGATAGCCGCGCACGTTGTCCACGTAGTGCACCGGCTCCCGGCCACGCGCGAAGCCGTTCTCGGTTTGGCTGTACCAGCGCTCCTGCTCCAGCAGCGGTAGAAACTCGCGCACGCTTTGCCAGGAGTCCGGATCGCGGCCGGCGCGTTGCGCCAGCACGCGCGCATCTTCCAGGTGTCCGTAGCCGATGTTGTAGGCCGCGAGGGCAAACCAAGTCCGGTCCGGCTCTGGAATATGCGACGGAATTTTCTCGTACACCTGATGGAAATACCAGGCACCCCCGAAAATGCTCTGCTTGGCATCCGACAGATTGGTGACCTTGGCTTCCGATGCGGTGACGCCGGTCAATTGCATCAGGCCCTTGGCACCCGACGAGGAGGCGGCACTGGGGTTCCACTTCGATTCTTGGTAGCCGATGGCCGCCAACAGGCGCCAGTCCTGGCTGCTCTGCGCAGCCGCTTCCACGAACCATTCTTTATAGAGCGGTAACCGGTTTTGCAGATGACGCAGGAAATCAGGTTCGCCGACGAGTTCAGGGTCCTCGGAGCGGCCGTAGTATCGATTTACTATCGCGGCGAGTTCACCATCACCATGGAGACGCGCGAAATAAACGGCCACCGCGTGCGCGAAGCCCGGATCGCGGTCGCTTGCAGCCCATGCCAGTGGACGACTTCCCGGGAAGTCAAACGCGATGCGCAAATTGGGATGCGCAATGTGCGCCAAAGCGAATTCTGTCGAATCCGCAAGCGTATAATCGATGCTGCCGTCAGCGACGCCGTCGAGCAGCGCCTGGGAGTTGGTGCTGGCATTCTCGACCCAAACAAGATCGGGCAACGCGCCGCGGGCATTTTCCAATGATTTCGCATAGGAACTGCCGGCGGCGATTTCCAAATCGGCATTGCCGATTTCCGCGAGCGAACCCGGCAGTGCCGCGCCGCGACGGTAAATCAGGTGCTCGCGCACATGCTGGTACACAGGACCGAATTCGACGCCGGGAATGGACTGCGGCGGTATTTTCAGGCCGGCCGCGGCCAAGTGAGCCGCCCCCGAGGTGAGCGCCGCATAGATTTCGGGGTACGTCTTCATTGGCGTGATCTTGAGTTTCACGCCGAGTTGATCGGCAAATCGCCGTGCGAATTCATACTCGGGGCCCATCGGCGCACCGTCGGGGCCGCGATAAAAGGCGAGCGGGCCCGTGCGCGTGACTACCCGCAGCTCGCCCAGCGTCTTGATTTGATCAATCAAGCTGGGTAATGGCGCATAGCTGCTGAGCATGACGACGGCGGATAACGCTATCGTCAGCTTGGCCCAGCTTGGTCCATGATTATGTATGTGTTTGTACAAATTACGCACGGTCATGAGTCCATTAGAGTGCCGTGAGGCGGGGCAAGTTCTGTTCCTAAACACGACCCCTAGCCGATGCGGTAGAATAAACTAATATTTCTCGATGCGAACCCTTGACAAATGCGTTTCTAGCCCGGCTACTGATCGCGGCAAAATTAAAAATCCCTTAAGTTAATGCCGGAAAAACTTAAGTAAATGTGCAGATTTTTAAGTTAATGCCGAAAATTTTAAGTTAACCGGAGAGGTACCGAAGTGGTCACAACGGCGCCGACTCGAAATCGGATGGTCGGGTAATTCCGGCACGTGGGTTCGAATCCCACCCTCTCCGCCACTTCTTTTCCCAGTCATTACCGGTACTTAATGTAGTACCGGATTTTCCTACTGCCAAACTACTGCCAAATTCTGGGGATTTTAGGGGACGAATCACGATCTGCGTGATGTGATTTCTCGCTGCATTGAGTGAAGAAATTGCCGTTCGAGAATCCAGAAATGGAGAGCGCGCAGAGGGTCTTTTTTCCATCGCATTTTTGATCGCGTGAATGTCGGATTCTGTCGCTCCTTCGAGCCACGCGGCGTACATGCGCAGCATCACCTCGACGCTATGCCCGTGCTGCTTCGCGACCCACAGCAGATTCTTTCCTAACATGAGTTGCCAGGTCACCGAGGAATGCCTGGCGTGGTAGGGTCCGCGCCTTCGAATATTGAGCCCCTTGATGCTCTCGCTCCAGCGCCAGCGCGTGATCTCCGGGTCGCTGATCGGTCTGCCGTCTTCGAGAAAGAAAAGCTGCTCATGGCGGATTTTGCCGGCTGCGACGTATTCGTCCCGAAGTGCCAAGTGCCGCCGTAGAACTTCGAGAGCCCGAGGGCAAAGCTCGACGTCGCGGTCCTCCTGCGTTTTGGTCCGGTCTTTATCCCGCCGCAGGACACGTGCCTTGGTGACCGAGAGCACGGCTCTACGGGCATCGTAATCCGTCACGAGCAATGCGATTTGCTCGGACGGTCGTAAGCCGGTGAAGAAGCGGAATTCGTCGTAGTTACCGATGGCCTCGCCCCAGTCGGCATGCAGTCTCGAAATCAAGAGCTCAGCCTCCTGAATGGTGAAGGGGGCTACAGGGGGGCGGTCCTTTTTCGTCATTCGCAGACAATTAAGACCCGAGGCCGGGTTGTGTTTCTCCGGATGGTCCCGGTATCCGTAGTCGAAGGCGCAGCGAACCACGCTGATCGCGTTGTTGTAGGTTTTCTTCGACCATTTGTAGCCGTTCGCGATCTTGGCGAGTTCGGAATACCGGATCTCATCGAATATCCTCGGCCCGATCTCAGGTCGCCAAATTTGCGCGAGAAGCTTGGCGTATCCCCGGGCCGTCACGAAAGCCAGGTCTTTTTTTGCGACCCGGGAATCGCACGCCAGGAGGAATTCATCGAAGACCTGATTGCAAGTTCGCCGTTTCTGAGGTGACTCCACATTCTTGATGAAACGGTAGTCGGGAAATTCCTCAGGAAATACGAAGGCGCCGGCGGCGATGCGTTGTTTGATCTCTTGGAGCTGCTTGCGCGCGCGTCTCAAGTTTGCTTCGGTGGGGCTGCGCTTCAGCGTTGGACGGTAGCGGACGCCGTCGAACTCAAAATCGAATTGAATGCGGTCGCGCCCGAGAGCAATCACGCCACCATGGATGGATTTACGGCCCACCGCGCGTTTCCTTAAGCTCGCGTCGTCATGTCAATCGGGTGAGGTGTCTGTCGCATGCAAGATGCTTATGCCTTCGCATTTCCATCCCCTTGGGTCCCCTTCTCGCGTCTGAGCCCTAGGTCCATTTGCACAGGGAGCTGCGGCTTCTGGCCCTCAATCTTCTCGCTGACTGCTGCTCTTGGGCCTTCGATCCATCGCTGGTAACCCACAACGTCGATCACGATACGGCCATCCGGTGCGCGCCTCCAGACTTTCCCCTCCTGCCAATCACCGCGCTCGATCTTACGCTCCATGGCCTTGACGGAGTATCCGGTGAGCAAATTCGCCAGGGGCAAGAGCACATATCGCGCCGTTGCTACCACGATAGGGGTCTCAGGGGAGCCGTGTCGAGCAATTTCCAAACTCATAAACGACCTTGTGTGGTTCCGGTCGTTTAGGGCCAAAGTCATCACGCGAAACAAATTATCGCAGAGAAAAGCAAGAGAGTTGGTGTGAGTTTCGCGGAAAATTCAGCGTAACTCGCGCAAGGTACTGGTCGGATGCCTCGCAGCCTTGAATGGTTGCACGGAGAGGACACTCGTTGGATAACTCTCTTCCAAGAGCATTGGCGCGAGACTCCCTGGAAAAGCGGCGTCGTTAGAGTTTCGCTTAAAAAACCGCTGAATGCAGGATAGGCAACCGGTTGCTCTTGTTGAACAATGGGGCCACATGAATGCAGATCACTTCATTGTGGCTCGAGTCTCGTCGGAAACGAAGGCGCGACTTCGTGAGCTCGCGCATCAGCAGCAGCTCAGCGAGTCGGCCTTTGTCAGGCGTCTCGTTGAATTGGTGCTGCTGAAGGCTGGCCTGTCTCCAATAATCACGCAGACACCAATCGGTGTAGGCCGCAAGACCGCTCGATTGATGATCCGGCTGCGACCCGATGATCAGATTCTCTTGCGGGACCGTGCGGCGGCCCGAGGCATGCCGCCGGCCACATACGTATCGGTGCTGACGCGAGCTCACCTGCGGTCGCTTGCGCCGCTGCCGGCGGAGGAGCTATTGGCCCTCAAGCGCACCCTCGGTGAGCTTGGGAGCATCGGCCGCAACTTGAACCAGATCGCCCATGCGGCCAACCTAGGCCAGGTTGTAACCAGTCCCGGGCGCAACGACCTGGAGGCAATGCTTCGCGTCTGTAAAACGCTTCGCGATAGCCTGAAGGGGGTGCTACTGGCGAACCTCAAGTCCTGGGAGCAGGGCGCTCCCTAGCCGTCCCTTGAGAGGCTCAGATCGGGCTAACTTCGGACGGTGGCCGCGAGCGATTAACCGCCCTGAAGCGGTCATTGGCGGCTCTTTTGACGCCGATTGCGTGACCCTCATCACGCGCGACGTGGGCAATCCAGCCGATGATGAGTCTTGGAATCGCCCACACTAGGACTTTCGGAGAACAGGATGTTCCGTCACAACTCGATTACTATTGCGGCTCTTACGCTGACGATCCTTAGCGCGAGCGGACTCGGCTCTTCTGATGCGCATTCCATTGTGGTCGACAGACAAGTGCTGCTCAACACGGTCGACGGTGGAACCCAATCGATTACCAGGCTATCAGATGGCGGGTTTGCTGTGGCAGGCGCAAAGGGAGTCGGCTGGGTAATTAGTACGGACTCGAATGGGCAACTTCGCTGGACGTACACGGAGACTCCTGACGCACATGCCCGGACACCATTTCAATCTAACTTTCGCGACGCCGTACCACTAGCCAACGGCAAAGTGTTGGCTTGTGGGTCAATGACGAGCCCAGAACAAACGGGCATCCTCGTCATACTCGATCGGAGTGGCAAGTTAGTTGAACGACGGCTGGGCTTTTCCAAAGACAAGGAGAAATTTCCAGAGTCTGGCTTCATTCACTGTTTACGTTGGAACGCAGGAGTTGCGGTCATTGGCTGGTCTGGCAAGGACCTGGCGGGTTCTCCTCGAATGGCCAAGCTAAACGCCGAGGGTGCAATCGAGTGGGAGAGGCCGTTCATTGGTTTGCCCACTGGCGATGTCGTTGAAACACTCGATCACACCCTAGTGCTCAGCACCTTCAATAGCGAAACATTTGAAGCAGAGTTGGCGACGGTGAATCTTGCTGGCGAGGTTATCGCCAAGAAATCTATCAAAGGATCCAATGTCCTTCTATTGCATCCAGTGGACCCTGCCCGCACGACTAAAATTGTTACCTATGGAACCTACACCAACATAAGTCTTCATACGCTAACCGAACGGCTCGAAGAGACGGAAAAACCCATAGACCTCGGAAGCTTCGACGCAACGAAGGGTCGCGGTCTAGTTGTACCTGACAATTCCCTGGTTTTATTTGGCCGCGTCTCGAATCCTGCGATTGCGTGGATTGGTGCGTCGGGGCGTCCACTGTCCACACTGGAATTTGATCAGACATACAAATCCTACAGCCTCCAAGATGCAGTGCCGGTGTCCGGGATACAATTTGTAGCTGTACAGGACAGCGTCAACCAAAATCATGGGCTCGTTATGAGTTGGGTCACGCTTAAGTAAACGTGACCGGAAGTCAATGAAAAATCCTTGGTATCGACTTGCGCTGCTCGGGATGTCTGTGTGCCTAGCTGCGTGCGGTTGGTCACCTTTCGCGCCGGCACCGCACATCTCGTCGCTAGAGAGCTTAAAACCTGATGACCAGCTAATCGCGGAGTATACGGGTGATGATGAGATGGATATTGTCGGCCTCGCGAGCGGTAGTCAGTTCGTGTGGGACCTGCCAAATGGCGCCACTCGAGGTGTAGCGCCGAACGATGCCAAGCACCGCCTAGCTTGGTCGTCGGACGCTCGGAAGTTCCTGTTTGCGACGACTACCTCAGCATTTCTGATTTCGACGGACGGTACCGCAAATGGTTTGGACCTCCAGATGCCCAGGACACTCAAATCGCTTGATGGCATGCAAACTTACAGCATTTCAGCCGATGGGCGCTTTATTGCCTATTGCCTTCTCGGAAGGGATGAAGGAGACCGGCAGCCTGATGGATCTGGGCGGCTCTACAAGGACGTGACGTTCCAGAGTGTCAAAGGCGCGCCTCCTACGACCGTGCTTGGAGATACAGTTCCATCCGCCATTTCATGGAGTCCCGACGGCACGCGGATTGCGCTGGGGAGCTATTTTGAAGGAAAGGTGACGATAGTGGATTTGTCAGGCAAGGTCCTTCAGTCAGTGGAGGTGACGAGCGGGGATACTACCTCCGCTGGCATGCGCGAAGATCGTGTCGAAGATGTCCAGTGGCAACCACACGGTGAGTCTTTGGCCCTGTTAGATAATTCTCA
>Ga0210388_10002149_pt1 | contig 15375 bp, 17 predicted proteins | sample IncBWC19OmetaG_FD_155485 | JGI IMG/M metagenome (GOLD analysis project Ga0210388, IMG submission 155485) | Forest soil microbial communities from Barre Woods Harvard Forest LTER site, Petersham, Massachusetts, United States - Inc-BW-C-19-O ...
TCAATCGTGGCTATCAACATCCGCACAGCGATCAACATTTCACGTCGATTCACGGGGTCTTCACTGTCCTGAGCGCTCTGAGTGCTTCAAGCGCCGTGTCAATTTTTGCTTTTATGTCGCTGGTTTCGTTGGTTGCCATACGTACTTGGACTTTTCCTTCTGGTCTTGCATACGACCGCCGCGCGTTTTTTATCGCACTGTTAATTGCAGATTCGTGGCATGCACCAGCGTTCCGGATTTTCCGGTGATCGTAATTGTGTAAGTTCCCGCGGGTGTTTCTCGACGTGCTGAAGCCGAAACCATTTTTGAATCCGCACATCCGCACGCGGCGAATAGCATTGCCGCCATCACGAATGTCGCTCCTCTCGCGGGGCGGAACTTTTCTATCCGGCGCGAGCGCCAGGCACAGCCCATCGCTACTAGGGCAACGAGCCACAGTACCCACGGTTTCAACGGGATGTTTTGTCCGCCGATATTCCATGCCCCCGCGCTGGCTGCAGGTCCCATCGTTGCGAGTGTTACCGTTGTCGCCGATTGAGTTCCTGAACTGAGGTTCACCACATTGGGACTCGTGGAACATATTGAGTTTTGGGGTGCGCCTTCGCACGAGAGATTCACACCGGCCGCAACACCAGCGGCAGCCGACAACACCAGGCTGAACGTTGCCGTCCCACCGGCACTAATCGTTTGCGTACTCGGGGCTCCGGCAGCCATTTCCATGGAAAAGTCTGGTGCAACACCATTGCCGGTCAAATTGACGATGTGGGGACTCATGGGTCCCGAGTCCACGATCGTCAACACACCTGCCTGCGAACCTAGCGAAGTAGGCACAAAAGTCACGTTGATCGTGCAGTGCGCGCCACCAGCAAGCGATGTTCCGCAACTATTGCTCTGCTCAAAAGACCCAGTCACGCTGATATTGCTCATGGTAAGCGAAGCAGCCTCGCCATTGCTGAACACCACTGTCTCTGTGTTGCTCGAAGTCTCCGTCGCTTGATTGGCAAATGACAGACTTGCGGGAAAGACGGTACCGCATTCTCCAATCACAGGAGTTATGGCAATCAAGTGTGGAGCATTAGTCTCGGCAAGGCCGGCGACAAAAGGCGACCCGGCAAGAGCCGCGAGAACCCCAGTGCCAGGGTCGATCGAGTAGCCCGATACGCTGCCAATTCTGCGATTATCATCTATCCCCGGGATGTAGGCGAACCTGCTCGTAGGATCGACGGCTAACGAAGCCACCTCGAAGTTTAGATCCGAGAAGGGTGCTCCCGGGATAAGTGTTAGCGCACCCGTAGCCAAATCGATCTGGTAACCAAAAATGATCTGGGAACCAACAATATTGTTCACCGAGCCGCCGTTCAGTTCATATAAGAACTTACCAGTGGCGTCCAGTTCTATCTCGCCGATATTTGCTGCACCGTTCGGCACTACCGTAAAGTCCAGAAACGTCAACGTCCCAGTCGTAGAGTCGGCGGCATATCGGCGAATGGAATTGTTTCCGCCGTCGAACACGTAAACGAATTTACCGGTCACGTGAACCCGCACGGCTGTTGGGTCGAATCCTCCCGGGAACGGTGAGCTCGGTATGGGCGTCAGCGCTCCGGTAAGGGGATCGATCGCATAGCCTGAAACCGTAGACGTAGGATCATCGTCATTCGCGACGTACATAAAGCTCCCCGCAGAATTGATCGCCATTGATATAGGAACTGTCCCTACTGGGAATGGCGAACCAATGATCGGTGCTAAGGCTCCGCTTGTGGCGTTAATGCTGTAGCCCGAGATGGTGCTGTCGCTGGAGTGTAGCTCATAGATAAACTTGCCTGTCGGATCGACGATGAGCAAGCCCGCTTTTCCCGGAAATGGCGATCCTGGAATCGCTGTTAATGCACCAGACGCCGCATTGATCGTAAACACAGAAATGGTGTTATCCGGCGCATTCGCTACGTAGGCGAATCTACCTGCCGGATCCACAGCTATGGAGACCGATTCACCTAACAACTGAACTCCCGCGGCAAATGGCGATCCCGGGACGATGGTCAACGCCCCGGTGGCTGCGTTGATCCTCAGTCCGAAGACTGACGGACGACTGCCCCCGGCAATAGTGTCACTGCCGTCATTCGCGACGTACACAAATTGGGCGAATAGCGAAGGGACCAGGACCGAAAGTACTAGGCTCATAAAAAAAAACAGCCTGACAAACCAACGTTGTATGCGACTGCGCATGGGTTCCCCCGGTTGGGGAGTGCGAAAAATCGTCTCAGTCGGCCACAGCGACTAAACTCTAGGCTTGCGGCACATTGGCGAGGGCAGCCCCAAAGTGGAGCTAAGTCTTGATTCATTTGCGCGAGATGGCAATGGGGTAGTTCCTCTAGAGCTGTAGGGGAAGAACCTGTATACCCGCTCCTGCTGAGAAGCGTAAGGAACCATTGATCTCGCGGCCACAAATTGGACCTACATCCGCTGGCTCGAAGATCGCAAAGGCATCGAGGAAAAGACAAAGACGTGGGACAAGATCATTATAGATCGCAAGAACGATTTGGAAGATTGGGTTGATGTCTTAAAACGGATGGTTACTACCAAAAAGATGTTGAAGATGTTTGCGTTCGCGAATAATCACTACGCGGGTCATGGCCCTGCCACAGTAAAATTGTTTGAGCAGCTGTTGGATAAGCAGTAGCCTGTTCGGGCGAGGGGCAACCGATGCTGGGGACAAAGGTCGTTCTGATTGTTGCCGTGTTCTCTGTAATCTTTCATTTTACGCTGCACTGGACGTGGCGTCAGACTGTAGCCGCTCCTGCGGCGCTTCTGACCTTCTATCTAGTGCTCACCACCTATGAATTAGTGACGGGTAAACGGCGCCGAAAGATGACCCAGTCAGAGTAAGTCTTCCAAAAGTCAGAAGGCGGCGGTAGAATCATCTCCCTTACTCTTCTAATCCTCCGTTCGCTACCTTGAGGATTTATGAAACCAGTCTTGACTCTACTTCGTTCTCGCATGCGTGTGGGAAGTTCGGAAACTCTGTCTGCCCAAACCTGCCGGTGCCCCCAGTGTGACCAAACACTTTGCTTGATGTGGCCAGAATACGTTCTTCATATTCCGTTGCATCGGGTTATCACTCTAGATTGTCCAAGTTGCTCAATCTCGTTTTCACTTCTCGCCGCAGAGCTAAGTCCGGTCCCGATTCTGCCACGCCGTCGTAAATCATTTGAGCTAGGAAAACTGAGCACAAAATTGCGGTCAAGCTATTCTTGGACTTGTGGAACAGTGGACGCTGACGGCGGAACAATCTTTACGCCTTGCTCTTGTAATCTTTTCTGTTCGGCTTCGTACTTCCAATCTCTGATTCGATAATGAACAATCTTGGCCGCTTCTCGTAGAGCGCGAATCCCATCCGTGTGCTTCGCTGCGCGAATCGCGGCGAACAGTTCTTTGATTTGCTCTTCCAAAAACATGTTTATGTGAGTCTCTTCGTCAGCCTGCTTGTAAACTATGTCGCACCACGAATCGCAACAACTCTCCATCGCCTCCGCCCACGTCACGATCGAAAGTAACGCGTCTCGGATTCCCACTGGAATCTGGTCGGCAACCTTCTTGCGACTGTCTGTGGCTTGATCGTAGATGTACTGCACCCAGCTAACTTCAACCGGCTCATGTCTAAGCAGCATTTTTCTGCCCTCGGAATAGTTTGGGTAGAGGAGGGGAAAGCATCTTACAGTCGCGACGGAACCGGGGCAATACTCAGTTCCGACTGGCTAACAACCTACGAGATGATGGACAAAGTAAATGAAAAACTTCCCAAAGAAGAACAGTTTGGAGCGCTCTGGTGGTATGCATCCAAATACCAACGACTCCATCGTGAATACAGAAGAATGTATCCAGAGGGGGGCCTTCTCTTAAAGGTTCGAGTGCTTTGGGCGTTAATGTTTGCTTGTATGTTCGTTTGCGTTTGGGGATTCGGATTCTTTGCAAAGTAGGCCTGAAATCGATTTGTCCGGTAACGCGACTTACCAGGACTTACAAACACAAGCCAACACTTTTTCGTCCAACTCAAACGAGGAACAACTATTCGGAAGCAGCCAGTCTTCACTATATCCAGAGGGATTTGGGGTGAGCTGCAGAACAAACATGCGCATTCCAATGAATATGGTTCCATCAGTCCGGGCAACAATCGAGTTGGGATATTGCGCAGTCACCCAACTGGGGAAGCGATAGTTTGGCTTCTTCTCCGATTCCGATTCTGATTTTGTGATTGCGTGCAAACTGCGAGTTGTTACGAAAAGAACCGAGCCATCAGGCAGTTTTGTGGACGCCATCGGCGCGCCATCTAGTCGGGCCGAGTATTTGAGTTTGATGTTCAATCCGTCCGGGTTGGAGAAAACATATTCCTTGCCATAATCGGGTATCATTTCGACCCACCCAGATAGGACAAGAACGCTGTCACTATTGAGAGGTACTATACCGCGAACGTTTTCGCTGACTACCCGTTTTGCTTTGCTCCCATCTTGGTTCGTGAGCCACATCCCTCCACCAGAGCCAACCGCGTCGTAGGCAAGTAGCCAGCCCTTCTCAAAGCGCATTGCACCAATCAAACCTGCACTTGGAGTCGGGCCAGGCATGCCGGGCTGGACTTTCAATAACGGAGGCAACGATGGAACCTCGGCCTTTCTTCCGGTCCATTTTGTAATCCTAACGCCATCACTTTCGTCGCTGACTGCCCACTCGTTGCGCGAATAATTGAAGCATTTCAAGGTGTTGACGTCAGCATGATTCAGCTTCGAGTTCGGGTAAACGTACCAGCCTTGTGGAATATGTTCTGGCGACTGTCCGAACAATGTGCTGGGAGTTGTAAAAATGAGCACTACAAAAATGTGGACGGCGGAAAGCCTCCGTGTGGACATCGAAACATCCCCCCCAAGAACTCGCGGTTTTCAGGAGTATAGCGGCAACCAGAGGGTAAAGTCCCGATTAACGCGGTTACCGTACAAGTGAATTCGGCCCGGATCGCGTAGCGTCAAGTGAAAAATATCAGGTCGGCTTTGGGGACGCTGTTATACCCTTTTCCACGCATCCTAACGCGACCTAGGAAAAGGAGACTTCGTGACAGCAACTCTGCTCTACAGAATTGCGGCGGCAATCTTCGTTCTCTTCGCTGTTGGTCACACCATAGGATTCTTGAGTCTACGCGCGCCTTCACCGGAGGGCCGTGCTGTTTTTGACGCCATGAATTCCGTTCATTTCGAAATCAAGGGCCACAGCTTTAGCTACGGTGGCTTCTACCGTGGTTTCGGATTATCCGCTACAGCCGCGATGCTACTCTCTGTATTCGTATCGTGGCATCTCGGAGAGCTAGCGCGTACTTCACCTGCTTCAATTGGGATTTTGGGCTGGATATTCTGTGCCGTACAACTCGTTGGGGTGGTCTTGAGTTATCGCTACTTCGGCATTCCACCAATGATTTTCTCCGCAGTAGTGGCCATCATCCTCGGTGCGGCAGCATGGCTAGCCAGGTTCGCCGCTTTCTCGTGAATTGAATTTTATATTTCAAGGCCATGGTAAACGCGGTAACCGGAGAAGTGGGATCAAGGACTACTTTTGTGGGCCTACAGCCAACCAGATCGGGTAGAACATTCCTGACAACGCAGCCGCGATTAGAAGGGCCGCGAATAATATTCTTTTGCGACTGTCCGGGAATGAAAGCGCATGTTGGTTCCAAGCATTTCTGAGAGTTCGGTTAAGTGCCGTTGAAAATCCACTCTGCGTCCACCTACGAAGCGAATCGCGGTCCTCGGGTTTGAGGTGGGGACGAGCTTCACGAACAATCATCACCATCGTTCCAATAGCAAGGCCGAAAAGACACAGTGATATTCCGCCGAAAAAGTCTTCCATTGCCTCATTATAAACGGTCACACGGGAACGGTTTTGTCGAACCCCTAGTCAAGTCCTGGTAAACGCGCAAACCGGACAAGTCTCGATCCGCAAAACCAGATCTCCGGTAATCCGACTACTCGGGCATTGGGGAAGTGCTTCCGATCCAACAAAATCGGCGCGGCCTCCAACGAAATTCAGGGAATCTCAAACCTTTTCATCATTCGGCCAATGTGTGCGGAGTAGAACAGACGCGTCAGATCAGGGCTTGATAAGTTTGCGAGGCGTGAGGTTCATCTTGGGAAGAACGAACTACGTCGTCGCGCTGAAACGCGCCTTGAAACTTACTGTCAGGATTTTGTCATGTCTAGCCGGAAGCGCAGCAATTCTTTTCGGTGGGTCCACTTTGATCGCAACGAAACGGCCGGCACCGTCAATTCCATCAGCCGGAACCACGGTGCTCGAAATGCAGGTGCTTCTGGATCGGGCCGACTTCTCACCGGGTGAAATCGACGGAAGTGTGGGCAAGAACAGCAGCAAGGCCCTGGCGGCGTTCCAGGCCGCGCGTGGGCTTGCGCCGGGGACGCGGAATCGCAAGGCGCTGCTGGCAGCGCTGGGCGCCGGTGAAGGCGTTGAGCCAATCATCTCCTATACGGTCACAGCCGAAGACGCGGCAGGGCCGTTCAGCGCGAAGATTCCTGAAGACATGCTCGCGAAATCGAGACTTCCGGGTCTTTACTACACGTCCGTTCTGCAGGAGCTGAGCGAGAGATTTCACTCGTCGCCGGCCCTGCTCAAGCGCCTAAACCCTGGCGGGCAGTTCACTTCGGGTGAGCAAATCAGAGTGCCCAATGTGGCGCGAACCGAACAAGAGGCGCTGGACTCCGAACGGGCCCGCGCAGGAATGCTCAAGGTAGTAGTCTCGAAAAAGGCAGCGGTCCTGAAAGTGTATGACGGGAAAGGGCAAATCATTTTTTTTGCTCCAGTGACCAGTGGAAGCGTGCACGCTCCGCTCCCCTTCGGAAATTGGAAGGTCACTGAAGTGCTGCGAAATCCAACTTACGACTACAACCCCAACTTATTTTGGGATCCCAAGCCCACAAGTGCCAAGGAGACCATTGCAGCAGGCCCCAACAATCCTGTGGGTGTGGTATGGATTGGGATAAGTGATCCACACTACGGAATACACGGCACACCTGATCCAGGAGAGATCGGCTATTCCCAGTCTGACGGATGCGTAAGGCTGACAAACTGGGACGCCAGCAGACTCGCCAGCATGGTCACTAAGGGCACGTGGGTCGTGTTCGAGGAATGAGCGAGCGCCGTACACTTGTCATCCCTTGGATGATTAGGCATGGACGAACAGACTTGAAACTATTGGTATGTATTCCCGTACTTTTCCTGGCAGTCCTTGCTTTTGGCGGAACCTCGTCGATTCTCGAAATGACTCCGCCCATCAGCGGACTCACCCTTGCGAATCTGCGAGACTCGTTTGAAGAAACTCATAACGGACATCGGCATGAGGCGATGGACATTATCGAACCGAGGGGGACACCGGTGCGTGCGGCGGTACGCGGAACGATTCGCAAATTGTTCCTAAGCAAACCCGGCGGCATCACCATCTACGAGTTCGATGAAAAGGTAGAGTATTGTTACTATTACGCGCACTTGGACCGGTACGCGGATGGGTTGCACGAGGGAATGTCGGTTACCCCTGGAAAGGTCATCGGTTTTGTGGGGTCGACGGGAAACGCGGCTGAAAACGCGCCACACTTGCATTTTGCAATTTTCGAGTTGGGACCAGAGAAGCAGTGGTCGAAGGGCAAAGCGGTAAACCCCTATCCTAGCCTTGTTGAAGCAGTGAAGCGGTCGAAATAGTGACAGATCTCATCCCCTTGGAGGCCATAACCGAGCACAACTCCAGCGCTTGGTTAAATCCGTCACAGTACAAGGGCAATTTGAATGATCTTCAATGGCCGGTAATTCGTTACCAGAACTAAGCAATGAAGAGGAAATATGAGGCCGAACGTGACAGAGGGTTTTCCAGCCACGCCTGCATCAAACCCCCAAAAGCGTCGAATCGCTCCGTTAAGTAGGTTAGCAACGCATAAAGTGGGATGATGGTTGGGAGACTTGCGGGCTGACGGCATTCGCGATTTTACAGTGAGCCAGCCCTCTTAACGTAAGACGCCGAGGAAATACAAGACCACGGCAATAAAAATGACTGTACCGACTATCCCGAGGCCACCGCCTCTGCCCCAGCGGGAATACCCGTAGTAGCCGCCGCCTCCGCCGAACAATAGCAACAGAACGATGATGAGCAGGAGCATGAATATTCTCCTTTCAGGATTCCAGTCTGGAAGCCTTCCAAATCTAAATAATTCTAAAATGGGCCGCCCGGTTTAATCCTGGCGGCCCAGACTGCCGCTTAGCCGCGGTCGCCCCGCAAATCTTCCCAATAAGGTTTGTAGCCGTAGTGCTTGTAAATGCTGTTTCCCCAGATGCTGTCTGCAAAATTCGGCCAGTTATCCTTGTCGAAGCCCGGAGCATTCTCCAGAAGTTTCTTGTCAACGTTCAGAACGGCGCGATTTTCCTTCAAATTGAAGTGAAGCGCGTTCCACGGAATAGCGAAGAACTTCCCGCCCATCCCTAGAAAGGTGCCAAACGACAGGACCGCGTAAGCGATCCTTCCGGCTCCAGCGTCGAGTACGATGTCTTCGATTTTTCCGAGATCCTCATTCGCTGCGTTGACAACGTTGCTGCCGATCACCGTTTTCTTTGCAGGAACGATGTCCGTGTATCTCGCGATTCTTGGCTCTACCATGTGAGTCTCCTTTTGAGCACGGGGTGCTGGTGACTCGCCGCACTTTATCAGCAACCAGGAGCATAACCGGGAAGAGTATCGGCATCTGTTCACATCAAGACACATTTCGGTGTCCCTTTTGCGTTTCGTTCAGGCGAGGCTTAAGCCCTGGTCAGCGGAAACAGGTGGACCTTGTTAGAATGAATTTGAATAATGAAAAATCGGGGCTACGACCCAGTGCGACGCTCATGAGGAAAATGAGCAGGCGCCTGTGTTCGGTCAGGCACCTGCTCTCGGTGGGTGTTTTCAAAAGTCCCGCTCGAGGCTTCGAAACCTGGCGGAATCTAACGGTGAGACGAGGGATACCGGCCGGCTCAGCCGTGAGTAACGGCCAGTTTCGCTCCATCACGCCATCCGTCGGAAATCTTAAGGATTGTCAAAGATAAATGCAGTCCCCTTTTATACAAGTCTAAAGATTAGACTGGCCGCGGATATCGCGCCGAGATTCTCCTCGTTCGGTCAAGGTCCCTTCCAAAGCCCGTGAGTCTGCGTAGACCCGGACGCTGAGGAACAATCTCGAAGTCAAAGGCTCTTACGAAATCCTGCTTTCGCGTTTCCAGCCGCAAAGATGACGGCGTGCATAGCAGGAACCAAAAAAATTGGGAATCCGGAGATAGGTGTCCGGATTCCCGGGGCGTTGCAAGGGAGGTTAGGGCGGGGTTGTCAGTGGGTGGTGTAGTAGAGTTCTGCGACCAGGATGACTTGACCCTCAGTCTCAACTTTCGCGGTCATCGCGATTTCCTTCTCGCGGGCGGTCTTCACGAGTTGGCGTCCCTGCGTGTTGCCTTCGGACCAAACCTGAGCGAGGAAATAACTGTCCCCGTAGCGATTGAAAACCAATTTTGATTCGGCTTGCGGCTCGATCGAGACAGCGGCGTTTGTGTTGATGATAGCCGACGTCGTGGCGTCCTTACGGGAAATGAGGATCATGGAGTGCGTGGGGGCCGAGATCTTGACGGTATACTCGCCGGCGGGAAGCGTCTTGCTGTCGGCCACGAAGTCGAAGGGAACATTGACTGCCATACCTTCTTGGGCCTGCGCTACTCGCGTCGTTGCCATTGCGGTCAGCGCCATCACAGCTGCCATAACCAAAGCTCTCGTTTTCATGGGAACCTCCTCTTTCGTATTCGCTGGCGGCGTCCAAGCTGATCCATTTTTTGCTTGGTTCGCTGAATTCCTCAGCGCTTTATCATGCTCCGCACTTTGATGCATTCCTCCGGAGAGCACAATGCACTGACGGTGAACCGGAAAGAGACTGTGGGTGAACTCGTGGGTGGCGTGTCCACAACGGAACAGACACGAATCCTCGTCCCGGCTAGCATCCCGCTGAGGTGTTCACATGCAACCTCAAACGCAGAAAAAGGTGGCCCGAGCACACAGAATCGAGGGGTCTATCGTCCTGTATCGCTCGGCGGCGAGAAGTGAGTCCAAAGCACAAAAGCCGCTCAGCCGTGGCGAGCCGTGGTGGAATATGGTCTTCGCGGTCCCGCTCTTTCTGCGGACAGTGCTTCGTCTTGTTTTCGTCTGTCATCATTGGCATAAAGGTCCTCCGGTAACGCTACGCGAGTCTACCCCTTCCAACCTTTCCGGATGCCGACCTGTCGGTCGGCGAGGAAGCTACATCACTTGCCTGGATTGCGGTCAAAAATTCGCTTACAACCACAGGACTGGCCGCATGGTGGATTTCTGGGGCATTCGGGACGCAGAAGCACTGGCAGGAGTTCGTCGAAGACTTGAGGGATTCTTTTGGCCTCTCCGAGGCATCGCTCCAAGAGGCGAAGCTGTTCCGCGCCTGTACGTCGCACAACGCTCGGCCGCCGATGGCGCCAAGGCAGACCCGGTTTTTGCCCATGCTCCTCCGCTTTCTTTCGTGAGCTCGAGAACTGAGACCACACCGTCATCAACGGCGCACATCTCCGTAAATCGTTTCTTGGTCTCGATTTCTTTGGCAAAATGGCGGCGCGTGTCCTTTGCAGTTCTTCGAAAAATTGGTCAATCGGCCTTTCCGACCCGGTTATGGCTGCGGCGTTGCTGGTTTGATTTCAAACGCGATTGGAGTGCCATGATCGACGCTGTGGCATTGCCGAAGATGAAAAGCTCTTTTTTCCGCTGGCTACACCAACCAGTTCGTCGAGACTCGTGACGACTTATGCCTGATTGTGCGGTAATCGGAAAAGTGGATCTTTTCCCGGCAAGAAGCGCGCCGAGGATGCAAATGGACGCCTCCTTTCCCGCGCTCAAAATCAGCCTATAGGGCAGCCGAAAAGAATTCCGAAAAACCATGTTCTAGATCTAGCTCTGAGGCACCGGGCGCACAACATGTGTGCGGTCATGGGGAGTAACGGGGCGCTACGCCTCTACGAAGAGAAGCCCCGGGCGGACGGCGGTAGCCGGAGCTGGGTTAGTGCAGCCCTGCGGCCATCGTTTTTACTATCGTGCCGTTGGCGTCGTCATCTTTGAGAGCCCAAACAAACGCGCCACCTAGGCCGCCCGGCACACGTCCGCGCACATAACCGGTCTTCAGCCATACGGTGACAGGATCGTCGTACGACCAAAAAGTTTCCGTGTTGGGGTCGTAAAGCCAAACCGCAATCCTTTGGAAATCAAAATGACGAGTGAAGCCCGTGAGCCCGGAGAGCGTGAGATACGTGATCACTCCCGGAGTTTGCAGGTAGTCTGTCGGCGGAAAGGGAGCTGGTCCCGTGGAGGTCTGGTAGAGGCCATTATTCGCGCTGGGAACGCCAGTCCAGCCTCGAGCATAGGTAGGAATACCGAGTACGAGTTTGTCCGGAGGCACGCCAGCATGGAGGTAGGAGCTGATGGTGTACTCGATGAAGAAATTTTCGTCGCGGTCGGGATCCTGCTTGTCGTCGAGCAGAGGCGAAGCGTGGTTGGTAGAGGTCTCCCACGTTCCGTGAAAATCGTATCCCTGGACATTGTAGTAGTCGAGTTGCTTGGCAACTTCGGCCAACTGGATGTTGGAAAAATTCTGTTGGCCCGCCGGACCGAACATCGTGAGAAGGTAGTGTTTCTGGTTTGTTTTGCCCAATGCGTCGAGTTGCTTGCGGAATTCCTGCATAAGTAGTGTGGCGGTCTGCGTGTCGGAGGAGGCAGGAAATTCCCAATCGATATCGATACCGTCGAAGACGCCCGCGGCGGAAATGCCCGGGGCGAGATTGCCGTTGATGAAAAGGTCGATGCAGTTCGCGACCATGGTTTGGCGGCCTGCGGCAGTGCTTGCGGCCGTGGAGAAAGCGGAAGCGCCGGCAAGAGAAATCAGAACCTTCAGATTGGGATGAAGCTGCTTGAGCTGCTGGAGAGCGGCAAAGTTGCCGTAGAGTGGGCCCGGGTAAGGCGCGCCACTAACACTGGGAAGGTAGGGGGATTGATAATCGGCCCAGGAGTCAGCAATGGCACAACCGGTCGGGGTGGCATCGCCGAAGGCGTAGGTAAGATGAGTGAGTTGGTCGGCAACCCCATTCGCTTGGAGATTGGCGATGTTGTAGCTGGCGAAGTAGATGCTCCATTCCTCGAAATATCCGCCAACAATTTTGGCGTGGTGATTGTCAGCCTGATTCTGTCCGCCTGCGTTGAGTCTAGGGGCGAGAAAGATCGGGAGCAAAAAGCTCATAAGCAACATGGAAAGCACGAGTCTAATTGCACGGGAAGAACGACCTGTTTTCATGTGGACCACCTCGGGATGGCAAATACAAAAACGAGCCCGACTATAGACCTATATAGCAGTCTTGGCAACTACATAATTCCCTCTGGAATATGAAGAAAGCGTATTCAGAGCTCCTATATAGCAGTCGGGAATGGCTTGGGATCGATGCGGTTGGCCATGCCAATGCCTCTGACCTCTGGGACGGTCTATCGCTACTCGCCGCAAGAGAGCTTCACTGAGGGCGTGCCGAGTCGTGCTAAACGCGGTAATCGTACGGACCGTTCACTGGAACATCATCAGGCAGGGTTTCTTCAAACGAAATCTATGTTGCCAAACCGAAGCGGCGAAGCGTGATTTGGAAGCGCGGATCAGGACGCAAGCGATCAAGCAGGAAGTCCGATTGGAGACCGAAGGCAAAGTCGAACGACTTCTCCGAATAAGCCTTTTCCAGTAGATCGAAAGCTTTGTCGTTTTCGCCGAGGCCGGCGTATATGGTGGCCACTGTGTATGGCGAAGCAGAGGTGCGTTTTGCTTTGCTCTCCAAATCACGAAGGATTTTTTCTGCCTCGGCTCTATTGCCGGCGGCGGAATAGGCATGTGCCAACGCAACGGCGGGTCGTAGATAACCATCTGAGGACTGCACCGCCTTCTGAAACTCGGATATCGCTTGCTGAAGTTTGCCGGTGCCTTCGTAACCGACTCTGAGAAGATAGAGTTGACTCAAGTCTCGGTAAACGTCGTTACCAGAGAAGAATTTGCGAATCAGAGCTGTCAGGAACTACGCTGAGCGGGATTTTTTCCATTCTAACGGCGGCAGTTCTAAGTGTCCTGCATTCTGAAGATACGCCCTAGCATGTGCTGCAGCTCTGTCTTTTCCCTGTTCGATATCATCCACTGGCTCGGAGGGTGCGATCCAATTCTTTGCGGTCACATTGTATACAGATGCCTGGACCCCTTGCGCATTGTGTTCAGAGAACAATCGCAGGTGTTCGTCACCCACTCTGACCTCTGCCCAAACACCTTGGTCCAACATCGAGGAACTCCGGAAAGATGAGATTTCGCCAGAACCAGTCTACTAGTGACTGGTCTATTGCTAAAAGTCAGTTGTCCGGTAATCGAACTTGTCAGGATTTGGTAAAGGTCAACCAAGGTGGGCGTGGTCAATTGAGGGTGTGTGATTGTTGCAATGCCGCTCGACAAAGAGACTTATCTGGCTCCAGGCGGCGCGGCTCTCATCGAGCCACGGCAACGTGAGCGGCCAGTCGTGCTGCATGCCCGCTCCGACCACCACGTGCGCGGGCGTTCCGGCGCGCGTTGCCGCCTCGCCGATCCGCACGGCATCGTCGAGCAGGACTTCATGTTCGCCCGCAAATAGGAGGAGGGGTGACAATCCGGAAAGATCAGCGAATATGGGCGACAGGTAAGGGTCGTGCGGATCAGCTTTTCCTACGTAGTAGCGAGCCCAAAGTTCGAGATGTTCTCGGCTAAGCCAAAGGTCCTTGCGTCGATTTCTGTCAACCGACGCACCCGAGGCAGTCAGGTCTGTCCATGGTGATAGCAGAAGTGCTCCGTTCGGCATCGCGGCGCCGAGGTCGCGTAAACGGAGCATCAGACTCAGCCCGAGCCCGCCGCCGGCCGAGTCCCCAGTGACAAAGATCGGCATTTCGCTCCGCAGGGCTTTCGTATGTTCCCAGGCGATGAGCGCATCGTCCAACGCCGCGGGATAGGGGTGCTCCGGGGCGAGGCGGTAATCCGGAACAAACACCTCAGCGTTGCAACGGTAGCTCAAACGCATGGCCCGGTTTCGGTAGGAATTTCGGGAGCCCATGACGAATGCGCCGCCATGCAGGTGCAGAATCACACAGCTTGGCGACTTAACCGCACGGACCGACTCCATGATAAGGGGCCCGATCGCATGGTCCTCGAACACCAGGCCAGGGAACTTGCGCTTCATCGAGGACCGCGAGACAGCGCCGAATCGCTCGAATCTCGCACGCATCTTCCGGGGCGGCGTTGTCGCCCGAAACAGGGTTCTAGTCACGACGCCATACGCGCGCAACGAGAGCCAGCGCTTCCAGGGCGCTAATCTTCTAGCATCTGTGGCATTGCGGCCCATGTCATCCTTCAATCGCGAGGCAGCAAATCAGAGGGGCGCGGCGAACTGCGCATTCTTATACACCCGAGGCAGTCGCGAAGGGAATCAGCTTTTGGGGCGCAAGTCGTTATCTCGGTGCCCAGTAAACGCCTTATCGTCCAAGCGAAGCATTACTTCACATCTTCGGTGATCCAACTAGCCAGGACTTAGCTACTTAGTTGACCCTCCGCGCTACCAATGTTCAAAAACGGACGGATTTTTCTAGGGTCCGGTGAGTAACTCTAATCAGGTTTCGGAGAGTACGCTTTCGTCCAAAGCTCATCAGTCAGCATCCAGTTCTGAAAGGACTTCATCTTGAGAATGCTGAAAAAAGTTCTTCCTCTCTTTGCTTCCCTTTTTGCTGCCTTCTGCATTCCCGTCCGGGCTGTCGCTCAAACCATACCTAGCGGCGCGTCAATCGACGCCGAAATCAGCAAGATAATGTCTCACACCAACGCCAAGGGCATGGCTGTTGCGGTCGTCGACCATGGCAATGTCGGCTACGTCCAAGCGTACGGCATTCGTAACGCAAACGGAGATCCGCTTGCCACAGATACTGTTATGTACGGGGCGTCGCTCACCAAGACGGTGTTTGCATACACGGTGATGCAACTGGTCGATCAGGGCAAACTCAACCTCGACACGCCCATGAAGGAGGATCTCGACAATCCGCTCCCGAGTTATGGCCCAGATCCGGTTTTCCCGGACAAGCACGGTCCGTACAAGGATCTAGCCGACGATTCCCGCTGGGAAAAGATCACACCGCGCATGTGCCTGACACATTCGACCGGGTTCAACAACTTCTGGTTCATCGAACCCGACCAGAAGCTGCGCATCCACTTCGAACCC
>Ga0210388_10002151_pt1 | contig 15371 bp, 13 predicted proteins | sample IncBWC19OmetaG_FD_155485 | JGI IMG/M metagenome (GOLD analysis project Ga0210388, IMG submission 155485) | Forest soil microbial communities from Barre Woods Harvard Forest LTER site, Petersham, Massachusetts, United States - Inc-BW-C-19-O ...
CGCACACGAGCGCTGGTACTTCTATCCGCTCGAGCGCGGGGCGCTTTGCCGCCCAATACGGGTCGTCGAATGGGTGTCGATCTCGGTCGGCTGGAAAATCCTCCGCCATCCTCGAGCCCGGGTGCGTTCCCCGCTTCATGCGAAATGTCCACCAGGTTCGGATGAAGCCCGTCTCCGGAATGCCGTCTTGATACCCGAGCTCGCGTAGAGCATCCGTGAAACCCTCCCACGGAACGATCGCCTTCAGACTCGGCGGCGCGAGCGCCGCCACGCGCCATTGAGACACTGCGAGGTAGGATACGCCGATCAAACCGACTGCCCCGGTCGACCAGTCCTGCCGCGCAGCCCACTCGATGAGCTCCGCGTAGTCCGCAGCATCGATATCGGTGAGAACGCCGGCTGTGCCTTCCGACGCATGCATCCCGCGAGCGTCCGCCTGCACGACGGCGTAGCCTGAACGCGTCCAAAAGAGTGGATCCGGCGACTCGAAGCCGGCCCACCGCGAGCAGTCGAGGCGCCCGAACCGCACGCCGGCGATTCGCATCAACAGCATGGTGCGGGTGTCGGGAAGTCGATCCTTACCGTACGGCGTGACAGACATTACGGTCGGATATTTTTCTGCTGCCTCGGGCAAGTACACGTTCGCGCTCAGGCGCACGCCATCGCGCATGAGCACCTCGACGTCGCGGAGTACGCGCATCCCCTGCACGCTCTCTGTGCCGAGGCGGCGCACGACCGCGGTCAAGCCGAACACGTCGTGCTCGCTGGCGTGAGGCACGATCCGAAAACGGCACTCGTGAGTACCACCGCCATCGCGTCGCCCTGCGCAATCTCAATGACAATTGCCATGGCCATCCGGAAGCAACTGGCGTGCCCACTGCCCGGGCCGCTGACTCGGCGCGACGAAATCAGTACCGGTTGCGCAGGTCCTGGTGATTCTGCTCCGTGTACGACGGAAGGACGCCACGGTGTGTGGCGAGACAGTCCCGAACGCGTCGTGGCAAAATCGAATCGCGCCCGGAGAAACGTCGACAAATGACTATGCATCGGATTAACTCGTACTGGTCCAGCGAGGGGTCGCGAAGCGTGGCGACGCGCGGCTTTGCTATGAAGCAGGGGGCGACATTCAGCATCGGTGGTGCTGGGGTCGATCCCGACGGGATTCAGGTCGACCAGAAGAACGAGACGCTCGTTTGGATGATTCAGCAAACAAGTGCTGTCGACTCTTGATGGTCACCGTGTCCGCGCGGACGCGAGACTGACCCGGCGACCGCGGAGGTTCACCCACGCGACTCGAGCAAACGATGTGAGGTCGGAAAACGTCGCTCGGCGTTTGGCGGGCCCCTCACGTGATCGAAAACATGAAAACATGACTATGGTTTGGTAGGAAATATCATGTTAGCCCGATGCAGATGAGGATAGCCAATATGGCTTGGTTCAAAACAGTCGGTGCGCTTGCGCTTCGCAGGGTCGAGAGTCGTGTGCAAGGGAAGACCAGAGCAGCAAATCAACTCTGCAATTTGTCTTTTCTCGTACTTGTTTGCAGTGCCTGCGCAGCATGTGGCGGCCCCTGGACCGCGCGTGTCTGCTCCTCGAATCCCAGCGGAAACTGCCGTGGTGTCAGCCCACTTCCTGATCACTACACGGCCAAATCCGTGAACGCCGCGCCGGTAGTGAATGGCGTTACCGACGTACAAGTGCGCGACCCGGATTGCCCGAACGGAATCGGTTCCGTCGACGTGACAGTCCTCGATCGCAATGATCTCGATATCGCCGTCTATTGTCTTTCTGATAGCCCGGCAGCGTCGGGCGGAACAATGACGCTGCCGACAGCCGCTAGCGCGCACTCGGCTGCGCCTGCGCCCGCGCACTAGGAGATTCGACCATGGCTTCAGTCCCTTTCCGGCCCAATGTCACTTGGCAGAACATGCACCAGACCGTACCCGCGGTCACCTCGGCGCGCCTCTACACGCCGCGCAACCTGAGAGCTGATGGCACCCGCGATCCCGCGAATAGCTGGCGACCAGGACTGGACGCACTGCTTCAGATCGTCGCCGACTCGGAGACGCTGAAGAGACGGGTGAGAGCCCTCGGGGGTCTATGGTCGCTATCGCCCGTCGCGATCCTGCAAGACCATGTTATCGATACTACCAACCTCACCGAATCCGTAATGAACCTGCCCGACGGCGCGGTTGACCCCGCGGCGAATCAGGGGCGTCCATTTGTGTTCGCCCAAGCTGGTTCGCGCGTGGTCGACTTCCACGAACAGCTCATGGCGGCGGGTTTTGATTTGCCCACGTGTGGCGCGAGCAACGGGCAGACGTTGGGGGGAGCAATTGCAACGGGCACTCACGGCTCGGCAATCGACGTCGGCGCAATGCAGGACTACGTCGTTGGGATCCATCTAATTGGCGCGGCCGGGCGCCACGTGTGGCTCGAGCGCGCTTCGCGTCCGATTGTCACGAACGCGTTCGTCGCTATGCTCGGCGCCGAGCTAGTTCGCGATGACGCGATGTTCAATGCTACGCTTGTAAGCTTCGGCAGCTTCGGTATCGTGCATGCCTACATGCTCGAGGTCGAGCACACTTTCATGCTCGAGGAGTATGTCAAGAAGATCGATTTCTCCGCTGCCATGCAGTTGATAGCGGGCGGCGTCATCGACACAGCCCCACTCGCGTTGCCCCCCGGCAATGAGCGGCCATTCCACTTCGAGTTAGTCGTCGACCCGTACCATCGCGCCGATGGTGCCAATGGCGTCTGTGCGCGAGTCATGTATAAGCGCAAGTTTGCTCCACAGCCTCCCGATCCGGGCGGCGTATCGTCGACGCCATCTGCAGGTATTTTGGGCACTATCGCAGGGCTTCTCGACAAATTCCCTGGACCGATCGACCGCGCCGCACTTGAGGCGGCCGTGCCTTTTTTCTTGTCACTAGAAGTGCCGACCGTGTCTGGAAGGATCGCGACTCCTGCAGCCATTTTTGGCGACACCTCATTGCGAACCGGAGGTATCAGCATGGAGCTGGGCTTCGAGCTGGCGGACGTTCCACGCGCGGCCGACATCCTCTGTGACGCTGCAGATCAAAATCTGTACGCGGGTATCTTGGCGTTTCGCTTCGTAAAGTCCTCAACCGCAACGCTGGCGTTTACACGAAGTCCGAACGTCACGCGTGCAGCGGAGAAGGCGCGGATCGTGTGCACAGTCGAAACAGACGCGCTCTCGACCGATGGAACGACGAACGCGATGAACGCCTTTTGGGCAAACCTAGACAGCGCCAACGTTCCGTACACACTTCATTGGGGCCAGAAACTGCGTCAAGATCCAAGCTTCTTGAAGAAGGCCTACGGGCCATCGCTCGCAACCTGGCTAGCCCAACGCACTAAGTGGCTGCCTACGCCCGACGCACGTCACCTGTTCTCGAGCGACCTGCTCGACACAATGGGACTGTCGACGTGAAATGACTCTTAGCGCTCATGGCTCTGAGCTGTCGAGACGTTACTTCCTTGCGGCCCTCGCCGCTACTGGGTCGCTGTCTTGCGCCTCCGCGCAGATTCTACCAGTGACAAGACCCGACCCCAGACGTTTCGATGCGTGCCCAAAGCAGCGCGCGATCTCGATCCTCACTTGGAACATCTTCATGATGCCCGAGTGGATTTCGGAGAGCCCGCGCAACGTGCCGCGAGCCGCAGCCATCGCCGCCACGTTGCTCGATCCGGCGTTGGACTTCGACATTCTGTGCTTGCAGAAGGTCTTCGACACCGCTGCGCGTGACGTCCTAGAGGCGGAGCTCGACGCTCGCTATCCCTACCGCTATGGCCCCGCGAACAATTCCTGGTCACCCAAGCTCAATAGCGGCGTCTGGCTACTCAGTCGATATCCATTGACCGACTACCAGGAGATTGAGTTCGGCGAATGCGACTCCTGGGAGTGCTTCTCGCGCAAGGGCGCACTGCTCGTGTCCGGTACGTGCGGCGCGACGCCATTCCGACTGATCACCACCCATTTGCAAGGTGAGGAAGGACCGACCTACACCGATAAGAACCAGGCAATTCGGGATCAGCAGATGCGCGAAATTCGAGACCGCTTGATCACTCCTCATTTGGAGCCCAATGTGCCCTTTATCATTTGCGGGGACTTCGGAACCCCGCGCATGGCCGACGCCTGCGGTTTGGAAACGGAGAGCTACCGCGAGATGCTGGCCACGCTCGGTGCTGAAAACGGCGGGGGGCTACGCATCACGTTGGACGATTCCAGATTGGACAATCAGCTCGCGACGAGCAACACCGGTCGGAGCAACGAGCTCGATTACATCTTCTTGCGCACGAATGGCTTCGACCTGACTGCCGAGCGCACTCGGCATATCTTCAAGCGCGACGGTTGGGACACACAATATCACCGTACCGATCTCTCGTATCGCTATGCCGTGAGTGCCAAGCTAATCTTCGGTGCTGATCGCCAGCTCTAGTATCGGCCTGCGCAGAGGCTTGAAAGGGGCCTGTGCGGCCGTTCGACAGGCGAGGCAAGCGTATGGTCGCAGACGTTCGCGTCAAGACCAACCACGACGACGACATTGCGCTCGCCGATCGCGAGCCACTTTGTCTACGAACTCACGAAGATCAGAGGGAAGACGTCCCATGCCGCAGCTCTGAGGCGTGACCTGAAGACGGCTGGCGTCACTCGTCACGAGGTCCACACGGAGACCGAGGAGACGTTGCCGGTGGACTTCCACAGCCTCCGTAGGGCTTGCTCCGCGGCCTCGAACAATTGACCATCGAAGACGAAGCTGCGTCCTGATTAGATGCCAGCGCCCGGAGGTGCGCGATTGATCGCGACCGACCGGCGCGAGTCGCCATGCCCGATGAAACAGACGAATTAGGCCCACCTTACGGTGAGATCTGGAATCTGATGGCGGAGGGTCGCATCGTGCCGTTCTTGGGAGCAGGTGCGTCGCTCGCTGGTCGACCCGAGAACGTCCCCTGGTCCAAGACTGCCGAGTTCTTCCCGAACGCGCGGGAATTGGCGGACTTCCTTGCGATCCCCGCCGTTTTCCCAGCGGCCGAGCGAAACGAACGCGACGACTTGGCGCGCGTTGCGTCCTACTGCGCGGAGCGAATCGGGCGCACTCGCTTGCGCGAGTATCTACGCATCGCGTTGAACCGCCACGCCGAGCCAGGGGCGCTCCACCACTTCCTTGCATCGGTTCAGGCCCCACAAGTGATCGCGGTGACGAACTACGACACGCTTCTGGAGAAGGCCTTTCAGGCCGCTGGAAAGCCGTACGACCTGGTCGCGTATCCGACGGACCTTCGCGCGTATGCAAACTCGCTGCTTTGGTGGGAGCACGGGCACGATGAGCCGAAGATCGTCCAAGCCAATCAGCTCGATATCGATCTCCAGAAAGTGACGGTCATCTACAAGATGCACGGCACGATGAGCCCCAAGAACGAGAAATGGGACGGCTACGTGATCACGGAAGAGGACTACGTGGAGTTCCTCTCGCGCATGACGACGCGCTCCGCGATTCCGGCGATTTTTCTGAACCACTTCGCAGAGCGGAGCTTCTTGTTTTTGGGTTACGGGCTCAGGGACTGGAACCTGCGCGTCGTGCTCAGGAATCTCAGAGACCGGCTCAGCTACGTGCCTGCGGCGGATGACCAAGAGCGACTCGCAATGCCGTCCTGGGCAATCGATCGGCGCCCGCCGCAAGTCGAGCAGTTTCTGTGGCAGCGCCGCGGTGTTCAACTCTTTCAACTCGCCATCGAGCGCTTCGTGGAAGAGCTTCAGGCTGCTCGAGACACCGAATGAGCTTAGCGCCTCCGAGCTTCTGCCCTTATCGCGGCCTCTTGCCGTATACCGCGGAGGATCAGCCTTATTTTTTCGGGCGCGCGCGGAGCACACGCGTCATCGCGGCGAACCTCAAAGCCAATCCGCTCACCGTGCTGTATGGCGCGAGCGGGGTCGGCAAAACCTCCGCTCTGCTCGCGGGCGTCATGCCTTCGCTCAACTCGACCGCAGGCACGGCAGTGGTGGCGTTTAGAGACTGGCAGTCGCCCGTCTTCTTGGAGAATCTGAAGGCGCGTTGTGTCGCTGCCGTCAAAAGAACACTGAGCAAGGAGCTCCAGCTAGCGAGTGAAGCTTCGCCCTTCGACGTTCTGTTGGAAGCTCTCGCTGAGAGCTTGGGCGCGCCGCTCTTGATCATCCTCGACCAGTTCGAGGAATTCTTTCTTTACAATCCAAATGGCTCGGACGAGCGGTCCTTCGACGCCGAGCTAGCTCGTGCGATCAATCGCGCGAGCCCGTGTGCGAAATTCCTGCTGTCCATGCGGGAGGATTCGCTCGCGCGGCTCGACCGTTTCAGCAAACGAATCCCCAATTTGCTCGCCAATACTTTGCCGCTAGAGCACCTCGATCTCGAGTCGGCGCGGGAGGCGATCGAAAAGCCGCTCGAGATCTTCAATCGACAATTCGAAGACGAGCCAGACGTCAGCATCGAGGGCGAGTTGATCTCGACCGTGCTGGAAGAAGTAAAGACGAGCGTGAATGAAAGCGGTGAGTCGGGCGCTCGAATCGAAGCGCCCATCTTACAGCTGGTCATGTCGAAGCTCTGGCTGCTGGAGCGCAAGAGTGGTTCGCAGACCTTGCGCGCGGCCACCATGGACAGCCTGAAAGGCGCGCGCACGATTGTCAAGACTCACCTCGACGAGGTGCTCGACGCGCTGCCCGTGGAGGACCAAGCGCTGTGCTCGGAGCTCTTCGACCGGCTCGTAACCCCGAGTGGAAGCAAGATTGCGTACGACGTGACTGACTTGCAGCGCACAGCGGGTGAACGCGCCTCTCGAGTGGAGCCGATCGTCAAGCAGCTGTCGAGCGAGCACGCGCGCGTGCTCCGTGTCTTGCCCGGGCCACCAGCGGCTCCCGAGCGCAAGTTGGTCGAGATTCTGCATGACGTGTTGGCTCCTGCTATTCTCGACTGGCGCACTCGCTTCGTGCAGAAGCAAGAGCTCGTCGAGGCTGCGCGCCAAGCACAACTCAAAGCGGCTCAAGCCGCCGAAACGGCGCGTCGGGACGCAGCACTTTTGCAGGCCGAGCTGCTCGCGAAAATACAACGCGAGAAGAGCGTGGCGCTGGCCAAGGCCGTCAAACAGCTCCGAGTGCTCGCGATCGTGGCGACTGGTTTTTTGGCGGGTGCGCTGGTTTTGGCGTACTTTCTGAAGCGGCAACAAGATGAGGCCGAAGCCCAGACGACGTTGCTCTTCAATCGCAGCACTGCGCTGAGCAATGCGAACGCCCAGAATGAGACCAAAGCAGCGCTGCTCACCTCCGAGAGGGCAGCAGAGCAACAAGCGGCCAACGAGGCCGTCGCCGCGAACAAGCGCATTCTGGACGGCGTTCTGTTGCGGCAGGCGTTCTGGTCCGCAAACATCGCCGAGATCAACCGGCGCCTGACGACCGCCACCGAGCAAGACCCGATCCGTTTCGAAGCCAAGACTCAAGCGCTCGGCTTCAAGGACGAACGCGGCCGGGATGAATATGGGTACTTGTTATCTCCGGTCGAAAGCTCGGTCCGAGGTGGTTTCAAGAGCCTTGCTGGTGTGACGTTTCTCGTCGACAACGCGAATTTCCGAAATAGCTTGCTCACCGCTGGCGCGAATCGCCGTTTTACTTCGACCTACAATAGCTATGCCTGCCTCGGCACGATTCAGACATATGCGCTGATTGAATATCAAGATCCGAACCAAGAGCCCACGGTACACGCTTTCAACATGTGCGGTATCTTGCGTTCGATAGCGCCACGGAGCGCTCATTGACTGTCGTAGCGATCTCAATTGAAGAATTGGAGCGAGGGGAACCATGCTGAACAATCTGGATGTCGTTATTTCGTTCGCCACCATCATGTTGGGGGTGAGCATGCTCGTCATGGTCGGTACACAGACCATCTCGGCCGTGCTCAATCTGCGAGGAACTCAACTCCGCGCAGGGCTGCGGGAGATGTTTATCCAGGGTAGCAACTTCACCCCGGAGGAGAGCGCGAAAGTCGCGGATGAGGTGCTGCTTCATCCGCTGCTCTCCGACGGCGTGGTGGGGAAGCGGCTCGCACCTGCGATTCAGAAGAGCGAGCTCACACGAGTGCTCAAGCTGCTCAAGGCAAAGGGTGCCTTCGATAAGATCGAGAAAATCGAGGAAAAATTGAGCGCAACCGAGGCGTTCGTCGAGGACTGGTTTTCCGCCGCGATGGACCGCGTCGCTCATCGCTTCGCTGGCATGATGCGGGGCGCGACGATCGTGCTCTCGTTCGGATTGGCTTTCGCGCTCCACTTGGACACGCTCGACCTCTTGTCGCAGCTGTCATCGAGCGCGGCGCTCCGCGAGTCCTTGCTTGTCAGCGCCAAAGCGATCCAAGAGCGTGCAACGACCACGCTGAGCACGCCGCCAACACCCGGCACCGATGCGAACTCATCGACCTTCGCGACGTTCACCGGCTTGATCGGGCAGGCGAAAGGGATCCAAACTGAGCTCGGTAGCGCCCAGTTTCAGCTCATCCCGTCTCCTTATCCCGGCCTGAATTTCGACAAGCATATTTGGGGCATCATCGCTTCTGCCGTACTGCTCAGCTTGGGCGCGCCTTTCTGGTTCAACCTGCTCAGCAGCGCGAGCTCACTGCGCCCAGTCCTTGCCCAAAAGGTCGATGCCGCGGAGTCCAATCAGCCTAGCGCCGCCGCCTGACGGCAATCGTAGCGAGATCGACGACTGGATTCGTACAAAATGACTATTCTTGGTCGGCGTGGGACGTGCTTAACGTGGCACGAGGATTGGGTGTCTCGAGATTCTCAAGCAGCGAGTGAGGACAGTGATGTCGATACGTGTTTTTTCGTGGGTGAATGATGTCCGTGCGAAGGGCGTCAGTTCACTGAACCGTCCTTGCTTCTTGTTGGCGCTCGTTACGATGTGCGCATGCGCGTCCGTGCCGGCTTCGGTGAAGCTCTATGCAGGGGGGCTGCCCGCGCGTGCAGACGGGCAATATGCGCCGCTTCCGGACCCGATCAAGAAGCAGCTCGTCACGACTGATTCCTTGCTCCAATGTGAAATCGACGTCGCGGGTGGGACCGCGGAAGCCGCGTCGCCTGCTTGCCAATGCAGCAAGTCCACAGGGGATTGGACCGCAGACTGCAAGGCGTGGCTCGGCGCGCACACCCCGGCGGGGGCGGTTCTGCCTGCGCCCAGTTCAACTTCAACACCGGCCGCGCCGCCGAGCTGACGGGGAGAAGACTCAATGTCACTCGAAGACGACGTGAAGCAGGAGCTCAAAGCCGCAGGTCAACAATTTCTCGCGGATCTATGGCAGCCGGCGGACGAAGCCGTGCTTGAAGCGCGCGCCAAAGATCTGGTCGGGCTGAATGTGAGCGCCGCGACCGCCACGGATCCCGCGACTAAACAGGCGTTCGTTGCGGCGGCGAAGGATGTCGTCAATTCGGTCAAGATATTGGCGTTGATCCGCGCGGAGGCGGCCGCAAAACACCTACGCGATCAGCTCGAGCAGTTCTTCGTGCAGACCGTCGTCCCGAAGCTCCTCGCGCTGCTCCCTGCGCTACTCGGCCTGTAAACGTTCGGAGGCTTGGTAGTAGCGGAGCAGCCGGTCGGGCCTGCCAAGATCCGCGTCCAGAAGGCCCCGAAATACTGCTACTCGATGATCGGTGATTCGTTCGGCGTTTCTCCGGCGAGGTTGAACGTCGCCCACGGAAGTCCGTGCGCGAGGACGTGTTCTTGTTGCCTCCGCGCGGGCAAGCTGAATTGGAGAAATGACTATCACGCTCGCATCGATCCCAGTACAGAGTTCAGCTAGTGTGGGCCCCGCAGCGGACCTGACAGCATGGCAAGTACACCCGAAAGGTTCGACTCTCAGGCACAGCGCATGAGGCTTGAACACGAGCGGCGGGGAGGCGCGCCACGCGAGTTAACGCAGATGCGAGGCGTCCCGAACTCGGCTGGGCACTCGTCACGGTCGAATTTGACGGCCGTTGCTGGAGCTCGCGTCGAGCGGTGCCGTTTCTGCGTCAGGGAACAGCCCTCAAAGCAGTAGCACAAGCAGCTCGTGGCGTGAGGACCAAGCGCGCGAGGGTAGCGTTGGGCGCGTGCCGCACTGATGAGTGGTCGCGCTAAATTGTCGCAAAGAGACTGGTTCTGGAAGGAAGATATGCAGCCCAAGTTCCCAACTCCGCAAGTGCGACTGACCTACTTATTGGCCTTAGTCCTGGTTGGAGTCGTCACGTCGTGCGGAAATAGCGATACGATCACGCAGCTGACGGCGCCGGAAACCCAACAGGGCATCACGTGCGGAGCAACGGGCGTTGTCGTGCCGGTCGAAGTCCATTCTGGCGCCTCTGACCTGAACGTGAGTTTTTCAGCTGAGCCCGCCACGATCGCCGTTAGTCCGTCGACGTCGCTGACGGATCAAAATGGCAACGCGACTGCCTACGCTCTCGTCCCGTACGGCACGCAAGGCGACGTCGTCGCTTCGGCGATCGGCGCCACGACGGGGGGAATTACCGTATCGACGACTGTCGCCCCAGTCATGTTTCAGCTCATCTCATTGGCCCCGGATACGGAAGTCGGCGAGGCCAATGGCGAAGTTGGAAGTGTTGGTCAGATCTATGCCGTAGCTGTCCAAGTCAACCCACCTTCACTTTGCACCGCGCCACTCGGCGGCCTTCCCGTCACGCTTGGCGTTGTTCAAGCCTCGGCGACAGCCTCTGGGTCGTCGGCTTCCACAGGTGGGTCGTCGGCTTCCGCAGGCGGATCATCGTCTGGTTCCTCCGCCTCGGCGACTACCGGTTCGAGCCCGCCTGGTTCCGTAACGGTCTTCACTGACAAGAGTGGCTTGGCACAAGCGAAGATCCTGGTCCCTTGGGGCGCCGACGCCTTGCTCCAAGTCTCGGGCGGTGCGCAAGTCCAATGGTTTCCGGTTGCAGACGATCTGGCCAATCCGGCGACGATTGCCTGCCTCACGTGGGCACAGCAGCCGACGCCACAGAGCAACGTGTATGCGGTGACCGCAACCGTAAACTATACGGGGAATGGTCTTACCGGGCCCTTCCCCGGTCTTCCAGTGGCTTTTTCAATCGCGTTCCCAATACCTGCGACCACCATGATGGGCGCCCCCGCGACAATCGCGCCGGCCAGCGCGATCACGTCTCAGAGTGGCACCGCAACGGCCTATGTCACGCTACAGCAGTCGAGCGCAGGGCCGACGATGCCACCGGTCGTTGTCGAAGCCGTCGCTGGGAGCAGTGCCGCTACCGTAGCGATCAATTCTGGAGCCTCCGGCAGCTCACCGAGCCCGTGCCCCGCGTCTCCCTAAACCATCGAAGGACGACTAAATGAGCAGCAACGACTATGCAACGACTGACCTCGCGAACCTCTTCGCAGCACACACCAACTCGTTCGAGCTCGACATCTTCTGGGTGGGTGCCCCTTTGACCGTTCTCGCTCTCCGCGTGAACGGTCTGCAGATTGACTCGGACGAGGTGCGAAACCCTCCGGCCGCGCGCTTCAACATTCCGGCTCCGAGCAATGGGCAGACGTTTCTTGTTGAAGCGGCAATCGGTCCCGGAAATGGAACCGCACGGAACATCGTCATCGGCATAAAGGACGACACGACCGGCCGGCAATTCCAAGTCGACCATAGTGACTCGCTGAGCATAGGCGACGACCTATGGTTCGTACGGAAGTCGGTAACGATATCGTGAGAGTCGGAGTTGGGCGAGTCTACAGTCGCAAACGCGCTACGCGATGGCTGGCGACAATTCTGTCAATGCTTGTTGCGTTGTCAGTCTCGGCGTCCGCGTCTGCGGACCCTTCTCCCGCCGACACGCCTGTCCATGCGAAGGCCGCAGCCGCACCGGACAATGTTCCCGGTACGCTCATCCAAATGGTCGACGTCGTGCCGGGTGTTGCACCGAAGCTGGCCGCTGCGACGTCAAACCTTGCGAGTGCCGTGCTTCAGGCTGCACCGAGTGGTGCGCAGTTCCGCGTAGCCGTCATGCCCGGCTACTTGGCGCCTGACTACATCGACGTACTGAGTGAAGCGAAGATCACCGCAGTGACAGACCCTGCCACGAACCTGACTACAGCCGCGCTGAGTCTTTCATACAATCCATTCGCGATGAGGGGAGATCGCGGCAGCGCAATCTGGCGCCACTTGGTAGCCGCTGCCAAGTGCGGGGACAACAAATACCCCGTCGTTCCCGAAGCGGTCGGTATGGGGACGGCCTCGGAAGAGAAGAAGAAGCAGGTAGGGTTGGCTGACGCGCTCGTCAAGCGGGATAGCGATGCCCTGGCGACCGCGGAAAATGAGTTTGAAAATGCGATGATTTCGCTGGCCGAGTCGACCGGCCCCGACAAAACCAGTCTTGCGACCGCAGTGTCCAACGGGCGACTACACCGCGACGAAGCGAGGAGTGCGCTTCAACTTGCGCGGCAAGCGCGGGACAAGACCGAGGCAGAATACGAGGCGCTTCAAGTGGCGGAAAGCACGGCACGCGACGCCGCCGCGCAGAAGGCCTTTGAGCAATGGAAGCAGGCCCTGACCAAGTGCTTCGATGGAAATATTCGTAGCGAATTCTGGCACGAGCTTGATGCGACGTGGGTCCCTCAGGTCATGGCGACCGTGGGCTATGACTTCTATCCGGGTGGAACAGCTCCGAATCCTCTAGACAAAACTGGCACGACCATCGCGCTGCTGGAGCCATGGGGCGGAGTTCGGGCGGAGCTGAGTGTGCTTTTTCGTCCGCACGAGCGCTTCGAGTTCGAGATCTTCGCGCAGGCTCGGCGCGTCCGGCCGAACGGAGCTCCGTATACCCAGTTGGCAAACTACGCGGGCGGTGGTGCCACTCTGGCTTGGATGGCATGGACAGCCTTGCCTGAGACGGCGGCCCGCGCTTCGAATGCGGACTACCGAAAATCGGGTGCTCTGCCTGGGGTTGTATTGGGTTTGTCGGGTCAGTCGCTTAGTTGTGACGGTTTCGCGAACTGTGCAAGTGGCCAAATTACAGCCGAATCGCTCACTCCGTTCGTCGATATCAAGGTTCTCAACGCGGCCCAGTTTCGTATCTCCCTTCCAATGAAGTGGTCGCAAAATGTGGTAGCGAACACATTCATCGCGACGCCGACTTTTTCAACAGCCGGCGCGTTCGCCGGTCTTTGAATCCGGTGACGAAGCTCTTGCCGGATACGCCTTTGCGTCGTTTGCCTGCCTGGCGGGTTCATCCCGGCGGTCCACCGAGTAGCAATGAATACAGGCTGTCGTGGGGACTGCGGCGGGGTTTGGGAACATCGCGGCAGCGCGGCGTTGCGCGTTGCTCTGATCGTTCGCTCGTTCAGGGCGCATCTAATCGAACATCTCGCTCCTTCAACCCAGCGACCACTTGTCGTGGGTGGCGCGGAATCTCCCGAAAGAAGGGCGGCATTTCCTGGCGCTCTTGCTTGTGGATGCGACTGAAGAGTTTGGATGCGTCTTTGATTTGCTTGTCCTCGCCCACCGAGAAACTCAACACTCGTCGCGCCTCGTCGTATTCGATCAAAAGACGCTTGTCGTAGAGCGCGCAATCGTCGACCACGGGCAACCCTGCCGCCCGTAGTTCGGATGCGCCTATCCAATAGCTATGTACGTCAGTTCCGGTGCGTTCCCAATAGAACGCCAGGAGTTCCTTGTCTTCCAAATCGTCGTGCATTTGCCCAACTTGCCCGTCGTCAATAACGAAAAGGCGAACCTTGCGCTCCATCGACTTTCCACGTAGCCGATCGAGGTAGAAGGGCGCGGCTCCTTGCCTGAACCATCTGATTGGGAAACGTTGGACACCTTCGTACATGCTGCTAATCGATAGGGCCCTTTCTAGGTACCCCAAGTAGCGTACTGAATCCACGTTGGCCATGACACGCACGCTCTTGAGTGCATCGCCGATCAGCCTGCAGAGAACTTCAAAGTGTCCCGTGTCTGGTCTCCCGAGCTCCAGGAGAGGAAGCTCGGTCACGAGCGCGAGTCGCGCGTCCGCGCGCTCCGCGACCTTCTCGAGTCTGGATAGCGACTCGCGCAAGTCCGTCGCCACGTCGAGAACCAGACCTAGTATCACGCCAATTGTGGCTGACGCGATACTCTCCTTCCATTGAAACGCTCCCCGAAGCAAAAAGTCCGCTAGTACCGCTAGCGCGGCCAGCACTGCAGCGATGAGCGCGCGCTTTGCCATGGTTAGTGCCAATTCTGGGAGTTTCTGGGATTCCCACCCACCGCCCAGTCGGTATCAACCGAATGAGGTTGCCGGCAATAGTCATTTGGTCCGGTCTACTTCTGGTGAGACGAGCCGTGGAAGTTCGGCATCGTGCTCTACCGTTGCACCTCACTGATGATGGACCACGGCGATGGACCACGGCGTCGCCGTCAGGCACAACCCGAGCGCTTTGATGCCTTTCTCGCTCGCCTGTTGCAACCAGTAACGGCGATGGCACTCATCGCCGCCCTGGCTGCGGCCCGCGTTTTAGGTCTGCTCGCGCCTGACGTAGCCAGGCCTTCAGTTCCTCGTCGGCCATCCAATCAGGCGGCGGGCGACAGCTCGCGTGCGAGCTCGACGAGGGGCTTCGCGTCGCCGCGATCGAGCATCACCCGCCCGTTGAGCACGGCGCGCGCCAGATCCGGCTTGCGGCGCAGCGCGGCCTCAAGGCTTTGTCGATTTCCGGCTATGAGCGCGAGAGGGAATCTGAACTCGACGCCGGGACTGAAGAACGTCGGCTCCTCAACCTTCTCGTCATCGCTCATCGTGGGGATCACCTCGACGAGCCAGACCTCCGGGGCCCCCGTGTTTATCCAGATCGCGCCGGTCGTGGGCTCATCCAGCGCGCCGTGGGCATTGACGAGGTCCTCGACTCTCTCGGGCGGAATCATGTCACCAGGATAGCTCGTTTCGCGGGCTCGAGCGAGGGGCCAGCCCGAAGGAGGCGGGATACGTGAACGGCCCCCCCACTACTTCAAGTAGGCGTCACGGGCCTGCTGCGCTGTGGTCCAGTCCTGCTTCAGCTCGCGGCAGCGCAGTCCTGCGTCCGGATCGTCTGCCATCAGCCCCAGCAATGAGGGCGCGGGCGAAGCGCTGACTGCCGCCGGCTTTGGCGTGTCCTCGGCCGCCTCGTGCGCAGCCTGGTCAATCAACCGCAAGCGCTCCTCGTGCGGTAAACGCCGGATTGCGGCGAGCAGGTCGTCGGTGGTCGGAGCAGCCACATGCACAGTACAGCGCGCGTTTTCTCCGGTGTCAGTGTCCGCGCCTGCAGACTGGGCGGGTTTTGTAGTCGATGCGGCTGCGCCGCCGCTTGCGGCGAGCGGCCTCGGAAC
>Ga0210388_10002154_pt1 | contig 15348 bp, 10 predicted proteins | sample IncBWC19OmetaG_FD_155485 | JGI IMG/M metagenome (GOLD analysis project Ga0210388, IMG submission 155485) | Forest soil microbial communities from Barre Woods Harvard Forest LTER site, Petersham, Massachusetts, United States - Inc-BW-C-19-O ...
CGATCGGCGCACTTGCGATCGGGAGGTTGGCAATTCGCCGCCTCTCGGTCGAGAGCGCCAAATTCAAATCTCTTGAGATCGACGACCTCACCGTCACACGACTTCGCGTAGCAGAGATCACGGTGACCGACTCGCTCAAACTACCCGAACAAACGTCGATGGCGAGTTCTCATCCCGGCGGTCGGCCTTCAGTCTGAAGGCGCGGGGGATTTTAACGGAGGAAATTATGTCGCGCGAATCGCGAATGCTCGCAGGAATCCTTCTCGTTGTCATTCCGACCATCATGTACGGGGGCCTCACTCTTCTCAGTTTGCTAACGGGAAATGTGCCGGGCTACGCCGACAATCCGCTCAGGCACGATCTCTGGCGCGCCGGGCATGCGCACGCCGGCGTCTATCTCGTCCTGTCGCTGGTCATGCTTCGCTATGTAGATGAGGCAACGCTTGCTCCCTTTTGGAAATGGATGGCGCGCACGGGTGCTCCGATCGCGGCGATTCTTATCCCTGCGGCCTTCTTCTTGTCGGTGGTCTCGCCAACCGCGAAAGAACCGAACGGCCTGATCAATCTTGCCTATGTCGGCGCACTTTTTCTGGCAGCGGCTGTGCTCAGTCTCGGAGTCGGTCTCATTCGAACCGCGCGGCGTATGGACCGCTAATTAGCGATTGGCGGCCAACGATTGATGATCGATCAGCCATAGCAATGTACGCGACAACGCAAATACAACGCAAAGCCGATCTGCGGGATTATCTTGCGGCTGAGCGGACCGTTCTGGCCTGGCTTCGCACCGGCCTCGCTTTGATGGGATTTGGTTTTGTGGTGGCTCGATTCGGTCTGTTCCTGCAGCAACTTCATCTTATTCAGCGGGACTCAGCACTACAGTCTTACGGTTTGTCCCTCTGGTTCGGTACCGTGCTGATCGTCTCGGGAGTCATGGTGAATGTGTTTGCCGGATCGCACCACCTCCAACTGGTTCGCCAGTTGGATCGCGGCCAGACAGATCATTCTCGTCCTTCGACGCACGCAGTCGCGATTGCTTTCTTTCTGGCCGTGATCGGCTTGGCAATGGCAATCTATCTTGTTTCGGTGCGGGATTCCGCCAACTCGCAGTTTGAAAACCATCAGGAGACTTCTATGGCACCCAGCGAAAGCAACGGAATTATCGATACCCCCAGCAATCACTCAGTCGACCAGACCGTAGAAAAGCTCAAAGGAATTCTGCAAGCGAAAGGCGTTGCCCTGTTCGCGTTGGTCGACCACAGTGGAGAAGCGCAAAAGGTCGGCATGAAGATGCCTCCCACCAAACTGCTCATCTTTGGCAACCCCAAGGGCGGGACGCCCCTCATGCTGGCGGCTCCCAGCGTCGCGATCGATCTTCCTCTCAAGATTTTGGTCTGGGAAGACGCGCAGGGCAAGGCTTGGGTCAGCTACAACAGCCCCGCTTATTTGCAGGAAAGGCACGGCTTTCCGCCAGAATTGCTGAATAACATTGCGGTCGTCGAAACCTTGGCGGCCCAGGCTGCGCAATAGCGGCTTTGCGCCGTCTCCAAGCGGTGCTTCATCTCGCGGGCGAGGGAAGATTGAAATCAGGCTTAGGCGGCGCGCAGACCGAATCGAACCATCGGCTGATGTACACCTCGGCGTGGGCTTCACCGCAGAAGTGCCGGGCTCCCCCGGCTTCCGCCGCTTCTAAATTCCAGCGATGAATCGTGACCTGCGAGTTGCCGCACTGAATCACGAACCAGTGGATGGGATGGGTATCCACAATTCCGCAGACTTCACATCGGTATTCCCGCATGGTTGTCATCCTCTAACCTCGCTGCAGATTCGCAACAGTTGAAACATCGCAGGCGACTCCCGCGATTGGCCGACAATTTTACTGCTGCCAGCCTCCCCCCAGCGCCTTGTACAGTTGCACAAGGCTGCGATATTCATCCCCGCGCGCCGCTGCCAGCGTCAGCTCGGCGCCGTAAAGCGACCGCTGTCCGTCAAGCACTTCGAGATAAGTCGTTGTGCCGCCCTTGTAGCGAAGCGTGGAAATGCGGACGGTTTCCTGCAGGTCGGCTACCGAATCCTGCTGGCGCGTCCGCACCTGATGAAGTTTCTCATAACCGATGAGTGCATCGGAAACGTCGCCAAACGCTCGCTGGATCGTCTGCCGATATGCGATCAGCGCTTGCCGCTGTTCAGACTCGGCCAGATGCAAATTCCCCTTCAGTGCGCCTCCCGTAAAGATGGGCTGGCTCACCTGCGCGCCATAAGACCAGATGCCGATCTGCGTGGGGAAGGTGGTGGGGAAAACAGAGTCCCGGCCAAGAGAACCGCCACCTCCGCCAGTCAGCGAAATTTGCGGGAAGAATTGCGCCTTGGCGACTCCAATGTCCGCATTCGCTGCAATCAATATCTGTTCCGCCTCGCGAATATCAGGCCGGCGCTCGATGATCGAAGATGGAACGCCCGCCGGTACCTCGGGTGGAAGCGCCTGCTCGACCAGCGGAACACCGCGCGCGATGTCTTGCGGATAATTGCCCAGCAGGATGCTGATGGCGTCTTCTTCCTGGGCAATCTGGCGCTCAAGGTCGGGAATTTGCGCATTCGCCGTATCGAGCACCTGCTGCGCCTGCAGCACATCCAGCTTCGTGGCCACTCCGTGCTCGAGTCGCAGCTGGGTTAGTTTGACCGAATCGGTCTGCGTATTGACTGTGTCACGCGTGATCGCGAGTTGCAGATCCAGTTGCAGCAGCGTGAAATAGTCGGTCGCTACATCGCTGACCAGGGTTAGTGCAACGACCTGGCGCGCGTCTTCGGTCGCCAGCAGTTCGGCGCGCGCCGCTTCGTTGGCGCGCCGCAGCTTTCCGAAGAAGTCGAGTTGAAACGCAGCGTCGGCGGCCAAAGTCAGAAAGTTGAATCGCGACTGTTCAAGGTTTTCCTTGCCGCCACTAAAGTTCGCGTTGCCCGAAACCTGCGGAAACAGGCTCGATCGCGTAATCGCAAGCCGTGCCCGCGAAGCACCAATGCGTTCGGTGGCGAGTTGCAGATCGTAGTTCTGTTTGAGCGCCGTGCGGATGAGTTCCTGCAATTTCGGATCCTGAAACACCTGCCACCACGGAAGATCGGCGTACGACGCAACCTGCGCCTGAAGTTGGGGATTGTCCGCCGGATCTCGAAACACAGTCGGAGTCTGAACGGCCGGGCGATGATACTTCGGCCCAACCATGCAACCGGCCGACATGGCCGCTCCCACGATGACCATCAGCAATTTTCTGGTATTCATCTTTCGAGTGTTCATTTTCTGCGTGTTCATAGCACGATTCCATTGAGCCTGCGTTCTCTTCGTAACCACGAAAAGCCTCAGTCTCCTGGCGCAGGCGAAGGCGCAGCCGGCAATATGCCGGATGCGGGCTCCTTTCCCGCGCCTGACCATTTCTCGACCATATAAAAAATGCCAGGGATGAAAAAGATTCCAACCGCGCTGGCCGCGAGCATTCCGCCGATCACAGCCGTTCCCATAATCTGGCGAGCAACCGAACCTGCCCCGCTCGCCGTCCACAAGGGAACGCAGCCCAGGATAAACGCGAATGATGTCATCAGAATCGGGCGCAGCCGCAGCCTCGCGCCTTCGAGCGCGGCTTCGGCAAGCGGCCTTCCGTGTTCATATTCGTCCTTGGCAAACTCGACGATTAAAATCGCGTTCTTCGCCGCCAGGCCAATCAGCATGATCAAGCCGATCTGCGAGTAGACGTCGGTTTCGATCTGGACCATATACGGTGGCAGGAAAATGCTGAGCAGAATGCGACGCAGCCACAGCACGAGAAACGCTCCAAAGATCGCAACCGGCGTGCTGAGCAGTACGCTGAACGGCAGTGACCAGCTTTCATAAAGCGCGGCCAGAATGAGGAACACAAACAGTAGAGACAGGCCGAAGATCGCCGCGGGAGGCACTCCCTGGCGCGCTTTCTGTTCCAGATACGAAATGCCCGAGTAGTCGAATCCCATTTCTCGGGGCATGGCTTGTTTGAAAATTTCTTCGAGGGCCGCGGTCGCCTGATCTGCGCTGTAGCCCGGCGCTGCGCTCCCGTTGATTTGCGCGCAACGGTATTCGTTAAAGCGCATGGTGAATTCCGGGCCGAGCTGCGATTTCACCGTGGTGAGGGTAGACAACGGAACGTTCTCGCCCTTGCTGTTGCGAACATAAAACCGTCCAACGTTCTCCGCGCTGGCGCGATCGTCGCTCTCGGCCTCGATGTAGACCTGCCACTGGCGGCCGAAGCGGTTGAAATAATTGATGAAATATCCGCCCATGAACGCCTGGATGGTGCGGTACACGTCGGAAAGGTTTACGCCTTGCTTCAACACTTTGTCGCGATTCACGTCGACGAACTTCTGCGGAACGCTGGGCAGAAAAGTCGTGGTCAGGCTGGCGATCTCCGGCCGCTTTCGTGCCGCCTCAAGAAATGTGTTCAAGTTTTGCGACAGGAATTGGATGCTGCCTCCAGAGCGGTCTTCGAGAATGAAGGTAAATCCACCTGCAGTGCCGACGCCCGGAATGGCCGGAGGCGAAAAGCTGAATGCGATTCCCGGCGGCAATTTAGAAAGCTGCTGATTCAAATGCGCCTTGATCGCCTGAAACTGCTCAGCTCTCGATGTGCGCTCGTCCCATGGCTTCAGAGTGACGACAAAGAAAGCGTTGTAGCTGGTGCGAACATAACTGAGCAGGCTGAAGCCGATGACGCTCGTCGTGTACTTCACACCCGGCGTGTTCGCCACAATGTTTTCGATCTGCGCCGCTGCCAGCGATGTCCGCTCCAGTGACGCGTCATTGGGCAACTGCAGATTCACATACACATAGCCCTGATCCTCATCGGGAAGGAAGCTCGACGGCACGCGACTGGAGAAGAATCCAGCTGCGACGCTAAAAGCCACCAGAAGCACAACCACGACCGCCGTCTTTTTCAGCAGCACGCCGCTCCAGCCGACATAACCCTCGGTAGCTCGCTCAAAAACCCGGTTAAACCAATCGAAGAATCTCCGCAGCGGGCCATGGCTCTCTTCGCGCGGCCGTAGCAGCAGCGCGGCCAGTGCCGGGCTGAGCGTCAGCGCGTTGAACGCAGAGAGAATTACCGAGATGGCGATCGTGACCGCGAATTGCTGATACAGCCTTCCAGTGATCCCGGGAATGAAGGCGGTGGGCACGAATACAGCGGAGAGAACCAACGCGATCCCCACCACGGGACCTGACAATTCCTCCATCGCCTTGAGCGCGGCATTCTTCGGAGTCATGCCTTCTTCGATATGCCGTTCTACGCCTTCGACAACAACGATCGCATCATCTACCACCAGCCCGATCGCCAGCACCAGCCCGAAGAGAGAAAGTGTATTGATAGAAAATCCGAACAGCGGAAAAAGCACAAACGTTCCTACCAGCGAAACTGGCACAGCCAGCAGCGGGATCAGAGTTGAACGCCAGCCTTGAAGAAAAATAAAAACAACGAGGATGACCAGTACCAGCGCGATCACCAGCGTCTCAACGATTTCCTTGATGCCCTGCGTCACCGAAAGAGTCGTGTCCAGAGAAACGGCGAAATCCATGTCCTCAGGGAAGCGCTCTTTCATCTGCGCCATCAACGCCTTGACCCCGGCAGCCGCGTCCACTGCATTCGATCCAGGCAATTGGTAGGCGGCGATAATCGCGCCCGGCTTGCCGTTAAAACGTCCGGCAACGCTGTAGTCTTGCGCTCCCAGTTCGATGCGGGCGACGTCGCGCACACGCACCGTCGCACCGTCCGGCGTTTCGCGCACCACAATATTGCCGAATTCCTCTGGCGAAACCAGGCGCCCTTGCGCGAGAACGGTGTAGGTATATTCCTGGCCCTTCGGAGCCGGCTCGCCTCCCGCTTTGCCGGCAGGGTTCACTGTGTTTTGTGACTGAATCGCGCTGACGATCTCCGGAACCGTGATGCCAAGTTTTGCCAACGTGTCCGGCTTTACCCACAGGCGCATTGCGTATTGGCCCGCGCCGAATACCTGAACGTTGCCGATGCCAGGCGAGCGAAGGATCGGGTCAGTGATGTTGATGTAGGCATAGTTCGCGAGAAATCTTGCGTCGTAAGTACCATGCGGAGAATAAAGTGCAACCCACATCAGAGGTGCGGTCACCGATTTTCGCACCGTTACGCCGTAATTAGTAACGTCCGATGGAAGCTGCGAAGCCGCCTGTGTTTCACGCGACTGCGTGAGAATGAAGTCGGTATTCGGGTCGGTTTTTACGTCAAAGTCGACAATCAGGCTGGTGCTGGAGTTGCCCGTGGCATTCAGTGAGTACATGTAGTTCTCGTTGTCCACTCCGTTCATCTGCTGCTCGATCGGAGTAGCCACTGCCTGCTCCAGCGTCTGTGCGTCAGCTCCTACGTAGGTCGCGATCACCTGAATTTCGGGCGGAGTGATGTTGGGAAACTGCGCCACGGGCAGGCTCAGCACCGTGAGCGCACCAACCAGCACCATGACGATGGAAATCACCATGGCAACGATAGGGCGGTTGATGAAGAATTTAGACATGGTTCATCCGTCCTTATCGAGTCGTGGCTGGCTGACTTGGCGATGCCTGATTCTGGGCCATATATGGCTTGGGGTTCACACGCACGCCGGTGCGCATCCTCTGCACTCCTTCAACTACGACTCGGTCGTCCGGGTTCAGCCCGTTCGCAATGATCCATCGGTTGTCAACCCGGTCGCCCACGGTGACCGTGCGAACGTCAACTTTGTTGTCGGTGCCGACGACAGCGACCTGGTAGCCGCCCTGCAACTCCGCTACTGCCCGCTGCGGCACCAGCAACGCCCCCGGCTGCGTCCGGATTACCGCGCGCACTTTGGCATATCCGCCGGGCCTCAAAATATTGTTGGGATTGGCAAACAGTCCGGCGATTCGAATCGCTCCCGTGGTCTCGTTTACCTGGCGGTCGGCAAAATAAAATTTTCCTTCGAGCGGATAGCTTGATCCGTCCGCCAGGATCAGCTGGAGCCGCAGTTCCTTGTCGGCCTGCAATCGGCTCTCCTCGGTCGGAAAACGTCTCCGCCACGAAAGATATTGCGGCTCGCTCACGGTGAAATAGACTTTGATCGGATCCACCGTAGAAACGGAAGTCACGATCCCACTGCTTGGGCTGACCAGCGCCCCGACTTGCAGTTGGGCCTGACCGGCAATGCCATCGATCGGTGCAACCAGACGAGTAAAGTCCAGATTGATCTTCGCGGTTTCCACCGCAGCCTCGTAGGTTTTGATCTGAGCCTTGGCGGTTTCTACAGTGGCGAGCGCGGCCAGATTGTTCTGCACCGCGTTGTCGAGATCTTGTTGGCTCGCCGCCTGTTGTTCCGCCAGTGGCTTGTAGCGCTCGACGTCGAGTTCGGTCCGGCGCTGCACCGCTGCTGCGTTTGCGAGCGCAGCCTTCGCCTGCGCAAGCTGACCCTCCGCCTGATCGAGCGCTGCCTGAAAGGGCCGCGGATCGATCTGGAAAAGGAGTTGGCCATGCCGGACAAAAGCCCCTTCCTGATAACCCTGCTTCAGCAGGTAGCCACTCACTTGCGCCCTGACGTCCGCATTGACCAGCCCGTCAAGCGTGCCAATCCAGTCCCCATAAATCGGAACATCCTCTTTCTGAACCGGAGCCACTTCGACATCCGGAGTGTTTGGCGGCGCGCCCATGGCCTGCTTCGACGGCAGAACGGCTCCCACAATCAGAGCGAGCGCGACTAAGCCAAGAACTCCCCCGATCAACAGATAGCGTTTCTGGACCTTGCTCATTGGTGTCTCCCGCAAATGTTGCTCGCGCTTGTGCTGCGAAAGAAGGATACCCTAGCTCGACGGTTCGAGGACACCCAGAGCGGAGCAGGCTACCGGTCGTCCATTTTCAATCGCGAAAAACCCCGAAAGGCGAACGCCCTCGCAATCGATTAACGGTATGGATGCGCTTTCACGACAAAGGTCGTACAAAAATCTGTGATCGTTTTCCACGATCGAGACCGTGACTGTCGTTTTCGGTCTCCCTTGCTTCTGACCCGTGACGCGAAGCGGCGGCACTTCAACAGAGTACGTCACGAAGGAAATAACCGACAACGACGACCGAACGGTTCTGCCCTGGGGGCGCTAAACGGCTAAACGGCGAGCACTCTCATAGAGCTCTCTCCTCCTAAAAGTTTGGAATGGCGCCCACTTGGATGTCGGGAAACGGTTTCTGGGTACACCTTTCGACTCTGGGCCGAGTTGCCTGATTTCGTGTGCCTTGTTTCGTGGCTGGCCCGAGGTCTCGCCCCCTAGAGCAGGTCGCGGTAGCGCTCTAACGCAACCCGAACCAGTTGGCTTCGAGTCCGCACTTCCGTCTTGCCGAACAGTTGCTGCAGAGTGTTCTTTACTCCGCTCTCTGAAATATCCATGCGGGACGCGATTTCCTTATTGGCCAGACCCTGAACCACCAGCCGAAGTACGTCCAACTCCCGGGTATTCAGCGCAGGCCTTTCCTTCTGGTCAAATGACGACCCGGCAGGGTTCTGCTCCTCGCTTACGTCGGCAATAATGGCGGCCAGTTTGGGCTTCGAGCCTTCTTTGTAACTGGAAAACCATACTTCGGCGAGAAAAGACTCTCCGTTGCCCCGATGTCCGCGGCACTGCATCGACGTTCGGAACTGCGGGCCTTCCTCGGGTCGCAAGGCGTGATGCAGTTCCGGCAGGAAGGCAGCGATAGGCTGTCCGATCAGATGGCCATCATTCGGTGCCATGAGTTCGCTGGCCGCCTGATTGGCTAGTTCGATGAAGCCTCGCTCATCGACCGTTACGATGGCCGCCGGGCTCGTTTCAACCAGAATGCGCATCCGTTCCTGGGCTTCAAAGTTAAGGCGCTTGTTGCGGAGAACTTCCGAGGTCAGTAGCCCACAGCCACACAGCGCTAGCGCCTCAAATCCCAAACGAATGTTGGCGTCGGATGGATCCAGGTTGCTGAAACGCTCGCTTAGCAACGCGCACGCCAGACCTAATAAGACGATCGCCCACCGGGGTAGAAAGCCCGCCGCAAGCATAATCGGAAACAAGTAGAGGAAGCCCAGAGAGAAATAGGGCTTCGTCCACCAATCCACAGCGGCGATTGCCAGGATGCTGACACCGCTAGCCAGCAGAACGGGGAGCCGGTTCTGCCGTTCCCAGATCCAATCCAAGTGAGGCATGAATTTGGTGTCAACGCCCGATTATCCCACGCTTTGCCCATTTCCATGAACCTAATCGAACGATTTGTCCTCAAGATTAGCCTCGTTCAAATCGATTGATTGGTGTACGGCCACATTTTCCATTCCTCAAACTTTTCCTCCAATCGAACGATTGGCCGTCGGATCGCTCCCACATATCGAAATACCTCGGCTCGGCGCTGTTTGAGTGTCTTGCCCCAGCGCCGTGGTCGCGATACACGAAGAAGCATGATGACCTCGTGCGAAAGATGCTCGGGCACGCGTCTGCGGATCGTTGTATGGTGCCGTTGCTCGCGTCAGAGCGTGTCATGGAGGCACGGAATCCGCAGATCACGGTGGTGCAATAGGTGATCCGGCGCGTCGTTGATTTCGCCCTCGGCAACCGCCTGCTAATCCTCGGCATGGCTTTTGTGCTGTTTATCTGGGGGATCATTTCGTTCCGCAATTTGCCGATCGAGGCTTACCCCGACGTTGCCGACAACTATGTCGAGATCATCACCCAGTGGCCCGGAATTTCGGCGGAACAGATCGAGCAACAGGTCACCATCCCGCTCGAAACCGCCATGAATGGCATTCCCGGCGTCGTGCATCTCAGGTCGTTTTCGCTATTTGGCCTCTCCGACTTAAAGCTGATCTTTGAGGATGGCACCGACAACGCATGGAACCGCGAACGCGTCCTTGAGCGCCTGAACCAGGTTACCCTTCCGCCCGGCATCACGCCGCAGATGGGCACCGACTGGAGCCCGGTTGGTCAGATTTATTTCTTCACCCTGCACAGCACCAATCCGAAATATGATCCGATGGAGCTGAAGTCCATTGAAGACTGGATCGTTGAGAAAAACCTCAAGTCGGTTCCTGACATTGTCGACATTGCCAGTTTCGGCGGTCCCACACGCGAATACCAGGTCCGCGTTGATCCTAACCGGCTCGTCGCCTACGGGCTGAGTCTCGCTCAGATCGAACAGCAACTCACCAATAGCAATGCCAATGCCGGCGGAAGCTTCATCCAGGAAGGCTTGCAGCAAATCAATGTCCGCGAGGTCGGCCTCGTTGATCGCGTTCATGACATCGAACAGACCGTCATCTTCACCAAGGGCGGCACGCCCCTTCGCGTGAAAGACGTCGCGGTTGTTTCGCAGGGACCCAGAATCCGCCTCGGACAGTTCGCCCGCGCCATTCACCGCGAAAACGGCAGGATCATCGACAACGATGATGTGGTCTCAGGCATCGTTCTGCTGCGCAAAGGCGCTGCCGCCGACCCTGCCCTCAAAGCCCTCCACGAAAGAATCGAGGAGATGAACAACCACATCCTGCCCCCGGGAGTGAAGATTGTACCCTTCATTGATCGCAGCGATCTCGTTCACTTCACCAGTCACACCGTACTGCACAACCTGGGCGAGGGAATGATCCTTGTCTCGGTAATCCTGTTCCTCTTCCTCGGCAACGTCCGCGGAGCCTTTATCGTCGCCGCTACGATTCCGTTCTCTTTGCTGTTTGCCTCGATCTGCCTCGATCTGAAGCGGGTTCCCGCCAATCTGCTTTCCCTCGGCGCCCTGGATTTCGGCATGGTTGTGGACGGGGCTGTGGTAATGATCGAAAACATCGTCCGTCACATGACGTTCGCCCACGATACCGAGACTCCGATTGAACGCATCGCCGACGCCGCACACGAAGTGCAGCGCCCGGTCTTCTACGCCATCGGGATCATCATTACTGCCTATCTCCCGATCTTTACTCTGCAGCGTGTCGAAGGTCGCCTCTTTCAGCCAATGGCGTGGACGGTCGCATTCGCCCTTCTGGGAGCTTTGGTTTTCTCGATGTTGATTGCTCCTGTGCTCGCCAGCTTTGCCTTCGCCAAGGGTGCGAAGGAATGGCATAACCCGATCATGTCGTTTCTGACTGAGTGCTACAGAAAAGCCGTTCGCTGGGCGATTCGTCATCGCATCGTTACAGTCAGTGTTGCACTGCTGGCTATCCTGCTGGGAAGTCTTCTGGCTTTCAGCGGTGCCATCGGGTCCGAATTTCTACCGCATCTCGATGAAGGCGCGCTGTGGGTGCGCGGTACGCTCGCGCCCAGCACCGGCCCCGACGAAGGCGTCCGAGTCGCAAACCAGGCTCGCATCGTGCTGTGTTCCTTCCCCGAAGTTCCACAATGCACGAGTCAGGTCGGCCGCCCCGATGACGGCACCGATACCACAGGTTTTTTCAACACCGAGTTCTTCGTCGACCTGAAACCGAAAGAAGAATGGCGTCCGATTTTCCACCAGGACAAAGATCGCCTTATCGCAGCCATGCAGCGTGAACTCGACAAAACTCCCGGCGCTGTCTGGGGATTTTCCCAGCCCATTGAAGACAACATGGAAGAGGCTGTCAGCGGAGTCAAGGGCGAGCTCGCCACCAAGATCTATGGCGACGATTTGAAGACTCTCGAAGACAAAGCGGATGAAATCGTCGCCGTCATGCGTCGAGTTCCTGGAGTCGAAGATCTGGGGGTTTTTCGCGTCCTGGGCCAGCCCAACTTGAACGTTACCGTAGATCGAGACGCGGCTGCTCGGTACCAGATCAACGTCTCCGATGTGCAGGACGCAATTCAAACCGCAGTCGGCGGCAACGCGCTCACGCAAGTGTTGCAGGGCGAAGCTCGCTATGACCTCGTCCTGCGGTACCTCCCTCAATACCGTGATACCAGGGAAGCGATCGAGAAGATTCGACTCGTGTCTGCGACCGGAGAACGAGTTTCTCTGGCGCAGCTTTGCAGGATCCAGGTGGCCGACGGCGGTTCGGAGATCTATCGAGAAGGCAACCAGCGCTATATTGCTATCAAATACAGCGTGCGCGGGCGCGATCTTGGTAGCGCAGTGGAAGAGGCGATTGACAGCGTGACTCGGCAGGTCAAACTGCCTGTCGGCTACCACCTCAAATGGGAGGGGGAATACGCCAGCCAGAAGCGGGCCAACGCCCGACTGCTGATCGTGTTGCCGATTACGATCTTCATCATCTTCGTGATCCTTTATACGATGTTCAAGTCATTTAAATGGTCGATGCTGATCATGGCCAATGTCGCCATCGCACCCATTGGCGGTGTGCTTGCGCTCTTGCTGACCGGTACGAACTTCAGCGTTTCTTCAGGGGTCGGTTTTCTGGCTCTGTTCGGTGTCTCGGTACAGACGGGTGTCATCATGCTCGAATACATCAACCAATTGCGTGTGCGGCGGTATTCCATCGAGGATGCCGCGGTAGAGGGCGCCGTTTTGAGGCTGCGCCCGATTATGATGACCATGCTGGTTGCGACTTTCGGCCTCTTGCCGGCCGCTCTCTCCCACGCCATCGGCTCCGATTCTCAGCGTCCTTTTGCAATCGTGATTGTCGGCGGCCTGATCGCCGCACTAGCGATCAGTATCTTCCTGCTGCCCACGCTCTACGTGTGGATTGCTGGCGACCATGACGTGCTGCCTGCAGCCGATGGTCAGTTCGCCGAGGGCGAACATATCGACTGACGTCCGGCGCGGACGAGCGAGCCGGTCGGGTACAATTGCGAACGACTGCTTGTGCATGCAGCCCCCCTGCAAGTTGAACTTCGAACTCATGTGCCACAAAGAGGCTTCCTATGCAGATTTGTTCCTTCTTACCATCGGCTACTGAGATTTTGTATGCGCTGGGCCTGGGAGACTCAGTCGCCGGCGTGACTTTCGAGTGCGATTTTCCTCCCGAAGCGGCGCGGAAGAGCATCGTGGTCAACACTAACCTCGCCCACGATCTGACCTCGGCAGAAATCGACGACACCGTAAATAATTATTCCTCACACGGTGAGGGCCTTTACCGAATCGATATCGAGAAGCTGGAAGCGATCAAGCCGGATCTCGTCGTCACCCAGGAGTTGTGCGACGTGTGCGCCATCAGCACCTCGTACGTGGCCAAGGCTGTTTATCAGCTTTCTTCCAGGCCGCAGGTGCTTTCGCTTACGCCGCACACGCTCGGCGATGTATTGGACGATGTCCTACGTGTGGGCGAGGCCGCGAATCGCAATGCCGAGGCTCGTAACTTGGTATCGTCGCTCCGGGAGCGAATCAGCAAAGTCAGTCAGATGCCCAAACCACAGAAACCAACTGTAGTCTGCCTCGAATGGTTGTCGCCGCCGTTTAATGGAGGGCATTGGATCCCAGAGATGATCGATTTGTCGGGCGGAGTGGATCCGCTTGGGAGATTGGGAAAGGACAGCTACCGCATGGAATGGGATCAGGTTTTCACCGTCGACCCCGACGTCGTTCTTGTCATGCCGTGCGGTCACAACCTGGAACGGTCAATTCAGGAATATCAAAAGACGCAGTTTCCGGAACGATGGAAACAGGTCAAAGCCGTGCGCAACGGCAGAGTCTACGCCGTGAACGCGAGCGCGTATTTCTCTCGTCCTGGCCCGCGGTTGGTCACCGGATTAGAAATCATGCACTCCTTGCTGCAGGAAGACCAGCCTAAAGACCTGCTCGCCAACAGTTGGATCCGGCTGTAGCAGGACCGTTCCAGTGCTGCCATGACTGCACTCGCCCCGCGGTTCTGTTTGACGTTTCTCTTGCGTCACGGTATAAAATCACGAAGTCTGGTTTTTGGGAAGGCGGTTAGAGTCCGCCACTGCCCCGCAACTGTATTCGCTGAGAACTGAGCTGAACTAGGCCACTGGAAAAGGTTCTGGGAAGGCCGCTCAGGTTCGACGAAGCGTAAGTCAGGAGACCGGCCAGACGCTAGCCCAAGGCGTATTCGACTTCGATGGGAGAGTCGGAGAGCGTTCTGACGATTCATTTTTCACCCGCGTCTGAAAGCTGCCGGTAGCATCCCGCTCAACTTAGGGCACATCGCTGCGTGCCCAGATGTGAGTATGCGCGATATTCCTGGAAAAGCCATCACGTTGGTGCTGGGTGGTGTGCGAAGCGGCAAGAGCCGATTCGCGCAGTCCCTGGCGGAGCGTGTCACCTCCGTGGTGTTCGTCGCGACGGCGCAGGCTCTCGATCATGAGATGCAGGTGAAAATTCAACGCCATCAGGCGGAACGCCCCAAGCAGTGGCGGACGGTCGAGGAACCCTTGGATCTCGACCGGGCGCTGGTGGAAGAAGGGCCCAGGCACCAGCTCGTGCTGATCGACTGCCTCACGCTGTATGCGGCAAATCTGCTGGCGGCCGAGAGCGGGAATCTGGCTGCGATGGAACAACGTCTGCAAAGGTTTTACGCGGCCTTGCGCTCGGTACCTTGCTCGGTTGCGATCGTCTCGAATGAAGTGGGTAGCGGTGTGGTTCCGGCCTCGCCTGACGGACGTAGCTACCGTGACTTGCTGGGAGAGATCAATCAACGGGTCGCCAGCATAGCCGACAACGTAGTGCTCATGGTCGCCGGGCTTCCGCTCGCACTTAAGGGAACAGCGGAGGTGCGCGCATGAAAGCTTTTCTGGTTGCAGGCACCGCTAGCGGGGTAGGCAAGACCACGGTGGCTCTGGCCATCATCGCGGCCTTGCGCTCTCGGCATCTGACGGTGCAGCCCTTCAAGTGCGGCCCCGACTTCATCGATGGCGGACATCTGGCGCAGGTTGCGAATCGTCCGGCGCGCAATCTCGATACCTGGATGCTTAGTCCCGAAGTGAACCGCGAGATTTTTTCCCGCGCCAGCGCCAATTGTGACGTAGCCCTGGTCGAGGGAATGATGGGCCTCTTCGATGGCGTGACCGGCAGTTCGGACGAGGGCAGTACGGCGGAGATTGCAAAGCTGTTGGATCTGCCAGTGGTTCTGGTTCTGGACGCAGGCAATAGCGCGCGCAGCATCGCCGCCGTCGTGCGAGGGTTTGAGACGTTCGACCCGAGATTGGGTTTCGCCGGTATTGTGCTGAACCGCGTGGCCGGCGACGCACACTTTCGCATGCTCGATTCAGCAATTCGCCAATCTTCGCCGGTTCCGGTGCTTGGATGGTTGCCGATGGAAGCCGATGCAGTGATCCCCGAGCGGCATCTTGGACTGCACACTGCTGCCGAGGGAGTTCGCCCCAACCCCTCGGCTCTCGCAAGATTGGGGAATGGGCTAGCTATCGAGCAATTGCTGAACACGACTACCTGCCAGCAGTTTGAGACCGAGCGCACTCACCGC